>Ga0233423_10000180_pt1 | contig 39341 bp, 31 predicted proteins | sample Watercolumn_Mata_FD_180713 | JGI IMG/M metagenome (GOLD analysis project Ga0233423, IMG submission 180713) | Freshwater microbial communities from Lake Matano, South Sulawesi, Indonesia - Watercolumn_Matano_2014_112_MG | ecosystem: Environmental > Aquatic > Freshwater > Lake | place: Indonesia... | reverse complement strand
GATAGACGATATGGACGAAACTTATTGGAACGGCACGAAAATCGGCAGTACAGGCCACATGGAAGGCAACTTCCTGCAGATGAGAAACAATCCCTTCTACAACCGGGAGAGAATGTATTTCATCCCACCCAACCAGTTGCGCTGGGATTCCGAAAACGAGATCGCGATACGCGTATTCGACATCTGGAATCACGGCGGGATTTACGAGGGGCCTGTCGGAATCACCACGCAGAAACAGTTTCTGGAATACATCGGCAAGAAGAAAACCAGCACCAGCCTTTTCGAACGCCTGGCCGGATGGCTCAAGGGCCGGTAGCGGAATCCCTGCAAAAACTGCCACGCACTTTGAAAGTGCGTGGCAGTTTAAAATGCTGTGCGGGAGCTTCAATGCCCCCGCCCGGGCCTTACTCCTCAGATCATGCCGATCCGCTTCCTGATCAGCCATTCGGCTGTCAGCAGCAGCACCAGCAAAGCCAGGATCCAAACCTTCGGAAAAAACGACGTCTCCTGCACAGTGACGGCCTGCCTTGCAGCGAATTGCAATGTTTCCATCCTTCCCGCCAGGCTGTCCGACGTCGTCATCCAGCCGCCTGAAGCCTCGGATATCCCTCGGAGAAGAGCCGGATCCGACCGCGTGTCGATGAATTCCGCATTGTAACCCCGTACGGCCAGAAACGTCGTATCCCTGCCGATCAATCTCCCGCCCCTCTCCGCTTCGGCCTCGATGCGGATGACCCCGTCTTTGTGGAAAACCGCATCCCGCTGGTACCTGCCGTCCCGGAAATGCTTCAGCTCCTGGACAGCCGTTGAGGAATCCGAACCGATGCGTACCCTGACCCTGGCGTCGGATACGGGCTTGAACAATTCGTCGAAAACCTGGACCCGTACCGGGAACAACTCGCCCGCATTCACCGTTTTCCTGTCTTCCAGCAGGCGCACAGGTTTTCCTCCCCCCGCTACAGAAAGCCAGCGCACCGCATCGTTCATCACCCTGCCCAGAAGCGGATTCATGCCTGAGGCAGTCGACAGATCCCACCTGTAAAGGCCTGTACCCAGAATGGCCATGGACCTCTCCCCCTGCATGTCCCTCGCCAGGATGACCGGAACAGATTCAGGGGAGTCCTGGGTTTGGATCGGGTCTGCCTCCAGCCAGATCCTGGATTCCGGCCTGGCCTTGACATCAGTCCAAACCGATGCCAGCGGCGGAGCGGATCCCCAGTCAACTTCCGAATAGCCCTGCCCATCCCCGCCATCCAGCGGGGAAAAAAACGGCAGGCGGGCCCGGGGCAGCACCTGCCGCGAGCCGGTCAGGCGCCAGGCGGAAAAAGGAAGCAGATCGCGTATTCCGGTCAATGCGGACAGATCCGGATTGTCGCCGGGCATGAGAAGGAACGGTTTTTTGCGGCCCTCCAGCAGGCCCCGGACGCGGCCCCAGACGGATTCAGGGGTTTTCCGGGATGGAATGTGGTGCAGAAGCAACACGTCCGCCTGGTTGAGCCATGCAGCCTCAGGCCAGGGCCCTTCATAAAATTCCTCGCCGGACTTGATGGTGAGCGGCATCAGGGTTATTTCCTCGCCGGAAAAAAGAGCCCTTCGGACTGCGGCAGCATCCGGATGAGGCGCATCTGCAATCAGGAGGACGCGCAATCCGCCTTTCAGGACCTGGACTGCAAAATCCAGCCGGTTGTTTTCAGGGGTGAGCTCATCCGCAAGAGGGAGGATCTCGACACGGTAGGACCGGAACCCCTCCTGCATCGGTGCCGTGCTGAACGAAACGGTCTGGTCCATGCCCCTGGCCTGGATGATCACGCGTTTCTCTCCCATCACTTCCCTGCCGGAGATCAACCGGACCGTAACCGCCCTCCCTTCCAGCCCCGGCCCCCTGACGACCGCCTCAACAGGCATCTCACGGCCCACTGTAGCCACATCGTTTGCAGACACAGCCGCCAGGACCGCATCCGGCGGCTGCTCCGCGCTTCCGATCAGAACGGAATAAACGGGAAAACGAAAACGGCGGGCTGCTTCGAGCGGGTATTCGCCCCTGTTATTGCGTCCATCCGTGAGGAGGAATACCCCTCCGATATGCCGGTTGCCCGCCTCTTTTTCAAAACCGTCAAGGGCTGCAGCCAGGTTCGTGGAAAGCCCCGAAAAAGCAATCGAATCCCCGGGGCCGTTCATGAGGATCAGGCTGTCATTCCGGAAAACGGAAGCGGTCAGTGGGTAGTCGGCCGCCAGGTCCTTCCATGCCGGATGCTTTAAAAGAGTTGCCAGCACCCGGCTCCTCGCCACGCCGCGGTCCCTAAGCGTCATCGAGGCGGAGCCGTCGACCAGGACGCCAAAGGAGGCGCGCTCCGTTTCCTGCCTGCGGTTGCGCAGCACCGGATTTGCGATGAGGAGGGCGATGCAGAAAAGAACGGTTGTCCTGAGCGATGCGAGAAGCAGGCGGATGCCCGGATGAATCTCGGGCCTGGTCTTTCGATACAGACGGAAAGCTGCCAGAATCAGTACAATGCAGAGTACGGCGATCCAGAAACCGCCTGAAAGGGATAAAGCTGTTTCCATCTGCGCAGGCCTGTCAGAGATTGAGCGAGGGGTCCGGAGCCAGGGACCACGGGGAGTTCAGACCGGATGAGAGGTAATGGTGCCCCGCACAGGCCACCATAGCCGCGTTGTCCGAGCACAGCGGGGGATCCGGCCACAGCACGCCTATCCCGAGAGGGCCTGCCTCGGCGGTCATGCGGGACCGCAAAACACCGTTCATGGCCACACCTCCGGCCAGGCCGATGCACCGGAGGCGGCATTGAACGGCTGCTGAGATCGTTTTCCGCACCAGCACATCCACCACGGCGGCCTGGAACGAGGCTGTGATGTCTGCAAGCCCGGCAGACAACCCTTCCGGAGACAGGGAGAGGGTATGGTTCAAGACCGCGGTCTTGAGGCCGCTGAAACTGAAATCAAGGGTGTCGGAGCCCAGAGCCCGGGGGAAGGGAACGGCTTTCGGATTGCCTTTTGCGGCCATTTTTTCAATAACCGGGCCGCCCGGAAATCCCAGGCCCAGGAGCTTGCCCACCTTGTCGTAGGCTTCCCCGGCGGCGTCATCACGCGTGCGGCCCAGAACCTCGTACCTGCCCCATCCCAGGACCCGGACCAGCTGCGTATGGCCTCCGGATGCGACGAGCGTGATGAAAGGCGGCTCGATGTCCGGATGGGAGAGCCGCAATGCCCAGATATGGGCTTCGAGATGGTTGACCCCGATGAACGGAATACCCATGGACAGGGACATGCCCTTGGCAACGCACAATCCGACGAGCAGGGATCCGGCAAGACCCGGGCCCGCCGTCACCGCTATCCCTTCCAGGTTCATGCGTTCCACTCCTGCTTCCTTCAGCGCCTGCTCGATCACCGGCAGGATGAGCCGTATGTGGCTGCGGGAGGCGAGCTCGGGGACGATGCCCCCGAAATCGCGATGGACCAGCTGGGTGGAGACGACATTGCTGTGCAGTTTTTTCCCGTCAAAAACCGCAGCGCCTGTATCGTCGCACGAAGTCTCGATGCCCAGGACCATCATCGCTCGATCAGCAATCCGAAAAATTTGGGTTTAACTTCCGTGAACGTGATCCCCTCCGGGACATCGATGGAGGCTGGTATCCCTTCATCCGAATATCGGTGCCTGTTCTGAAAATCGATGACCGCCCAGACCTCCTCCTTTTTCAGCCTCTTGATCAGTTCGACGCCGCCCTGAATCCTCAGGGAAAGGGTCGAGGGGATGGCCTGCACCTGAACGTCCGCCGGGGCATGGATCACGTGCACCGGTATGTCCTGCAGCCATTCCTCGTGGAGCATCTGTATGTCCGCGGCAAATCGGACCTGATCCGTGGAGAAGGAAATCCGGGGCACACCCGCGATTTCCAAATCGATTTTCCCCTCGACCTTTTTCAACACATTCTTGAGCAGCTTGCTCTGCGTGGATATGCTGTGAAGGTTCCGGATCAGCGTCCTGGGGCCGCTCACGGAAACAGAGTCGGGTTGGATGCGTATCGGTCCGACCTGGATGAATCCGTCCACGGGGATGATGGTCAGGGAAGGGGTCACCGGAATTTTTTTCTGCATGAATTGATCCAGATGTATCCGGAGCTGATCAGGTCCGAGCATGCGCACGGGAATCAGGTCCGAATTCGGCGGTATCCCCCTGAGCATGGAGAGTGAAAGGGTGATCGTGAACTCATCCGTACGGTTGTTCAGGTCGATTTCCAGGTATCTTTCGCGGAACAGAAGGTTGAGAAGCATCCTGCCCGGGCCCCTGAAGCGGACAGGGACGGACCTGGGAAGGGGCTCCGAGAAAATCCACCCTTCCGCCTGCCGTACGGCCCGGACGGGTATGGGGACGATGTATTCATAACTGTTCTCGATGACCACGTAACACCAGAGAAACGCCGCACAGAAAAGGGAGAACAGTTTGACCCTGATGTTTTCGGCCAGGAAACGGCGGAGGTTGTTTTTTATTTTCATGGGGCAAGAAGATCCGCGGACACCCGTCCGTCTCGAACGTCGTCCCATCCATCACGGGGCTAGGCCGGATTCCTCCGGCCTCCAGTCGGCAATGAATCTGCCTCCGAGTGCCTTCACCGCCTCTATTCATCACCTCCGGGAGTACTATCCTTTTTCTCCCGTTTGATAAGGTCAACACCTTTTCCGGATTTTACAGGAAAAAGTTCTCCTGGAGGTGATTTGTCTTTCCCCGGCGGGCTCGCCGCCCGAGCGATGCGATCAGGGACGCGGAAAGCAGCGCCGACGATTCCCGCCCATGGCTTCAGGCTTGGGCGCCGGACCTGCCTACAGGCGGCAGGCAGGTGCCGGGGGATGCCCGGCTACTTGTGAGATTGTTCGATCAATTTACCGAAACTGATTTCACCGTTGTCGATGCGGATGTTGAACCCGCACTCCGGATTGGTGCACACCCAGGCCTTGTAACGGATTGCCGCACCTTCCCGGCCGTAATCCGACAGGGGAACCATGACACCGGTATGACATTTCTGACATTCTGGAAATGCAGCTTCCATGAGTGTCCTCCCGTTTTTTCACCTCACCCGCAATGCGGAAGCAGGCCTTCCCCCCGGAAGGGGAAGGCGGAACGTTACTGCTTGACGACCCAAACACGGATGCGCCCTTCGACCTCCGCGTGCAGTTTCACCGGCACGGTGTATACGCCCAGGGCCTTGATCGGCTCGTCGAGCACGATCTTGCGCTTGTCGATCTCGAACCCCTTTTCCTTCATCAGATCGGCTATGTCCTGCGCCGTCACAGAACCGAACACCTTGTCTTCTTCTCCGACGGGGACGGAGGCTGTCACGGATATCTTTTCCAGCTCGCCGGCCTTGATTTCCGCCTCCCGCTTGTTCTTCACTTCCCTGCGGGCGTCCAGTTTTGCTTCTTCCTCCAGAATGCGCATGTTTCTCTCTGAAGCGGCCAGGGCGATCCCTCTCGGGACGAGATAATTGCGCGCGTAACCATTCTTGACCTGAACCACATCCCCCGCTTTGCCCAGGTTTTCAAAATCCTTTTTGAGAATGACTTTCATGGGGATCTTTTCCTCATTAATATTTTACTGGGACAAGTCCGAAACATAAGGCATCAATGCAAGATGCCGCGCCCGCTTGACGGCCGTTGTCAACTGGCGCTGATGGCGCGCGCATGTACCCGACGTCCTTCTGGGAATGATTTTCCCCACTTCCGTGGTGAATTTCAACAGCCGCTTGGGATCCTTATAGTCCACAATGGCTACCTTGTTTTCGCAGAAACGGCAGATGCGTTTCTTTTTAGGCCTGATCAAAAGATCCTCCTTTCAAGGATGTTTATAACTCCAAATTCTGGTATCCGAAATCGAACTTTCCCCTGAGGGGATTTTCCTGCTCCGGCTCCTTGGAAATTTCCGCTGCAGCCGGGGTCTCGGACTTGTTCTGACCACCCTCCGTATTTTCCACTTCCTGGGACTCCGAGGATTCGCCCTGCTCGACGAAAGACACGCCTTCCTCTTCCAGCGCCTCGTCTTTCTTGTTCAGGAACTGAATGCGGTGGGCCTTGATTTCCACGACATTCCTGCTCCGGCCGTCTTCGGTCTTCAGGCTCCTGCTCTGCAGTTCCCCTTCGACCAGTACGGCACTTCCCTTGTGGAGGTTCTCAGCGCAATTCTCGGCCAGCCTGTACCAGGCCACGACTCCGACGTAGCAGACATTCTCGCGCCATTGACCGGCATTATCCTTGAATTTCCTGTTCGAAGCGATCCAAAAATTCGTAACGGGCGTGCCGTTTCCCGTCCTACGGAAAGTCGGTTCGCGCGTCAGATTCCCCGCAATGAGAACGGCGTTTACGTCTGGCATTCTAAGATCCAACATGTTCCGTATCCCTCCTTGCTGAGTTTGGGATTGAATCTGCCAGCGAGCACATCACCGGGGATTTGCCCCGGGGGAAAAAAGTGAATCTGCTATCTCCTTTGAGCGGATCGAAGATCCCCTCCGAAGAGGCGGCGGGCAAGTGCGCCGCGGGCTGCCCGCTGGCTTTCACTCTACCGGGCAGCCGGCCTTCCTCAGGAGGCAGAGGATTCCGATTCCGCGCCCGATCCCTCCTGTTTCCTGGATCCGGGCTTGTGCCGCGCTGTTGCGCGCCCGGAAGGCTCCGCTTCCTCTGCGGCGGGTTGTTCCGAGGCGTTTTCATGCTGTTTGGCGAGCTCGGCTTCCAGCCATTTCTTCGGCAGGAAGATCGTCAGGTGGCGGATGACTTTCTCGTCCAAACTGTACTGTCTCTCCAGCTCCTTGTTGAAGGCTCCGTCCGCCTCGTACTGGATATAGACATAAAATCCGTACTGCTTCTTGGCTATTTCGTAAGCCAGCCTGCGTTTGCCCCACCGGTCCACGCGAATCACCTTGGCGTTGTTCTTTTCGAAGAATTTGAGATATTTCGAGATGACCGCTTCGGTCTCGTCCGCTGACAGGTGGGCGTCGATGATAAAAGTGGTTTCGTACGTCTTGATCACGATTTTCCTCCCTCTGGATTTTCAGCCTTCCGTCCGATTCGCGGAAGGCAGGGATCCGTTGATGGTCAAATACAAGGACCCGGCCTTGCCGCGCCGGGCCGCAGATGCTTCGGTCAGGCTCAGGATTTTCCGGCGCCAGCCTTGCCGGATTTCCCCTCCTTGCCCGGTTTTGCCTCTTTGCCTTCCTTGGCTTCCTTTCCTTCCTTGCCTTCCTTGGCTTCCTTCCCTTCCTTGCCCTCTTTCCCTTCTTCTTTGCCGGCCTCTTCAGCACCTTCCGCCTCAACCGGCACTTCGGCCTCGGCTTCGAGCTTCGGACCCTTGGCGATGACGACATGGGCAATGGTCTGATGGGGATCAGCCAGGAACCGGACCTTCTCGATCTTCAGGTCCGCCACGGTAATGGCATCGCCGATGTTGAGCGCGTGCACATCGATTTCAATGGCTTCGGGAATATCCATGGGAAGGCCCTCGACCTCGATTTCCCTCAGGGGATGCTCCAGAATGCCGCCTGCGGTTTTGACGCCTTCGGGTATGCCCCTGCTGATCACCGGGATGGTCAGCCGGATTTTCTCCGTCAACTGGATGCCCATGATGTCGACATGGACATAGGCGTCGGTCACCGGATCCCGCTGAATATCCCGGATGATGCATTTCTTGACCTTTCCGTCCGGGAATTTCGCATCCAGGATATTGGCCTTGGAATGAACCACTCGGTCCAGTTCCTTGCCGTCCACGCTGACCGAAACGGTTTCCTCGTGATGCCCGTAGAATACCGCAGGGACTTTCCCGGATCTGCGGATGGCTTTCGGGGTGGGCATACCGGGTTTCCCCCTCCATTCCACATTCAACGCTGTTTCTGCCATTTGGCTTCCTCAACAAGTGTATGATTGATTAAACATCGAAAAGCGAACTGATGCTGTCCTCGTTGTGAATCCGCCGGATCGCCTCCCCGAACAGGGGCGCCGAGGACAGAACCTTGATTTTATCGACCTGTTTTTCGGGCTTCAGGGGGATGGTATCCGTCAGGAAGACCACCGACAGCGCGGAATGACGTATCCTCTCGCTGGCATCCCGCGACAGGATGGGATGGGTGCAGGCTGCCATGATCCTGCCCGCGCCCATGCGTTTCATGAGATCAGCTGCCTTGCAAAGCGTCCCGGCAGTGTCGATCATGTCGTCCACCAGAATCACATCCTTGCCCGCGACATCCCCGATCAAGGTCACGGTTTCGATCTCATTCGGTGCGGTTCTTTTCTTGTCGACCAGCGCAAGGTCGGTACCGAGCCGGTTGGCATAAGCCCTGGCGCGCTTGGAACTTCCGATGTCCGGCGCCACCACGATCGGATTTTTCAGACCCTGGTTTCCGATTTGCTCCATAAAAATCGTAAATGCGTATAGATGGTCGAAAGGGATGTCAAAGAAACCCTGTATCGATGCGGAATGCAGATCCATGGTGAGCACGCGGTCCGCGCCCGAATTGGAGATCAGATTTGCGACCAGCTTTGCGGAAAGGGAAACGCGTGGCTGATCCTTCCGGTCCTGGCGCGCGTATCCGAAATAGGGGATGACGGCTGTGATCCGTTTAGCCGACGCCCGCTTTGCCGCATCAATCATCAGGAGGAACTCCAGAAGGTTGTCCGCCGGCGGGAAGGTCGGCTGGACGATGAAGACATCCCGTCCGCGGATGCTCTCATTGTACTTGATGCCGATCTCGCCGTCGCTGAACCTGTAGACTTCAACGTCACCCAGCTTCAGGTTCAGGTATTGCGCGATTTTTTCCGCCAAAGGCCGGTTGGCGGTCCCAGAAAAAATTTTCATTTCCAGTCACAAATCGGTTTGTTCGTACACCGGTATCTTCCTGCAGCCGGCCGATTCAACACGGATCACGGATCGGGTTCCTGAAAATCCCGGCTAGGGCGGGAGGATTCGAACCTCCGGTGCGGGGATCAAAACCCCGTGCCTTAACCGCTTGGCTACGCCCCAATGGAATCAGTCAGGGATGAATCGAAGATGGGTTTGGGATCGGATTTAAATGCGGGGTATCTGCAGATGGAACCATTCAGCACAAGCCCGGGACCACATTTCTCCCCATCCCTTGACCGACTTCCTCCCAGTATTTCTCCAACACATGTTTTTCCATCATGTCCCGGAACTCTCTGGTAATAGGGTGTGCCACATCGACGAAACTTCCGTCACCTTTTTTGCGGCTGGGCATGGCAATGAAATACCGGTCAAGACCCCGGATGATTTTCAGACCGCGTACGACGAACATGTCATCTAAGGTGATGTTGGCGAAACCTTTCAGCTTTTCTTCATCACGCAGGCTGATTTGAACCTCGGTGATTTTCATGGTTTCTTCCTCCCATTCATTCTTCCTGTTAGGATGCCACGGAACGGAAGGATTGACCCGAAATCGGCCTGCAGAGATGAACCGCTAATCCCGTTTGCCGGGAAAAATGGGAAACCGCGCTTTCGGCGACCCTCTTTTCTCCGAACAAACCGTATACCGTCGAGCCGCTGCCGGACATGCTGGCATAAAAGGCATCCCTTTTGTATAATTCCTGTTTCAATTCATACAATTCAGGATGCCTTTTAAATACCACATCCTCAAGCTCATTGACCAGATGATTTTTCAGGGCCTGAGGATAGAATTTTTCAAAAATCGCCCTAAATTTAGCCAATTTTTCGACTTTTGTCAAGGCAATTCTGGATTCTCCATAAGCCCAGGCAGTTGATACAGCCAGGTCCGGCAGCAGCAAAACGATATAAAAATCCCCGGGGATCTGCAGGGGTTCCAAGATTTCACCCCGCCCCAGGCCCAGCGCGGTCCCTCCACAAATGAAAAATGGAACATCAGATCCGATTTCAGCGGCCAATCTCTCCAAGTCTTTCTCTTTAAAAGGCCTTCCACAGATCTGATTTGCCGCGATCAACGTGACTGCGGCATTGCTGCTTCCTCCACCCAAACCCGCACCCGCCGGAATGCGCTTTTCGATGCCGATCCCTATGCCCCCGGAAAACGGTCCCCTTTCGGAAAACAGTTTGAACGCCCTGTAAGCCAGGTTTTTCTCGTCGCATGGGACGGGAAATCCGGAGCATTGCAGGCTGATCCCGGACTCCCTCGGTTGAAAGGTCAAAGCGTCATACAAGTCGATCTGCTGGAAAACCGTGGCTATGTCGTGATAACCGTCATTCCGCTTCTTGAGTAAAACAAGCCCCAGGTTGATTTTAGCATAGGATTTCAGGGTCATGGATTTCATTCGCTGCAACTCCAGGAAAGGCATTCAGGCCGCGTCTTTTCCTCTTGAGGCTGAAGCTTCACCAAAAGAGGCCGGATACATGGTGATCCGGAAAGGTTAATCATTCCGAATGATAAGAATTCGATACAAATATTATTCCAATCACATCACGGTTTTTATATATTGCATCAAATAAGAATTTTACGAAATTTTTCGAAAATGAATATGTTGTACACAATTCCAAAATCTTGTAGAATATTCCTCAACGACTGTCACTATTTTTTGACAGAACCAAGAAGAAGCGCCATCAGCTTCAGTCAGCTGCAAAAACGCTGACCCCTATCAAACCCCATTGCGCCTCCAAGCTGCGGGTCTACAGGGTTTTCCCTGCTGATTGGGATTGTTGTGCCCCGAAGCAAGCGGCTGGGAATCCTCGATCTTCGCGGAAAAATTCGCTTGCATTCTTTCGCCTGCCCAGCTGCAAACTACAGGGAACGCACTCACTGTCAGATTGAAACTCACTGCCGCAAGCGGCGGGGAATCTTCGATCTGTAAAGAAAAAGACATTTGTATTCGCTCGCTTACCCCGGGGCAAGCCCCGGAAAATGCGCCTGATGCCAGATTGAAGCTCCCCGCCGCAAGCGGCGGGGAATCTTCGATCTGTAAGGAAGAAAAATTTTTTATCCGCTCGCTTACCCCGGGTCAAGCTCCGGAAAATGCGCCTGATGCCAGATTGAAGCTCCCCGCCGCAAGCGGCGGGGAATCTTCGATCTGTAAAGAAAAAGACATTTGTATTCGCTCGCTTACCCCGGGGCAAGCCCCGGGGAATGCGCTCGCTGTCAGATTCAACTGCCGACGGTTGAAGCTCCTTGGCATCAAGTTGACGGGGAATCTACGATTGATGGTGCAAACTGGTTGATATACAAACGCTTACCCCGCGGCAGGCCGGGGGAATGCCCCCGATGCCAGTTGAATATCCCAATAAAAAGGGATCGGAGGGTCTTCGATCTGCAGGAACAAAACATTGGATATTCGCCCGCCGGTGTTCGCCGTCAGATTCCTCCCAAGAAAAAAGGTTTGCTATTATAAGGATTTATATCTAAATTAATTTGGTTAAATTTACAGCAATCATTCTTCATGGACGGCATGGACCCTCTATTTTTCGTCTCCGATGCGCATCTGGGATTTCATGAAGAACCCCGGAACAGCATGATCGAGAACCGGGTGGTCGAATTTTTTTCGCACGTGGAAAAATCCGGCGGCGGTCTCTACATCCTGGGAGACCTGTTCGATTTCTGGTTCGAGTACACCCATGTCTTCCCTGGACGTTACCTGAATGTCCTCATCTCACTGAAACGCCTGGTTGACAGGAAAATCCCCGTTCATTACCTGGCCGGCAACCATGATTTCTGCATCGGGGATTACATGGCCGGCCGCATCGGTATCCAGGTTCACCGGGATCCCTACCCATTCGTCATGGACGGAAAACGCGTTTACCTCGCCCACGGGGACGGAGTTGCCAAGAAAGACGCCTCTTACCGGATCTTCAAATCCATCATCAGGCATCCGGTCTCGATCGGCCTTTTCAGGCTGCTGCATCCGGATTTCGGATTCTTCATTGCGCAGACCCTGTCCCGCCTGAGCCGCAACCACAGGCCTGTCAAGGACAGGGACGCTGCATATGCGGCCTACGCGGAATCGCTTTTCAGAGAGGGCTATGATTTCGTCCTCATGGGCCATACCCACAAGCCCCAGGAACATCGGCAAGGGGGTCGCGTATATGTCAATACAGGCGATTTCATGGATTCATTCACCTATGCCGTTTATCAGGACGGAGAGCTGAATCTCAGGCGCTGGCCGCAGAAGGCCGGCGAAGACACGAGGGTCAAATGAAGCTGTTCAGCCGCAAAGGCGCCGGTTCCAAGGAGCCCTTTTTCACGAGGCACAGATGGGCGGTCATTCCCGCAGCCACGCTCGCGGCCGTGATCGTCATCGCAGTCTTGATCGTGCTCGTTTTCAACCGGAACCTCCCCTCCCTGCTCATGCTCGAAAATTTCGAGCCGATCGTGCTTTCGCGCATCTATTCCGCGGACGGCAAGCTGCTCAAGGAGCTGGATTCCGGCGAGAAACGGGTGCGCGTGCCCCTGGACCGGATGCCGGAAAGCCTGATACAAGCCACGATCGCGACAGAAGACAGGCGTTTTTTCGATCACTGGGGGCTGGACATACCGCGCATCGCCAAGGCTGCCCTCATCGACATCATGACGCTCAGCAAGAAGCAGGGAGCCGGGACCATCACCGGCCAACTGGCCAGGAACCTCTACCTGACCCGTGAAAAGGCATGGGGACGGAAAATACAGGAAGCGTTCACCGTGCTCCAGATCGAACGCACCTACTCGAAGCCCGAAATACTTGAACTTTACCTGAACCAGATGCCTTTTGGAAACCATGCATTCGGCGTGCAGTCCGCCTCGAAGCGGTATTTCAACAAGAACGTCGAGGAGCTTTCGACCGAGGAATCGGCGCTGCTCATCGCCCTGCTGAAAGCGCCGAACGCCTATTCCCCGTACAAGCGGCCCGAGGCTGCCCTCGGCCGGAGAAACCTGGTGCTGCGACAGCTGCTTGAATGCGCCTATATCGGCGAGGCAGAGTACGATTCCCTGAAAGCGATCCCCATTTCGGTCATCGAGGCTGCGGTCCTCGATTCGACCATTGCCCCCTATTTCTGCGAATACGTGCGCACGACCCTTCGCGAAAAGTACGGGCTCGGCCTGTACACGGACGGGCTCAGCATTTACACGACCCTGGACTCGCGCGTGCAGAAATGCGCCGAGCAGGCGATCGAAAATTTCATCCCGGAGCTCGAGGAAAGGCTGAGGGACCCGATCCTGCGAAAGAGACGGTTCACCGAGTGGATGGACCCGGAAATGAGGACGGACGAGGGCATCGAATCTTTCCTTGCGGATTCCGCGCAGGTGGACTCCCTGCTCACAGCCCGGGCCACGCTCCAAACAGCCCTGGTGGCCATCGAACCCTCGACCGGGCATATCCTCGCATGGGTGGGTGGAAGGGATTTCGACAAGAACAAGTTCAACCGAGTCTACCAGATGGAGAGGCAGCCCGGATCCTCGTTCAAGCCATTTGTTTACACGGTAGCCGTGGACAACGGCTACCCCACCACCTACACCCTTTTGAACCAGCCTGTCGTGCTCATGCAGGTGGACGGCACGCCCTGGATTCCGAAAAATTTCGATGAAAGCACGGGCGGCCCCACGACACTGCGTGAAGCCCTGAGAAGGTCCCTGAACCTGGTGACGGCCCGGCTCCTGCTCGAAGTGATCAAGTCGCCGGAAAAAGTCGTGTCCTATGCGAAGCGATTCGGATTCACGTCCACGATTTATCCCTATGAAACCATCGCGCTCGGCGCCTCGGATGTGAAGCTGATCGACATGACCAAGTCCTTCGGCGTTTTCGCAAACGGCGGGGAGCTCGTGGAGCCCATCGCCGTGACCCGGGTGGAGGACAAGTACGGAAACGTGATCGACACCTTCACGCCCGAGCGCAAGGAAGTCATCAACGAGAACACCGCCTACATCATGACGGACATGCTTCAAACGGTGGTTAAAAACGGGACCGGCGCTAATGCCTCGAGGGTTTTCGGTTTCAACAGGCCGGCAGGCGGAAAGACCGGAACGACCAATGACTTCCGGAACGCCTGGTTTGTCGGATTCACGCCGCAGATCGTCGCCGGGGCATGGGTCGGATTCGACGATCTGAGGCTCACGCTGGGGGATAACATGACCGGCGCTGCAGTGGCACTGCCCGTGTGGGCGCCGTTCATGCGGGCAGCCCATGATTCTCTCGGGCTCCCCTACCGGGGCTTCCCCGCGCCGCCCGGCATCGTGCGCATGAAGATCTGCGACGAAACCAAGAAGCTGGCAGCGGATTACTGCCCGAAAATCGACGAGGAAATCTTCATTTCGAAGTACGCTCCGACCGAACACTGCGACAAGCACAATTCACCGACCAGGAGCGCAGGGAAAAGAAAGCAGATGATTTATTAGTTCATTCGGATGAATTTGAGTGGATAAAAAAAGGGCGCGTGATGACGCGCCCTTTTTATCGAACCCGATCCCGAAGTTTACCCCGGGGTGCCGGCGCCATTTTGGGATTTGATGAAGAATTGAAGCTCCCTGGAAGCTCGCGGCGTGAAATCTTCGATCTGCAGGGAAAAACTTGTTTGTATTCGCTCGCTTACCCCTCGGCAAGCCGCGGGGAATGCGCTCGCTGTCGGATTCGCATAAAAAGGCAACCTTCTTAAAGAAGCCCCTTTTCATTTTACTTCACCCCTCTCCCGCTGACGCGGGAGAGGGGCGGGATCGAGGCAAGATCGTGATCGCCCTGGACTTCCCGATCCGGGGCGTTTTTACATTGCGGTTTCCAACCCCCAACCGAATTCGAACCACAGCCTGGACGGGTATCCGGACCGGCGAGCCGGCGGGACTCGGATACGCGTCACGGCCGTGCTTCCGCACAAAGCCGGACCGGTCCCTGAAGACCCGAATCCCGGTGATCGCCGAATGAATTGTTGATCAGGCTGTAAATCCGAAGGGTGATTCTGTTTTCACCGCGTTTCAACAATCCGCGCACGGGAAGGACATGCGGCGGCCAGAGCCGGTCTCCGGCAGAAACGCCGTTAACCTGGGCACGCATGGCGTAAAGCACCTGGCCCGCGTCCAGTCCGAAAATGCCGGAAGTGTCGTCCAGGACGACGACGGTTTCATAATCCACGCATCCGCTGAACCCTTCCAGACCCCAGTCCTTCCACTGCCGCAGGCTGTCCGTGATGCCGGCCTGAAGGGCCGATGGAACAGGAAACGGGTGTTCAAGACGGGGCTGCGCCGAGGGGTCGATGCGGATACGCCAGGGGCCTGCGACAGGGATTTCGGCAAGACGGCCGGCCGTGCCGCTTTCGGGCCGGAGGGGGGGTGCCGCCGGATCGAACGAAAGCCAGAAGCCTTCGTATTCGTCAAAATCCAGCGAAACGGTGCTTCCTTCGGCGAGCGGGACTGAAGGGACGGGGCGCACGGTTCCGTGTTCACAGTCCCACAGGAGAATCCTCCCCCTCTCGGATCGGAAAAGGAGGTCCGCATGCTGTTTCACGCCGGTGTTGTTGGCCAGCCAGAAAAAATCGAGACCCGCGACCGAGCGGCGCTGCTGCAGCAAGTCGAAGCCGCCGGATGAAAAGACCGGATCTGGCTCGAGATCGGAAAATGCCGCCTCGACGATTTCCGGGATGGATCCGGAAATGAATCGGACCGAAGGCCGGGACATCAGCCTTTTCACGCGGCGCCTGAATCCGGCGTCGCCGAAACCCCGTTCAGCGGAAGCCTCCGGAATGCGGTCGAGAATCAGGACATGCCCTCCCGATTCGGCGAACGCCAGCGCCCTTTCCAGAGCCTTTTCGGGAAGGACGAGGGTGCCAGGCAGAACGAGCGTGTTGAACGCAAAAGGCGGTTTGCGCAGCTCGCCGCCGCCGGCCGTCATCAGGGAAAGGTAATGCCGGTCGGCGATCAGGTATTCGATGCGCCGCTGCGACAGACCGGCCATGCACGCGGCGTACAGCGTATCGATGCGCAGCACCGTCTCGTCGAACCAGCCGTTCATCAGGGGAGGCGTCCACCACGCGGACTGGCGTTTCATCTCGTCGAGGCTGCGCGGGATGTCGCCCGGGCCGGGAAGCGGCATGAGGGCCGGGACCGGCACACGGTCCCTGAAGGCGGGATCGAAAACGCCGGGGCCGCAGAGGCCCCACACGCTGTCCATGGGGTTGAAAAGAAGCACCTGCGGGACGGGGCGGCTCAGGCCGTTGATGAATGACGCCCGGGCCGTGAATCCCGACCAGCAATGCATGACAGGCCAGAAAGGCTGGCCGTCGTACCAGTCCGGAAGCCAGGGATTGCCCTCGAGCCGCCGTGTCAGAAACACGGCGTGCGGCACCACGTGGCTCACGCCCCAGGCCGCGGCCGCGTTGGCGGCCTGCTTCAGGGTGGAGGGTGAGAAACCCCAGAGGCCGGAACCGCCCATGATTTCGCATTGAAAGCGACGGTTCTCGAACGCGCAAATCGAACGCGTCTCCATGAGGTCGTGCGGCTGCATAATTTTCAGACCCAGGCAATCCGTTCCCGGCAGGGTGAAAGCACGCTGGACCTTGAAGAAATCGCCCACTGCACCCGCTTGCCACATCAGGGTTTCCTCCCAGAGATTGGACACGCAGGTCAGACCGCGTCCGGCAAGCCACCGGTTGCAGGTCCGAAAGAATTCGGCGTAAAGGTCCGATACCGCGTCGAACCACTTCCATCGGGCGGCCGGATAGCCTCCCTCTTCGTCCCGGTCGACAAGCAGCGGCATGGTTTCGCGGATGTCGCGGCTGAATTTTCGGCTGTAATGCGCAGCCAGGTCGTCCGACCAGGCGAGCTTGTATCCGTAATCGCCTTCATGGTCCATGAACACCCCTGCGAGCGTCTTTCCGAAAAAGTCCCGGTAGCGCCTTTCGTAGGGTTCATGGGCAAGCCGGATGAAAACGGGCGCAAGGCGGCGGTCCAGGTAATTCACACGGCCCCCATCCGCTCCGGGGTGGTAATACTTGAAGAAGGAATAGACGCGCCAGTACCCCCCGGCCGGAGCGCGCCAGACGAATTTGCCTCCTTCCCCGATGAGTCGCAGGCTTTTGCCCGAAATCACGGCCGGAATGTGCGGCGCCGGATCGAATGCCCCGGAAAGCATGAAGCCGGGATCCCGCATCGGCGTTGCGCAGGCTGGGATGGGTTTGGAAACGAGCCGCGCAGCTGCCGTGAAAAAGGATTCCGGCAGATGGACGGTGTCGCTCCCCGGCACCTCCCGGACACTCCAGTACAGGGAAACCGCCCAGAGATCTGGAACGGCTTCGAGAACCCGGTCTCCTGCCCTTCCGCTCGGCCACCAGTAATCGTCGCAGTAGCCGATGCGGCCGCCCAGCATTCCGGTTCTTTCCAGGGCGGCGCCGAAGGCGTCGAACCAGGGCTCCCCCAGCCATTGTTCGAGCGGCAGGTCCGGCAGCCCGGCCATGTTCATCCGGGCGTGGACATAACCCGGATTGAACCCCTGCGACAGCATGGATTCGGCGGTGTCCGCGATGCGTCCCGGCATGCCCGTCTCGTCGAGGGGCTGGTCCCAGAACCAGAAAAAAAAGGGAGCGAAGTCCAGGTCCGGCCGCTCGAAATGTGAAAGCAGGCCCTGAAAGGCGGCTGCGGCGCTCCCTTCGCCCGGGCCGGACGCAGCGGCAGGCAGGGCCAGGGCCACGGCGAGCATCCACGCGGCACGGCATTTCAGACAGGGGGTCGTCCCCCTGAAACCGGTGTGACGGTTGCGGGGGTGTGAAATCATGACTGGTCCCTCATGTTATCCGGATCGACGGATGCAATATAAGAAAAAATCCGGAAATCCGTTCATCGCCGCATCCGGGAGAAGCCGATTTTCCGTCGCTTCTGAATCCATCCATTGATCGCCCTGGACGAATCCGGCTCCAAGCTGGACCCCGGAGTCCGGGCGCCCCAGTTTCCGCATGAGCTTGCCGCCCGGGGCTTCCTGATCCCGGGGTTTTTTGCCATGCTTCCCGGAATTCGGCCGGAACGCCGCATACCAAAAAATAAAAAACGGAAATATTATAAAAAAACTTATTGAAATCATCGTTTGGAATATGTATTTTTCGACAAATCTTAACCCAATCGAACAAAATCAATCAATAAATGGCAGCGGACATTGACCTACGTGAATTGATAGAGAACCCATGCACTCTCGAAAACCATTTATTTTGATCCTGTTCTGCGTAATGTCTTTCACGCCCCGTTTGTTTTCCCAGCTCACGTTTGAAGGTTTTGTGACGGACAACGGCGCCGAATATCTGGGGAACGGTGCGGAGCCTGTCGCGAACGCCCTTGTTGAGCTTGCCGATCAAAATGACCCGGCCCGCTGCTTCAGAGACCGCACGGACACCGAAGGGAAATACGTCATCCAGATTGTTGAGACAGGAGTGCACGGCTTCCCCGCTGGCAGTCCGGGAGCATTCAGATTGTCTCAGAACTATCCAAATCCGTTCAATCCGTCCACAGTCATTTCCTTCGAGACCCCGTATCCAGCAAACATCCATATAGACATCCGGAATGTTTGCGGCAAGAAAGTAAAAACATTACTGAACGGATATCAGTCCGGAGGATCAGACCGGGTTGCCTGGGACGCAGCGGATGATGCGGGGAAGGGTGTCCCGGCTGGAGTTTATATTTACTCCTTGTCGGCCGGGGGCGTCAGAATCAGCAGAAAAATGTTGCTCATGGACGGCGGGAGCACCTTTCCTGCATGGCCGTTAAAATCGGCGGAACCCGGGCACAAGCTCAATAAAACCCTGTCGGATCTCTATGAGTTAAGAATTTCAGGCGCAAATATTCAAACATATGAACGACAAAACCTTCAGATAACCGGCAATACTGTTCTTGATGTAACCGTTTCCCGGACAGCGACGGATGTGGACGGAAACGTCTATCAGGCCGTAAAAATCGGCGATCAATGGTGGACGGCGGAAAACCTGAAGGCCACCCGGTACCGTGATGGAACGGCCATACCCGATGTTCCAAATGCAGCTGAATGGTGTAGCCTGCCTGAGGGTGATGGCGCCTACTGCGATTGCGATTACAGAACAGGTGACGCATTGGTCGAAAACCGTCTTTACAACTGGTATGCGGCCAAGAGGAATTTGGCCCCGGCAGGCTGGCATGTGCCTTCGGCAGATGAATGGCAGACATTGATCGACCACCTGGGAGGGGAGGAGGTTGCAGGGGGAAAATTGAAAGAAGCCGGTACGGTCCATTGGCCCGGCCCCAACGAAGGGGCTACAAATGAAAGCGGGTTTACAGCGCTTCCGGGTGGAGGCCGCTGGAGCATGGATTGCTACTTCCTCTTTCAGGGAATGAATGCCTACTTCTGGACTTCCACGGCTGGTGAGGATGCCAACACAGCATACATTATTGGCATGGGCGCCTACTGGACAAATACGGTCAAGAATGAGGTCTATCCTGGAGGGGGATATTCGGTCCGTTTGGTCCGGGATTCATCTGATGACGAAGGAGGGAATAAAGACCCGTAGGGCTTATGCATCAAAAAAACAGGACCTGTCCTCCGCGGGGTTTGCACTTTATTAAAAATCCGACCCTGGGGTGGGCCCCGGGGTGCTAGCTTTTAACCGCCCTGGATTTCCCCTTTCCAACCTTAAACGAATGTCTCCCCTTCAAATCCATCCAGCAGTCAATCAACGGAGCAGGCGGAACCGGCTTTTCTCCGAATTGATAGCTATCCAGCAGCCGCGAAAGGCCTGGCTTTACCCTATCCTGTTTTTCCGTGAACAAACGCGCCAGCACATCACCCTTTTCGACCTTGTCGCCAATCTTCTTCTTGAAGAGAATCCCTGCATTGTAATCTACTGAATCTTCTTTTTTATGCCTGCCGGCCCCAAGGTCTGTCGCGAGAATGCCGACCTGGTACGCATCGATGGATTGCACATATCCGGAACAGGGGCATGTTACGTCCGCTGAATACTTCGCCCGGGAAGTTTGTCCGGCGCATGCAGCAGCATAATCCGCATCACCGCCCTGCATTGCCACCCATGAAAGAAATCTTTTATAACCTTCTCCTGAATCAATCAACCGGCGCAGGATTTCTAGGCCTTTTTCCAGGGAATCGGACTTTCCGGCAACAAGCAGCATCATGGCGCCGAGCGCAAGTGTCACATCCATGAGATCCTGAGGGCCTTTCCCCTGAAGCGCGAGGACCGCTTCCTGCAATTCCAGCAGGTTGCCCACCGCGTTTCCGAGGGGCTGGTCCATGCGCGTGAGCACGGCGACTGTCCGGATCCCCAGCTCTTCGCCGAGCTCGACGAGCGTCTGCGCAAGCTCTTCGGTCCGGGCCCTGTCCTGGAGGAAAGCGCCCCTGCCTGTTTTCACGTCCAGCACCAGGGCGTCCGTACCCTCGGCCTTCTTCTTGCTCAAAATACTGCTCGATATCAGCGGTATGGAGGGCACAGTGCCTGTGACATCGCGCAGGCTGTACAACATCCTGTCCGCAGGGACCATGGCGTCCGTCTGCCCGGTGATGGCGAATCCTGCCTTTTTGATCACGCCAACAAACTCATCAGGGCTGAGGCGCGTCCTGAATCCAGGTATGGCCTCGAGCTTGTCCAGCGTCCCGCCGGTATGCCCCAGACCGCGGCCCGCCATCATGGGTACAGGGATGCCTGCCGCTGCAACCAGCGGCGCCAGAACGAGCGAAACCTTGTCCCCCACGCCGCCTGTCGAGTGCTTGTCCACCTTCAGACCCGGGATGGAAGACAGGTCCATGGATTCACCGGACTTCACCATGCATTCGGTCAGATCCCGCATTTCCTTTCTGCTCATGCCGTTGAAATACACAGCCATGAGCCAGGCGCTCATCTGATAATCCGGGATGCGGCCTGAAACGTATTCCCCGATCAGCCACCGGATCTGCCCGGATTCGAGTTCCAGGCTGTCCCTTTTCCGGGTGATGATTTCGACTGCGTTCATTTCCGGAATATCCTGATGATCAAAGAAATGAGAAGGCTCAACAGAATCATGGTCGTGACCGGGAAAAAGATCTTCATGTTCGGCTTGTTGATGACAATGTCGCCCGGAAGCCGCCCCAGCGGGATTTTGCCCAGCCAGGGCCAGAGCAGACCGGCCAGAATCAATATCAATCCTGCAATGACCAGCACTTTCTGCATGTCATCCCCTTTGATCACGGCCCCTTGCAGCAGCAAAGGCCGCCCATTCTCCTTTTTCTATCTCTTCGAGAACCCTAAATCCAGCCGCATGCGCGGTTTTCCGCAACTCCGTCATTTCCGGGATGAGAAGGCCGGACAGGATCAGGCGGCCGTCCGGCTTTAAAAAAGCCGGCAGTTCCAAAAGCATCTCCATCAGAACGGGCCTGTTGATGTTCGCAATCGCCAGATCGAAGTCCCTTTCAACGACATTTACGAGAGTGCCCTCGACAGCGGTCACGTTTGCTTCAACATGGTTGAGCTGGATATTCTCCCTGCAGTTATCCAGCGCGTCCGGGTCATTGTCCACTGCAAGTACCTGCCCTGCGCCGAGGCGCGCAGCTGCGATCGCGAGTATGCCGGATCCTGTGCCTATATCCAAAACTTTGGTCCCGGGCAACAGGTATCTCTCCATCAGCTCCAGGCAAAGCCTCGTTGTCTCATGGGAACCTGTCCCGAATGCCATTCTCGGCATGATGTCGATGAGGACGCGGCCGGCGTACGAACGCTTGAACCAGGGCGGCTTGACAATGATGCGGGACGTGACCATGATGGGCCTGAAATGCTCCCGCCATTTCCTGCTCCAGTCCTCCATGGGAATCCTGCGCAGCTCCGGATCGCCTGCCTTGAATCCCATCTCACGGAGGGAGGTGCAGTATTTTTTGACGGACCGCAGCACAGCGGCTGAATCCAGTGAAGGGCCGAATGAGCCCGTGATCCGGTCCTCACCATCCGCAACTCCGCCCGCGCCCTGTTCGAAGAGAAAATTCGACACTGCCTCCCTGCATTCCGGGCCGCAGGGGATTCCGATTTCGAACCAGTTCGAGGTTTTATTCATATATCAAATGCAGGAGTACGGTCCCAACGGCAGCCAGGCTTTCAGCGCTGCATTTGTCGGGCGTATCCATGACCGTATGCCAGAAAGGATATTCAAAATCGATGATATCCACAGCCGGGATCCCGACCTGGAGCAGTTCCAGATGATCGTCCACGACAAAGGTCCCCGGATCCCGGGTGAACTCCGCAAAGCCGAGCCTTTCCGCAGTTCCCCAGATTCTCTCGACCAGATCCGGCGCATACAGCCTGGAATACTGTTCAACGGGGATCTCAAGATCCCTGTCTCCGATCATATCGAGCAGGATCGCGCAGTAGGGCAGCCTGCCGAACCGCAGACTCTGGGCATAATGCCTGGACCCCAGACACCAGGATTCGGTATCCCCGTCTAGCCCTGAATCCTCGCCGTCGAAGAGCACGATGTCGATCCCCTTGGCAGGCGGGGTTGCCTTAAGGACGCGTGCGATTTCGAGAAGCACTGCCACTCCCGAGGCCCCGTCATTCGCGCCCATCACCGGTTTGTCCCTGTTGGCCGGCACAGGATCATGATCCGCCCGCGGCCTGGTGTCCCAATGCGCGCATAGAACCATCCTGTCATCCCTGCTGCCGAAGGATGCGACGACATTGGTCAGTGCGTGGACTTTTCCTGTATGCGGATCCTTCATCTGAAAAGGCTGTTTGACCACGCTCGCAGAGCTCAGCCCGAGCTCCCCCACCAGGAACCCGAGGCAGGCATCATGCCCGTTCGAACCCGGGAAGCGCGGCCCAAATGCGCATTGCCTCTCGATGTACCGGAATGCCCGGGATCCGTCGAACGCAGGGATGCGGGCCGCCGATTCTTCAGGCGCGCCGGCTATCCCCGATAAAAGAATAAAGGTCCATATCCTGTAGAAAAAAAACATGGTTCTTCCCTGTTCATGGACGAAGCAAAGCATTCCGCGGATTTCCGCCGTCATTCTGAAAAACCTGGCCGCTGTGAAATCCTCATTTGATCACCAATAATTTACCGGTTGCCTTCCCTCCGCTCCCGCGTACCGACAGCAAATAGACACCGCTCCCCCATCCCTCCGCATGGACCGTAAAATGATGCATCCCTGCCTGGAGCATTTCCCGCTTCGACCGGTGGATCTCTCTTCCCGACGCGTTGAACACCGCCCATTCAACCTCATCGTCCTTCCGCAACCGCAAGGAAAAAACCGTCCGGCCGTTAAACGGATTCGGAAAATTCGGCATCACTTCAAGTTGAAAAACCTTGCTCCCATCTGAAAGATGCCCGACTGCCGACGGGTTTGCGCTCTCGACTGGCCGTGAGATATAGGTGTATCGAAGCTCCTCATGATCCTGCGTCAATCCCTTCCTCTGAACGGTCAGGGGGATGACCATGTCGTATCCCGCGGAAGAACCTTCCGCCGGGAAAAGCCCGATGAAACAGGAGGAGAAGAAGTTCATCTCCCAATCCTGAGAAGGAGCGATGCTGTCCGTATCCAGGAGGATCCGGGCTGTCGAGATGTCGAACTGTCCCATCCGGTTGGGCACACGGACGACATAAAAACCGCTTTCATGACCCGTCTTGAAAACAACGTCATCCCCTTCTTCGCCTGGTATCACGGCCATACCGTAACTATGCGGATAATCCCTTGCCGTGTCCGGCCTTGGAGGGATCAGATTGAAATCCGGGCACCCGTCAGGGTTTCGAAAACCCTCTAGCACGGCAAATCCGCCCGAGACGAATTGCGGACCCGAACCGAAATCGAATTTCCATCGGTTCATGTTGTCGGTTTCCAGGCGTGTCAGGCCGATCACAAAGCTGGGCGGAGCCGAGGAACCGGATCCCAGGTTTATCAATAACGGACGTATGGCGCCGGCCAAATAACCGCCGACATTCGCAGCTGAATTCGGCGAGTTGTCCTTCGGGTCCACGATGGTTTTTATCCTTTCGACTCGGTAGTCCGGGTCCGGTCCGAAACCCGGATGACCCAGAAAACGATAAAGAAATATAAAGCCCCTGGATGTCGGATTCACCCAGTCCGCGGAATATTTCGTCGCCCCCCCGATGACCAGCATATACAGGCCGCTTTCATATTGAAAAACAGCCGCTGATGCTTGAAGTCCGGGCACATCTCCCGGAGAGGGCGCTCCGCCCAGGATGTCGACGGCATTCCAACGCAGGGGGATCCAGTGCCCGGCCGAGTCCGTCCATATCAGCTGGTAATCGTTGGCGGCTGCATCCGTCCATTGTTCGCCCGGTTCGCGATCCATGACGACGGGATAGGTGGACCAGATGCAATCCGGTAATTCCACCATGCGATGCCCGTTCGGGAGCAGGAGCAGGCATTTGCGGTCACCCCGGACGAAGGGTGCGGGCAAACCCCACATTCCCGCCTTGCAAATCGGATCGCCGGGGCCGCTGCGGGTTCTCCGCATGGTCAGCAGCGGGTTCCCGTCAAAGGGCTGCTGATCCGGCCCCTGCACGGGGCGGGGCGACAGGTAGAACACCGCATGGGCTCCATCGGCATCACTGCGCTGGTACTCGACGAAATAGGAACCCGGGTTTTCCGGGTCCCCGAGGAAGTAACAACCGGACAGCGAATCAGCGATCGGCGGATATTCAGGCATTGCCATTAAATCAGCATAAAGGGCGGGCCTCCAATGCCATTGTCCATCGCCGGTGCGGTACTGCACCGCCATGTGCGTGCCCCCGTGATGCCCGGCGTTCAGGATTTCATAACCCGGACAGTCCGTATAGATTTCCCTGCGGTCAAAGAAAAAATTGGATTGGGTCTTGCCGCCGTCCGAATTCCGGTCAAAAAAAGTGCCCATGTATTGCCAGGGCCATGGCAGTCCGGGATAGTCCTCCTCTGCCACCTGCGAACGGCAGGGCAGGTTCAGCAGTAAAAGGCCATAACACCCTGCCCTCAGAACACCTGAAAAGGAAATCCCCACGCCCATCTTCACGATTCGAGTGTCCATACGCTTTCCTCCTTTTTCGATCTTCGATCATCCCGGAGGTTGAATCGTCGAAAGTTTCGCGTGGAAGCTGATGACAGGGGGATGACGCGCCGTCAGACGTTGTTCTGCTGATAATATAGGAATTCCCCAGGTTATTGTCAATTTGGGATTCTCCGCCGGCACGGACCGTGCGTCGTTCCTACGGATCGTCCGACCGGACCACAGGCTCCGCATCACCGGCTTGATCAATTCCTTCTTGACAATCTACGGGGAATTTACTTCATTTATTGGATTTGAAGCCCTTGACAGAAAAAGGGGAGCTTGCCCGTCCCACCCTGTGACCGGGAAAACGCCCGCCCGCAGATCAATCATCGAACCGGGGAGCATGTGGATAAAAATGAAGTCATAAGCTTTCTGTATGCCAGGCATTCAACCGGCATGAAGCTGGGCCTGAAACATATCCAGGATATGCTTCAGCACCTCGGGGATCCGCAGAACCGTTTCAAATCCATACACATCGCAGGCACCAACGGCAAGGGCTCCTGCGCAGCCATGCTGGAATCCATACTCAGGGCAGCAGGATACAAGACAGGTTTGTATACTTCCCCGCATCTGATCAGGCCCGAGGAGAGAATTAAAATATCCGGCAGGGATATGGAGGAAAAGTCATTCATGGACCTCGTTTGGGGCATGAAAGACCTTGCCGAAAGGCACGACGCCTCGTTCTTCGAAATTTTGACTGCAGCGGGATTCCGGCATTTTGCTGATGAAAAGGTGGACATCGCAGTTGTCGAAACAGGCCTGGGCGGCCGGCTGGATGCGACCAATACAATGATGCCCGTGCTTGCCATGATCACGGAGATCGGCCTGGACCACACTCAGATCCTGGGCAATAAGATCCAAACCATCGCCATGGAGAAGGCCGGTATCCTGAAGGCAGGTGTCCCCTTCGTCTGCAGCGCAAAAAATCCGCGGACCCGCGGATTCTTCAGGCAGTTTGCTTCCGCGCATCAGGTGCCCATGATCTCATCGGCTGAACGGGTGAAAATCCGCCGCATCCGCATGGATGAGGACGGCACGATCCTGGACGCGCGCGTGGGAAGCCGGCGCCTCAAGGATCTTTACCTGCGGCTTGCAGGAAGGCATCAGGTGGACAACTGCGCGGGCGTGCTCGCTGCAATCGATGTGTTGAGGGGATCGGGATGGGATATCCCGGATGAGGCATTGCGGACCGGGCTTGCCGGGGTACGCTGGCCTGCCCGCCTGGACCTCCTACAGAAAAAGCCCGGCGTCCTGCTCGATTCAGCACACAACCCGCCGGGCATGAAAAAGCTGGCCGAAGCCCTGCAAAGCCTTTTCAAATACGAACGCCTGATCCTGCTGTTCGGCGTGCTGTCGGATAAGGACTACGGGAAAATGGCCGGCATCATCGTGCCGCAGGCGCAGCACGTCGTGCTCGCGAGGCCCCTGACGGAGAGGGGCCTGGATCCTGCTGTTCTGTCGCGCCTGCCGGTCATGAAAAACAAATCCGTCGAGGTGATCGGGGACATCGGCAGCGCATTCGTCCGCAGCCTGGAGCTGGCAGGGCCAACCGACCTGATCTGCGCCACCGGATCGATTTATCTGGTTGGGGAAGTGTTGAGGATATTCAGGAAGGAACCGTCACCGGTGCTGCCGTTCTGAAAGAGAACTGCCCCCTTTTCCGTTTTCAACCCAAGCCAGAATATCGCCCAGCCGGTTGCATCCGAATGCAGGCCGGTCTTTCAGGTAAAAGGCTTCCGCTTCCTTCAAGGCCTTTTTCAGGTCCAGGTTTTTCTGTTCCACGGAAAAAAACAGGCCGGATTCCATGACATGCCTGGCCAGATACTCCTGCTCAGTCTGTCCGGGCGTGGGCAGCAGGATCGCCTTCTTGCCGGATGCGGCAAGGTCCATGATGGTCGAATAGCCGGATCTGCTGATGATGGTCCCCGCGTTGCAGATGAACTCGGCCATCCGGCTGCGCGTCACATGAGGATAGATCTCCAATCCGCGGGACCAGGAAACTCCGGCATGATCCGCTTCGGGCTTGCCGAGCACCATCACTTTCCGGCCCGGCAGATCCCCCGCCTGATCCATCAAAATTTTTTCCAGATGCGTGCGCTGTGGTTCGGGCCCGGACACAATGAACAGGAATCGGATGTCCCCGCCGCCGGCCCTGCACGGCTTGAGGCTGGAAAGAGGCCCTGCGTAGAAGAGTTTCTGATGAGAAGTGATGCGGCCCCTGTGCGACAGCTCCCCTGAGAGGTTCGGCGCCGACGCTTCATCCGGGACAAAAACCTTTGCATAATGGCGGAACTGAAAACGGTTGAACCATTCGCTCATCCAGGCGGACCAGGCGATCTGCCTGGGCAGATGGAAACGGAGCTGATGCGTCATCAGAAAGGACGGGATGTTTTTCGAGAAGCATCCATAACGGTTGTCGGACACGATGCAGTCCGCTCCGTAACGGGATGCCAGCCTCTCCGTCCTGCGCTGTTCGCGGTGAATCCGCATCAGGATACCCGGAACCTGCGCGATCAGATGCGCGACGAGAACCGGACGGAATCTGCTGTACCGGATGTGATAATCGGGCATGTCAATGCATACGCAGTTCTCAAACTCGCGCCTGAGCAGGCTGAGGGAGCGGCCCGTAGACACGATGACGACCCTGTGCCCCTGATCCAGAATCGCACGAATCACGGCAATGCTGCGCGTGGCATGCCCCAGGCCCCAATCCAGAACGAAATAGAGGAAGGTTTTGGAATGCATGCGCATAAATTAACAATCGCGGATCAACAAGTCAAGCCGCAACAGGCGTTATCCGGATTGTTTGGAAAAATGAAATTGCTTATATTGCGTCCGTTCGATCACCTCCGGGAGGTCCGTCCATCCCCATGCCCGGAAGCGTTAGCGCGCCTTTCTGCGATCCATCACCCCCGGGAGGGCGCCCGCTCTCATTCTCTGAAGCGCATGGCATTTATCTGACCGAGGATGCAAAGGTGCGGCCGGAGTGGATTAAAAATTAAAAAGGATGCCGATATGAAGCCAACACGAATGCTGCAATGGATCCTGGCCCTGCTCGTGCCGGCCGCCTGTCTCGTATCCGCCGAAGCCCAGAGCCTGATCACTTTCTCGGGGACCAGGCGCGGAACGGACAGGGCCGTTGAATTGGACAGCATCCTGGTCCAGAACCGGACACGCTGCGTGGAAACGGTCATCACAACGCCGTCCTTCGACCTGGATCAGCATTCAGGACTCCCCGATGTGCCCTGGAGCGTCACACCCGAATTCTCCATCGCCCGGAATCATCCGAACGGATTCTCGAAAGAAACCGGCTTCGAAATCGGAGTCCCGGCCGCGGAAACCGTATCCCTGGCCGTGTACAATGTCATGGGACAGAAACTCGCAGGCGCGGAGAAAACGCTTCCTCAAGGGTACCATCATTTTACGTTGAAAAGCGGAGACTGGGCTGCAGGCATTTATCTCATCAGCGTGCGGCACGGAAGTGATTCCAGAACATTGAAAATCCTTAAAAGCGGACCTTCGGCCGGTGACACGGCAGGCTTCCGGTACGACGGCGCAGTCTCCCCATGCGACAGGCAGCCGTCCAAGAAGTCCAATCCCGGAGATGCCTACCGTTTCATCGGCATCGCCGGGGTTTTCAAAAACGACTCCCTTGACAACGTCATACCCGCTGCGGGCGATCATTTCGCCTTCGAATTCGAGCCCCGCATCGAACTGCCCGCAGTCTGGAAAGGCTTCAACCTGCTCGGGAAATTCACGGTGGAGTGGAACAACGAGGGATATGTTGAAGATGATTTCGACATGATTTCTGAGCTGGGATTCAACTTCGTACGCCTGCCGATCGATTACAGGACCTACACGAAGGCCGGCGACTGGAATACATTCGTGGAATCCGGGCTCATGGACATAGACCATGCAGTGGAATGGGGACAGGAATACGGCATACACGTGTGCATCAACCTGCACCGCGCGCCCGGATACTGCATCAATCCGCCAAGCAGCGCCCTGCCCGCCTCGCAGAACGTGAGCCTCTGGACGAACACCGCCGCGCAGGAGGCTTTCGTGCGTCATTGGGACATGTTCAGCCGGCGATATGCGGATGTGCCCCCTGCAGACCTGTCCTTCAACCTGGTCAATGAACCGTATGACGTGAACGAGCAGGCCTACATCCGCGTCATGAAATCCGCAATCGAGGCGATACGCGCAGTGACGCCGGACCGGATGATCCTGTCGGACATGGTCCATTCAAGGGAGCCGATCGCGGAGTTCGTTGCACTGGACATCATCCAGTCGCCCCATTTTTATGATCCCATGCAGATCACACATTACAAGGCGGACTGGATTTCCGGTTCGGACTCGTGGGACGTACCGGAGTGGCCGGTGCTGCCCCTGCCCCAGTATATCTACGGCCCGTCGAAAAGCCCCTGGAACACGGCGCTCGTCCTGCACGGGTCCTTCCCGGCTGGCACGCGCGTGGATATCAATATCCTGCAGGTTTCCTCGCGCATCGACCTGGTCGTCAGGGCGGACAGCAAGGCCATCTTCCAGAAGAGTTATATCCCCGGCCCGGGGGAGGGCGAATGGAAGCAGGTGATCTATTCCGAACAATGGAACATCTATCAGAACATTTATGACCGCACCTATTCGGCAAATGTGGAACAGGACGCGTCCGAAATCTCCTTCAGGGCCACGGCAGGCGACTGGATGACGTTTTCGGAAATCCGTATCGTCCCTCCCGCCGGGTCCGGACTCACCGGCGTCAGGATGAAACCGGGACTGGGCTGGGGCCTGCCCCAGACTGCATACACGATATCAAACGACGGCGAAATCGCGGTGGAGACCGTACCTGCAGGATTCGAATCCTCCTTTGACACCCAGGCATGGCTCGATCCCTGGATCGAAGTCATGGACAGGGGGGCGGTGGTCTTCGCAGGCGAATGGGGCGTGTTCAGTTACACGCCGCATGACGTGACCCTCGCGTTCATGGAGGACAGGCTCAAGGCCATGCAGAAGTCGGGGATCGGCTGGGCCCTGTGGAATTTCAGGGGCGGCTTCGGCCCTCTGGACAGCGGCCGTTCGGACGTGAATTACGAAATGTACCGCGGGCATCAGCTGGACAGGGAGATGATGGATCTGCTGCAGAGATACTAATGAGGGGGATCGTGGCGAGGGCGTCGTGAAGAGAGGGGATAGGGATTCGGGGAAGAGATACCATCGATATCAGATCAACGATTGCAGATTGCAGATCTCAGATCTTTAAATAAATCTGATATCGTTAATCTGAATTCTGAAATCTGAGTTCAACGGCTGTTGTCATCCCGGGTTTTGCGGGAAGGAAGATTCGCATTTATACTATGATTCGGCTATGCAACCTGAGGCAGCGAAACTCACACCCGGGATCCAGGTTGGGGATGGCTTCCTCTATTATCTTTTTTATTCCGAATTCCTAATTCTTCATTCTTAATTCTTCATTCTTAATCCTTCATTCTTAATCCTTCATTCGTAATCCTTCATTCGTAATTTTTCCTCACTCTTTCCACCCCTCCACGATCCTCTGCGCAATCCATCCGGCTATCGGAGGAAAGAAAAATGTGGAGGCCAGCCGGATGACCGTAAACCTCCATCCCATCATGCCGACTTCCATGGGCAGCCGCGCAACGGCCCAGAGCGACCATCCGGTGATGTAGGCCACCATGGTGCCGATCCCCACCCCGGCCCGCAACAGCCCCGCGGCGATGGGCATGGACACATAGGGCCCGCCCGGCGTGAATGCGCCGACCACGGTTCCGATCAGAATCCCCCTGAATCCCGATTCCTGGCCCACCCATCTGTTGATCGCCTCCTTGGGGACCAAAACCTGTATCATGCCCGCTACGATGAAGGCGAAAATAAGCAAAGGGAGGATCTCTATCATCATTTTCAGGCCGGCGCGCATCCCTTGCATATCCTGTCCGGGTTTTTGAAAATGAACCGCAATGAACAGGGCCAGCGCAATGAGCGCCATGACCACGGTGGGCATCAGCATGGCCGATCCCTTCTTTTTTTTGTTTGACGTCATGGTTGATTCCGGAAAATTGCCGCTTGTCTATGTCAAGCCGCCTCCGGGAAGACCGTTTTGAAATGCTCCGTCCCGAGGCGACGATGCGAAAATATACGAACGAAAATTATAGCACGCAATATCCGTCCAGCGGGCAAAGCCTGCAGACAGAGGAATCCGGACCGGACGGGCAGGCGTTTGTTTTTCCAATCGTACATAACGCAAAATCGTATTTCACCGGATCCGCGGGATCGAACCTGCGCAGGGAATTTGTTATTTCCAGGGCCATGCCCCATCCGGGAGACTGGATGCCGGTCAGGCCGAGCATCCTCCCGATTCTTGCGATATGCGTATCCACGGGCATGACGAGCTGATCCGGCCTGACGCCTGTCCAGATTCCCAGGTCGAGATGATCCTTGCGCACCATCCATCGCAGAAAAAGGTTCAGCCTCTTGCATGCGCTGCCGTCCGCCGGATCAGCCAGAAAGGCCCTGGTACCGGCGCCCCGGAAGGATTTTAATCCCGGATGAACAGCGATGGACCGAATCCGCTGGACGAACGAAGAAAGGGCAGAGCCGATATGCTGCGCCTCCGGATCATGCCCCTTGAGGAAAAAGGATTGAAGGCTGCCGGATCCGCAGAGGATGCGGTTCATCCGCCAGAAGAGAAGCGCCAGGTCCGTGCTTCGGAAAAAACGGTACACGAAGCCGTCCAGAACCCGTGCCTGCTTGACGGGATCGAAGGACAGTACGAATGCCGACGGACGGGGATGCATGAACCCCAGCACCTTCTCGATCGCCGGCCGGAACAGGTCCACGCGGCCGATGGAAAGTGCGGCAGAAATGAACGCCGCCACCTCCGCATCGGCCGGATCCCTGAACCTGCGCACGATTTCCAGCGGATCCAGATGGAGGAAGGAGGCGTCATAGGCCCGGTATAATCCGTCGAGCTTGTCGCGCAGGCTGCGGTCCATCCCCTCCGTGAGGTCCTTCCCTTCCGATGCGTCAAGGTTTTTATCTGCTTTTCTTTTCACAAATAATAAGGACCTTCCGGAGCTGTTCCGGGGGAATTGATTAAAACACGTCCCCGATCATCAGGTAAGCCCGCCAGCCGTCGCGCCTTCCCAGTTCCCTGCCTGCTCCGAATCGAAACACGAAAGGCAGCTTGCCCGCCAGGTAGATGCGGTTCCTGAGTTCCGCCCCCGCAGTCACGACGGAAGCCGCTTCCCTGTATGTCCTTTTCAATCCGGTTTCATATGTCGCCAATTCCGTGCCCCATATTCTCGCACCGTCCACCCACAAGGCTGAAGCCCAGCGCTCGAAATAAAACAGGGGGATTCGCAATCCCATGTCCCGCAGGAGCGGGATGCGGTATTCCAGGTTGCAGAAAAACATCCTGTCCCCTTCCCTCGAACGGGACATGGCCCGGACAGGCGATGAACCGCCGAGCTGCTTCCTGTCCTGTATGGGCGTATCGCCGGAATAATGGACGATCCCTGCCCTGGCTGCAGCCACATGGCCGTGACGCAGGCTTCTGCGCAGAGACAGGGAGGCCTGAACCAGAAGGCGGTCGATGTCGCTCCCCCATCTTTTGTCAGCCGCCTGGACCCCCTCGAACAAGGCTATGCCTGTCGCGGGATGAATGTCCTGTCCGACATCCGGTTTTTCATGACTCCAGGAATGCGAGACCCCGAAATCGACCTCGTTTCCGGAAAACGGCCTGAAACAGGGTTTGAAAACGGAAAAATCACGGGGATAGAGCGGGCTTGTCCGCTCCCATCGCACGTACGCGGAAAACCAGTGGTTGGAGAGCAGGGAACGGCCCGTGTTGAACGGGAGGGAGAAGGCCAGCTCGGCCCCCTTTCGCATCTCCCACAGCCGGGCTCCGGATCCGAGGAAGAAGCCCCTGTCGTATGTGCTGCGCCACAGGGACATCCGTACGACCGGATCCCATCCGGCAAACACATAATTCATCCGATAATGAATGCGCCGGCCCGCTGTCGCATATGCCAGGATCTGATGCCTGTTCAGCGGATCGGATGCGTACTGGATGAGGCCGTATTGCAGGCCCGCGTCATCCGCACCGAAAAACGGCAGGATCAGATGCGGTGAAATGGATTTCCGGGCACGATATTTCACGGGCTCCGGAACGGATCCGGAAGCCCGCAGCGCGGAAATGCCGCCCGCATCGAACCAGCGACCGGAATGCCATGCCGGACCTGTCCGGTCAAGACCGGCGTGCACTTCTCCCCTGCAGTCCAGGATGTATGCAGAGACGCTGTCCCTCCTTTCAAAAACAACGGCGCGGATGCGTCCTTCCCCGCCCCAGTCCGGATTCATCACTCCGCCCGCGGAATACGTCATGCGCGTCATGGAGGTAGCGTCGCTGTTCATCCTGTACAATTCGGGTTTCCCCTGCCGCGAGGAAATGAAGGCAATCCGGTCGCCCTGTGGAGACCAGGCAGGCGTGCGGTCGTCGAATGCGTCATGCGTCAGGCGCCTGAACCCGGAACCGTCCTTCCCGATGACGGCAATATCCCTGAAGCCTCTTTCATCCATGTATGAAAAGGCCACGGAACGGCCGTCCGGGGACCATGCCGGAGAAAACACCTCCCCCATTCCTGCAGGTGAAAAGAGAGGCCTGATGTCCCCCTGCTCCAGATCCCAAATCCATAAAGCGGATCCGGAATCCAAACGGCGCACGAATGAGATTGCCGCACCCTCCGGGGACCAGGCAGGATCCGAGGCCCGGAAATTTTCCGTCAAAGGCAGCTCGACACCGGTGCGCACATCCGCGAGATACAGATCATCGACCAGGGATCCGTGCGCGCCGCGATGCTTCCTGCTGTACAGGATGCGTTCTCCGTCAGGAGACCATGAGAACCAGGCCCCGGCATGGGGTCCGCCCATAGAGGTAAAACCACCATCCTGCTTCCGGACGTAAAGTCTCTGCACGCCCTCGTCCCATTTTTCCATGCCCACAGCAGCCAGCCCCCCGGCCGCGGAATGCCGCACACCGCTCACGACCTGCAGGGGGATCGGAACCTGCTCGCCCTTCATGGAGGACTGTTCTGCTGAATCCGGGGCCGGTGCATAAGCCGAATCCACGGCTGCCTTCCACTCCCTGAACAATTCGCCTTGGGATTTCCCGAGGGAACGTTTCAGGGTCCTGGAAAAGGAGAACGGGGACTTCGCGTGCTCCCTCTGCAGGGCCAGTACCCTTTCCTTGCCGTACACCGAGCCCAGATAACGCAACAGGCTGTGCCCCTGTTCATAAACCAGGCGGCTGTCCACCATGTCCGAACCGACGAATCCGTCGAGTTTCCTTAAGGGGAGCAGCGCGTTCGAACGGGACGCGATGCCCAGCAGCATGTCCCTGTGAACATCCCAATGCTCGGACTGCACCTGGGCCCTTCCCTCCAGGTACCAGATGGGAGTCAGGCCCAGGACGAGAAGTTCCCAGGGCTTGCCGATGATGTTTCTTGAACTCCAAAAGGAAGCCATGTGGGCCAGTTCATGCCCGATCACCCGCTCCAGCCACAAGAGGGAATCCGCCGTCTCCTTGACGGACGGAGTTGTCCACACGGTCAAGGTATGGGTGAGCGGATTGGCGATGCCGTTGGAATAATCGTCGATCCCGATGAGTACGACCGGAGTCCTGCCGCGGATCCGGACCCCCTGTTCCGCGGCTATCCTTTCGTACAGCCTCTCCGCCAATCCGGCGGAATGGAAAGCCGCGGAATCAAGCCCCTGGTGAAAAAGAATGCGGAAATGTTCTGTGCGGATTTCTTTCCATTCAAGCTCAGGATGATTCCGGCCGTCCGGAAGCTGTGCGGATAGGGGGATGGATACGGCAACCAGCAGAAGACTGGCTTGAAAGAAGCGTTGCTTGATCAATCGGATGAACCTGCCGGGATGCAATGTAAGTTTCATGCCGCCGCAGCAGCGGTGAAGCATGACGGTCTTCACTCCGCGGTCATCATTTCAGTGACCGTCACCGCCGAGTATCCCTTTTGCTTCAATCCGCCGATGATATCGGGCAATTTCTTGTGGGGGAAATCGTCGGAACGCTCGGTTCCGAGATGCATGAGGATGACTGCGCCGCTCGCGCCGTTTTTGCCTTTCTGTGTGTAACCCACGATCTTCTGCGCGATTTCGTCCGCAGAATGGTAGACTTTCGACTTCTTGTCCGCCACCCAGTCCAGCGTGTCCATGGACTCCTCCCATCCCTTGCCGACCGTCCAGCCGACATGCCGGTAGCCTGCTTCGGCAGCCCAGAGCAGGATCTGCCTGTTGATCTCGCCGTACGGCGCACGCCAGATTCTCGACATTTCCCTGCCTGTCACCTTTTTGAACTGGGCGGCGGCCTTGTCGAGCTCCTCCTTGATCCCAGCCTTGGTGATGGACGGAGCCGTATCCTGTTTCCCGTTTTTTTCGAGCGTGGTCAAATGGGGATGGCCCCAGGTATGATTCCCCACCTCGTGCCCTTCTTCCACGATCCGTCTCACGGTCTCCGGGTATTTCCGGATGAATTCCCCTGTGAGGAAGAAAGTGGAATGCACCTTCTGGCTTTTCAGGATGTCCAGGATCTCGTCCGCTGCATTGTTCATGGATCCGCCGTCGAAGGTGAACGCGACTTCCTTGCGGAATTCCGGCCCCCTCCTGAAATCCGTGGCGAGATAGGAAAGCAGCGGCGCGCCGAAATTCAGCTTCAGGGTTTCCAGCGTGTACACTTCGCCCTTCTCGTTCAGTGCACGAACCACGATATCGTTCTCGCCGCGGAACAGCTCGATGTCCTTGAAGGAGAATTTGCCGTCCTTCGCCAGCATGACCTCCTTCAGTTTCCCGTTCATCGACAGGGAGATGATCCAGTCTTCCTCCGCGGACCCGCTGATCTCGATGCGGTTTTTCGTGACCATGCCGCCCTTCGCAGGCTGGAACATCTGAATGGGCGCCGTGGCGGCACTGTCCGCTTCCGCGTGCGTTTCGGCAGCTCCCTTTACGGAACGGTCGATGCGGCGCTTCAGGCTGACGATCTCGCAGATGCAGAACACGAGGCCAAGGGCCATCAAAGCCTCCAGGAAACGCCGCGTACGAACCTTTTTCCAGGCCCATAGTCCAGCCTTCTTCAGAGGTCCGCCCAGGCGTGAAAGACCCCTGAAACTTTTAAAGATGCGTTTCCTCATCGCGTTGATGGAGCAAGACCAGCCGCAGTAAATGCGGCCCGCGAATTTCCGGACGCAGTTGTAGCATACCGGCTTGCCGCAATCCTCGCATTCGCCCATGGATGCGACATCCGGATGCCTGTGGCAGAATTCGAATTTCTTGGTCATGTGAATTTGTCCTGCAGCCTGACTCCAGGCAAAAATTTAAAAACAATCGGCCTGAATGTCAAGGCGGAAAAAGCCGTATTCGATATCGGCCCTACGCAGGAATGAAGCGCCACGGCAAAGAGCCGCGGGGGACCATCGATGGGTCGAGCCGCATCACCTCCCGGAGTTCTTGTTTTTTCGGAATCTTTCAAGGGCATGGACTTGAAAAAATGATTGAAACGGATAAGCCTCCCGGAGGGGATGAATCGCCGCGGGTAATACGCTCTCCGATAGACACAACTGCCCGGGGGCCCACGGCAGGAACGATACGGCGCAAAGTTCCTAATGCTTGACTTTATGGATAATTTGCCTATATTTCAAATGTAAATCGATTGAAAATTCCATCTTCGGAGGATGCCATGCAAGCTCCCCTTTCCAATTTGAAACCCGCCCTGCTCTGGAAGCATTTCGACGAACTGCTCAGGATCCCCAGATGCTCGAGAAACGAAAAAGCAGCGGCGCAATACGTCCTGGACTTTGCCGGGAGCAAGGGATTCGCCGGCAGGAAGGACAAGACCGGAAACGTGGTGGTCGAGGTCCCGGCCACGCCCGGCATGGAAAACACGCCCATTGCCGTTCTCCAGGGACATCTCGACATGGTTTGCGAAAAAAATTCAGACAAGGCGTTCGATTTCGATAAGGATACCATCGAGGTGCGGAACGACGGCGGATGGGTGACAGCCTGCGGCACGTCCCTTGGAGCCGACAACGGCATGGGACTCGCCGCCTCCCTGGCCATCGCCGAGGATGAATCCGCAGCGCACGGCCCGCTCGAACTCCTGTTCACGGTGGACGAGGAAACCGGCCTGAACGGGGCCAACGGCCTGCAGCCCGGTTTTCTCAGGGGCCGCATCCTCTTGAACCTGGACAGCGAGGACGAAGGCGTTTTCTTCATCGGATGCGCGGGCGGCGCGGATACGGAAACGACCATGACCGTGGGCCGCAAAGCCAAGTCAGGCGGCAAGGCGCTCAAGGTGCATCTTTCCGGCTTGCGGGGCGGCCATTCCGGCCTGGACATAGACAAGGGCAAGGGCAATGCAACGCAGCTTCTCGCCCGCATGCTTTACCGGCTGGACATCCCGTTCGGCCTGGTCACGCTCGAAGGCGGGACCAAGCACAACGCCATTCCCAGGGAGGCATTCGCCCATGTCGAGGTGCCCGAGAAAAGGGAAGGCGATTTCAGGGCCGCGCTGGAGAACCGTTTTAAGGAAATCCGGTTCGAATACCGCACTGCTGAAAAGGACATGAAACTCTCAGTCGAACCTGCGCCGGTCAAGGGGCCGCCTTCCATGGACAAGGATTCGCAGGACCAGGTCCTGGGCCTGCTCGTCGGCATCCCGCACGGCGTGGCAGCCATGAGCATGGAAATCCCGGGCCTGGTGGAAACATCGAACAATCTCGCCATCGTGCGCGTCAAGGGCAGGAAAGTGCTGATCCATACCAGCACGCGCAGCTCCGTGCAGTCCGCGCTGGAAGCCCTTCGAGAGAAGCTTGCGGCGGTGGGCCGCCTGGCAGGAGCCAAGGTGAATCACCTGTCCGGATACCCCTCCTGGACCCCGGACCTGGACTCCAAGCTCCTGAAAACCATGAAAACCGTGTACCGGAACCTGTATGGAACGGAGCCAAAGGTGGAGGCCGTGCACGCAGGCCTGGAATGCGGCATCATCGGAAAGAAGTACCCGGGCATGGACATGATCTCCTTCGGCCCGACCTTGAGAAATCCGCATTCTCCGGATGAGCGCGTGCACGTGGAATCCGTGGACAAATTCTATGAACTGCTCAAGGCGGTTCTGAAATCCCTGGCCTGAGTCGAACCGGTGATGCCCAGCAGTCTCCTGCGGGGCATTTTTATCATCAGTCTCCGCCGGCTGTCATCCTGACCGAGGGAACCGAGCGAAGGATCTGAAACCCGGAGCATTCGTCGGCAAGATTCGTACGAGAATACAAAAAGGCTGTATTGTAACAAATCCCCCGCGGAGTCCTCGTGAATCCTGATCGCGCATCTCAATACAGGCCGCTGTCTTTGGCCCTCGCCTGCATCCTCCTGGCCCATCTCCTTTCATTTGGCTGCGCAAACAACTCCGGAAAGGACTCGTTCCGTTTCGTGTTCATGCCGGACATACACCTGACTACGAAACACAAAGCGGTCGAGGGTTTCCGCGCTGCCATCCGTTCCGTGAACGAAATGAATCCCAGGCCGGATTTCGTGATCACGGGCGGGGCGGTTTGCGCGGCCTGGCGGACGGGTTCGTTCGAGGGATGGCCCGAGGGCTACATCGTGGCGGACGTGAAGGGGGATTCATTCACCTGTGCGTTCCATCTCTACGGCTGGAACGCCGAATCCGGAAACGCAGGATGATGATTTCCAAGCAGGTCCTGGACTCGGCCAAGGCCTTCCTCTGCTGGGACATTTTCGACAACCTGACCGTGCAGCTCATCGAAATACACGGGCCTTCAGCCTATTTCCTCCCCTGCGGCAGCGGGCAGGATACCATCGTCGTGTTTTACAGGGCCGGGAATCCTGATTTTTCGAAGCCCCTGTTCTACCTGTTCCACGAGGCAGGCCATTGCCTGCAGTTCGACGAATGGTCCAAGTCCGGCCGCGCCGATGACTTCTGGAAGATGATCAACACGCCGACCGGTGCGATCAAGAAGCAGTTCGAGAACGAATCCTGGCAGTGGAGCCGCGACCTTTTCAAGGATTTCATCAAGAAGCAGAACTTGCCGGAAGACTTACTGGATGAATTCGATTCCTTTGCGACGGAATGCATAGCCACGTATCACCCGTGAATCCGCCGGCGGGCGCTTTCCCTGCAGCATGCGGCTGGGAGCTTCAATGATTCATGGAATGGTCCTCCTGAGGCCGCCTCGCGGCCGAAGGATCCGGGGTTGGGGCTTTATAAATAACAATGAATCAATAGAATGTATTGCTTTGACCATACTTTCTTTTTATCGTCCTCCTGAGGCCGCCTCGCGGC
>Ga0233423_10000177_pt1 | contig 39552 bp, 32 predicted proteins | sample Watercolumn_Mata_FD_180713 | JGI IMG/M metagenome (GOLD analysis project Ga0233423, IMG submission 180713) | Freshwater microbial communities from Lake Matano, South Sulawesi, Indonesia - Watercolumn_Matano_2014_112_MG | ecosystem: Environmental > Aquatic > Freshwater > Lake | place: Indonesia... | reverse complement strand
TTTTCTGGCCATGGGTATCTCCGTCTGAACGAAGTTGTAGCCATTATGCCAGAGGCCTATCACGTTGTCAAGAAACCTGCGTGCAAATAATTCCGCCCCAAAAGGGCATTTGTACGAAAGTCCTGATGAAGTGATAAAACACTATCTGCCCTTGCTTCCTGTACTAGAACTTCAAGCTACCAAACATACCGGTCATCAATCACAGGCTTTATATGAGCCTCGAGTAGGTGGTTATAGTGCGTATCGGTATTCTGGGAGCCGGGTGGACGGGCAACGTCCATGCCCACGCCTATGCGGAAATGGCCGACGTAAAGATTGCTGGTATCGTCGGCAGGCGAGAAACCAAAGTGCAAGAACTGGCCAATTCCCTTGGCGTCCCGGGACTCACAGACCCCTGGCAGATCCTGGACGACGATACGGTTAACGCCATTGACGTCTGCTATCCGACCCGCGTACACAGCGAATACGCGATTGCGGCCTTGCAGCGCGGGAAACACGTCCTCTGCGAGACGCCCATGACCCTGACTCTGGCCGAGGCGGAGGCGATGATCGCCGCGGCACGAGCCAGCGGGAAGCTCCTCCTGATCGCCCAAGTCATGCGTTTCGTAGAAGAATACACCTATGTTCGCGACACGGTCAAATCGGGCGACCTGGGGAAGCCGCTGGTGGCCTACGCTTATCGCGCTGGCCCCAGGTGGCCCAGACACTCGTCGGCGGAATTTGGTGAGCTGGTGATTGAGCCGATGATCCACGACTTTGACTACCTCAACTGGCTCCTGGGGAAGCCAGCCGCGGTTTCCGCCACCGGCCTGGTTGGGCCGACCGGGGAGGTGGAGCACACCTTCGTCTCGCTCCAGTACGAGGGTATGCTTGGGCAGGTTGAAGGTAGCCACCTGGTGCCCGCCAGTTATCCCTTCACCACCCACCTGCGGGTTCTGTGTGAGGAAGGCGCTGTAGAGACGGGCTTTCGCTTCCTGGCTGATCGGGTTGAGGGTGTGCTAATCCGCTATCCCAAAACTGGATCCCCGGAGACGCCTACTGTCCCCGAGCGCGATCCGTACTGGGCAGAGTGCCGCTACTTTGCGGACTGTGTGGCGGGTAAGGCCGATCCGGCCCTCCTCAGCGCGGAGGTCGCCCATGCTGGCTTGCAGGTGGCGCTGGCGGCGAAGGAGTCTTTGGCGCGGGGTGGCAAGCGGGTGACGTTGCCATAGGCAAGAGGGTAAAGACACAGCAGAGAAGACGGAGGATATGCAAGAAGCAAGATGCAAGAAGCAAGAGGCAGGAGACCAGGGGCAGTAGGTAAATTCATCGCCATTGTCATGATCCTGGCTTTTACCCTGGCCGCCTGTGCGTCGCCGCAGAAGCCCGGGGCGCAGACTACCATCGCCCAACCGTCGCCAGAGGCTCAGCCCACCGCGGCCCCACCAGCGCCGGTGGCGGAAGGAGAGATCGCCCTGCCCGCGCCGCGGCTGGATAGCGACGTCTCGCTGGAGGAGACGCTGCAGCAGCGCCGCTCCGTGCGCGCCTACAGCAAAGAGCCGCTGACGCTGGAGGAGATCGGCCAGCTCTTCTGGGCGGCGCAGGGGATCACCTACGCCAGCGGCCTGCGCACGGCCCCCTCGGCGGGGGCGCTCTACCCGCTGGAGTTGTACGCAGCCACCGACGACGGGCTCTACCACTACGTGCCACAAGGGCATCGGGCGCAGTTGCGCCGTGTGGCAGGCTGGCGAGCAGCCCTCTGCCGGGCGGCGCTGAGTCAGAGCGCCGTGTGCCAGGCGCCAGCAATCTTCGTCGTCACAGCGGTCTACGCCCGCACGGCGGGGAAGTACGGCGAGCGCGCCGAGCGTTACGTGGCACTGGAAGCAGGGCACGCGGCGCAAAACCTGCTCCTGCAGGCCGTAGCCCTCGACCTGGCCGCTGTGCCCGTCGGCGCCTTCTACGACGAGCAGGTGCAGGCCGCCCTGGGCCTCCCCGCCGACCACCAGCCGCTCTACCTGCTCCCGGTGGGTCATCCGTAACCCAGAGGGGCAGAGGAGCAGGGGAGCAGGGGAGCAGAGGTGCAGAGGAGTACGCATCCCCTGGTGTGGGGCATTGGGCGGGAAATCCTAAAACCAAAAAACTTCGTGCCTTTGGGTCTTTGTGGTGAATTTCTTGCCAATTGTGCAAGAATCTGATTGGTAAGGGATTACAAGGATGGGCTATGAGCGAACCAGGCAAGACTCCCCTGGCTGACCAGAGAGCCGAGGCGCGTCGCCTCGTGGACGGCGCCCGGCAGCAGGGCGTGACCCTGCGGCTGATCGGCGGGCTGGCTATTCGCCAGCACTGCACGATTCTGCCCTTCTGCGAGCGGGACTACTCGGACATTGACGTGGTGGGCCTCAAGGCGGAGCGGCAGCAGATCCAGGACACCTTCGTGGAGTTGGGCTACCAGCCCAACGAGCGCTTCAACGCCCTGCACGGCGACACCCGCCTGGAGTTCGTTGACCCCGTCAACGAGCGCCACGTGGACGTCTTCCTGGACACCTTCGAGATGGATCACTACATTGACCTGCGCCACCGCCTGGCCCTGGACGACTACACCATCCCGCCCAGCGACCTGCTGCTCAGCAAGCTGCAAATCGTGCGTCTGAACGAGAAGGACGTGCGGGACATTCTGACCCTGCTCAAGGATTGTGACGTTGGCCGCGCCGATGCGCCGGGGGTGATCAACGTGGACTACATCATTGAGCTTTGTTCTTGCGATTGGGGGCTGTGGAAGACGCTGACCACCAACGTGGACAAGGTACTGGAGCAAGTCAGCGATTACGCCCTCACCGCCGAGGAGCAGGCCCGCATTCGTGAGCGGCTGGCGAATCTGAAGGGGATGCTGGTGGAAGCGCCCAAGTACCTGCGCTGGAAGCTGCGTGACGTGGTTGGCGAGAGATTACAATGGTACAATCTGCCAGAGGAATGACGTGTAGGGGCGAAGCATTGGCCCAGACCTGTCAGGTGTCGGACACCTGACAGGTCTGCATACAAGAACATGAAGTACGGCGTTTGCACCTGGATCTTCGGTGAAGAGCCTTTGGCGGAGACGGCGGCCAGGCTGGCGGCGCAGGGTTACGACGGCGTGGAGTTGCTGGGCGATCTGCAGCACTACGAGGCTAAAGCCGTGCGCCGCACCCTGGCCCAGCATGGGCTGGCTGTCCTCTCCATCACGCCACTAGACTACGACCTGGCGCATCCGGACACGGCGGTGCGCGCCCAGGCCGTGGACTACTACCAGCGGCTGCTAGACTTCGCCGTGGCCGTGGGCTGCCCCATCGTCTCCGGCCACGGGGCGGTGGGGCGCGTGCGTCCTATCGCCACCCAGGCCGAGGAGTACGACCTGCTGGTGCACGGCCTGAAGCTGCTGGCCCGCCGCGCCCAGGCCCTGGGGCTGACCATCGCCCTGGAGTGCCTGAACCGCTACGAGAGCCACCTGCTGAACACGGCGGCGCAGGCCCTGCAATGCCTGGCCGACGTCGGCTCGCCGGCCGTGGGGGTGCTCCTGGACGCCTACCACATGAACATTGAAGAGGCCGACCCCGCCGCGGCCATCCGGGCCGCAGGCCAGCACCTGGCCCTCTTCCACGTCGCCGATTCCAATCGTCAGGCCGTGGGGCGTGGCCACACCGATTTTGCCGGACTGCTGCGGGCGCTGCGCGCGATCAGCTACGACGGCAGCATCATCGTGGAATGCACGGCGGCCGGGCCGGACCCCTTCACGCCGGTGAAAGGCCCGAACTGGCGGGAGGAGGTCGCCTGTTACACGGCGGAGTCGCTGCGCCAACTGGAATTTTGCTTGCAGGCGGTCTGAAGACTTATTCGTAAGCAGGGGCGAAACTATTATTGCGTGGCCCGTGTTCCGTGTTGCGTGTTCCGTTTTGGTTTTATACGCAACACGCACCACGCAACACGTGTTTCAGGTAGAATAATGGAACCTATAACCAAGTTTTTCCTGGACAACATCCTAATCGTGGAATTTGTCTACGGGCTGGCCTTCTTTGCCGCGGGGCTGGCTATGGCCCTGGAGATTCGGCCAGGCAGCCAACTGCCACTGGCCCGCGCCTTGCCGTGGCTGGCGGCGTTTGGCCTGGTCCACGGCCTGCACGAATGGGTGGACCTTTTCCCTATGATCACGGCGGCGACCAGCGGCGCGCCGGAAGCCACCTGGGTCGAGGCCCTCAGCAGCGGGCTCAAGATTGCTGGCGATTTTTGCCTGATCCAATTTGCCGTGCTGCTCTTGTTTCTGCTAGGGGCGTGGCCGCACCGCTGGCCACGGAAGATCGCCTTATGGTTTCTGGCGATTTTCCTCGCCGGGCTGGTCATCCTGCGGTTCGTCGTCGTGGCCGACTTGGAGCTCTACATCAAAATGGACCGGCTGTGGGCTGACTACACCGTGGGCCTGGCGGCGGCGATCCTGGCCGCCTGGGCCATGTTGGCCCAGCAGCGTGTTTTTGCGCGTCAGGGCTGGGCACAGTTTGACGTCTCGCTGACCGGCGCCGCTCTGGCCTTCCTCTGGTACGGCCTCCTGGACGCCTTCATCAGTGATAAGACACCGTACTTTCCGTCGTCGGTCATCAATGCCGACTGGTTCCTCGGCATGGTCGGCATACCGATTCAGCTCTTCCGCACGGCTATCATTATCGCCCTGGCTGTATGTCTACTCTGGGTGAAGCGTGTTTTTGAAGAGGACGCGCGCCGCCAGATGGCGCGCCTGCACCAGGAGCTAGAAAAGGCCACGCAAGAACTGGGGCGCTTGTACGAAGAGGTGCGGGAGCAGGGGGAGCTACGTGGCCGACTGCTGGAAAAGTTGGTCAATGCGCAAGAGGAAGAGCGCAGGCGCATCGCCCGCGAGCTGCACGACGAGACCAGCCAGGCCCTGACCGCCCTGGCTGCGGGGCTTGGCGGTGTGGAAGCAGCGCTGGTCAGCAACCCCAACCTGGCGCGTCGGCAACTGGCTGAGCTGAAGAACATGAGTATGGGCGCCCTGGAGGCTTTGCGGGCCTTCATCTATGACCTGCGCCCCTCACTCCTGGACGATATGGGCCTGGTCTCGGCCCTGCGCTGGTACGTCCACAATTGGTCGGGGCGCGGCATTCAGGCCGACTTCGCCGTCTCCGGCCCGGCGCGGCGACTCGCCCCACAGGTCGAAGTGATGCTGTTCCGTATCGCCCAAGAAGCTTTGAGCAACGTGCGCCGACACTCCCAGGCCTCGCAGGCCGTGGTACGGCTGGAGTTCACCAACCAGCATGTGGTGTTGTCCATAGAAGACAACGGCATTGGCTTTGTGCCCGCCGAGGTCTTGAGCGGGCAGGCAGAGCCTGGGTGGGGTTTACTGGGGGTTAGAGAGCGTATAGCCTTGATTGGCGGGACGGTCCAAATTGATTCCGCCCCCGGCCGCGGAACGAAGATCACCGCCATGACCAGCGGCTAGGCCAGAGGCTGCCGATCCCAATCCAAACGCCGTAGGACAGGTTGCCAACCTGTCCTGCCAGGAGGGTGCTTTGTCCAAGATACGTTTGCTGTTGGTAGATGATCACGCCATCGTCCGGGCTGGTATGCACATGCTCCTGGAAACACAGGAAGACATGCAGATCGTCGGCGAGGCCGAGAACGGTAGGGTGGCGATTAAACAGGTCCAGGCGCTCCGACCAGACGTGGTGCTCATGGACATCGCCATGCCCGATATGGACGGCTTTGCCGCCACCAGGGAGATCAAGCGCCTGTATCCCCAGGTCGCCGTGCTTGCCCTCACCGTCCACGATCACGAGGAGTACTTTTTCCGCATGCTGGAAGCTGGCGCCTCCGGCTACGTCCCTAAAAGTGCGGCGCCCACAGACCTGATCACGGCCATCCGCTCCGTGGCTGCTGGTGGCGTGTTCCTCTACCCCACGGTGGCCAAAGCCCTGGTCGGCGATTACCTGCGCCGCGTGGAAGCCGGCAGCGAGAAGGAAAGCTACGATGGCCTGACCGGCCGCGAGCAAGAAGTCCTCAAGCTAATCGCCGAAGGTCGGACCAACCAGGAGATCGCCGACCGGCTGGTCATCAGCATCAAGACGGTGGAACGACACCGAGCTAACATCATGGACAAGCTGAATCTCCATAGCCGCACCGATCTGGTCAAGTACGCCATCCGCAAAGGTCTTATTGAGATTGGTGAGTAGGGCTTAGAGATTGGAGATTACATCCCGGTGTGCAAAAGACCCCATTACAAAAATGGGGTCTTTTTGCGTGCAAAATGGAGCGTTCAACGGATAGCCAAGCGCTGGCCTTTGTGGTAGACTAGAGGCTGGAAGGACCCAGAGGGCGTATTTCCCCGCCGACCAGCGGGCAGATATATTTGTGGAGGTTGACCAATGGGCGTTTCCCGGCGTGATTTCCTCAAGTTGTGCGGTGCCAGTGCCGCGACGATCGGTTTAGGTGCCACATTGGAGGCACCAGCACTCGCCACCGGCACGGCAGCCGCTCCCACTGGCGACGGCGATGGCTATGGGATGTTGATTGACACCACGCGTTGTGTGGGCTGCAAGCAATGCCAACTCGCCTGCAAGCAGGCCAATCACCTGCCCACGGACGACAACCCGGTGGCCCTGTCGCCCACGACTTTGTCCATTGTGGAGTTCCGAAACATCTCTACCGAGGTCCAAAAGCCCATCATCAAACCGGTCAAAAAGCAGTGCATGCATTGCGTGCAAGCGGCCTGCATCTCTGTTTGTCCGGTGGGCGCACTGTACCGTACAGAGACGGGCTGCGTGGCCTACGATGCCGACAAATGCCTCGGCTGCCGCTACTGCATGACGGCCTGCCCGTTTGGCGTTCCCAAGTACGATTGGAACTCGCCCAACCCCAAGATTTCCAAGTGCGTGACGGGTTGTATGGCCGACGGCAAGCGCGACAAGCCCACCTGCGCTCAGGCCTGTCCCGCCCAAGCATTGCAATACGGCAAGCGCCAGGAACTGCTGGCCCTGGCCAAGGCACGCATTCAGGAAAACCCGAACAAATACGTGGACCACGTGTACGGGGAGAAGGAAATCGGCGGCACGTCCCGGCTCTACCTGAGCGGCACGCCTTTTGAGCAGCTCGGCTTCCGCGTTGATCTACCCACCGTCAAGCTGCCCGATCTCACCTGGAATGCCCAGTCCAAGATACCGTACGTCATCGTCGGCGCAGCGAGTGTGCTGAGTGGCATAACCTGGTGGACGCATCGTAATGGGAACGAGTAGAGACTGAGCCGAAATCCCAGTGTCCTGTATATTGCCCGGCCTGGGAGCCAGGCCCGCTAGTTGATACGCAATACCGGGGCGAAAGCCCTTCGCCCCTACTGGAGGAACAACAATGTCGCCTACGCTTCAATTCTTCGTCGAGGCCTTCGTGTTCATCGTGCGGGTGGCCGTACCGTTGCTCATCGTCTTCGGCATCTTGTATCTGATCAAGCGCCGCATGGAGCCACGCTTCCCCGAGGACGTGGAGCGTCCCCAGATCAAGCTGCCGTTGGCCATCCCCCCGGCGCTGCTCGTCATCGTCACCATCGCTGTCCTGGCGATCATCGCCGTGATCGGCTATGCCCTGGTGACGAATCGTTTTGTAGACCTGCTGATCGTCTTCCGCGATGTCGTGGTCGTTGCCTACATGTTCGGAGTGCGCATCGGCCTGCCGATTGTGGTTGTGTTGAGCCTCGGTTCCTTACTCAAGCGACGGTTGAGCCCGCAGGTGGAGAGCGAAGTCAAGCCGCTGCCGGTACGTATGCCCGTGATCTCCGTTCTGCAGCGGGTGCGGCTGCCCCACTTTTCGGGGCGCGCCGTGCTCGCCGTGCTCTTTGTGGTTGGGCTGTGGACGGCGGCGATCGGTGTCACCATTGCCCGCTTCTTCTTCGGCCTGGGCTACGTGACCAACCTGAGCGATGAATTCCCTTGGGGCATCTGGATCGCCTTTGACGTGGTGAGCGGCGTGGCCCTGGCAGCAGGCGGCTTTGTGATTGCCGGCACGGTACACGTTCTCGGCCTGAAACGCTTCCACCCGATTTTGCGTCCGGCAATCCTGACGGCGTTGTTGGGCTATCTGCTGGTTATCCTGGGGCTGCTCTTCGACCTCGGCCGCTGGTACAACGTCTGGCATCCGCTCTTTATGTGGAACCTGCACTCACCGTTGCTGGAAATCGCCTGGTGTGTGATCCTGTACACGACAGTGCTGGGCCTCGAATTCAGCCCGGTGATCTTTGAAAGGCTCAAATTGCAGTGGCCGCTAAAAATCGTCCGGGCGATCACGCTCCCGCTGGTCATCTTGGGCGTGATTCTCTCCACGCTGCACCAATCGTCGCTGGGCTCGCTGTTCCTGATCTTTCCCCAGAAGATCAATCCGCTGTGGTACTCGCCGCTGCTGCCGGTCTTCTTCTTCCTCACCGCCGTTGCCGTCGGCCTGGGGATGGTCATCGTGGAATCTAATCTGAGCGCCCGCGCCTTTGGTCGGTCCCTGGAGAGTAAATTGCTCGCCGATCTAGGGCGCGCGGCGGCGGTTGTCCTGGCGGTCTATTTGGCGCTCAAGATGTACGATCTGTTCGCCCGTGGCGCTATGGCTTATCTGACAGTGTCCAGCTTCCATACCACGCTGTACGTCATCGAGATGGCCTTTGGGGTGCTCGTGCCGCTGTCCTTGTTGGCCAGCCGCCGTATGCGCCAAAACTCGCGCACCCTGTTGGCAGCCGCCTCGCTCATCGTTGGCGGCGTGGTCTTGAATCGGCTGAACACGGCGCTGCTGGGCTGGTGGGCGTACGCCAGCGGCGGGCCGGTTTACATCCCCTCGCTGGGTGAGCTGACGATCACGTTCTCGCTGCTGACTGCCGGGGTCGCGGCCTTCGCTATCGCTGCCAGATTCCTGCCCTTATTCCCGACAGAAAAACACGCCCCCGCGTGAATCGCGGAGTAGTGCCACCTGGAAACACTAATCCAGGCGGTAGGAGGTAAGATCATGTTGCAGGATGCATTGGTCATTGTGGGGATGCTGTTCTTGCGTATTGGCCTGCCCATACTGTTCACGGTTGGTGTGGGCTACGCCATCAAGCGGGTGCTGAGCGCCGGCTACGAATCCCGGCCCGGCGTGGTGGTCACGCAGCAGACCGCAGCGGGCGCGCCGCTGGTGCGGCGTTTGCAATGCTGGGAGGTCAAGAAGTGCGATGAGGCCACGCGCCAGAATTGCACAGCATTCAAGCGGGCGGATATCCCTTGCTGGCTGGCGCGGCAACTGGATGGCCAGCGGCTCAAGGACGCCTGTTACAACTGCGCCTTCTATCAGCCGGCGGTGCAAGAAAAGGCGGCATAACCTGACCGTGACAACGGTAGGGGCGAAGCACTGGTCTGTCATTCTGGAACGCGCTCAACACGCGGTGGCCAATGCTTCGCCCCTACATGCCTGCCTTATTTGACCACCACCGTCACTTCGAAGGTCTTCGACGGTGGGACGTTCTTCTCGAACGGCCGATGGTAGATCAGCTTCAACACCGTCTGGCCGGCGGCCACACCGGTAAAGCGCAAGGTCATCTTGCCGGGGGAGCCGAGGGCGGTGGTGTCTGGCTTGAACTGCGCCTCCCCCTCCTGCCTGATGATGGCCGTATCCCCGGCCGCTGCCTCCCACAAGTAACCCGTGGTCGGGTTGCCCTCCAGTACCACCTCTAGCGTGCCGCCCGCCGGCAATTGCACCGTGCGCCCGGCGTCCTTCTCGCTCAGCTTGACCTGCTTGGTCGTAGGCTGGCGACACGCGGCCGTCGTCAGGACAAGCAGGGCGGCGACGAGCAAGATAGTTAAGCGAGTCATTCTTCACTCACCTCCTCAGAACGAGGCGATGGCCGCTGCCAGATCGTTGTAGATGGCAAAGAACTGCTTGAAGCCGGCCATCTCCAGGGCCTTGTCCACCTTGGGCTGCGGATTGAGCAGCTTGAGATGCGGCTGCAACCCCCGGCTACTGTCCTCTTTGACGGCGCGTAAAGCCCCCCACCCTGCCTCCAGGTTGGGCAGGTTCTCCCCACGCAGCAGCAGGGCCAGGCTGTGCAGGGCCACCAGACCAGAGCTACTCATGTAAGGCACGGCGCTCAGGTCGAGCAGGACGTCCCGAGCTCCTGCTTTGTAGGCCGCCTGCCCTTTGGCGATCAGCTCGCGGTAGCTGGCGGCGTCCAGGTCGCCGCGCGGTTGCAGGACGGTTACCGGCACCCTATCCTGGGCTTGATACACAGTGATCTCCATAGAATACTCCTTTCTTTATCAGGATCAACTCGTTGCCGCCCTGGGGCGGGCAGCTATGGCTCACCTGGTCCATACACCGGCGCATCAGGTAGACACCCATCCCGCCGATCGCTCGCTCCTCCAGCGGCAGGCTCAAATCCGGCGGCGGGATGGCGGTGGGGTCAAAAGGCGCGGCCTCATCGCGCAGACGGATCAGCAGGCCATCCCCCTGGCGCGCCACCTCCACCTCAATTGGCCCCTCCCGCCCCTGATAGCCATGGACGATGATGTTGGTGGCCGCCTCGTCCACGGCCAGGAGCAGATCGGGAATGGCGGCCGGGTCAACGCCCAGGGCCGTGGCCGCTTTCTCGACAAAGCGGCGAATGCGGGCCAGATTTTTCAGCCCAGCAGCGACGTGCAGAGACTTGGTACTCATGGCTGGCAGCGCATCACCAGGATGGTGATGTCGTCCGATTGCGGGGCTTCGCCGGCAAAGGTGGCCACCGTCGCGGCGAGCGCCTGCACCAGCCCCTGGGCCGATACCGTCCCGTGCGCCCGAATGGCCTCGACGAGCCGCTCCTCGCCAAACATCTCGCGCCGGGCATTGAAAGCCTCGGTCACACCATCGGTGTACAGCACCAGCACGTCGTTGGGGTCAAGGTGGCGCTCTTGCGCTTCAAAGGGGCGCTGGGGCATCACCCCCATGAGCATGTCCGTAGGCCGCAGCCAATCGTGCTGGCCGCTGGTGGGATTGTACAGCAGGGGCGGGTTGTGACCGGCGTTGACGTAGGTCAGCAGGTGGCTGGACGGATCGTAGACGGCGTAGAAGAGGGTGAGGAACATAGACGATTCGGAATGGTGCTCGGTCAGGTAGTCGTTGGTCTGGCGCACGGCGCCCAGGGCGGCCAACGCGCCGAGGGAGCCGCTGCGCATCAGCCTGCGCACCTGGACGCTCTCCAGGGCGTCGCTCAGGTATTGCGGCCGGGCGCTGAGGGAGTGGGCGCGCAGCAGGGTGCGGGCCAGGGCCATGTAGAGGGCGGCCGGCATGCCCTTGTCCGACACGTCGGCGACGAGCATGCCCATGCGCCCCCCGCTCAAAGGGATCACGTCGTAGAAGTCGCCGCCTACCTCGTAGGCGGGGCGCATGGCGGCGGCGATCTCCATGCCGGGCACCTCTGGGATGTCTTTCGGCAGGAGGCTCTGCTGTACCTCGTGGGCGATCTCCAGCTCCCGCTCCATGCGCTCCCTGGTGCGGTGCTGCTCCTCTGCTGACGTTGCCTTGTCCGGGTGCATGGGCATTTTTACGTCCTCCCCTTCCGTCTCACGTTTCACGTCTTGACAATGTTAGATTTCAACTGTCATTGCGAGGAGTATCCCTTCGCCGGCCCTGAACGCAGTGAAGGGGCGGCGAAGGGATGCGACGAAGCAATCTCTCTCGTGGCGCAACAAAGAGATTGCTTCGCTGCGCTCGCAATGACGAATGTAACATTGTCAAGACGTTTCACGCCGCAGTGTAATCTCCAACCGGCACACCTCGCCGGTGAGGGGCAGCAGGGCTTGCCCGCCGGACAGCTTCAGGTCCAGCCGCGTCGTTTTATCGCCACAACGCACGTCCACCAGCGCCGGTAGAGCCTCGGACTCGCCTTCGGGCGTGACTTTGTGCGCCCACACCTTGAGCTCTTTGGCCGGCCCGACCGGCAGTTGGCAGATGGCGTAGCGCAGCGCCGCGGGTGTCGGCACCTCGCCGCTGGCGGCCTGGTAGTGCTGCTCGCCTTGCGGGTAGCCCAGCCGCACCTCGGCCGGGACTGGTTGGCCGCCAGTGGCGATGGCTAAGGCGCTCCGGCCTCCGGCACGCATGTCGGCGCGCAGTTCCACCACCATGCGCCGGGCGAAGGCCCCACGGCGGACTACCACCAAGGTCAGTACCAGGATCAACACGCCAACGAGCAAGGCACCGGCGCGCTCCACGAGGCCCTGCCAGATGACCAGGCCATGCAGGAAGATGCCGGCCAGGAACAGCAGGTAGATGACCCCCAGGAGCACTGGCTGACCCAGGAAACGGTAGACTACGCCCGGCACAAACTCGCCCTTGCGCCGGCTGGCAACCAGCAGGAGAACCGGAAACACACCCCCCAGAAGCGAACAAACGATCACGCCGATGAGGCTCAGCGGCCCTGGGAACGAGGCGTTGCCGGTGGACAAGAGCCACTCCACCAGCAGGAAGGCCACGGCCGCCGGGCTTACGGCCAGCAGGAATCGGCCACGCCTGCCCAGAGCGGCCACCGCTGCCCAGAGACGAGCCCGGAAGCCTGTTGGTCTTTGGTCCTTAGTCCGTGGTCCTTGGTCCTTAGTCCTTAGTCCGTGGTCTTTAGTCTGGTCCCTCTGTTCCCTCTGTTCCCTCTGTTCCCTCTGGTCCATCTGGTCCCTCTGCCCCCTCTGTTCCCTCTGTTCCCTCTGCCCCCTCTGGCCCCTCTGCTCCCTCTGTCCCCTCTGTTCCCTCTGTTCCCTCTGTTCCCTCTGGTCCATCTGGTCCCTCTGCCCCCTCTGTTCCCTCTGTTCCCTCTGCCCCCTCTGGCCCCTCTGCTCCCTCTGTCCCCTCTGGTCCCTCTGCCCCCTCTGTTCCCTCTGGTCCCTCCGTGGTCCGTCGTCTACTCCCAGCGCTTGCCAGGTGTTTGCCGGAAGCTGGCGACGCTGGTGGGGGGCAAGCTGGGGGCGATAGCGCACCTGGCCCTCCACCGCCTCTTCCCTCACAAAGCCTTGCTCGCTTAGCGCCGCCAGCGTGCTGCGGGCGGCCCTCTCGTCCTGGCCGCTGTGCGCCGCGACCTCAGCCAGGCTCGCTTCTCCCCGCCGCAGCAGCCACTGGACGAGCTGGCGCGGCGTATCGGGCAGCTCCAGGACATCGGCCACGTGCCGGCCCGTGGTGTCCCACTCGCCCGCGTAGGCCAGGGCCAGCGGCGAGGTGACCCGCAGGCGCACGCTCTCCGGGCTGGCCTCCAGAACCTCCCAGGCCAGGCGCGCCCCTTGCTGGCGCAGGCCCGGCAACTGGTCGAGTAGGGCCGTATCGTCCCAACGATCGGTGACGGCCATCTCCAGACTGTGGGTCTCGCCAGCCAGTTGGACGTCCAGGCGAAACTGCGGTTGGGGCGCTCGACCAGGCGACTCGACCAGCCCCAGGTAGGTCAGGCCGAGGCGGGGCCGGCCCGAGGGTTTACCGCGGGGGTGGAAGACCAGCCTGGGCCGCTGCCGGGGCAAGACTATCACCGGCCGGTGTGGCGAAGGGAGACGCTCCCGCACCAGATTGACGAGGCCGAGGGCCGTGTGAATCGAAGAGATGGTCATGCCCAGGATAACGTAGACGCCCCCCAACACGGTGACGATAGGGCCAACCTGCGCGGCCAGAGGGGGCAAGGCTGTGCCGGTCAGGCCGGCCAGGTCCTGCGGCGCCACCACCCCGTTGACCGCCAGGACCCACAGGCCGTAGAGGACGATGGCTGTCAGCATCCCCGCCACGCTGCCCCAGATCAGGGAGCGGGCGCTGGGGTCGCGGCGCAGCACCACCTGGGCACAGTTGCTCAGCGACATGTGCCCGAAATAAGCCGTGAGGATGACGCCGAAGATCAGCCCCAGGATTGACGGCTCGAAAGGACGTCCGCCGAGGAAGGGCACATTGACGTACAACAGATACTCCAGGCGCACGTGGGTGAAGGCGAGCAGGGAGAGAAGCAGAATCAAGCCAATGTTTACCGCTCCGACCAGCAGGGCCAGGGCCACGGTGGCATTGAGCGATTCACGCCGCAGGAAATACAGCCCAACGAGGAACAGCAGCGCGCACCAGACCATGGCCGGCACCATGGTCACCTCGGCCATGAAGGTGGCAAAGCCCGTGTAGTAGGCCAGGAGGGTGAGGAAGTTTAAGACGGCCAGTCCTACGACCAGGACAATCGCCCCGGCGCGGCCTAAGTAGTCGGTCACCACGCGGCCGGTGTAGGCACTGCCATAGCGGATGGTGCCGCTGCGGGCGACGGCTTCGGCCATGGCGGCGATGGTAAACACGTTCACCAGGCCCAGCACAATCAGGAGTACAAAGCCAGCCAGAGGGCCGACGCCGGCCAAAGCGATGGGCAAAGCCAGGATGCCTGCCCCTACGGTCTCGGTGACGGTTAGAGAGAAGGCGGTCCAGAAAGGCGGCAGGGACTCCAGCCATTTGGCCAGCGCCGCCCACGCCCAGCGCAGCCGATCCAGCGGTTTGGCCTGGGGGGCGAAGATCGTGGCCAGCGGTTGGCCGTATAGGCGCTGATAGGCCTGCTGTACTGCCTCCTCGTCCAGGCCCAGGGCGGCGCGGAGGCCCGGCACGGCCTGGTAGCTGAAGCGGTACTTCTGGCTCAGCAGGTGGGCCAGGGCCGCCCGCACACGGGGGTTATCCGGCACCAGAAAGGCCCACTGCGCGGCGTAACGCTCCAGGTCCTGGATCGTGGGGCGCAAGGGGGGCTCGCGGCCCAGGGCGAAGGCTTCCAGGAAAGCCAGGTCGCGCTCTTGAGCGGCCTCCTCGCTGAGGAAGCGTTCCATGGCCTGGCGTGCCTGGGCTACCAGGCGCGCCGTTTGGCTTTCGATGAGGAAGAGAGCGGTGCGCGCTCTTTTGGCCGGCAGGCCGGCCTGGGCTTCTTCGCGGGTGAACAGGTCTTGGCTCATCGTCTTTCCTGGTTAGAAAGTCAGGATCTGGTCGGCAATCCGGCGCAACTCCTGGCTAACCGCATGGTCAGGGTAGCGCAGACAAAAGATGCCCGCGCTGGCTAATCGTACCACGTCCTCGGACAGGGGCAAGATGCCCGCCACCGGGCAGCCGTAGGTTTGCCCTACTTGCTGCTTCACTTCGGCAAAGTTGAAGGCAGGTAGAACCTTGTTCACCACTAACAGCATGTGGGGCACGCCCAGCCTGCCGGCTACCTCCACGGTCACGGCTGTCCCCAGGTAATCCTGCTGATCGGGACGCAGGATGATCAGGAGGACGTCGGCGATGGCGATGGCCAGCAGGGTCTCCTCATTCAGGCCGGGGTGGGTGTCAATGCAGAGGTAATCCAGCTTGAGCCGCCGGATCAGCTCCCGGAAGCCATCGTTGAGCAGGCTCACCTCGTAACCCTCCCGCAGCACGCGGGCGATCTCGCCCGCCTTGAGGCTAGAAGGGACGAGGTAGATGCCGCCACTCATCAAGGTAACCGCGCCCGCCCCCACATCGTAGGCTGTTTCCTCCACGGCGCACTTGCCCCAGAGGTAGTCGTTGAGGGCCTTGTCTATCTTCGCCTCGTCCAGGCCGAAGAGGACGTGGATGCCGGGGGATTGGATGTCGGTGTCAATGACACCGACGCGGTGGCCCTGCTGGGCGATGATGGTGGCCACGTTGGCGGTGATGTTGGACTTGCCTGTGCCACCGCGGAAGGAGTGAATAGCGACGATTTTAGACATGTGTTGCTTCCTCCCAGGGACTGTAGAGGTTTCTGCTTGGTCACTCTGCCGGCCGCAGGGTTGCCAGCGCCGCTCTCACCCGGTCATACTCAACTTCAGCCTGCGCCAGTTTCTCCGCTGCCCCGGCCAGCGTCCCGGACTTGCCCATCGTCTCCAGCTCCAGGCACAGCCCAGCCAGAGCAACAGCGCCGAAGTCGCGGCTGTTGGACTTGAGACTGTGCGCGGCCAGGCGGAGTCCCGCCGCATCCTGGCGCGCCAGGGCCTGCCGCATGGCCGTCAGCAGGTGGGGCGCCTCGGCGAGAAAGGTGTCCAGCAGCTCAGCCAGGAACAGCCGATCCCCCTGCACCGACTCCAGCAGGGCCGCGAAGCGGGCCTGGTCAATGGCGCCTGGTTCAGACATGAGCTATCCTCCCTGTAGGCCAGGTTGGCAACCTGTCGTACGAGCTATCGTCCCTGTAGGACAGGTTAGCAACCTGTCCTACCGTCCATTGTTAGCAGTCAACGGGCTTGACGTAATTTGCGCGCCCTCTGACGCAGCTCCCGGAAGTATTCTGTCTCCGTAATCTCCGCCACCTGGCGCGCTTTCTTGGCCTCATCTACCTCTATGCGCAGTTCCTGCAGTTGTTGCTTCAAGCGCTGCTCGCGGGCGTAGACCTCGCGGGCCATGCTCTGGAAGACGCGCGCCAGATGCCCCAGGGCGTCCGTCCGGGTGGCGACCTCGGCCAGGCTGCCCGGCTCAAATGTCCCGGCTTCTACGGCCGACGCAGCGCCGGTCAGGTAGGTCACGTGCTGAAAATACTCTAGCTCCTTGTCACGCAGCCACTTCTTCTCCAGGCAAGTGCCGATCCGGGCTTTGAGCAGCAGCGGGTCAAAGGGCTTGGGCAGGAAGTCCTCTGCTCCCAGCTTGATGCCTTTGACGATGCTGTCCATCTCGTCCAGACCGGAGATGACGATGACCGGGATGTCGCGCAGCCTGGCGTCGTGCTTCATCTCCTCCAGCACCTGGTAGCCGTCCATTTCCGGCATGAGGATGTCCAGCAACACCAGGTCGAAGGGTTGCGACAGGATCATCTCCAGCGCCTGGCGACCATTTTCGGCCATGGCGGAGGTATGTCCCTCCTGCTGCAAGCCGTGGGCCAGGCGCAGGCGGTTCAAGCGATCATCATCCACGACTAAGATGTGACCGTGTCTTTCCGTCACTTTGATCTACCTCCATCAGGAGCGGCTCTGCTCGTTTGCGCCTCAGTAGATCACATTCTTATAGCGGAGGCGGCTCCCATGCCGCCGGCCCGCAGGCGTGCCCCGATACATCTCCCAAATCCGCAATGTATCGGGGCGTGGGAGCCTGCTCTGCTGTTAAATTGTGCTCTACTGAGTCTCCGGCAGGGGTGGACACTCGCGCAAGGCGGCCACCAGCTCCTCCACGCGGATCGGCTTGCCCAGGTAATCGTCCATGCCGGCCTCCAGGCACATCTCGCGGTCACCTTGCATGACGTTGGCGGTCATGGCGATGATGCGCGGCCGCTGCGCCCGCGGCCGGCGGGCACAGATCTCTCGGGTCGCCTCCAACCCGTCCATCTCGGGCATCTGCACGTCCATCAGGATGACGTCGTAGGGCTGGCGCTCCAGGGCCTGGATGGCCTCCAGCCCGTTCGCCGCCACGTCGGCCCGGTAGCCCATCTGGGCCAGCAGACGCAGCGCCAGTTTCTGATTGACGGCGTTGTCCTCGGCCAGCAGGATGCGCAACGGGTGGCGGGCGGCCATCTCCGCGTCCAGTCTGGGTTTGGCCGGAGCGACCTTCTCCGCCACCTGGGGCTGGGTGGCGAAGACGCCCATGAGAGCATCGAACAGCGCCGATGGCCGGATCGGCTTGGTCAGGCTGGCGGCAAAGACCGCCGTTTCTCCTGCCATCTCGTGCAGGCTCAGAGAGGTGCACAGGATCAGAGGTAAGGTCACAGCGTCGCGTAGCTTGCGGATCTCAGCGGCCAGGGTCAGGCCGTCCATCTCCAGCATGCGCATGTCCAGGATGGCCAGATCAAAGGGATCGCCACGGCGCAGCCACTCCAGGGCTTCCTGCGGCGAGGCGGTATCGCGCACCACCAGGCCCCAGGCTCTGGTCTGCAAGACCAGGATGCGCCGGTTAGTGGCGTTGTCGTCTACGATGAGGAGGCGCTTGCCACGTAACTGCGGCTGTTCACCGGCCAGGTAGGGGCGCGCCCGCAACTCCGGTGCGGCCTGGGCGATGATGGTGAAATGGAAGGTGGAGCCCTGGCCAGGCACACCTGCGCTCTCGGCCCACACGGTGCCCCCCATCATCTCCGCCAACCGCTTGCTGATGGCCAGACCCAGGCCGGTGCCGCCATAGCGACGCGTGGTGGTCGTATCCACCTGCGAAAACGCCTGAAAGAGGTGATCCAGCCGGTCGGGCGGGATGCCAATGCCCGTGTCTTTGACCGCAAAATGGAGCTCGTACATGGGCATGAGCTCCGTGGTGCGTGGTGCGTGTTCCGTCAGACGTTCACGCAGCACGGAACCCTGGCCTGAGTCCAGGCGAAGGCACGCAACACTAATTACCACCTCCCCCTGCTCGGTGAACTTGACGGCGTTACCCAGCAGGTTGACCAGAATCTGGCGCAAGCGGGTCACGTCGCCCACGATAACCGGGGGCACGTCGGCGTCCATCTGATAGGCCAACTCCAGCCCCTTCTCCGCGGCTTTCATCTTCAGCAGATCCAGCGCCGACTCCACGCACTCCCGCAGATCAAAGGGCTGCTCCTCCAGTTCCATCTTGCCCGCTTCGATCTTGGAGAAGTCCAGGATGTCGTTGATGATGGTCAGCAGGGCATCGCCGCTGCTGCGGACGGTCTCGGCGAATTCGCGCTGCTCGGCGTTCAACGGCGTATCGAGAAGGAGGCCGCTCATGCCGATGATGGCGTTCATGGGGGTACGGATCTCGTGGCTCATCATGGCCAGGAAGGCACTCTTGGCCTGAGTGGCAGCCTCGGCGGCTTCCTTGGCTCGCTGTAGTTCCTCCTCGGCCTGCTTGCGCTCCGTGATGTCGCGCATGATCTGAATCGCCCCCACGACTTTACCCTGGGAGTCATACAGCGCGGAAGCAGTACCAAAGAGGTAAGCCCCGCCGCCCGGCAGATTTGGCACGTAGGCTTCGCCGATCAGGATGGAGCCTTGCCGCTGGATGTGGGTGTACCTCTGCTCGAACTCTGCCTGGGGCAATAACACCAGATCAATGAGAAGTGGTCTTCTCTCACCGTAGAAGGGCAGGGCGTATGCGTAGTTGCCCTGGCCGAGCATGTCTGACGCCTTGATCCCCGTCATCTCCTCCAGGGCCCGGTTCCAGGCGATGACCTTGCCCTCCTGGTCAATCACCAGGGTGGCATCGGGCAGGAAGTTGATGATGTCCGCCAGCCGCCGCTCCGATTCACGAATGGCCGCCTCCGCTTGCTTGAGCTCACTGAGGTCGTGATAGATGGCGATGGCGCCTAACTGCCGCCCACCCAGCACCACCGGCACGGCAAAAAGCTCCACGTCCACCAGGCTGCCATCCTTGCGGGTACGCCGGGTGATGGCGTGCAGGCGGATCAGGGTCGCCTGGGCGCTGTAAGCCTGCGCTTCGGCGCGCACGCTTTCCTCCCTGGCCACCAGATCGTCCACGATCTGGCCCAGCGCCTCCGCTGCGGTGTAGCCGAAGAGCTTCTCGGCGGCCGGATTCCAGGAGGTGACGCGGGCGTCCAGGTCACTGGTCACAATCGCTACCGGGCTGGCCTGCACCAGCATTTCAGAGTATTGCTTCTGGCTGTTCACCTCGGCGAACAGGCGGGTATTTTCGATGGCCGCGCCGACGTTGGCGGCAATGGTGCTCAGCAGGCGCAGGTCACTTTCACTGAAGCGATCTTCCTCCTGCGTGCTCTGCACGCTGAGCACCCCGATAGTCTGCTTGCCGGCCAGGATGGGCACGCCCAGGTAGGACTTGGCCGGCACGCCCAGGGGCGTCACCCCCAGTTCAGTCTGCCGATAGGCGAAGCCCTGATTGATCAACAGCGGCTGGCCAGTCTCCAGGACCTTGCTGGTCAGGCCCTGGCCGAAGGGGATACTGGCCTGTTCTTCCCCGAAGACGTAGGGGAAATGGATCATGTTCGTCTGGCGGTCGTGCAGGGCAATGTAGACGACGTCGGCCTTGAAGATCTGGCGCATCTGCTCGCCGATCAGGGCGATCAGGGTGTTCAGTTCTAGCTCAGAGGCCAGGGCCTGGCCCACGGCGTTGACCGTGGCCAGCTCAGCGACGCGCGCTGCCACGCGCTGTTCCAGGGTCTGATACAGGCGGGCGCTCTCCACGGCGCTGGCAATCTGGGCGCCGACCGTGAAGAGCAGGTCGCGGGCGTTCTCGGGGAGGGGGCGGCCGGTGCGGGCGTTGTCCACGCCCAACAAGCCTACAGGCTGGCCGTGGGTAATCAGCGGCACGGCCAGGAAGGCACTCGTCTGCAGGGCCTGTAGGTACTTGTGGGCGCGCGCCTCCTTCACTTGGCGCTGGTCGCTGACCAGACGGGGTTGGCCAGAGCGCACGATCTGGGCCAGGAACGACTCGTCGTCATCCAAAGAGACTGCCAATTGCCGCATCAGGGCGGCCATCTCTGGCGTGCCGCCGATGATGCGCCCGCCCGTCAGCACACGCCGCTCTTCGTCTACCAGGAAGATCATCGCCCGGTCGAAGCCGAGGTGGGTCGTGACCGCCTGCAGGCTTTTCTCCAACAGGCCCTCCAGGTCGAGCGTGGCGCTCAGGGTCAGGCCAATCTCGTGCAAGGCGGTCAGCTCGGAAACCCTGTGCTGCAGGGTGACATTGGCCATTTGCAGGTTGGCATGAGCCTGCTGCAATCCGTCGTACTGTGTTTCTGCCTGGTCGCGCTGCTCCAGCAGTAAGCGGGCGTGACGGTCGCGGTCGTAGGCCAGGACCTTGGACTGGAAGAGGAACCAGCCCACGGTAACCGGTAGCAAGATCGCCACCCAGGACAGCCACTCCCAGCCGGGCCCGCGCCACAGCGTGTAAAGCAACATCAGGGCCGAGATGGTCAGTCCTCCCCAGACTTCCAGGCCCAGGCGGGGTTTGGGGAGCTGCCAGGTAAACTCCCAGGCACAGTGGTCATCGCCACGCAAGAGGCAATGGGTCTCCTTAATCCTGGCCATAGGCAAATTGGAGTGCGTCCGCGGGAGCATGGCCAGAACACCCTGATACGCCGGGCAGGCCATGTGGATGTAGCGCCGATGCAGGGCGGGAGGCAGTTGCTGGAGCTGGCGTTCCGGATACCACTGGACGACGGCTGAGTTCGGCATGGTGCTGGCGACCCGGATATCGGCATCGGTAATCCTGGCTGCTAAACGAGGCAGCAGCTCGTAGACCTGACGCAATGGGAGAGGGCGTCCCAGTTGGCGGAAGGCGCGCGGCACGCTCCTGAGACCACGATGGAAGTGAAAGGCGGGATCGCCAGAAATCTGGCGGGCGTATTCATTCAGGTAGAGATTGAATTCGTGGGAGTAATAGTTGTCTTCATTGAGCAGGTAGTCGCGGGAGACGTGATAGGCAGGATCGGTGATGACGGCGTTCAGGCGCTGCACCAATTCATCCAGGGCCGCAGACCTGGCCTGGGCGATACGGGCCTGGCGTTCTTGGGGGCTCAGGTCCGCGGGCAGTTCTTGCTCCACGCGCCGGCCAACATAGTCTTGCATCTGCCAGACGGCCGCCAGCAGCACTACGCCGGTGATTTGCCTGATGGGCCGGCCGGTCTTGTCAGCCCCAAACGGGGGACCTTCCAGGTGTGCCGGCAGGGCAGGCAGCTCTTGCTCCGGCACAGGTGCGGGAGCGGGGTAAGCGTAAATCTCGTCCCCCCAGCTTTCCTCCCAGGCGGGTAAGGAACCGGGCGCCGTCTCCTTTCGCCTGGCCAATAGGCGCTCGCCGAGGGCCGCCAGGCTGAATACCCGGCGTGGCTCCGGCTTCTGCCAGGTGAATTCCCACTCGCAGCACTCGTCGCCGCGCAACTGGCAGCGCATCTCCCGGATGTTGGCGGGCGGCAGGCCGGAGTGCACTTGCGGGATGCTGGAGAACGTGCCCTGAATGTACTGGCAACTGTAGTCCAGGAAGAGGCGATGGAGCGCCGGGGGCAGTTGCGCCAGGTCGTTGGCGGCGTACCACTGGATGACGGCCGAGTCCGTATTCACCCGGCCGACCCGAAACTCCGTGGCGGCGAATTTGGCGGCGAAGCGGGGCAGCAAACTGTAAACCTGCCGCAGCGAGAGGGGCCGTCCCAAGGCGACCACGGCGGGGGGAATGCTCCTCGCCCCGCGGTTGAAGTGGAAGCGCGCCTCGCCAGAGATGTCCCGGCAGATCTCGCTCAGGAAGGCGTCGAACTCCACGGAGTAAGCATTGCCCTCGTCGAGCAGATAGTCGCCGGTGACTTGATAGCGTGGATCGCCAATGGCTAGGTTCAGGCGCGCCACCAACTGGTCGAGGGCGTCTGCTTTAGCTTGGGCGATGCGGGCCTCCCGCTCCCCGGCGCTGGTATCGGCCGGCAAGGACTGGGCGGCGCGTTGGGCGACGCACTCGAGCATGTACGCCACCGTGGCGACCACGATATTGCCCTTGGTGCGGTCGAGCGGCCGGCCGGCCTCATCGAAGCCGAAGGGACGCCCCGCCATACGCGCCGGCAACTCAGACGCGCCGGGAACAGCAACCTTGGATACAGATTCTACACGCTCCATTGTACTCCCCCTTACGGCAGCAGCCTGGCCAGGGCCTGCTTGAGGCTGGCGGTGATCTGGTGATCCGGGTAGCGCAGGACGAAGATGCCGGCGCTGGCCAGAATCATCATCTCATCAGAGTGCGGCAGCACCGCCGCCACCTCGCAGCCGTAGGTCTGCTCCATCTGGGCTTTGACCACCGCCGGGTCGAGGCAGGCCGGCGCCTTGTTGACGATGAGCTGCAGGCGCGGCACGTCCAGCTTGCGCGCCACCTGCACGGTCACACCCGTGCCTTCATAGTCCTGCTGGTCGGGACGCATGATAATCGCCAGGGTATGAGAGATGACGATAGAGAGCAGTGTCTCTTCACCCAGGCCGGGGTGAGTGTCAATCAGCAGGACATCCAGCCCCAACTTGTCAATCAAGTTGCGGAAGCCTTTGGTGAGCAACTGGGCGTCGTAGCCCTCACGCAGCACGCGGGTGATCTCGCCGGCTTTGATGCTGGAGGGGATGAGGAAAACCTGCCCGCTGACGTCTGCGCCCAGGTGGGGCGTCACATCGTGGGCAGTCTGCGCAATGTCGCACTTGCCCCAGAGATAATCGTTGAGGGCGTGGGTAATCTCTTGCCCGGCCAGGCCGAAGAGGACGTGGATGCCCGGCGATTGGATGTCCGCGTCTACTACGCCGACGCGCCGGCCCTCGGCGGCCAGCAAGGCCGCGATATTGGCGGTGGTGTTGGATTTGCCTGTGCCACCGCGAAAGGAGTGGAAAGAGACGATTTTGGACATGCTGTTTCTCCTTTGTCAGAGCTGAGCGCAGAACACGCAACGCCCCTCACGAGCCATCAATGATCCGCCTCAGATCATGCGTCCGGGCTTGCAGTCGCTGAAAGTATTCGCTCTCTGTGATCTCAGCCACCTGCCGCGCCTGCCGGGCTTCGTCTAGCTCTATGCGGAGCTGCTGCACCTGTTGCTTCAGGCGTTGCTCCCGGGAATAGACCTCGCGGGCCATCCGCGCAAACACCCGCGCCAACTGCCCCAGGGCATCCGTGCGGGCGGACACATAAGCTAGAGCTTCGAGGTCAAACGTCTCGGTCTCCACGGCCGCCGCCGCGTCGGTGACCAGGGCGACGTGGCGCAAGTATTCAACCTCCTGGTCGCGCAGCCGTTTCTTCTCCAGGCAGGCCCCGATCCGTGCCCGCAGCAAGACCGGATCGAACGTTTTGGGCAGGTAATCCTCTGCGCCCAGCTCGATCCCCTTGACCACGCTCTCCAGATCGTCCAGGGCGGAGATGACGATCACCGGTACGTCTCGCAGGGTCTTGTCGGCCTTCATCTGCTCCAGCACCTGATAGCCGTCCATCTCGGGCATGATGATGTCTAGCAACACCAGGTCAAAGGCCTCGGTCCGTAGCTTGTCCAGAGCCTGCACGCCGTTCTCTGCCTCGCCGACGGTGTGGCCCTGCTGCTTCAGTCCGAGAGATAACTTGAGGCGGCTCGTGCGGTGGTCATCCACGACCAGGATGTGCCCCTGTGTGTCTGTCATGTGGCGTTCCTCCACGGGTACTTGCCCATCCGTATAGCCTCCAACGCCGCCTTCACCTGTAGGTACTCGTCCTCGACCTGCGCCACCAAGTCAGCCGCTCCCTGCAGCGTGCCGGCTTTGCCCATCTCTTCCAGTTTCCGGGCGCACTCGGACAAGCGGGTGGCCCCAAAGTCCTTGCTGCTGGATTTGAGGGTGTGGGCCGCCCTTCGTAGTTCAGTGGCGTTGCTCTCCTCCAGGGAGCGGCGTAAGGTGACCAGTAGCGGCGGCGTCTCTTGGAGGAAGCTGTCAATAAGTTCCGCCAGAATAAGCGGATCCCCGCCCATCAGGGCCAGGAGCGTTTCTAGCGCCGCCTGATCCAGTCTCGTTTCAGGGGGCGTTTGGAAATCGTTCGTAGTGCGCAGTTCACTGCGCTTTTCAAGCGCTGAAGCGCTCACTACGAACGCCGAAGATGTGGGCGGTTCCACCGGCGTGGGGGCTGCAGCGGCGGGCTGCGCCGGTTCGGCCAGGGAGCGGCATCGGCTCAAGGCGCTGACCAGCGCCTCCACGCGGATTGGCTTGCCCAGGTAGTCGTCCATACCGGCCGCAAAGCAGGCTTCCTGATCCTCCTTCATCACGTTGGCTGTCATGGCCACGATGCGCGGTCCTCGCTCGCCAGGCCACCGGCGGCGAATCTGGCGGGTCGCCTCCAGCCCATCCATCTCGGGCATCTGCACGTCCATCAGCACTACGTCGTAAGGTTGGCGCGCCAGCGCCGCCAGGACCTCCAGACCGTTGGCGGCCACGTCGGCGCGATAGCCCAGCCTGCTCAATATCAGCAGGGCCAGCTTTTGGTTGGTGACGTGATCCTCGGCCAGCAGGATGCGCAGCGGCCAGCGCCGGCCCATCTCCGCGTCGAAATGGGGCCGGACCAGCCCCTCCTCTCGCCGCACCCGACGCCCCTCCGCCGCCAGGATGCTCACCAGGGCGTCGTACAACTGTGAGGCCCGGATTGGCTTGAGCAGAAAGGCGGCAAACAGCCCACCCTCTACCCCCGCCTCTCTCCTGGCCAGCGAGCTGACCATCACCAGCGGGAGTGCCGCGGCGTCGCGCAGTTTGCGGATCGCGGCGGCCAGCATCAGGCCGTCCGTCTCCGGCATCTGGCGGTCTACCAGCGCCACGTCAAACGGTTCGCCGCGCCGGAGCCACTCCAGCGCCTCCGGCGGTGAGCCAGTGGCCAGCGCTGTCATGCCCCACGCCTCCGTTTGTAGGGTCAGGATCCGCCGGCTGGTGGCATTATCATCCACGATCAGCACGCGCCTGCCCCGCAGGTCGGCCTGCTCCACATGCCTAAAAGCGTGCGGCAGCGCCTCTGCCTCCTCAGCCACAATCGTGAAGTGGAAAATGCTGCCTGGACCGCCCGTGGCTTCTTCCCCTGCGCGGGGGAGAACAGGGGAGGGGCTTGCCACCCACATCCGCCCGCCCATCAAGGCGCTCAGCCGATGGCTGATGGCCAACCCCAGCCCCGTGCCTCCGTACTTGCGCGTGGTCGAGCTGTCCACCTGGCTGAATGATTGGAACAGACGGTCTAGCCGATCGGGCGGGATGCCGATGCCGGTGTCGCGAACCGAAAATTCAAGGATGAAGGATGAAGGATGAAATTTCTCGCTTCATCCTTCTGCCTTCTGCCTTCTGCCTTCACGTCAAGTACCACCTCGCCCTGCTCGGTGAACTTGACGGCGTTGCTCAGCAGGTTGAGCAGGATTTGCCGCAGGCGCGTCTCGTCGCCGCTGATGGCTGCCGGCACCTGTGGATCAATGAGGCATGCCAGCTCCAATCCCTTCTCCGCTGCTTGGGATGCCAGCAGGCCCACTGCTCCTTCCACGCACTCGCGCAGGTCGAACGGCTGCCGCTCCAACTCGATGCGCCCCGCTTCGATCTTGGAGAAGTCCAGGATGTCGTTGATGGTGGCCAGCAAAGCGTCGCCGCTGATGCGGATCGTCTCGGCGAATTCCCGCTGCTCGGCGCTGAGTTCCGTATCCAGCAACAGGCTGGTCATGCCGATGACGGCATTCATCGGGGTGCGGATCTCGTGGCTCATCGTCGCCAGGAAGGCACTCTTGGCCTGGGCGGCCGCCTCGGCGTCCTGACGGGCCCGCTGCAGCTCCGTGATGTCATGGTAGATGGCGATGAGGCCGGCGTCCAGGTTGTCCGCATCTACCGGTACGGCCAGCACTTCCACATCCACCAGTGTGCCGTCCCGCCGACGACGCCGGGTAACGCCATGCACACGGGCACCACTCGCCGTTTGCCGGGTGAAGCCCACGGCTTCCTCTTGCAGCTCCGGCGTCGTGATGATCACGTCCAGGTTGAGCCCGATGGCCTCCGCCGGCGTATACCCGAACAGCTTCTCGGCTGCCGGATTCCACGACAGCACGTTTCCGTTCCGGTCGGTGGTCACAATAGCGACCGGGCTGTTCTGCACCAGGGATTCGGAATACTGCTTCTGGCTCCTGACCTCCGCGAACAGACGCGCGTTCTCGATGGCGATGGCCGCCTGATCGGTGAGCAGGCTGAGCACCTGTAGCTCCTCCTCGCTGAACGTATGTGGTTCGTAGAAGACGATATTCAACACGCCCAGCACCTGCGCGGCGCGCTTGATCGGCAAACCGGCGATGGCCTGGATGCCCCACTGGCGCGCTTCCGGGGTGGCATAAAGAGGATGCCGCAGGGTATCGTTGATGACCATCGGCCGGCCCTCACGGGCCACCGTGGCCGTGAGACCGCCAGCGCGCGGCGTGTCCCAGGTGGTCTCACGCCGCCCATCTTTCCACAGCGCCGTGCTGAAAGCGATCGTCTGCTTCGCTTCATCGTAGAGGTAGATGTGGCAATTCTCGGCGTCCACCAGGCTCAAGACGCTCTCGGCGATGCTATCGAGCACAGCAGGCAGATCCAACAATGAGGTGAGTTGCAGGCTGGAGCGCCGTAGGGCCTCCAACTGGGCAGCGCGTCGCTGGGCGTCCGCAAACAGGCGGGCATTCTGCACGGCAAAGGCGGCCTGAACGGCCAAGGATTCGGCCAGTTGGACATGCTCCTGGGTAAAGGCGCCGGGTTGAGTGCTATCCACCGAGTAGGCCCCAATGACCTTGCCGCCGACCACCATCGGTACGCCCAGCCAACTGCGGATGTGCTGCGCGCTGGGGACGCGCACCCAGCCTGGATGCTGCGTCGTGTCTGGGATAGCGACGCTTCTTTGCGTGGTGACCAGGGTATGCATCACCGAGCCGGCTTGAAGATCGAAGGCGACGGCGCGGGCCAGTTCGGGGTCTACCCAACGTTCGTAACCACGGACAGCGCGGGCGATCAGGCGAGAGTCGGACTCCAGCGAGAAAATCGTGGCGCTATCGTAAGGGACGAGCTGGCTCAAATAATCGAGCAATTCCTCATAGATGGAGTCCAGGTCCAGGCTGCGCGTCAGAGCCAGTTGGGCCGACCGGAGCTTCTCGGTGGTCTGGCGAGCCCGCTCCACCGAGGCGTAAAGCTGGGCATTGCGTACAGCCACGCCTGCCTGATGGGCGAAGGACTGTAGACGCTCAATGTGTTCAGGGGTAAAGGCGTAGGCCCTATCTCGTTCCAGGCTGAGGAAGCCGATAACCTGCTCCCCGGCGTGAATGGCAACGCCCAATGAGGAGCGTATCCAGCTTGTTTCCGGGCCAGGAATCCAGATGTCGGACGTATGCGTATCCTCAATCAGCGAGGGACGTCCCGTTTCCAGGATGCGGAGCAAGTTGGGCGTTTGCTTGAGCGGCAGTTTCAGGCCCAAGATTGCTTGATCGTACCCCTGGGCGTGCGTCACCTCCACAAAGTCGCCTTCGATCATCAAGATGGTGCCGGCATCAAAGGGCACCACGCGGCCAACGTGGGTGAGGATTCTATCCAGCACCTCTTCCAGATCCAGACTGCTGTTGAGCATGGCCGTGATCTCACCCAGCGCCTCGGCCAGAACTCTCTGCTCGCGTTCCGCTTGCTCCGCCTGTGCGCGCTCGCTGATGAGGGCCTGTAGTTGTTCTCTCGTCTGGTTCTTGTTCTTCATAGCAACCTTTCTGGCAACGTAATCTGCAACCGGCACACCTCGCCGCTGACGGGCAGGACTATCTGCCCATCGCCTGGCCGCAAGGCAAATTCCTTTTCTTGGTCGCCACAGTGCACGGCCAGCCGCGCCGGTAGCCCCTCCGAGCTCCACTCGGGCGTGATCTTGTGCACCCAAACCTTCAATTCGCTGGCCCCCCTGGTGGGCAATTGGAACGTGGCCGAATGCAGAGAGGCGAAGTCTGGAATCTCCCCTGTGGCCGCCTGGAGCTGTTGTGCCCGCTGGCCAAAGCTCAGGCCCACCTGCGCCCCGGCCGGTTGACCGTTGGCCGTGACGTGGAACAGATGCCGCCCCCCGGGGCTGTAGTCGGCGCGCAGTTCCACCACGGCCCGAGTTTTCAGGGCCCCTCGCCGCAACATGATGGCGGTAACAATCAACACCAGGCTACCCACGATGAGGGTGACTGCCCGCTCGACAGGGTCCTGGTAGATCAGCAGTCCGTAAGCGAAAATGCTGCCCAGGAACAGCAGATACGTTCCTCCCAAGACCACCGGGTGGCCCAGGAAGCGCAGCACCAGGCCGGGGACAAAGTCGCCCTTACGCCGCGTGGCCGCCAGCAGGAGCACAGGAAAGATGCCCCCCAAGAGCGGCAGGGCAATGACGCCCACGAAGCCCAGCAGCCCGGCAAACGAGCCCTGGCCGGTGATGGCCAGCCATTCGGCCACCAGGAAGACGGCGACGACCGGACTGATGGACAGCAGGAAGCGCCCGCGCCCGCCCAGCCAGCCGGCGGCCTGTACGGGCAGTCGCTCCTCGGCCAGGAACAGCAGTCCCAACGAGATGTGGATGCAGGCCATGCCCAGGCTGAGGATGACGAAAATCGCTCCCAGCCAGCTCACCGCCGGCCCCACCAGCCGCGCCAGGGCGGTCAGGGCGGTGCCGGTTTCCTGAGCCAGGGCCGGCGGCGAGATGGCGCCGTTGAACATGACGATCCACAAACAACTGATGAGCGTGGTCAAAGCGATGGCCGCGATGCAGCCCCAGATCCAGGAACGGGCGCTGGGGTCGCGCCGGATGATCACTCGGCCATAATTGGCCACCAACATGTGGGAGAAGTAGTTGGTCAACATGACGCCTAATGCTAGCCGTAGGACGGCTGGGTCGAAGGGCCGTCCGCCGCTGAACGGAACTCTGACGTAGGCCAGGTTGGCGGGCTGAACGTGCGGCAGGGCGAACAGGGGGATAATGACCAGGAGCGCCACGTTCAGCGCAGTCACAACCAGGGACGAGGCGACCGTCGAATTGAGCGATTTGCGCGAGAGAAAATATAGTCATATTCCAAACAGCACCACGATCCACAGCTCAGCCGGCAGGTTGGTCGCCCCGGCCAAAGTACCGGCAATGCCGATGTAGAAGATAATCAAGACCAGAAAGTTATCTACGGCCATGATGGCCGTTAGCAACAACGACCCTGCCTCGCCCAGGTACTCGGACACGAGTTGGCCGAGATAACCCAGGCCGAAGCGGGTAGTGCCGCTGCGGGCCACCGCCTCGGCCAGGGCCGCCGCAGTCAGGGCGTTGACGAGACCAAAGATGATTAAAAGCACAATGCCCGCCAGTGGCCCGACGTGGGCCATGGCGATGGGCAAGGCCAGCAGCCCAGGCCCAACAGGCAGGGTGAGGGCGAAGGCCACCCAGAACGGCGGCAGCGCCTCCAGGGACCTGGCCACGGCGGACATGGCCCAGCGCAGGCGGTCGCCGAGGCCGCTCTCGGCGGCGTAAATGGAGGATAGCGGTTCGCCGTACAGCCGCTGGTATGCCTGCTGCACCGCCGGCGTGTCCAGGCCCAGGGTCGCCCGGATGCCTGGTACAGCCTGGTGGGTGAAGGTGTACTTCTGTCCCAGGGCATGAGCCAGGGCCGCGCGCAGGCTGGCATCGGCTTCGCCGACCAGGGATGCCCAGTGAGGGGCGTAACGCTCCAGGGCCTGGATGGTGGGGTGGACGGGCAGCTCCCGGCTGGCCGCCAGGGCGGCAAAAAACGCACGTTCCCGTTCCTCCACCGCCTGGGGGGTCAGGTACAAGGCCGTCGCCCGCTGCGCCTGGGCCACCAGGTGCGCCGTGCGGCTTTCCAGGGCGAAAAGCAGGAGGCTGGCTCGCCGGCTGGGGGCCAGGCCGCCGCTCAGCAACTCTGCCCGGCTGATCAACTCCGGCTCGTCAGAGGCCATGCCTAACCCCCTTCCCGGTTGCAGGCGTCTAGCAGCGCCCGGACGACTCTGGCGGCTTGTCTGACCGGCAGCCGAACCTGAATGGTGCTTTCGTTCCCCGCCGGCGGTGGCCCCACGTCGGCCGGGTAGAGCAAGCGAATGGGGGGCGCCTCTTCCTCGCGCCAGTGGTTGATGGCCAGCATCTGCACCATGTCGTCCTCAGTCCAGGTGGCGACGGCGTACGGGACGTTGAAACTGACGTATCTTTCCAGCACCCGACCGTGACGCTCGATAGCCGCCTCCAGCGCCCAGTAGCAGGCCGGGCGCAACTGGCCGGGCACTTCCTCGAAGCGGAGCACCCGCCCTTCGCGCCGGCCGGGAGCAGACGTGGTGGCGTAGGTGGCGGCAAAGCCACCCGCCTGCGCGGCGAAGTAGGCCCGGTCGTCGGCCTGGATGCGCTCCAGAATCGGTTGGGCCAGAGATACCCAACTGTCCGTGTCGCCGGCCGGCTGGCTGGCGGCGTCGTAGACGACTTTGAGCAGCCCCTGGGTGACGGCCTGTTCGGCCGCGGTCAGTCCTACGGTGGACTGGGTGGAGTCGCGGGTGCACAGGGCGGCGATCCGGCCCCAGGCCAGATCCGCCCTGCTGGCAGCATCCCCCCAGAAGTAGGCCCAATCACCGCCCAGAATCACCGCCACGCCCTGTTGGAGGAGAGCCGGCAGACGCGACCAATTGGCTTCGTGCCGGTTCAACAGGCTGACGGCCGCGCCAGCCGCCTGGGCCGATTGGGCAGGCCCCCCGCCGCCGCGGGGCCAGCGCCCGACCGTCTCCAGCAACTGGGGGGTAACACCTGGGTCCGGCCGATCGCCGATGACGACCAGCCGGTCGTAGTGGCCCGGTTCGATGGCGGGCAACGTCTGGCCCCAAAGCCATTGTGGACCTCCGGCCGTGTCGGGGTAGCACAAGAGCTCGACGTCGTAGCCAGCCGCCGCCAGGTGTTGGCGGCTGAGGGCCGCCATGACCAGGCTGTGCGGATCGAAGGGAAACACCAGCAGCGCCGGCCGGTTTCTTGGCTCTCTGGCCTGTGCTCGCCCGGAAAAGTCGTCCGAGCCCCCGGTGCCCACAGCGATCTCCCGGATCGCCCAAGCAAGCGGCGTGCTCTGCAAATCCTCACGCAACATGGCAATCTGCATGTTATCCTGGAGGCGACCCTGGGTAAAGACTTGTAGCGTGACGGCCGGCGTGCAGACGATACGCACGCCCAGAATCTCCTCCAGGCTGGTCCAGTAAGGAAGCTTATGGGGATAAAACAGGCGCAGGACGTGAGCGAGCCGATGGGTGTAATCAGAGCGGCGATGGTCAATGTCCATGGCGTCGGCCACACGCAGGATAGAAGCCAGCAATCCAGTGCGGATGACTTCACCGCCCAGGTCATCGCCACGGTCGGGGTCGTAGGGGCAGTTGTGCCAACGGCAGAGGAGCCCAACTACCTCGGCCTCCTGGGGACTGAAAGGAAGCTCGCCGTTGGTAGTCAGCCGGGCGACCGTTTCCTGGCTGATGATGCTGTGGCGCTCGCGGTCCACGGCGTTGCCCACGTCGTGGAAGAGGGCAGCCATACGGAGCAGTCGTCGCTCGGCGGGGGTAAGCCCGACAACGTAGCCCAGTTGGCTGGCGAAGGACTTGACGCGCAGCGCATGGCCCACACCGTGGTCGGCGAATTCCGCCAGGCGGGCGCGGGCGAATTGCAAGAAGGGCATAGCCGCGCGTAGTACAGCAATTTCCTTTTCGGAGTAGAGACGATCGGTGGCTTGCAGGGCGTTCCAGAGTTGGGCGGGCAGCGTGGTGCGGCTCTTAACCCGACCCAGAACAGCTTCGGCCTGGCCGTCGGCGGACAGGCGGACGCGTCCTTGTTTCTGCAGCGCATCCAGCGCGCCGCAGACCTCAGCCAGGGCCACGCCGGTAGCCTGGGCCAGCGTGGGGGCGTCCGCCGGGCCGTGGCGGGTCAGGTGGCGGACGATCTTGCCCTGGAGGCCAGGTAGATCCAGCAAATCCAGGAGACTGATCTTGGTATCTTCCATGTGCTTCTCCCCAAGGAGCTGCCCTGCACGTACCGCCAATTCTCCTCCAGCCCCGGTAGATTGCAGTTAGAGTTCGTAGCGCGCACTTGTAGTGCGCTTGCCAGCTCGTAGGGCAGGTTTCATACCTGCCTCAGTCATGGTAGCAGTTGTAGGGCTGGGTCGTAGGGCGCGCTTCCAGCGCGTTCTCAGGCCCCGATACATTGCTTCAGTGTGACGTATCGGGGCAGGCGCTCAAGCCCCGATACATTGCTCTACTTGGTGATTTATCGGGGCAAGCGCCCACTACAAACCTGGCACGCGGCCTGAAGCTGCATCATACCTGTCTCAGCTTACGGCAGCAGCTTGGCCAGGGCTTGCTTGAGGCTGGCCGTGATCTGGTGATCTGGATAGCGCAGGACGAAGATGCCCGCACTGGCCAGGATCATCATCTCGTCGGAGTGCGGCAGCACCGCGGCCACCTCGCAGCCGTAGGTCTGCTCCACCTGCGCTTTGACCCCCGCCGGATCGAAACACGCTGGCACCTTGTTGACGATGAGCTTCATGCGCGGCACGTCCAGCTTGCGCGCCACGTCCACGGTGACACCTGTGCCCTGGTAGTCCTGCTGATCCGGGCGCATGACGATGGCCAGCACGTCGGAGATGGCGATGGAGAGCAGCGTCTCCTCGTTCAGGCCAGGGTGCGTGTCAATCACCAGCACGTCCAGCTTCAGCTTGTTGATCAGCTCGCGGAAGCCATCATTGAGCAGGCCCACGTCGTAGCCTTCACGCAGCACGCGGGCAATCTCGCCGGCTTTGATGCTGGAAGGCGTGAGGAAGATGCGGCCTTTGAGATCGGCTTTGAGGCGCGGCGTCACGTCCATGGCCGCCTGCTCGATGCTGCACTTGCCCCAGAGGTAATCGTTGAGCGAGTGGGGCATGTCGTCTTCGCCCAGGCCGAAGAGGACGTGGATGCCTGGCGACTGGATGTCTGTGTCAATGACGCCGACGCGCTTGCCCTCCATGGCCAGGAGAGCGGAGAGGTTGGCGGCGGTGTTGGATTTGCCCGTGCCTCCACGAAAGGAGTGGATGGAAAGAATCTGTGCCATGTCATTCCTCCATGAGAGAAGTAAGATTGGCGATTGCCGATTTGGTGGAGCGACTAAGCTAGCCGCCGGCTAAATCTGCAATCTGCAATCTACAATTTGCAATCACTTCACCTTGCTGTCCAGAGCCTCCCAGATGTTCAGAGGCACTTCCCGCCCGCGCTTGCGGGCCAGGAAGGTCTTGTAGTGCTGTTCACCCTCCACCTCAAAGGCTTTCAGGTAGCCTTTGCCCACCAGGGTGGCCAGCAACTCCCTGGCCTCCGAAGGCTTCATGTCCAGCTCCAACACGACAGCGGTGAGGCTCATTTCCCCCTGGCGCAGGATCATGTTCATGATGCGGCGCAGCTCCGGGGAAAGGTCCAGCAAATCGGCAGGGGTAATGCCTTCCAGTCGTTGGCGGGTTTCTATCTCCGCTTGTAGGCGGTCGAACAGATTGGCCATAGGGTCCTCCTCGTAAACATTAGCTTGTAGGACAGGTTGCTAACCTGTCCTCCTTGTAAACATTGATTTGTGGGGACAGGTTGGCAACCTGTCCTACTAGTAAATCTCCGGCATTTCGATCGGCTCTGGCTGTGGCTTGCACATCCCGCAGAAGAGGGAGTCGGCCACGACCACGGCCTTAGGGGTCTGGTGCTCGCCGATGTAGACGGTGAGGATGAAGGGCATCTTGACGGCGTGCTCCTGGCAAACGGCACGGCCACAGAAGCGACAGATGCCGCGCGCTGGCTGGCCGCATTTCCAACATTCCATAGGTTATTCTCCTTTCGCTTTTTTGCGCATCTCGGCGGCGTGCTGACGCAATTCCCGGAAGTAGTCGGTCTCGGTGATCTCTGCCACCTGCCGGGCCTTCTTGACCTCGTCGATCTCAATGCGCAGTTGTTCTACCTGCTTCTTCAAGCGGTCCTCACGGGCCTGCACCTCCAGGGCCATGCGGCTGAAGACGCGGGCCAGGCGGCCGAGCTCGTCCCGGGAGCCGGCGATGCTGGCGATGCGCTCCGGCTCGAACCGTTCGCCACTCTCGATGGACTGCGCCGCGCCGGTCAGCCGACTAACAGGATTGGTGATCGTACGGGCCAGAAGGCTGGCGATGCCCAAGATCGCCAACACTGTTGCCGCCAGGATCAAGAGGGTGTTGGTCTGCAACCCCTGGCGGGCCTGGTCAATCTTGGCCCCCACCAGATCGGCCGGTTCGTGGAACTTGTCCGCATCCGAGGTCACGCCCACCCAGCCGAAGCCGGCGGGCGAGTTGTAGCGGCCGGTGAAGTAGGGGATGGTGGCAAAGGCCAGGGCTCTGGCCCGCCCCTGGGGGAAGGCGGCGTCTCGCCAGAAGTAGATGGGCACCGAGCCCGACTTGCCCTGCCGGTTGTACTCGCAGATCAGGGGGAAGTTGGCGTCAATGAAGCCCATGGCGTTGAGGTTGGCGGGCAGATAGCCGCTCTTTTGCTGCTCGGCGAAGAGGTCCTTGGCGATGGCCGGCACCAGGTTACCGTCCGGGTCAAATCCGGCGAGGTAGAAATGCCGGGCATGGGCGATGGCCCAGCCTTCGTTGTCTATGATGTAGGAATGCTCGCCCGTGAGGGCATTGACCTCCGGCAGGTAGTGCTCGTCGCTGCTGATCATGTGGGCGGTGAATTCCCTGACGTGAGCCTGATCCAGAGACAGTACCACTATGCCGATCTTGCTGCCGTCCTGGAACAGCGGGGTGGCGAAGCGAATGATCCCCTCGTAGCGCCGCCCGTTGGGGTTTTCGCCCGCGGCATAAGCCTCTTTGAGCGGAACGTACCAGCCCAATACACGCGAGACGTACACTTCGCCTTCCTTCAGGGCCATGGTCTCACGGAAATAGGTTTCCTTTTTGAAGGTGGTGTTCTCCGGTTTGCTGACGTCGCGCAGCTCGCCCGGGCCGGCCACTACGCCGTCCGTGACCTTGATTACCTCCTGGCCATTGCGGTCTATGAAGGCGATCTCCCGGTATAACGGTCGCTCGCTGGTGCCAGCGGTGGTCCAGATTGTGCTACGATAGGCGTGATAGAAGGCCAGGTAGGCCTTCGGCTCGCGGGGGAGAAGGGCCAGGCCGCGCAGGTCGCCTTCTCGTTCGTAGAGGAAGCGGGCTATGCGCTGCGCCGTATCGTAGGCCCAGAGTTCCAGCGAGTTCATGGAGCGCTCGTCCAGGGCGGCTTTGCTGGGCGGGATGGCATCCTGGGCCATCTGGGTGTACCCTTGCACGGCCACAAAGGCCACCACGCCCAGGGGCACCAGGGAGCAGAGCAGGATGGCCAGCAGGACCTTGCGCAGCAGGCCGGAGAATAGCCAGGAGACGATTGCTTTCAAGGCGGACCTCCCTCTTCGTGAAACGTGATACGTGAAATATGAGAATCACGTATCACGTTTCACGTATCACGTTTCACGTATCACGTTTCACGTATCACGTTTCACGTTTCACGTATGCCAGCAATTCCTGCCCCACCTCCGAGACCACGTGTATCTTGTCCAAGTCAATCGGTACGGCGTTGAGGTATTGCAGGCGCAGGACGTCCTGGCCGTCGGCTTTGGGCAGGACGCCGGCCAGCAGGAAGCCCTGGGCCTCGAAATCGGTGCCGAGGAGCGCCGTCCAGGGATCGCCCAGGGGGAGATCGAGGTGGACGCAGGCTATTCCTTTGCGGCAGAGCTCGCGCAGTTTGATCTCCACCTCAGTGGTCACGTACTGGCCATAGGTGGTGATCTCCAGGCGCGCCACGTTGATCGCCGAAAGCACGCGGGTGGAGAGCAGCGACTGCTCCGGGCGCGGCCGGGGGACGAGCTTGGAGGTTTCGCCGACCGCAACGGTGTGCCGTTCAAGGCCCAGGTCGGCGTAGATGCGCTCCAGGAGCGGGCGATGCTGCGGCGGGGCGTAGACCGGCGCCGCTGGCCAGGGCCGCAAGGGGAGAAGGCAGTACAGCAGGGTCTCTCGTTGGGGCAGTGCCTCGGCGCCGATCTTCTTGAAGTGCACCGATTGAGGAATGTAGCCCAGGAGGATGGCGCTGTCCCGGAAGCCGAGCTTGAGACCCACCTGCTGGGAAAAGGGGTGGTTGGTCACCGGCTCGCCAAAGAGCCCGGCCAGGCCCCTGGAACGGGCCTCGTCAATCGCCCGCTGGGTGAGTTGGCTGATGATCTGGCGACCGCGGTGGGCCGGGTCTACGGCCGCCTGGCCCAGCTCCCGGATCGGATCGTCCGGCCGGCCGCCGAAGATGGCGCAATAGCCGGCCACCTCGCCCTTGTCCGAGACGGCCACAATGGAGATCTGCTCCCCGGTGCGGTTCAGCTCGCTCAATCGCTCCGGATAGTACACGTGCTCGCCCGGGTAGGTGTAGCCGTAGGTCTTGTAAACGCACCTGGCTACCTCGATGGCCTCGGCCGGCTGCATCAGGCGGAAGACATAGCTACCAGGTGGAGCGGGCTGCACCTTAGCCTCGTAGGGCTGCAACTCCTCGGCGCTGAGCAGGGTGGCGATGTTGCCCGATTCCAGGTACTTGACCAGGTGGAGTTCCTTGCCCTCCCGCCCCTTGCTGACGAAGCGCACCTCGTCCATGACCTGCTTCATCAGGTAGAAGCCCAGCCCGCCCAGCTCTCGATCCAGGCCGGCCTGGGGATCGTAGTCAGCCACGGCGGCCGGGTTGAAGGGCATGCCCTGATCGGCGATGATCACCCGCAACCCAGCCTCGGACTTCTGGCAGGCCACGGTGAAGGTGGCTTCCTCGCCGGGCTCAAAGGCGGTCTCGATGACGTTGGTGCAGGCCTCGTCCACGGCCAGGCGGATGCGGTTGGCCTCGTCCTCGCTGAAGCCCACCTGGGCAGCACTGGCCGTCACGTAGGCGCTGATCACGGGCAGGTACGCCGTGTCGTTAGGCACGGTCAGGGTAGAGGTATCTTGAGCCATAGATAACTTTGGATTGCCGATTTCAGATCGTAAAAAATCTGCAATCTTCAATCTGCAATCTCAAATCTCCTCTACCAGTTGGCCACGGCCTCCTGGCGGGTGGCGGCGATACGCAGCAGCCGGTCGAACCCGGCCAGCTCAAAAACCTGACGGACGAAGGGGCTCAGGCCGAAAACTCTGACCTCGCCGCCCAGCGCCCGGGCCTTCTGTTGGGCGCGCAGGAGAGTCCGCAGGCCGGCACTGGAGACGTAGCCCACCTGCGAGAAGTCCAGCACCAGCCGGCTGTGTTTCTGGGCCAGCAACTCGCCCAGGACCTTGTCCAGGTCGCCGGAGGTGTGGGCGTCCACCTCACCCTGAACCTCGATCAGTGCAACCCCCTGTTCGTCCACGGACGTTGCGAGCTTCATCTTCCCCTCCCCGCAGTCTTGGCTAGGAGTGCAGTTTGATTATACACCAACAAGGGCTGGTAGTCAAATGTGGAGATCACCTACTGTCCGGTAGCGTGGAACGTGGCCAGGAACAAGGCAAACAGGGCATCAAAATCGTGCGTGGCGGCACTGAGGTGCAGACGAAACTCGTGCTGGCCGCCTATGGTGTAGACGACGTCGTATATGCCGTGATGCGGCGCTTTGTCCGTGTAGCGCACGGCCATCCGGCTATCAAAGACGACGCTCGTTTTCTTGTAGCCTTTTTTCTCCAGGTCTTGCATCTCGGCCAAGCTGGGCGTGTCGGAAACGCTGATCCACACCTCGGCGTCTTTGCTGCCCAATAGGCGCGTGGCGGGGGGAACCTGGTAGGTGCTGAATTTGGTCGTCGCTGGCGGAGGAGGGAAGAAGGAACCTTGATTGACGTACCAGGTCGGCGGGTATTTGATTTGGAAATTATAGGCCGTGTTCGTGAAGGTCTTCCATTTGGCCAGCTCCGGCGCGGGCTGTAGCACCACGGGCATGGTCACCAGGCCGAGCGGGCTGCCGTCCTTCATGCTCGTCTCGAAAACCTCCAGCGTTCCCTGCTGCGGCGTGGCGGGCGGGGGGAAGAACACATCGGCGGCAAAGTCGCCCCACTCCGGCGCGCCCATCATCGCCTGCGCTGCCCCGCGGACGATGGTTTTGCCCGCGGCGTCTTTGAGTCGCAGGGAGACGGTGCCCTCAAACACCCGCGCCCGACCGGCAACGTGGATGACCCCCGGTGTGCTGGCCTGTGCCCGCACCTCGGTCAGGATGATGCGCGGCTCGGCGGTGGGTTTGGGCGTCGGCGTACGGACGGGCGGCGTGTTCGTCGGCTTAGCAGTCGGCGTGCGCGTTGGCACGGTAGTCGGTGTGGCCGTCGGCACGACGGTTGGTTTAGCCGTTGGTGTACTGGTGGGCGGCACGGTCGGGGGCGCGAGGGTTGGCGTGGCGGTCGGCACAAGGGTCGGCGGCGCAGGTGTCGGCGTGGACTTTGGCCGCGGCCAGGGCCAGGGGACGCAGGCCGTGGCCAGCAAGGCGACCAGAAGCACAAAAGTGGCGCAACGCAGCAATTTCATGCTCCCTCCTGTGTGTTGGGAAGTGACCTGGGGGTTGGTAAAGGTGCTGGAGCTTCTCCTCCCCTATTATCTCGCAAAAAGCCTCGGCGGTCAATAGCCTCTGGCCAGTTATTAGGGCCCTGTCAAAGTCAGCATCGCGTCATTGCGAGCGAAGCGAAGCAATCTCTTTGTTGCGCAACGAGGGAGATTGCTTCGTCGCCTCCCTTCGCCGCCCCCTCACTGCGTTCAGGCTGGCGAAGGGAGGCTCCTCTGAAGCGCCATCACGCCCGCCGTTTCGGGAAGTAAGGCGTGATGGCGCTTCATCGCAATGACCCCCAAAATGACTTGGGTCTGGCTAAAATAAGTTGAGATTCATCTCAAGCCGCCAGTTCAAGGCCGAGTGGTTGCCCTGGCAAATGTTTGCTGAGGCTTTTGAGCCTGCCTGGTGTATCAAGAAATATGATTTCTGCTATAAATAGGCATAATCAGCGACAAGGTCTTGGCTTTCTCAGCAAATCATCGTGGAAAACCAACACTGCTGACTCATCACATTAGGTCTTCAACTGGTTTTAGCCAGACCCAAATGACTTGGGTCTGGCTAAAATGAGTAAAAGTGAGTCGCAGGGCAGTTCAAGCTGCCAGTTCGAGGCAGGTGAACTCACAAGCCGGTTGATGCGGGAAAGGTGTTTTGTACAAACGAATATGCTGCCTTTGA
>Ga0233423_10000175_pt1 | contig 39768 bp, 39 predicted proteins | sample Watercolumn_Mata_FD_180713 | JGI IMG/M metagenome (GOLD analysis project Ga0233423, IMG submission 180713) | Freshwater microbial communities from Lake Matano, South Sulawesi, Indonesia - Watercolumn_Matano_2014_112_MG | ecosystem: Environmental > Aquatic > Freshwater > Lake | place: Indonesia... | reverse complement strand
TCAAGCATAACGAGCTAATCGGTGAGATTGCGATTTTTTACCTTGATGAAAGGCCCCCCGCCGATGAGGGGCCCTTCCTGAAAGAAGAGAGGGCTTTACTGGATGAAGTTGCCCGCCGGATAGGGGCTATTGCCATGAGAATCTCGGCGGAACAGGAACTGCATGAAATCAACAAACAGTTGACCGTCGAGCGCATGGCCCTCCAGGAGGCAAACGCTGCTTTGCGGACGGTTTTGGCGAAGATAGAAGAAGAAAAACAGAGGATTTACAAGGATATGCAGGCGAATATAGAAAAGATCGTCATGCCGATTCTACATGCGCTCACATTAGAGATCCCGAAGGGCCAACGGAAATATATAGACATCCTGAGGACCAATCTCGAGGAACTTACGTCTCCGTTCATTTCTCAACTGTCTCATACATATCACTCCCTGAGCCCAACGGAAGTCAACATCTGTAACATGATCAAGAGCGGGATGCGGACAAAAGAAATCGCCCAGCTCCGGGGTGTTTCCGTCGCCACCATCAACCGTCACCGGGAACACATCCGGCGAAAGCTCAAAGTCACCAACAGTGACGTTAACCTCACCACGTACTTACAATCGATCAGGTGATTGAAGACTGTCATCTGTTTTCATTCCTGCGTTGAACCCGTAGCGAGCGACTATATAACAATGAATACCGGATAAGGCTATAATATACCATGCTATACTCCGCAGGGAGCTTCAAACCCCTTCGAGGCGCAGCCATTGTTTATAGGAACACATTCCTGCAAGTGCCTTTACCGCCCGTTCGGGAGTGAGAAAGGAAATTCCCTTATAGCGACTTCCATCGACTTCCGTCACCGTACGGGAATGACCATCGGAAAGGAGACCAACCCCCAATACCGGTTTGTTGAACTTTTCCATCAGTCGTACTACATGCTCGTGATAAGCGGCCTCGAACTCAACCAAGCGCCGGGGAATCTTCTCAAAAAACTGTCTGTCGCAGTTCTGATCGACGGCGCATGAGGCTTCAATCATCCTCCTGATAAATACCTGCCGGCCCAGAATTCCCAGGTGGATGACCGCATCACACCCATTCCACTTTACCAACTCCTCCACAAGCATCATCGGAACAGAGAGATCCATTTCGGCAACAAGATCCACGGGGTTGGATCGGCTCCAGTACGGTGGAAGTATCCGATCTATTTGTGAAATGAGATGCGGTGAGAGCTCAGGCACCTCGAGTCCGTGTTCAATACACAGGTCAGCCGTAACAACCCCCCAGCCTCCCCCCAGCGTCATGATGGCAACCCTCCGGCCCTCCGGCAAGGGGAGTGACGAAAAAGCCGCAGAGAGATCCAGAAGGTCCATGGACTTATCGCCCATTACGACTCCTGCCTGACGGCATGCCGCTTCAAATACCTTGATGTCCGATGCCATCGCACCGGTATGACTGGCTGCAGCCCGGTTACCTGCCCGTGTACGCCCCCCCTTGAGCATGATCACCGGTTTTTTTCGGGCTACCCTGCGGGTCGATTCAAAAAAGCGTCTGCCGTCCTTTACGCTTTCCACATACAGGACCACCGTCTTCGTGAGATCATCAACCTCAAGTGCCTCCATGTAGTCTTCAATCGTGATCATTGCTTCATTTCCCGATCCGATAAACGCTCGTATGCCAATCCCTTCGCTCTCGGCAAACGCCAGAAGTTGCGTCCCCAGATTCCCCGACTGAGCAATGAGCGTCGTTGACCCGGGTTTCGGCTGCACATGCTGATATGTACAGAACATGTTCTCATGGGGATTACAGATCCCCATTGTGTTCGGTCCGAGAATGGTAACACCGGCTTCACGGGCCTCCCCCACGAGACGTTCCTCAAGGCGTTTGCCTTTTTTCCCTGTTTCACTGAAACCCGATGTAATTACAAGGACACCTCCAATACCCTTCTTTCCGAATTGAGGAATCAGTTCCATAACCTTATCCGCAGGAACCGTCACCACGGCAAGATCCACAGAGTCGGGAATATCCAAAACAGATTTGAATACAGGCCTTCCTACAATCTCTCCACCCTTGGGATTGACGAGGTATACCTCCCCCGCGAAATTACCAGAAACAAGATTGATAAAAAGTGTATGCCCCCATTTCCCGAAACTGGAAGATGCACCCACAAATGCGATGGAACGGGGGTAGAAAAAATTACGCAACGCCTTCACGCCTACAGATTGCCGGATAGGTGTCTCAAGGAGGCTTTCATCAATAATTACCAGGGCATCGATTGCGGTTACGTTCCCGTCATGATCGACGAGCAACGGATTAATGTCTACCTCTCTTACCTCCGGATATTCCATCCCCAGGCGGGATAAACCCACCAGGGTGCTGATGATCTGTTCCCTGTTCACAGGCTTCTCCCCGCGAAACTCATCGAGAAGTTCGAGGGCGTGAATATCTCCAATCATACGCTCCGCATGACTCTCATCGAAGGGCGCTATTCTGAAAACCACATCTCTTAATGCCTCAGTAAAGACACCCCCCAGACCAAACATGACCACAGGTCCAAAATGGGCATCCCGAAACAGTCCTGCCACAAACTCCCTTCTCCCCTTGATCATGGGCTGGATGAGAAATCCTTCGAGATCATCACCGGCGGCCTCAGCAACTTCTATGGCAGCATGCACAACGTCTTCCACGTTCCTCAAATCGAGCCTGACGAGCCCCCGCTCCGTTTTGTGCATCAACCTGGTACCATGACCTTTCAGGACCACAGGAAAACCAGTCGTTTCAGCCATCGTGACTGCTTCATTTATACTGTTCGCAACGACATCGCCCACTACAGGAACACCGAAGCTCCTCAACAACAATTTCGACTCTGCTTCCGTGAGGGCCGTCCTCCCCTCCGATTTTGCCTTCCCGATCAGTTCAGCTACCTCCATACCTACTCCTTACCGTTACCACTGCATATTGATTGTGACCGCTGTTTATCATACGTGTACAGACAGTGCAAACAACATATCCAAAAAAAGAGGAAATACAAACACATTGACATTTTCTGATAATAATTTTGAGTTACACAGAAAAAATACGGGAGGCACGGTGATGTTGGATTTTATCATGAAAATGACATTGACCGGGGCGGGACTGGCCATCATGACTACAGAAAAAATTCAGGAAGGCAAGAAATAGCCCGTGCGGACTCGCAAGGCTGATATTGTTTCCCGGACTTATAGGAACATGAACCGTTACTGTTAGATATCGGTAGCCCCTCTAGGAGATTGTAACGAAAATATGCTATTGTTTTCGCTGTCGCCTAACCGTAATTGATTCTCCCCCAATTCCCCAGTTATCCGTATCAATTTCCTCGATTACAACCACTGTTGTTTGCGGATTTTTCCCCAGGACGTCCACCAGCAGTTGCGTCACTCCTTGAATAAGCTTCGCTTTCTGTGCAGGTGTAGCTCCTTCCTTCGTCACCTTGATATTTACGTAAGGCATATATCCTCCTTGTGTTTTGATATACCTTTTATTCCATTACCCCTACCCCGACCCAGCACCGATAACAATAGATAAAACTATTACACTTCTCAGCTTTTCACAACAAATTTCAAAAAGGTCTCATATACAACATTTCGTTTACATTCCAATATCCTATGTGATACATTTTCAACCTAAATCCCCTACTGAAGGAGAAGTATTGTATGAAAATTTCAGCCTCCAGTATCTGGTCCTCCGTCAAAGAAATCCGGGAAAAATCGCCGGTGATACACAACATCACCAACTATGTCGTCATGAATAACTCGGCAAACGCGTTACTGGCCCTGGGTGCTTCCCCCGTTATGGCCCATGCGGAAGAGGAAGTGGAAGACATGGTGACTATTGCCGGTGCCCTGGTCATCAACATCGGGACTCTGAGCCCTCACTGGATAAGGGCAATGCTCCTGGCGGCATACCGGGCAAGGCATCTGAATATTCCCATAATACTGGATCCCGTGGGTGCGGGAGCCACCGCTTACCGAACCAGCACCGCCCGTGAGCTACTTCAGGAAGTTCCACCGGCAATCATAAGAGGAAACGCCTCGGAAATCATGGCGATACTGGAAGAAGATGCGAAAACAAAAGGTGTGGATAGCCTTACTTCCTCCCATACCGCTGTCGATGCAGCCCGCCAGTTAAACAAGAACTATGGGTGTGCCGTCTGTATAAGCGGGGAGACAGACTACATTATTTACGGCGATGACATAACGAAAATTATGAATGGTCACCCCATGATGGCCCGCGTTACCGGTATGGGATGCATTGCTACCGCTCTCTGCGGGGCCTTTGCCGCCGTCAACCATGCATTTGCCGAAGCGGCAGCCCAGGCCATGGCGGTGATGGGTATCGCCGGAGAAATCGCTGTAGAGAAATCACCGGGTCCAGGAAGCCTGCAAGTACATTTTTTGGACGCCCTGCACCGGCTTTCGGAACAAGACATCAAACACTACCTCAAGATAGATGGCTGATCATGCGCGGTCTTTACCTGGTTACCGACCGGACCTTGTGCGGCAACCGCCCTCTCGTGGACATAGTGCACCTTGCCCTGAAAGGCGGGGTCGCTTACGTACAGTTGCGTGAAAAGGATGTGTCCACCCGGTTATTCGTTGACGTATCACAGAAAATAAAGACCCTTACAGATACGTTCCGGGTACCCCTCATCATAAACGACCGCCTTGACGTTGCCCTTACGGTTGAAGCCGATGGAGTCCATATCGGCCAGGAAGATATGCCTTATGAGGCGGCGAGAAACCTCATGGGGCCGCGTGCCATCATCGGACTCTCCGTGGAAACATGGGACGATGTAGTAACAGCGCAGGAATTGGATGTTGACTACATCAGTGTCAGCCCCGTGTTCGCAACGCTGACGAAGACCGACACAAAAAGTATCTGGGGTCTTGATGGGATCTCCAGAATAAAGGCTTATTCCCGCCATCCCTTAGTCGCCATCGGCGGCCTTAATGTCTCCAACGCGGCCGATGCGGTTATGGCAGGTGCGGACTGCATTGCCGTTGTTTCTGCAATCTGCGCTGCCCATGACCCTCTCAACGCAACCAGGGAATTGTTAGATACCGTTCTCACAGCTCTGGAAAAAAGATCGACGTAGAGGAACCTCTCCATCATGGTGCCGGAAAAACTGATCATCTTCGATTTCTCGGGAACCCTCAGTCTGGAATCCACGACATTTTCCAGACCCGACACGTTGATGAAACACCTCAGTCAGAGCGGCCTTGCAGACCTGGGATTCAACACCCCTGAGATATTCTGGGAACAGATTGTCAATCCCACCTGGACGGAAGGAAGCACCACCGGGGTAGGCTACAAACAGATCATGGAAACCCGGATCCGGAACATCCTTGTTCAAAACATGGCCATCATTTCCTGTGTCATGATTTCAGATGCGGTTTCTTCCTTCGTCGATCGGTACCTGAGACATTCCCGGATAGATCGGCGATGGCAGCCAATCTTACAACAAGTGAGCCGAACACCCGGAGTGTGCGTAATCATCGCAACGGATCACTATGCCGAGGCTACCGGTTACATTATCGCATTCCTGAAAGAGTTGCAGATCCATGCATTGCCCGCCCGGGAACTCTTTGCCGATCCTGATGCTTCCGCATTCACCGTAGCAACTTCTGCAGACCTGGGCGTCCACAAGGATAACCCACGGTTCTGGGAAATCCTCAAATCCGGATTACACCTGGGTGCAATCCGGCGCATTCTACTCATCGACGATTTCGGATACAACGAGCAGAGGGGGAATGCTTACGGAAGCACCGAAAAAGTAGAAGCGAGAACACACAATACCGTAAAATTGCTGCAGGAGGTATTTTCCACCAAAGTGCACGTGATTCCGTTCATGATAGAAGACAACAAGAAAGAAGCCGCGTTCGGCAATCTCGTGAAACACACATCCGCAATCATAGAACAATACCTGAGCCCTACGGTCAACGAAAAATAGCAACTCCTCATGCGCCGCAGCAGACCAGCCCCACCGGATCACGCACCGGCAGCTGACAAGAGTACAGCATCATTAATCCGGGGAGATTTTTTTATGGACAGCAGCAAGGTAAAAGAACGGTTCGATCGGATTGCCTGGATATACGACTTCATGGAATCTCCCATGGAAATCCTCTCCGTCTCAAAGTGGAGAAAAGAGTTACTCTCGACTGTCCGGGGAAAGGTTCTGGAGGTGGGCATAGGGACGGGGAAAAATCTCATCTATTATCCGGAGGGGACAACGCTCACAGGCATCGACATCAGCCCCAGGATGCTGGAGAGAGCGAAACGAAAATCTGCTTCTCTGGAAATTACGGCGGAACTTCTCTTGATGGACGTGGAACAGATGACCTTTCCTGATCGTTCTTTCGATTACGTTGTGTCAACGTTCGTCTTCTGCTCCGTACCTGATCCCATCAAAGGGCTACAAGAAGTGAAGCGGGTCATGAAAAATGAAGGCAACGCACTCTTCCTGGAACATGTGCGAAGCGAAAACCTTCTCTTGGGCAAAATCATGGACGTCCTCAATCCCGCCGTGCGCTCACTCATCGGACCGAATATCAATCGCAGGACGGTGGATAATATCCGTATGGCAGGTCTTGAGATCATATCTGTGGAAAATATGGGGGGATCAAAGATCATGAAAAAAGTAATCGCGGGGCGTCCACGGGCCTGACAGATCATCACAAGATGTATCCCGCCGCAAGGCATCAACAACAAGAGTTTTCTCTTTTATCTTCTGTTTGTTCGCATGGCTCTATAGTGCAGCCCTGGTCTCCGCAACAGATGGATCCTTCCCGTCCCAGCATGGTATTGATGACGGCGGCAGCACAGCCCACCCCCGCCTGTACGGAAAACGCCCCCGTCGGGCAATTACGGCTGCAGGCACCGCATTCCATACAGGCATCCCTGTCCTGAATCCAGGCACGACCCACACCATTCATGCCGATGACACCTCGGGGGCACACATCGACGCACATGCTGCACCCGATACATTTTTCCTCAGAGAGATTCAGCGTCACCACGTCTTTCAGATAGATCAATCGCCCCATTCTTTACACTCCTATGCGATGAAGCGCGATACCAGCCACAACCCAAGACCGGCCACACCGGCCCCAATCTCCATGGGAAGGGCAAGACGCATCTCTTTTTTCACTCCGGAAAGGGAGGTATAGGTCGAGGCACCGGTGAAATTCATGGCGAGATATGCCGCCAGGGACGGTACCAATAAAAGCCATGCCAGCCCCTCGAGTCTGCCATGCCAGAGATTGAGATCGGGACTCCGCATCACCAGGAGGACGATCGCAGAAACCACGCCGACAATAAAACCTTTAAACGAGAACGCTCTCCCGGGAAGAACAGGGAGTAAGATCGGTGTCAGGACGGCACCGGTCAGAATCGCTGTCATGAATGCTACCACGGCAAAAACGCCATAATTCACTGCATTTTCCCAGTATCCGGCCGGTCCTCCGAGGCCACCTAAGAGAAAAAATGCCAAGAGAATGAGGAGACCCGGTTTGAGCGCAGCAACAAGTTCAATGGGGATCAGGGCAACCCGCTCCCGTAGCGTGAAGGTTTTCAACCGCATCTCCGGTGTTGCTTTGAGCCCGGCATCCAAATAAGCAGGTAAATCTGACGCCCGGATGGGTCCGTAGTGAATCTTGAAACCGGAAAATTTTTTCACCAGATGGGCGGCGACACCGGGACCGGAGAGCTGGGGAAGAATCAGCTCACGGTGATTGACGACTCTGTTCAAACCACTGATAGCGATTCGGCGTATCAGTTCCTCCGACCCGAATGTCCCCTTGCCCGCGGAACACCACACGTTGATCCCATCCGTATCCAGGACGAGTATCCACACGTTTTGCCCGGTGAGCTTCTCGCGGAGCCGGTCAAAGCTCATCTTATAGTTTGCCGTCACCAGAACCGGTGACCGTCCATCCGGATCGCCAAGAGCGTAAAGACCGGGTTCTACGGTATAATGCATTCGACCGACCCCCCAGCGGGCTTTTATTGTGCCCCAGTGATCCGCCCACGTAAGGGAAGAGGTTACCCGGGGTAACAAACCGACCGATGTTTCGACAGCACCAACGACAAACGGCTGCTTCAGACTAGGCAGACTCACCTGAGCCTCGCACGATGGCCCTCACTGTGAGGCCGCAGGCAAGACAGGCAGCACTGCTTCCATACCTTTGTTGTCGGCTTTGCACTCTCTCATATTACAATTCAACCGGTACACCTGTTCGTTCTCGTAGTTCTCACGTTAAGAAATTATCACACTCTATTTTTAAATTCAAAAGATACCTTGAAACTTTTGTGGATGATGCGAAGGGCTCATATTATTCTTGCATGTTCCACGATACCAAAGTAGTATGACCGGCGCGATGGCGGGATTCACTGCCTTTATAGAACCATCCGTGAGTATTTAAGGAGTTACCATGAAATTCGCAGACGATATCTACGTGTACGAATGGACCAATTATTTCGATAACAACTGCAACAGTTTCTACATCGGCGGCAGCGTAAATGCCCTGGTGGACCCCGGCTTGAAAGCATATCTGCCCAACCTGCTGGAGAGTATGGAACAGGACGGGATCAAAAAGAGCGACATCCGTTACATCATCAATACCCATTCCCATCCCGATCATTTTGAGGGGTCCGAACTTTTCAGTAACTCCGAGGTGAAAATCGCCCTCCATGAGGACGAAATTGCCTTTCTTAATGGTGCCGGAACCCGACTTTATTTCCTGTTCGGGATGGGACCTCCTGACGTAAAAATAAACCTCCGCCTGGAAACGGGAGAGATAACCCTCGGAGAAGAACTTTTTGAGATATTGCATATTCCAGGTCATTCGCCCGGTTCAATAGGATTATACTGGCCTGCAAGAAAAGTCATCTTTTCGGGAGACGTGATATTCAGCCAGAATGTGGGAAGAACAGATTTTCCGGGAGGGAGCGGTGCCCTCCTGAAGAAGAGCATTATGGCTCTTGCCGGGCTTCACATAGAAACACTTTTCCCGGGCCACATGGAAATCGTAGACGGTCGCGACCGGGTAAAGAGAAATTTTCAATCAGTCATGCAGAACATCTTTCCGTACATATAGAGATTCGCCCGCGGTATTGCTCATAGCCGAATTGATCTTTTCACCCAGGGATTCTACCGTCACGTTTTTTAAATCTCGCTCAGCAACGTTCACCACGGAACATGCCCCCCGATTATACTCCCCAGAACGTGGAAGCACGGGGGTCACTGCAAAGGGAGGATTATGCGAATGGAAATGCACATCACAACCGCCTATCTCACTTTTTCCACATCGGGGAACACCGATATCATCGATATGACCCGCATGGTAGCGGAACGGACAACTGCAGAGGGAATGGAAGAGGGATACGTCGTTCTCTTCGTCCCCGGGTCTACCGCGTCGATCACCACTATCGAATACGAAATGGGCGCGGTGATCGACCTGAAAGAGGCCATAGAAAATCTTGCCCCGGAGGGGAAGTATTACAGACACAACGAGCGATGGGGTGACGGAAACGGACATGCCCACGTGAGAGCGGCACTGCTGGGTCCTTCTCTGAGTATCCCTGTCGTCAAGGGGCAGCTCACACTGGGAACATGGCAACAGGTGGTTTTTATTGATTTCGACAACCACCCGAGGCAGAGAAGGGTGGTAATGCAAATGTGCGGCAAAATGAAACGCCACGGAGACTGAGTGACAGTTGATGAATGACACAACACTCTCATTGAAATCTCAGATCGGGCTTCTTCTTCTGGTATCGAGCATTTTCTTTTTTAATTTTCTCGCACGAATTCTCCCGGCCCCGCTCATGCCGACCATAGAACGGCATCTCGGTCTGGATCATACAGAGGCAGGAGGCTTCTTTCTGCTCATTTCCATCGGCTACTGCACTTCCCTTGTGGGATCCGGATTTCTCTCCAGGTGGCTTACTCACAGAAACATCATCACCCTTTCGTCTCTCGCAACAGGTGCTGCTCTCCTCCTGGTGTCTGTCAGCAGCACTCTCGTCGCAATCAATCTGGGGTTAATTTTCTTAGGGCTTGCCGCAGGAGCGTATCTTCCCTCCGGTATCACTTCCATCACGTCGTCAATAAAAACCGCCCACTGGGGGAAGGCTATCGCCGTTCATGAGATGGCTCCCGCAATCGCCTACATTGCCGCTCCGCTCATATCGGAGTTGCTTCTCACCTTCTGTTCCTGGCAAGGGGTGTTTGCTTCCATCGGAGCCATGCTGATTCTCTTCGGATTACTATTCCTCCTTTGGGGAAGAGGCGGTGATTTTAAAGGCGACACTCCGAATATTGCCAACATCGGTGTGGTTACCCAGAACCGCACTTTCTGGATCATGACAGTCCTTTTCAGCGTCGGCATCGCCACAAGCATGGGTGTCTTCAATATGCTTCCCCTTTATCTGGTGGCGGAAAGAGGGTTTGAGAGAACCGACGCCAATACCATCATCGGTTTCTCGAGAATTCCCTCTGTGATCATGGCCCTCATCGCGGGATGGATATCGGACCGCCTGGGTCCCAGAAGAACGATGCGATTTGTTCTCATATTCAACGGTATCATGACAATCTTCCTGGGAATTGTTCCGGGTGAATGGGTGCTCGTCATGGTATTCCTGCAACCCATGCTCTCGGCCTGTTTCTTCCCGGCGGGATTCTCTTTCCTCTCCCGTATCAGTTCACCCAATATCAGGAACCTTACCATAGCGATCACCATCTTTTTCGCGTATCTTGCCGGCGCCGGACTTATACCGGCAGGCATGGGAATCCTGGGAGACGCGGGACAATTTTCCCTCTCCATCGTATTGGTAGGAAGTCTGATTCTCGCCAGTGTTGTTCTTTTCCGCTACATGGAGTATACAGAAAACGAATCCGGATCATGAGGAAGACACTGTATGTGCGGTCGTTTCGTTCTGATGAGCAATCTGTCTGACATCGAGCGGGAATTCAATGTTCAGGAAGTTGACTGCGACTACAATCCACGCAGCAACGTCCTCCCGGGTCAACACATCGCAGCTGTGGTACACGACGGAATAAATCGACTTGTCTCGTTCAGGTGGGGTCTCATTCCCGCCTGGGCAAAGGACCCATCAATAGGGAGCAGATTAATCAATGCACGGGCGGAGACCCTGAGGGAAAAGCCGAGTTTCAGAAACGCCTTCAAGAAACGCCGTTGTTTGATCGTGGCTGATGGTTTCTATGAATCGTTGAAGCGGGGAAAGGCGAAAATACCGCTGTACTTTCGTCTCAAATCGGGAAATCCTTTCGGTCTTGCCGGTTTGTACGAGACCTGGACATCCCCGGAGGGGAATCCTGTCAGTACCTGCACGATCATCACCACGGAGCCCAACGACCTGATACAGCCCATCCACAACCGTATGCCTGTCATCGTCCCAAAGAATAAGGAGTTCCTCTGGATCGACCCCTCCGTTCAGAGCCTGAATATCCTCGCATCGATACTGACACCTTACCCTGCCGGAGAAATGGAAGTGCTCACCCCGCAATAACGATAAGTATTGATCATTAACTATAAGGCTGAATATACTAAATACTCCCCCTCCCGTTTCTTTCTGATGAGTCCCTCCTTCTCCAGTTCAACCAGGTGTGAGTATGTTTCGTTGACCGCTAAAAATTGATCGAACTCAGGCAGTTCTGAGCCAAAAATATCCAGTGAGACATGAAAGGTTGTCTTCTGTCCCTCCTTCACGGAACGGAGAATGAGTTCTGTTCGTTCACGGTGATGTTCCCTGATTTCCTCAACTCGTGCTTTCAGGTTCAGTATAGGTTCTCCATGTGATGGATACGCCGTTACCACGGGGAGTCTGGCAATGTTCTGAAGAGAATCGAGAAAGCTCCGGAGGGGACGAAAATCGGGATTATACGGATCCGGGCTGAGGTTCGGAGTAATATGAGGCAACACGTGGTCGCCGGAGAGGAGAATGCTCTCATCAGGAAAGTAAAAGCATACCTGTCCGCTGGTGTGTCCGGGAGCGGGGATGATTTCAAACTTTTTCCTGCCAAGAGGATATATCCCGTGGTGTTCTAAACACTCATCGACACGAAAAGGGATAGTCGCTTTTCGGAAAAACTCTAAAAGCCTCATCAGGCCATCGATGAACTTCTCCGAAAGTCCATGCTGACGGTAGAATCCCCTCACCAATTCGATATCCAGGCTGCCTCGCTGATCGTTGTATATCCTGCGCGCATCAGTTTCCGACATGAAAATGGCGGCGCCGGAAAGATCTTTGATCCGTCCCGCTATCCCGCAGTGGTCCGTATGGAAATGGGTAATGAATATCTGATCAATGTCGTGAATGTCCTTCCCTATCGATCTCAATGCTCCTTCCAATTTTGTAAACGCTTCAGGGGTGTTCACGCCCGTATCGAACAGCACAACCCCATTGTCATGAACAAGGGCAAAGACATGAACGTGTTTGAGACGAAAAGGCATGGGGAGAGTAATCATATAGAGATCTTCAGATATGTTTATCATGAATTGATTCACAACCTCCCTGGAAAGGTTTCAGCAAAATCCCGAATTCATATCGCCAGCTTCCTGAGCAATGGCTTCCGGAGGGGTGAGGATAACAGCACGTTTCGTTCATTCTGTCAACGCAGGGAATCACATTTTTCTTGAGGTGCCCCCTACTATCTGCTAAAGGAAAATTCATGCAAAAACTTGTGGTAAAGAGAAAACCCATAATTATCGGGGTGATGGGAAGTCATAATGAGGAGTCCCCTGAGACCATGGAAGAGGCGCGCCGCCTCGGTGAAGCCATCGCAAAGCGAGGTTGGGTTCTCCTGACAGGCGGAGGGCCGGGTGTCATGAGAGCCTCCTCCGAGGGTGCTTACCGCGCCGGTGGGCTTGTCATCGGTATTCTCCCCAACGACAGAATGCACCCCCTGGAAAAATATCCCAACGAATTTGTTGACGTCCCAATATATACGGGGATGTATGACGCGAGAAACGTGATCAACGCAAAAACACCCCACGTAATGGTGGCACTGAGAGGAGGATCAGGCACCCTGTCCGAAATCGCTCTCGCCCTGCGCAACAACACCCCGGTGATCGGTCTCAATGCCCCGCAATTCAAAATCGCAGGTGATAATGACTTCTCCTCCGTGAATACTGTTGAAGACGTTTTGCAGGAAATCGAAAGAATCCTGGCAAAATTGAAAAAAAATAATTGTTAGATTTCTTCTATGGTTCAATGGAACTGTCTTCTCATTGCGTTTCTCGCCGTCTTCGCCGCCGGTTCCCTGTCACGCTGGTTTCTCACACGCATAAACGTCCATCATCTCCGCCGTTATGGCCACGAAGTGCCGGCGGTCTTTCAGGGAGAGATCGATGAAGAAACATTGTCGCGGATGAGTAACTATACCGCGGATCACTCAAAGTTCGGCTCTCTCGAACATTTTTTCGACGATACGATTACCTTGGTAATCCTGCTCAGCGGCTTTCTCCCCTGGCTTTCCGGTGTGATCGCCTCCCGGAATCTCCATTTCATCACCTCGGGACTGATCTTCCTGGGGATCCTCGCCCTCATCAGCGGCACACTGAATATCCCTTTCAGCCTGTACCGTACCTTTGTCATCGAAAAAAAGTACGGCTTCAGCACAATCACCCTCGCATTATGGATTACCGATCTCATAAAAAGCCTGCTTATTTCCACCATATTGATGGGAATGCTTCTCAGCGCTCTCCTTGCTCTCATGCACTACGCCCAAATGACCTGGTGGTTCTGGACATGGCTTGTCTTTTCCGCATTCCAGGTGCTGATGGTATGGCTCTATCCCGTATTGATTGCCCCTCTCTTCAATAAGTTCGAACCGGTGAAAAACGAACCATTGAAAGATGCCATTATCTCTCTCATGGAGAAGGTCGGACTCAAAACGGAAGGTGTCTATCAGGTCGATGCAGGCAAACGGAGCCAACACACCAATGCCTACTTCACCGGACTGGGAAAGACAAAGCGCATCATCCTGTATGATACACTGCTGGCTTCCCACACGTCCGATGAAATCCTTTCCGTATTAGCACATGAGATAGGACACTGGAAAAGGAAACACATCGTCATGCAACTGGCATTCATGGAAATCGTCTCCTTCGGAACGCTCTATATAATGTACCTGCTGACAGATTGGCCACTCCTGTATTATACATTCGGTTTTCAGGAAAATATTCCCTACATCGGTCTTCTGCTTTTGGCCGCACTTTTCGGACCTATCGCATTCTTTCTCACACCTTTAAGTGCTGCAGTGATGAGAAAATTCGAACGGCAAGCGGATGATTACTGTCTGGCTCTTATCGGTACGGCACAACCGATGATCACCGCTCTTAAGCGCTTAGCCAGAGATAACCTCGCCAATCTTCACCCCCATCCATTTTTTGCCTGGTTTTATTATTCCCATCCACCTCTGGCGGAACGTATCTCCCGTATCAGTAACCTGGAGAAACAACCTCAACAATCTTGATAATATTGCAATAATGTGGTACATGCCCGCAGTGTAACTACCCATGAACATACGGAATATCTATCGTATGGCTCAGTTTTTATTACATCCTCATTGCATGAATTGAGCAATGCCGCAGGTATACTATGACGGATCGTGGCAGGGTATTGGAGAAATTGCACGCAGAGGCACAAAGATCAACCTCTGAGGAGGTGACTCACGCAGGTGCACCCATCGTTATCATCTCCGGGATGAACGGCCCGAGTAAAACCGCCCTCATGGGCAGGGATTTGATCATCAGATTTTTCCCCTTCCGTATCGGCAGAGTATCAAGACGCAGCGGTCCCGTATCCGGGGAACCCGATCTGGTGATTCCGGACAGTCCACCATACCGCATTTCCCAATTTCACCTTTCGCTGGAGCGTCGTAATGACCAAATCATCCTGGTCGATCAGGAAAGCCGTTTTGGAACGAAGGTGAACGGAATTCTTATCGGTAAGGTGGCGGGGGGAGAAGAGGAAATCCCTCTCCCCGCAGGAGATAGTCAAATACTCCTGGGAGGGTCGAAAATGCCTTATGCGTTTCAATTCAGGGTTATCAAGGATCACAGTCCGGGCATCTTCCAGGATCAGGTCTGGGCTGATGAACACTTCATTCCCGTTGCAGCCCTGTATAATCGACTCTGTCATCATGCGCAATATATACTCACCTCACGGGAAGAAAGCTTCCCCGAGTGTTTGCATGCAGCCATAGATCTGATCACAACATTTGCAACAAACACGGACACCACGCATCTCCTCTATGCTTTCTCAACATCTCCGGAGACCTTTCCCGACATGATCGTCGCTCATTCCATGAACGTGGCAATCTACACCGTGAAGTTAGCTCAAGGATTATCATACCCGTCAGACGAAACAATTAAAATGGGTCTGGCAGCGCTCTTCCATGACATCTGTCTGTATGATGTCCCGCCGGATATCATCTACAAAAAGGATATCCTCTCCGATCATGAGTATGAAGTGATGAAGAAACACTCCACGGAGGGACATGCATTACTTGCAGAAGTCCCTGATGACTATCACGCAGTCCCGATGGTAGCCCTGGAACACCATGAGCGGATCGACGGGACCGGGTACCCGAAAGGGGTCACATCTTTGTCAGAAATCTCTGAACTCATCGCGATGGCTGACTTTTTTGAAGCGGTCACCCATTACCGTCCCCAGCGGGGCCCTTACACACCACACGAGGGCATCAGGATGTTATTGCAACTGAAGGAGGCGATATTCAGCCCTCACCTTGTAAAAACCTTCATCAGGGAATTCTCTCTCTTTCCGATCTTCAGTGTAGTCCGACTGAACACGGGGGAAATTGGACAGGTCACCAAGACCGACCCGGATTGGCCGCTCAGACCGATCGTCAGGGTTGTTTTCGGCCGCGACGGGAGACCCGTACCAGATTATCGGAAAATCAACCTCTCGGAACATAACAATATTTATATAAGCAGGGATATATCTGATCGCATTTTCATCAGCCACTATTTCAAGTTGTGATATTGTAATACTTTGCACACAGAATATCCCCTTGATTTCGATGATAGATTCACTCAACTACCGAATGAAATAATCCTGAGCCCCCGCACATCAAAACAGTGCTCATGGGGCTGCAGAAACATTCCCTTGTGAGGTGCCGGAATGCCAATCTACGAATTTTACTGCCGCAAATGCAATACGGTGTATAGCTTTTTTTCAAAAACCGTCAATACGGAGAAGATTCCTCACTGCCCTAAATGCAAGAAGGTGAAGCTGAAACGCCAGATGTCAATATTTGCGAGGGTTTCCGGGGGCAAAGAGGAAGCGGCCGAAGGCGACATGCCTCCCCTCGATGAAGGAAAGATGGAAAAGGCAATGGCCATGCTGGCCAGCGAGGCGGATAAAATCAACGAAGATGATCCCAGACAGGCAGCCATGCTAATGAGGAAACTCTCCGACGCCACGGGTCTGAACCTTGGCCCGGGAATGGAAGAAGCCCTGAGCCGCATGGAGAGAGGTGAGGATCCTGAAAAAATTGAAGAGGAGATGGGAGATCTTTTGGAGGGGGAAGACCCTTTCCTTTTCGCGGAAAAAACTAAAAAAGGAAAGAAAAGACCCAGACCGCGGGTTGATGAAACGCTCTACGATTTGTGACATTGCCACTGAGTAATAATACATGAAATCAATTGACGGGCATCCTTTCATCTGTTCCTGGAGCGGGGGTAAAGACTCGTGCCTGGCGCTCTATCACGGTATCCAGGCCGGAGGAATCCCCAGATTCCTCCTCACCATGTTGAGGGAAGACGGTTTGAGATCAATGTCTCATGGCATTCCCGCATCTCTCTTCCGGAGTCAGGCGGAGGCATTAGGTATTTCTCTCGTCACGCGCTCCACATCGTGGGAGAATTATGAAACCATCTTTCTTTCCGCCCTCCATGAATTTCACACACAGGGAATCCGTTCTGCCGCCTTCGGTGACATCGACCTTGATGAACATCGCGAATGGTGCGAGCGCGTTTGCGCCGCCGCTCTCATCGAGGCCTATCACCCCCTGTGGAGAAAAGCACGACGTGACATCCTGGACGAATTCATCGGGCTGGGATTCAGGGCCGTGATCATCTCGATCAAGGACGGGGTACTGGACAGGGAACTTCTTGGAAGGACGCTCGACCCGGAAGTGATAAAAGAAATTGAAGCACACGGGGCAGATGCCTCCGGGGAAAGAGGGGAATACCATACGATGGTAATCGACGGACCGCTCTTCTCATCTCCCGTGCATTTTCAAATGAACGACCCAATATTCCACAACGGCCACTGGTTTCAGGATATTTCTCCTTAAATACTCAACAACTCCTCAGGTGTCTCAATGAGATAATCCGGACTGACCGTGTCCAGTCTCTCCCGGGAATGCCATCCCCAGGTTACAGCGATCGTTCGCACGCCTGCCATGCGGGCTTCCCTGATATCCCCGGTGGTATCCCCGATGTAGTAAGTTTTTTCTTTCTCCACGTGAAACCCGTTCATGGCACGAACAATTTTATCTCTTTTGCTGTAACCGAAGTCTGCCCCCAATACTTCCCTGAAACATCCGTCAAATCCATGCCGTGAGAGCACCACGTGAATGACCCTGGATACATTGGAGGAAATGACCGCAAGGATGTTATTCTTCTGAAGCTCCGAAAGAACTGGCAACAGCGGTGTAAATACACCCATCTGATCATAATCATCCTGCGTCGGAATGGATTTTGACGCGTCCATGAATTGCGCAAGATCAATCCCTTTTTTCACAATGGCCTCGTAGAAATTGTCTTCAAACAATTCCAGAAAATCCGCCCGTGTTTTGACAACCGGTTTCCCGATTTTTTCGAGGCACAGCTTCACCCTGCGTTCATACACATTCAGTGAATCAACCAGAACACCGTCAAAATCGAAAAGAAATAATTTTTGCATTGCATTTACGCTAACAATTTGCCCCGCTGTAATTGAAATCCGTACACTCCTCATTCACTGTCGTGCCGGTGTGTAACATTCACAGCACATGCGGTCAACCTATTTGTCCTGAGCAACACTGCTGAGACAGCGGCGGAGAGGTGCATCCTATGTGGATATCTTTTTCTCCTGAAGGTTTTTCCACGTGTTCTCCGAGTACCATATATCGACGAACTCGAGAATAGAGTCTTTCTCTCTCTGCACAATCTCCTTTGCAATGGGCTCTCTGAGAAGTTTTTTGATGCTCCTGAACGCGACCCCATCCTTTGCCGCATACTCCCCGGCGATTTTTCTCGCACTACCTTCCAGATCGAGTTCCGACGAGACCTGATCGATCAGCCCCATCTGGTATGCATCTTCGGCCAGATACATGGCTCCTGTGCATACCATCGTTTCGGCCTTCCTCTGTCCCAGCAACAACCTTAATATCTCCACACTCCCGGCGAACACAGAAGAACCGAAGTTGATTTCATTGAGGGCAATCCTTGCCTTCCCTGTAACCATGATTCTGTAATCGCACGCAATGGCAATCATGCACCCCCCGGCAATGGTATGGCCATTGAGGGCAGCAATGACCGGCTTCGGAAACATAAACAGGTAGGTATAGAAATCGGTAAATTTAGTGAGATAACGGATAAAAGACTCTTTCGGGTAATTCAGAAATTCAGGAATATCAAAACCGAATGAAAAAAATTTACCCTCTGCGGTAAGAATAACGGCTCTTACTTCCGTATCACCTGCAATACTTCTGAAACAATCATGCAATTCATCAATGACCGCTTCATTGATGGCATTAACTTTCCCTCTGCTTAACACAACCGTAGCAATTTCTTGCTCAATCTTGCAACGTACATACTGCATAATCTCTCCCTCCTCTACATAGTAAATATCTACATTAGATTTCAAAGAGTTGCCGGGGACTCTTTGTTAAGATCTCATTCCCCTCATGTTTCACGAGTATCATGTCTTCCAGCTTCACGACCCCAACAGTTTCATCCATCATATGCATATCGAGAGCGATCACGTAATTGTCTGCCACCTCGGAGTGATCGTACTCTGAGGGAACAGGAGGTTCATTCAGTTCCAGGCCGATGCCATGACCGATGAGACGAGATCTCTTCCCCTTACCAAGACTCTGAAAATGGTCGAATCTTCCTAACTCTTTCGCCTTTTCAACCGACATCGCGTAAATTTCGCTGCACTTCATCCCCGGTTTGATTTGACCGATGAGGTGGTCAGCTATGGATTTCAAATCATCAAACATGGATACGATCTTTTCCGACGCTTTGCCGAGACAATATGTCCTCGTCTGGTCCGCATGATACCCATCAACCAGGGTGGGAATATCGACAATGACTGGTTCCCCCCATGATATCTTTCGTAACGAAGGACCGGCGGGCACGGATGCACTAAGCCCTACACCGGTAATGGTATACACGACACCGCTGATTCTGAAGAGGTTTGATCCCGATGAGATCGGTCCCCGGCTCATGAAAAAATCAGGTTGACGTATGAAGAATATCCCTTCATGTCCCGCCAGTCGATGTGCATTCTCAACAGCGGCGGCAAGCTCAAGCTCGCTCATACCGTCCCGCAAAGTAGCGAGCACTGCTTCATGTCCACGCTGGATTGCATCGCAGGCTTTTCTGATCTTTTTTATCTCAGAGCTATCCTTTTTCTTTCTCTGCTCCAGGACAAGTGGCGACACATTCACAAGCTCGCACCCCGCAAATATCTTTCCCATTTCTTTGAACTGCTCTACTGTTACAATATCCAACTCTATGCCGATCCTTTTCTTCCCCAATTCCCGTCCGGAGAAATGTTTTGGGAATATATTCCCCAGACGGCGCTCCTCTCGTACCTTATCCTTGTTTACAAAGACATCCTCCAAAGCGAATTCAATGCCACTGCGGACAAACAAACAATACTCGTCAGGAAAGACCACAAGGTACGATGGCTGCGCCGTGCCCGTGTAATAAAGTATATCCCGCGAATAGAGGAGCATAACGCAATCAAGATTCTGTTCACCCATTATCCTCTGGAGATACTTAATACGATCCTCGCTATACATAGGCAACACCTCCCTTTGAAATAAAGTCATTGAGTATTCACAAATGGTTGCATCGCTTTGAGACCATACGAACGAAGTAAACAATGTGGGTGGTATATATCAAACATCCTTATATACTGATCAACAGGATTATTATTGTTAGTAATGTTAACACTGGTAAAACCTCTATCATTGCCTGGGTTCACAAAGAATGACTGTTAACATACTCACATAATGGGTTGAGTATGTTCAAAGGATAGGTGTTTCTGCAAGAAACGGATCAAGGCCAGGAGGAAAGGAACGCGCACGACAGAGAATTGCTACCGGGTTTTCCTATACCATATCTGGAGTATCTTGGCAGCCTTATCTTCAGGCAGGAACTGCAATCCCCTCTCATATTTAGAGAGGGTCTGTCGTGTAATACCCAACGCTTTTGCCAGTTCTGCCTGGTGAAGATAATAATCCGCCCTAAATTGCCTGATAAGAGCATGGTTTTTTTGCAGATCCTTTGCATTCTCTGGAATGCTGAGAGAAGGGTCGCTTCGATATCTCTTATGGTGAGACAATTGCTTCCTCCGGGATGATGATTGAACTCTTTTTCTCACATCAGTCAGCCGCCAGAGGTCTTCCGATAATTTCACAGTGAGTGGTGTGTCAAGCCAATCTTTAAGATAGCCTCTGCTCCGCGATAATGGTTCAAGGATCGGAATATGCTCTATTATGCCAAGATCTTCGAGCCGCTGGTGGGCTTCGATAAAGGCATCCACGGTCTGTCCCGGATGCCTCCGGTTAATCTCTTCGCCGCAGAAATCCAGAATCGTCTTTGGGGTAGCCCGGGGAAGGGCTCCCTTTTTCCCCGCCACCGTACCGACTATAATCCAGTACGTTCCTAATTTTTTTGTCATGGAATCATGGTAGGGACTGAGATGCAAGAGAGATTTGCTGTAATAGCCGATCCAGAATAGCCCTTCGGGGTTAAGGAAATAAGACAGTGCCTGGCCGCACCGAAAGCGAAAAGAAGTCCAACGTTGTTTTCCCTGCGTGTACTCTATATCCATTATATCCAGGAGCTTGTCCGGTCGCTCTTTACCGTAAGTAACTTCCCCACCGGTTTTGTAATCCCTCCAGAACATGGTCAAGCGCAGATCCGCAAGCCGCAATACTTCCTGTTTAAAGTCTTCATAGAGGTTCTGCGTGCTGCCATGTCGGACACGCACTCCCCGTAACCTGGCAATCTCCTCCAGAGAAATTTTCGCAATGCCCTTGGCCGGATCCTGCAATTCAGCGATACGCGACATCAAAATCAAAAACACATCTGCCGTCTCCACCGACAGATTATGCATGATATTTCTCAAACTGCCTGAATAGATAAACCCGAGACGGGGTGTGTAGTGCATGGCGATGGTGGGATGAAAACGATGCGCATAATCAGGCGGAGGGTCAAAAAAGAAATGTATTCGTCCCGCCTTCGTCTCATATTTGAACAGCGGACGGCCGTAAGAATCCGAGAGCCACTTACTTTTTTGACCGCCCGAATAAATTGCCCGCAACGCGGCATGGATCACAGGACTTACAGGGACGGATATTTTTTTCTTTTGAGAAACGAATTTTCCTCTCTCAATCAAGTCAACGAGATCGTCATCTCTCTCTATAAATGTCCTGGAATTTCCGGCCATTGTGTGAAACTCCCCGTGACATTTTTGTTGAAAAACGCGCCTTAAGACGTTGCCCTGAAAATTTCTCCCAACCGCTCCTGAAAAGGTGATGTGATGATTCCCGCCTCGGTAATAATGGCGGTGATATATCGGTGCGGGGTGACGTCAAAGGCGGGATTATACACCGCCACTCCCTCAGGTGCCATTCTCACTCCCCGAATTACCGTGATTTCCTCATCGTTCCTTTCCTCAATGGGTATCTCATCACCGACACGAATTGTCACGTCAACTGTTGACAGCGGTGCAGCGATATAAAAAGGAATCCCATGTTCTCTGGCCAGAACGGCGAGGGAATACGTGCCGATCTTATTGGCGGCATCACCGTTAGCGGCTATCCTGTCCGCGCCGACGATAACCTTACTGATCCGCCCCTGCTTCATGAGAAGCCCGGCCGTGTTATCGGTAATCAGTGTGTGAGGGATATTTTCCTTCATCAGCTCCCAAGCAGTCAGCCGGGCTCCCTGAAGAACGGGTCTCGTTTCATCGACAAAGATATGGAGCCGTTTGCCTTCTTCAAAGGCCGCTCGAATCACCCCCAGGGCGGTCCCGTATCCGGCTGTCGCCAGGGCACCGGCATTGCAATGGGTGAGTACCGTATCGCCATCCCGTATGAGAGAGCTCCCGTTGAATCCAATCTTCCTGTTTACGGCAATATCCTCTTCACAGATGCGCACAGCTTCCCCAATGAGAGCCTGGTGTATCTTCTCAGGGAAATATTCCCCTGATAACAGGCTGGCATCCACACATCGCTTCATCCTCTCGATGGCCCAGAACAAATTCCTGGCAGTGGGGCGTGTCCCGGCAAACTGTTCGCAGATCTCAGAGAAAGATTTTTTGAACGCTTCCGGAGAGGCCGGAGAAAGGGAAAGGGCACCCAGGGCGATCCCCATCGCTGCGGCAACGCCGATTGCCGGGGCACCGCGGATCGTGAGATCCTTGATCGCCGCGATGACCTCCCCATAGTGCCTGCAGGTGAGAAACTTCTCCTCTCCGGGCAGGGCATTCTGGTCAATCATGACCACGGCATTGTTTTCCCAGTAAATCGTCCTGATACCTGTGTGCATTGACGGGGTCTTCTTTTTCTTAAAGTGAAAAAAAGATAAATCTTGCAGGTTCTGAACTCCCGGCAATGAGAGAATAAAAAGAAATGACTACGATCCGGCTAACATCTTCTTAAGGAGCTCATTGACAAGGGCGGGATTCGCCTTCCCCCTGGTCACCTTCATGGTCTGGCCGACAAAGTATCCAAAGAGTTTCTCTTTACCCCCCCGGTATTGTTCAACCTGAACGGGATTCGCTGCGAGAACCTCTTCGATTGCTTTCTTCAATTCCTCCTCATCGGTAATCTGGACCAGTCCCTTATCCTCTATGATCTGTTTAGGCCCATGGCCCGTTCTGTACATGTCTTCAAAGATGTCCTTGGCCATCTTCCCGCTGATGGTTCCACTCTCAATGAGACGAATCAGTTCCGCGAGGGACTGAGGGAGAATCGGGCAGGACGCGATATCCCGCTTCTCTTCGTTTAAGAAACGGAGAATGTCCCCCATGATCCAGTTGCTGGCAACTTTCGGCTTGCCGGAGAGCTTTGCCACCTCCTCAAAGTAATCGGCAAGAGCCCGGCTTGAAGTCAAAACTCCGGCATCATACAGAGGTATCTGGTATTCCTGCTTAAAACGCTCCCGTTTCTCCATAGGAAGTTCCGAAAGAGATGATCTCACCTCATCAATCCACGCATTATCAATCACGACAGGTACCAGATCAGGATCGGGAAAATACCGGTAATCGTGGGCTTCTTCTTTGCCGCGCATAGAATAAGTTGCCCCCTGAGCGTCATCCCACAACCTCGTTTCCTGAACTACCTCCCCGCCACTTCCCAGAAGATATTCCTGTCGTTTGATCTCGTACTCCAGGGCGCGCTGGACATTCCTGAAAGAGTTCATATTCTTCAGTTCCGTCCTTGTACCAAAAGCCGTCTCGCCTTTTAGTCTTATGGATATATTTGCATCGCAGCGGAAGCTCCCTTCTTCCATATTTCCGTCGCAGATTTCCAGATAGACGAGGATTTCATGGAGCCTTCTCAGATAGGCAGCGGCCTCATCAGCGCTTTGCATATCAGGCTCACTGACGATCTCAATAAGCGGCACCCCCGTCCGGTTCAGGTCCACGTAGCTCGAAGGAATGTGTTCATCGTGCAGCAGTTTCCCCGCATCCTCTTCCATATGAATCCGGGTGATACCAATCCTCTTCCTTCGCCCGTTCAGTTCAATATCCACATATCCGTGTTCGGCCAGAGGATGGGCATACTGGGAAATCTGATACCCTTTGGGGAGGTCGGGATAAAAATAGTTCTTCCTCGCAAAGTTGCACGCTTCATTGATTCTGCAATGCATTGCCAGGGCCATTTTCACAGTATATTCAACTACCTTTTTATTTAACACGGGCAATACCCCCGGCATGCCCATACACACGGGACAGGTGTGGCTGTTGGGCTCCGCCCCGAATTGCGTTGAGCAACCGCAGAATATCTTCGACTTCGTGAGGAGCTGGGCATGCACCTCCAGCCCTATGATCGGTTCGTACTCCATAGCGAAAGATTCGGTCTCCTCTTTTCCAGATTTGCGTTCTTTTCATATGCAGATGCCATCTGAATCAATTTACCTTCCTCGAAGTGTCCGGCCAGGAACTGCGCCCCGATAGGCAACCCCCCCCGGGTAAAACCGCAGGGAACCGATATTCCGGGGATACCCGCAAGGTTTGCAGAAATGGTAAAAATATCCGAGAGATACATCTGCAGTGGGTCATCCATTTTCTCGCCGATTGTAAAGGCCGGTGTCGGCGATGTCGGGGTGAGGATCACATCACACCGAGTGAACGCTTCTTCAAAATCCCGTTTAACCAGCCCCCGCACCTGCGATGCTTTTTTATAATACGCGTCATAATATCCCGAAGACAGCGCATACGTCCCGATCATAATTCGTCTCTTCACTTCGGCACCGAAACCCGCAGAACGTGTCTTTTTGTACATTTCCAGGAGATCTCTGGCCTCCTGGGCGCGGAATCCGTATTTCACGCCGTCATAACGAGCAAGATTGGAACTTGCTTCCGCCGGAGCGATAATGTAATAGACAGCGAGACAGTATTCAGTATGGGGGAGAGAAATCTCCACGCACTTCACCCCGATCCTCTCGAAAACAGTGATAGTCCTCTTCATCGCCTCCATTACCTCAGGATCAATGCCCTCGATAAAGTACTCCTTGGGAATCCCCACCGTCCAGCCATCAACACCGCGGGTAAGAAATTCCGTGTAATCGGGAACATCAAGGGGAACCGACGTCGAATCCAACGGATCATATCCGGCAATTACATTCATCATAAGGGCACAGTCCTCGACATCCTTGGTGAAAGGACCAATCTGATCCAGAGAAGAGGCAAATGCGATAAGACCGAAACGGGACACCCTGCCGTACGTGGGCTTCATCCCAACGATGCCGCAGAGAGCAGCGGGCTGTCTGATAGAGCCACCGGTATCCGACCCCAGGGAGGCAATACACTCATCTGCCGCCACAGCAGCTGCAGAGCCTCCACTGGACCCGCCCGGTATTCTCTCAAGATCCCAGGGGTTCCGGGTTATTCCGAAATAGGAGGTCTCCGTCGAGGAGCCCATGGCAAATTCATCCATATTCACCTTCCCGGTAAATACGGCACCTGCTTCCCTTAATTTCTCCACGACCGTGGCATCATACGGGGGGATATAATTGTGAAGTATCCGGGAGCCGCACGTCGTAAGAATTCCCTTTGTGCACAAAATATCTTTAAGGGCGATGGGGATGCCGGTCAGTGGTTTAATGTTCCCCTCTTTAATACACTTATCGGCTCTCGCAGCTTCCGCAAACGCGTACTCCTTCATAAGGTTCACATATGCATGGACATCCTTTTCCACCGCATCAATTTGTCTGAATACCGATTCAATGATCTGGGTGGACGAAACTTCCCGCTTTTTAATCAACGCGTGTAATTCGTGGATTGTCAGCTGATTGAGTTCCATGCGCCCCTCTGTTACTCTATCACTTTAGGTACCCGGAAAAAGGGACCTCGGGCTTCAGGGGCATTGACTAAAGAAAGTTCGGGGTTGAGGGATTCCTTGACAAGGTCTTCCCTGAAAGCGTTATTCAGGGCAATCGCGTGACTTACCGGCTCGATACCCGTTGTATCTACCTGGTTCAGCTTATCCACATACATCAGGATATTATTCAATTGAAAGGTAAACTTCTCCTTCTCTTCCTCGCTGAAATCAAGCCTCGCCAGATGAGCTACATATTCCACTTCACTCTTGGTGATCTTCAATTCCTGCTTCTCCCACAAAAAATCAAAATACCCGCCAGATTGGATTGACTTGATCCATGATGCGTTTCAAGACTGGATCAATACGGCTGTCGGCATCATGTTCAATGCATTCAAGCACATCATCCGACACATGGGTGTCATCCCGCATCTCGTTCAGGGCCGACTTTATCGACTCCGCCAGCCCGGTAATATGATACCCTCCCTCCAGTGTTACCACAAGCTTCCCGCCACAGCATTTATCGGCGATATTCATGAGGATGCGCGTCAGGCAGGCAAACCCCTCGGGGGTTACCCTCATACCGCCCAGAGGATCCTTGAAATACGGATCAAACCCGGCTGACAGCAAAATCAATTGCGGTTCAAACTTCATAGATAAAGGGTGCACTATTTTTCTAAAAATCTTCACATATTGAGCGTCATCAGCCCCCGGCTTCAGGGGTATATTGATCGTATATCCCAATCCCTTTCCCCGCCCAATTTCCTCGACGCTCCCTGTACCCGGATAGTAGGGATATTGATGCGTAGAGAAATACAAAACCCTCGGGTCGTCATAGAACTGGGCCTGGGTACCGTTTCCGTGATGGAGGTCCCAATCGACAATCAAAATCCTCTCCATATTATATTTGGTAAACGCGTACATGGCGCCTATCGCAACATTATTAAAGAGACAAAATCCCGCAGCGTTCGACACTCCCGCGTGGTGTCCGGGAGGTCTGACAAGGGCAAAGGCATTTTCGATCTCTCCGGTTACCACTTTATCGATGGCGTTACACAACCCCCCGACCGCCAATTTCGCCACGTCATAGGATTCCGGCGTCGCTGCGGTATCGGGATCAAGGGCAACAAACGATTGCCCTGCCGTGCTGGCAACGAAATTGATATACGATTGGGAATGGATCAGCCCGATTTCCTCATGGGTGGCGTGCCGTGGTGCAATTTCCACAAACTTTCCCACCATTTCGGGTGATTCAAGCATGGCGTAAGTCGCTCCCAACCTCTTGGGGGATTCCGGATGACCAAAACCCGCATCATGCCTTAAGTACCTCACATCCCTCACTATACCAGTTTTTCGAGACATTGTTCACCACCCATGAAAGAATTCCTTACAGATGAGGTCAAGCTTTTAGCACAAAAGGTTTGAGAACGCAAAAACTTTCCCCCGCATGCCGACGTGTTCAAACCATTGACCAACGGACACATGCACGATCACAGAACCTGTCCGGTGAGGCAAGGTGACCGGGTTTATTTCCGGGAAAGGAACGTCTTTTAACTCACACGAACAGAGCAGCTACCCTGCCCTTTTTTAGCCGTTGACAAATATGTAATTGTATATATAGTGAAAAACCCTTATGGTGCTCCGGGTAATTATCTACTCTTAAGGAACCTGCCCCGACCCGGTCGAGGGCAGAATGATTTTTTCACAAGCTCGCTGCGGATCACACGTATGACTCTCGAATAAACGGATAAGAAGGAGAATGCATGTTTGGAATCGGTATGCCGGAACTCATCGTGATCATTGTGATCGCCCTTTTGGTGGTGGGGCCAAAAAAGCTGCCCGAACTTGCCAAATCTATAGGAAAAGGTTTATCGGAGTTTCGAAGGGCCGCCGACGATGTCACGGAGAGCGTGAAAAAATCATTGAAAGAAGAGGATGAAAAAAAAGAAGGTGACGATTTTCAAAACTCACTCCTGTTCGGCTCGAGAGAGAGTCGGAAAGATCACGAACAATCTTTTTCATCACCGGAAGAACGCTTAAGAGAACAATCCCCCAAAGACTCCGCATATAAAACGTAGCCCTGACAATTCTTTGCCGAATCAATCACTAAAAAGGAACGATAAAAAACACTTAACATATGGCCGATCCTGAAGAAAAAATGCCTTTTACGACTCACCTGGAGGAATTGCGTACCAGGCTCATCCGCGTAATCATCGCAGTCTGTATTGGTTTTGTCGCATGCTGGTATTGCCGGGAGTGGCTGTTCCAGATTATCACACGACCCCTTATCCAGGTACTCCCCCAAAACAGTTCTCTCATTTTCACCAGCCTGCCGGAGGCTTTTTTCAACTACATGAAAATATCCTTCTTCGCGTCTATATTCCTGACAAGCCCTTATGCCCTTTATCAGTTATGGAAATTCATATCGCCAGGACTCTACCCATCGGAAAAAAAATACGTTGCCCCTTTCGTAATCTCTTCAACAATGCTATTTCTCACTGGAATTCTCTTTGGCTACTTCATCGCACTCCCTCCCGCATTCGGTTTCTTCGTGGAATTTTCATCGGATATTCTCAGACCGCTTTTTTCCCTGCGGGAGTACCTCTCTTTTACTCTGAAACTCCTGCTGGCGTTTGGCATATCCTTTGAGCTCCCCGTCATTATCTTCTTCATGGCGAAAATTGGGCTGGTCACTTCCAAAACGCTGGCGAAACAGAGGAGATACGCTATCCTGGTCATTTTCATCCTCGCGGCAATCCTGACACCCTCACCTGATGCCTTCAGCCAGATCCTCATGGCTATCCCCTTGATGATTCTTTACGAGTTCGGTATACTTGTGGCAAAATTCGCGGAAAAGAAACAGCCTGACGCAGAAAAAGAAGTAGACTCTTAATGACAATGAAGAAATTATCGGCATTCAAACACTCCGGCATGGGAACGATACTGCTTGTCATCATTGTCTGCTGCCTCGTGCTGACAGTGGTCGGAAGCAGTATTCTGTACTATATCGTTCTCAAAGAGCTGCCGAGCATCGCCGCCCTCAAGGACTACCGTCCCAGCATCGCTACCAGGGTATACGCCGACAACAATGAACTCATCGATGAATTTTTCATAGAAGACAGAAAAATTATTCATATCAGTGAAGTGCCGAAGATAGTCATTCAGGCCTTCGTCGCCGCGGAAGACTCTCGATTTTACCAGCACAGTGGATTCGATCTCCACAGTATCACGAGAGCCTTTTTCAAAAACATTGAGGCAGGCCGCATTGTCCAGGGCGGGAGCACCATCACGCAGCAGGTCGCCAAATCGCTCTACCTGTCCTCCGAAAGAAGCTACTCGAGAAAAATAAAGGAAGCTGTCCTGGCGTACAAGATCGACAAGTATCTTTCCAAAGATGAAATCATGAACCTCTATCTGAACCACATCTACTTAGGACACGGCACCTATGGCATAGAAGCGGCCACACAGGCATACTTCGGAAAGAGCGCACGATATCTCACCCTCCCGGAAGCAGCAATACTGGCAGGCCTCCCCAAGGCCCCGAGCAATTACTCCCCCTTTCTCCATTTCGACAAGGCCCGCCAGAGACAGGAATACGTGCTGGATCAAATGATAAAGGATAATTACATTACTCCTGAAGAAAAAGACCGGGCAATGGTAACTCCGCTTATTTTGAGATCCATCAGACCCAAGGAGAAAATTGCTCCCTACTTCATCGAACATGTGCGCCGTTATATCCAGGAAAAGTACGGCAGTGATGTGCTCTATAAGGAAGGTCTCGAAATCTATACTACCCTGAACATTGACATGCAAAAGGCCGCACGAGATGCCGTGGAGAAAGGACTCTCGGAGCTGGAGGAGCGGGAGAAATACGAGAAGGGAGTAGTTCAGGGCGCCATTCTCTGTATGGAAGCGAAGACAGGTGCCATCAAGGCCATGGTCGGAGGAAGGGATTTCAAGAAAAGCGAATTTAACCGTGCAACTCAGGCAAGGAGACAGGCGGGTTCAGCCTTCAAACCATTCATCTATACCGCCGCGTTCGACAAAGGATTGACACCGGCTACCAGATTCGTTGATGAACCTATTTCCTATCCGGACAGGTCGTTACCAAACGGTATCTGGCAGCCGAAAAACTTCGACGGAGAATACCATGGACCAACCACTTTAAGAAGAGCCCTCGTCCAATCACGGAACGTAATCACTATAAAAGTGCTTCAGGATATCGGGGTAGAATATGCTGCGGCGTATGCAGCGAATATGGGAATTTCATCGCCCCTGTCAAAAAATCTCTCCATGGCACTGGGAACATCCGGCGTAACACTACAGGAAATGGTCGCATCGTACGGGGTACTGACAAATCAGGGAAAACGCGTCCAGCCCTTTTTTATCAGGAAGATCGTCGATAGAACAGGTCTTGTGTTCGAAGAAAACAAGGAAAAAAGTGAACAGGTTATCGACCCCCGAATCGCTTTCATGACAACCTATGTCTTGCAGGATGTCGTGGAAAGTGGAACAGGAAGACGGGTAAAGAGCATAGGGAGACCGGTCGCCGGAAAAACCGGGACAACAGACGACATGAGAGATGCCTGGTTCATCGGGTTTTCCCCCTCCTTGGTTGCAGGCGTGTGGGTAGGCTTCGACCAGGAAAGATCCCTGGGGCGACAGGAAGCAGGCGGCAGAGCCGCAGCTCCCATATGGTTGTACTTCATGGAAAAAGCCCTCCGCGGCAAGCCCATCGAGGTGTTTTCCGTACCCGATGGGATTGTCTTCATTAAGGTCGATGCAAAAACCGGCACTCCTTTATCGAGTTCATCCTCCGGGGCTATCCTGGAATGTTTTCTTGAAGGAGTAACTCCTAACGGGGCGAAGCCCGTTCTCGATGAGCCCAAGGAAGAGTTAACCAAATACAAGAGAGAATCCGACCGCTCAAGTCGATAAGCACCTCACAATAAGAGCCACATACAAATAAAAGAAGCCTTGTGTTGTCCCTGAACGGAGACTTTTCCTTATATGCGATACAGGATGCCGAACAATTTTGCGACAGGATCGGTATGGTACCCACAGGCCGTTTCAAATACGGATTGAAGGAATATCATATGTCAGAAGAGGGGGCGGCCATTTTTGAAAGCGATTTTCACAAACATGTGATACACAGCACAACAACCACCCACCGGATCACCCAATAATGATTTTAATCCATAATTGTGTTGTCTCCCGGGGGTGAAGTTTACATGTAGGTGGTGAAATTCACCGGTCTTTCAAAATATCGATACACGGAAGCAGCGCTCAATGGTTTTTCGTAGAGGCATCTAATATTTGACAATAACAGGAATTGATGCCTAATATGCCTCGCTTTTGGGGTATGTTACCGATTTGGTATATTATTTGCTGACTTAAAGCGAAATTTTTCACTGAAAGAGGATTATTATGCGTGCATTCTACAAAAAGAGGGAAAAGGATGGTTTTACCCTGATTGAGCTGATGATCGTTATTGCCATCATCGGTATCCTGGCTGCGATCGCGATTCCGCAGTTCACCGCCTACAGGCAGAGAGGTTACAATTCTTCCGCAAGGTCTGATGTGAGGAATGCCTATACTTCAGCACAGCTCTATTTTCACGACTATCCATCGGCATCGATCACGAGTACGGCCGATATTACCGCATTGGGCTTCAGGCCGACGACAAATGTGCTCGTCACTGCAAGCGGAGCTATCAACACCTTAGCGATTACCGCAAGTCATGCGAGCAGTTCTCCCACCGTAACGTATTCGGCCGATGCCGCAGGGGTGATCACCCCATAACGTGCGCATTCTCACGTATCAGGGGTATAAGTGTAAAAAATCCTTGACAAACAACAATCTTATTATATAATTCGGCTAAATTTCAGGCAGGGGAATTTTCATGATTCATCATTATGTAACGAGCAGTATGTTGGTCACTTTGGTAGTAGTACTCGTACTTATGGGGACCGCTGCTCGGTTTCTGTGATGGACTGACAGAGAAACAATGAGCCGCGGGCCCCGAAACCCCGCGGCTTTTTTATTTACAAAAAGCCGCTGTTCAGAGGAATGCGCGGCTTTTATTTTTTAGGAAAAGGAGTAAGAACAATGGAAACCATAGGTGCAGACATCGTCATTCAAGTCCTTCGTGAAGAGGGAATTGACGTCATCTTCGGATACCCCGGGGCAGCTACTCTCCCTATTCATGACCGCTTGATGAACAGCCCGATCCGCCACTATCTCATGAGGCACGAACAGGCGGCCGCCCACGCCGCAGACGGCTACGCCCGTGCCACCGGCAAGGTAGGGGTCTGCCTTGCCACATCGGGACCGGGGGCGACCAACCTGGTCACGGGCATCGCCACAGCCTTCATGGATTCAACCCCCATGGTCGCCCTGACAGCACAGGTGAGTACGAGCCTCCTGGGCCAGGACGCCTTCCAGGAAACAGATATCATCGGCATCACCATGCCCATCACAAAGCACAGCTATCAGGTCCATAATGTGAAAAATCTCTCCTCTACCCTCAGGCAGGCATTTGAACTGGCTAAAACTGGCCGACCAGGCCCGGTATTAGTGGATCTACCCCGGGATATCCTGGCATCGAAATGCGAGCTGGCGGGAGACAGAGGAGCCTCCACTCTTAAAATGAACGGAAAGAGGGCGGAGACTCCGGAACAAATAGAAAAAATCGCCAGGGCGCTGAATCAAAGCGAACGGCCTCTCATTATCATCGGCGGTGGCGTAAAGTTAGCCAATGCCTTCCATCTCATCCGCCAGCTTATAGAAAAGGCAAATATTCCTTTCGTTACTACCATGATGGGTATCGGCTCCGTCGATGCGGCAAACGGATACAACCTGGGCCTGATAGGAACGCACGGGAATGAACTGGCAAACCGTATGGTACACCAGTGCGATTTCATTCTCGCCGTGGGTACGCGGTTTTCGGACCGGAGCACTGCCCTCATCGAGGAATTCGCCCCTCTGGCAAACATTGCCCAGATTGATATCGATCCCACGTCCATCGGCAAAAGCATCAAGATCAACCTGCCTTACGTGGGCGATATCCGTGACGCCCTTTCGGCGCTGCTCCCGCTTGTGAACGAGAAAGAAAAGTCCGAGTGGCTTCAGAGAATCGAATCAGAACGGGAGGCAGCAGAGAAAAAAATCGCCAACGGCAGCGGATGCGGACAGGCCGGAGATTTCATTCGCAAGGTACAGGAGGCCATGCCCCGGGAAACAACAGTCGTTGCGGATGTGGGGCTGAATCAGATATGGACGGTGCGTACATGGAAAGCCCACGGCCCCCGCAGCATGATCACCAGCGGCGGCATGGGCACGATGGGATTCAGCCTTCCCGCCTCCATCGGCGCCAAGGTGGGCTGCCCGGAGCGGGCCGTCGTGGCCATAACCGGAGACGGCGGATTTTACATGAACATCCAGGAGCTGGCCACCGTCGGCTATTACAACCTGCCCATCAAGATTGTCGTCATCAACAACGGCCATTTAGGAATGATCCGGCAGATCCAGGATCTTTTCTACAACGACCGCTTCAACACCATCGACCTGGGAAGCAAGGTTGATTTCGTGGCGGTCGCCGGGGGATTCGGGATTCCGGGAAGCAGGATTGTGGTGGATGAGAACCCCCAGTCCGGCATCGAGTCCATGGTCAACACTGAAGGTCCCTATTTGCTTGAAGCGGTGGTTGATCCGGACAACTACGTATTCCCCATCATACCGCCCGGTCGCTCGAATATCGAGATGATTCACGACAGACTCGATTAAACGTGTAAGGAGGATTCTCCATGCTCAGAAAGGTGCGTGAACAGGAACAAACCATTTCCATTTTAGTCAACAACCAGCCGGGCGTGCTCTCACGGGTGGCGGGCGTCTTCGGCCGGCACGGGTACAACATTCAAAGCCTCTGCGTGGCGGAAACCACGAACCCGGAGATTTCGAGAATTACCTTGACCAGCGAATCAGATCCCGATTTCACAGAAAAGATAAAAAAACAACTGGACAAGCTGGTGGATGTGCAGGAGGTAATCGATCTCACCGGACCCACATACATGCAGAGAGAACTGATGTTGATCGGCGTGACGATACAGCAGGAAAACATCTCAGAAATCATGAGGGCGATACAAATGTTCAACTGCAGAATAGTTACCATGTCACCCGGTTACTATATCCTGGAAGCGACGGGGCATCCCGACGAAACCGCAGCGGTGCTCCGCTACTTCCAGCCGTTCGGCGTGAAGGAGATAAACCGCACGGGGGCAATCGCGGTAAACCGGAAAAAACCTCAGGGGTAATTTTAAACAGACAAAATATACTTGACAACACCGCCGAAGCCTGTTATTCGTACCCCTCACATCGAGGATTTGCATTATGAACAAGTCAAGTACCGTAACCATCGCCATTATTATCGGGATAATCATTCCCTTCTGCACGGGGGCCGGGTGATGGTTTGCGCTTGACATAATGAGTGGCTATTCAAAAACCGTTACCAGCCGCTGGTAACGGTTTTTTTATTTTGTGAAACGTAACAAACAGGAGGATGAAGAGATGAAGTTAACAGGAGCGCAGGTTCTATTCAAGGCATTGCAACAGGAGAATGTCGATACCATCTTCGGTTTTCCGGGTGGCGCCGTCCTGGATATTTTCGATGAGCTGTTCAGGAGCGACATCAGACATATCCTGGTGAGACATGAACAGGGCGCCATACACGCAGCCGACGGATACGCACGGGTGTCCGGGAAAGTGGGTGTCTGTCTGGTTACCTCCGGGCCGGGGGCAACGAATACCGTCACGGGTATCGCCAACGCGTTCATGGATTCCATCCCCGTCGTCGTTTTTACCGGCCAGGTTCCGACGCCGATGATCGGTGGTGACGCTTTCCAGGAAGTGGACATCACCGGCATCACAAGACCGTGCACCAAGCACAACGTGCTGGTCCGGCGAATCGAAGACCTGGGAAGAACCGTGAGAGAGGCATTCTATATTGCCCGGTCGGGACGCCCCGGACCGGTTCTTGTCGATCTTCCCAAGGACGTCTCCCGGGCCGTCATCGAAGAAAAAGACATTTCCTGGCAACCGAACATTTTGAATAACAACAATAACGGCAAATACGCCTTTACGTCGGAACAGTGCATGAAAGCCCTGGATATGATCAGGAACGCCGAAAGGCCTCTCATTATATCGGGCGGAGGAGTGCTTTTAGGAAAGGCTTCGGAAGAATTCAGAGCATTTGCAAGAACACTCCATATCCCCGTCACATCAACGCTGATGGGTCTCGGGGGATTCCCCGCATCAGACCCGCTCTGGCTGGGCATGCCGGGAATGCACGGCACGTATTACGCCAATATGGCGATCAGTCACTGCGATCTCCTGATTGCCATCGGCGTCCGGTTTGACGACCGGGTTACTTCAAAGTTAGATGCCTTCGCACCCCACGCGAAGGTCATTCATATCGACATCGACCCGGCGTCCATCGACAAATTTGTCAAGGCGAAGCTATCGATCGTGGGTGACTGCAAGCCCATACTAAACTTCCTGAATCAGTGCGTCTCCGAAAAAGGATTTACCATACCGGAGGGACAGACCCGGGAGTGGCTGAACCAGATCGACCTGTGGAAAGAGTACGCACCCCTGACGTACTGCCGCACCGGGAAAACCAAACCCCAGCACGTCGTGGAAACACTGTACCATCTCACGGAAGGCAAAGCGATCATCACGACTGAGGTCGGCCAGAACCAGATGTGGGCCGCACAGTTCTATCATTTCGACTATCCCAATTCCTTTGTGTCATCCGGCGGCCTGGGCACCATGGGCTTTGGGTTCCCCGCGGCGATCGGCGCGCAAGTCGCCCGACCGGATAAACTCGTCGTGGATATCGCCGGCGACGGCAGCATCCAGATGAATATCCAGGAACTGGCAACAGCCGTCAACTACAACCTCCCCGTCAAGGTGGTCATCCTGAACAACGGGTACCTGGGCATGGTGCGCCAGTGGCAGGAGCTGTTTTACGGGAAGCGGTATTCCCACAGCGATATCGCTGATGTGCCTGATTTCGTGAAGCTCGCCGAAGCCTACGGCGCAGTCGGTCTCCGGGCAACACGTCCCGAAGAGGTAGAATCTACACTGCGACAGGGGCTCAACGAGCCGGGAGTGGTGGTGATGGACTTCCATGTAGAGCCTGAGGAAGGTGTTTATCCTATGGTCAGACCGGGGGCACCGCTTACGGAAATGGTTCTCAGCAAAGAAGAAAAAGCCGCATGAACGACTTCTGAAAATAGAAAGGTGTTCGATACATGACTGTACGAGAAAACACGATTTCAATCCTTGTGAACAACAAACCCGACGTCCTGGCGAGAATCGCCGGCACTTTCAGCGGCCGGGGATTCAACATAGAGAGCATTTCGGCGAACATCACCAGAAATCCCGAAATAACCAATATCATCATTACCACAATCGGCGATCAGGAAACCGTCATAAAGCTTGAGAAGCAACTCAACAAACTCGTGGACGTCCTTGAGGTGAGGGACTTGACGGATGTATCATCTGCACAGCGGGAAATGATCCTGGTCAGGGTGAAAGTAATAGCCTCAGACAGAGATCGGTTCACGCAAATAGTTGACACACACTCTTGGAAAATTGTAAGTACGGATGCCGACTATTGCATTCTGGAGGTCACCGGCGACAGACAGGGAATCGAAGACGCCCTGGCCATCCTAGAAACTATAGGGATGGAGGATTTTGTTCGCACGGGTGTCGTTGCCCTCAAGCGATGTCCTCCACAACAAATCGGTTAATTTTTGTTTGCATAAAAAACGGTCATGAGACCTTTGAAAATCTACTCGAAATGTCATTGCGAGCGTAGCGCAGCAATCTTACAATTTATCGATATTCAACAAGATCGCCACGTCGTTTGCACTCCTCGCGATGACATGAGAAATGACTATTAAGTAAGGAGGTATGAAATGCCAAAACTCAACATCGGCGGTGAGGTCGAGGAGGTGATCACCTCTGAGGAATTCACGCTAGACAGGGCAAGGAAAGTGCTCAAGGACGAAACCGTTGCCGTCATCGGCTACGGTGTGCAGGGCAGGGGACAGGCCCTCAACATGAGGGACAACGGCATCCGTTGTATCGTCGGAGAGGGGGATTACAACTGGCAGAAAGCCATCGATGAGGGATTCGTAATCGGTGAGACCCTCTTTCCCCCATTGGAAGCAGCAAAACGGGGAACCATCGTCCAGTACCTGATGTCCGACGCTGGCCAGAAGGAGATGTGGCCGGATCTCAAACCCCACCTCACAAAAGGCAAGGCCCTCTATTTTTCCCACGGATTCTCCGTTGTGTACAAGGAACAGACCGGCGTGATTCCGCCTGCCGACATCGACGTCATCCTCGTCGCTCCCAAAGGCGCGGGCCGCACCGTCCGTGACAACTTCCTTGCGGGAAGCGGCATCAACTCCAGCTACGCCGTGTTCCAGGACGCCACGGGGAGAGCCCTGGAAAGGACGTTAGCCGTCGGCATTGCCATTGGTTCCGGATATCTCTTCCCCACCACCTTTGAAAAAGAGGTCTACAGCGACCTCACGGGAGAGCGAGGTGTTCTCATGGGGTGTCTCGCCGGCGTTCTGGAAGCCCAGTACAACGTCCTGCGCAAGCACGGCCACAGCCCCAGCGAGGCCTTTAACGAAACGGTGGAAGAGCTGACCCAGAGTCTCATGCCTCTCGTCGCCCAGAACGGGATGGACTGGATGTATGCGAATTGCAGCACCACCGCCCAGCGGGGCGCCCTGGATTGGAAGAACCGGTTCCGTGACGCCGTGGCGCCTGTCTTCGACGAACTGTACGAGAGAGTGGCCTCCGGCAAAGAGACGGCCATTGTCCTGGAAGTCAACTCCGCCCCGGATTACCGGGAGAGACTCCAGAAGGAACTCGACACCATGAAAAACAGCGAGATGTGGCTCGCAGGGGCCGTGGTACGCTCCCTCAGGCCGGAACGCCGGAAAAAGTAGGAAAGGAGGAACGCATGCGCAGCGACCTGATGAAAAAGGGCATCGAACGGGCGCCCCACCGATCCCTGTTCAAAGCCATGGGATACACCGATGAAGAGATTTCACGGCCCATGATCGGCGTGGTAAATTCCGCCAACGAAATCATTCCCGGTCACATTCACCTGGACATTATTGCGGAAGACGTGAAAGCGGGCATCCGTCTGGCCGGAGGCACCCCCGTTGAATTTCCCGTAATCGGCGTGTGCGACGGCATTGCCATGGGCCACACAGGGATGAAATACTCCCTGGCCAGCCGGGAGCTGATCGCCGATTCCATCGAAGTCATGGCGGTCGCCCATCCCTTCGACGGCCTGGTCATGATCCCCAACTGCGATAAGATCATACCGGGGATGCTCATGGCGGCGCTCCGCCTGAACATTCCCACGATATTCGTCAGCGGAGGCCCCATGCTGGCAGGCAGCTTGGAGGGGAAACCGGTGGATCTCGTCAGCGTCTTCGAGGGAGTCGGGAAAGTAAAATCCCGCCGGATGAGAGAGAAGGAATTGAAGGCCCTGGAAGATTATGCCTGCCCGGGATGCGGTTCCTGCGCCGGCATGTTCACGGCGAACTCCATGAACTGCGTAACCGAAGCGTTAGGTCTCGGTCTCCCCGGGAACGGCACGATTCCCGCAGTGCACGCGGCCCGGCGGCGCCTGGCAAAGCAGGCGGGCATGCAGATCATGTCCCTCGTCAAGAAAGGCATCACGCCTAAGGACATCGCCACACTCAACGCCTTCAAAAACGCTATCGCCGTGGATATGGCCCTGGGGTGCTCCACCAACACAGTGCTGCACATTCCCGCCATCGCCCACGAAGCGGGGATAACTCTGAAACTGGATCTCTTCAACGACATCAGCAAAAAAACGCCCAACCTCTGCAAGTTGAGCCCCGCAGGCCCTCACCACCTGGAAGACCTGGACATGGCCGGCGGCATTCAGGCGGTCATGAAAGTTATCAGTCAATTGGGTGTCATTGACATGAAAGCGAAAACCGTAACGGGAAAAACGGTAGGCGATAATGTGAAGGGGTCGAAAGTATTAAAACGCGAAGTAATCAGGCCCCTTGACAATCCTTACTCGAAAGAGGGAGGGATCGCCATCCTCAGGGGAAACTTAGCCCCCGGTAGCGCCGTGGTGAAACAGTCCGCCGTGGCGGAAAACATGCTGGTCAACGAGGGAAGGTCTCGTGTCTTTGATTCCGAGGACGAGGCCATCTCCGCCATCCTGAGGGGAAAGATCAAGCCGGGTGACGTTGTCGTCATCCGCTACGAAGGACCGAAAGGGGGACCGGGCATGAGGGAAATGCTTGGGCCGACCTCCGCCATCGCTGGAATGGGTCTCGATACCACGGTGGCGCTCCTCACGGACGGGAGGTTCAGCGGCGGAACGCGAGGCGCCGCCATCGGGCACATCTCCCCGGAAGCAGCAGAAGGCGGTCCCATCGGCCTTGTCAGAGAAGGGGATATCATTGCGATCGACATACCGAAGAAGACTATTACCCTCAAGGTCAGCCCCGAAGAACTGAAGCAGCGGAAAAAGGACTTCACGCCTAAACCGCCCGCGGTAAAGAGTGGCTACCTCGCCCGCTATGCCCGGCTGGTCACATCCGCCAGCACCGGTGCCATCTTTAAAGACTAATTGTTTTTACCGTCCACTGAACAGAACAAATCAAAAACCCCATTTCTCCCAGAGAGTAATGGGGTTTTTCATTACATGCTCTCTTCTTCTCATTGACATTGTCAGTATTGCTAACACCTTGTGTTTATAAATCCCGTTGAAAAGGTATAAGATACCCTGGGACGCCGGGGTAAATGGGAGGAGTGAATCTGTATTTCACCTGATGCCAGAGAGCATGGTTTGTAGATTAGAT
>Ga0233423_10000174_pt1 | contig 39789 bp, 33 predicted proteins | sample Watercolumn_Mata_FD_180713 | JGI IMG/M metagenome (GOLD analysis project Ga0233423, IMG submission 180713) | Freshwater microbial communities from Lake Matano, South Sulawesi, Indonesia - Watercolumn_Matano_2014_112_MG | ecosystem: Environmental > Aquatic > Freshwater > Lake | place: Indonesia... | reverse complement strand
TGCTTTCTTGCCGACCAGCTCGATGAGTTCGACCATTCTGCAGGAGAAGCCCCACTCGTTGTCGTACCACGCGAACACTTTTGCGAGGTTCTCGATTGTCATGGTTGAGAGTCCGTCGACGATAGCCGAGTACGAGGAGTGGTTCATGTCGGTCGAAACCAGCGGTTCCTCGGTGTAGTCCAGGATGCCCTTGAGCTCGCTGCTTGCAGCCTCCTTGTATGCTTCGTTGATGTCCTTCGCCGTCGCTGGCTTCTCAAGGACGGCCGTCAAGTCGACGATTGAAACGTTCGGAACCGGAACCCGCAGTGATATACCGTTCATTTTTCCCGACATCTTGGGTAGGACCTCGCCTATGGCTTTGGCTGCGCCCGTCGTCGTCGGGATAATATTTATAGCTCCAGCCCTCGCCCTGCGGAGGTCGGGGTGAACTAGGTCCTGTATTCTCTGGTCGTTCGTGTAGGCGTGCGCGGTCGTCATCATGGCGGTCTTTACGCCAAATTTTTCGTCAAGCACCTTCGTCACCGGGGCGAGGCAGTTCGTCGTGCACGAAGCATTAGAAAGAATGCTGTGCTTGGTCGGGTCGTATGTCTTGTCGTTGACGCCTAGGACAATCGTGACATCAGGATTCTTTGCAGGAGCAGAAATCAGAACCTTCTTGGCACCCGCCTGCAGGTGCTTCGAAGCGCTTTCGCGGTCCGTGAACAGACCCGTGGACTCGACAGCCAAGTAGACACCCATGTCCTTCCACGGCAACATCGCCGGGTCCCTTTGGCTGACCAACGGGACCTTCTTTCCGTCGACGACCAAAGCGTTGCCCTCAGCCTTTACGTCGAAGGGCGCTCTGCCATGGACTGAGTCGTACTTCAAAAGATGAGCCATCGTCGCGGCGTTGCCGATGTCGTTTATCGCCATGAACTCGATTTTCGCCTTCCTCTCAATCGCAGCCCTGAACAGGAGCCTGCCGATTCTTCCGAAACCGTTAATCGCAACTTTAATTGCCATTTCCCGTTTCACCTTTCGAGAATTGATAATCGGAGTTCGCCTAATAAGGTCTTCGCAAACACGACTGGGTTTGATGATTCATGCTAAAATCAGCTCTTTACATTTAGTCCTGAAGTAAATGGACCATCATAGTGAAGACGATGTGTCAAAAAGGTCTTCGACCGGTTTGTCGACGAGTCTCAACGCAGCTCTTTCGCCTTCGCCCATCGATGCTATGCCTGTAAGTTCCTTAAGTAAAGCTGGCTTGATGCGGAGTGTCAGCTGCCGGTTGTTCTTCGTGAACGTCACGGAAAGCGAGTCGCCTTCCATGAGTTCGATGTTCCTTTTTCCCATGGTGCAGCCCGTCGTGAGCTGTATGCCGTCCACGAAGCAGGAACGCGGCGGTGTGGACTCAGTCTCGACGCGGGCATGGGTCACAAAAAGGTCTTTCCCCAAAATTTCGTTGGAGTATAATCCAGCCTTTAAGCCCAAGACGAGGAAGGCTCCCAGATGTCCGTGGAACTTCTCAGCTTCCCTAAGTAAATTTTTAGGAACCGGACACAACATTCTATCAACCTGCTCTTAGCCCTTGTTAACAAGAAATATAAACGTACTGAGAATCAGACGGGCAGTTCGTCTCTTCTTGGCAATCCGCTTCTCGCCCCCATTTCCGTCAGCACCCTCGAAGCTACATAGTTCCCAATCTTCCCGCACTCCTTGAGCGGTTTCCTGTTCAGGAGGCCGTAAATGAATCCTGCGCAGAAGGCGTCGCCGGCACCCGTCGTGTCCACAACGTTCACCTTGTATGGTTCTATGTGGTGCCCTTCTTTGCCATTCGTGACGTAGCATCCCCTTTCCCCGAGCTTGACAGCGACTACTTTTACCCCTTCATCCAGCAACTCCTCAGCGCCCTCTGGGCAACCTTTTCCCGTCAGTAACTTTAATTCGCCTTCGTTTGGGAGGACGGCGAAACACTTCTTCACCAAAGGTCGGAGACTGGCAAGTCCTTTGCGGGCGTAAATCATCCCGGGGTCAAGTGTCACGGCGACTTCTGGGAACTTGTCTGCCAGCTTGATTTGCGCCCTGAGGGGAACGCCCGAGGCGAAGGACGACAAGTGTAGGTACTTCGCGCCGGCAACGTATTCCGAGTTGATTTCGTCGAACCTTAGTGCGCTGTTCACTCCGGGGTCCAAGTACAGCGCCCTTTGCCCCTTTTGGTCTACGAACCCGGTTACCGAGCCGCATCGACCACTCTTCGTTATTATTATTCCGCCAGTATCCACGCCTTCCCTTCGGAAGGCATCCAATAGGTAGTCCCCGTCCCTTCCGGCAGCAACCTTCCCGACGAAGCCCGTTCTTACGCCAAGCCTCGCCAAGCCGACGGCGGCGTTTGCGGCGGAGCCGCCCGGCGACTCGACGTATTCCTGAATTTCGCTTTCCCCCTCAGCCTCCGCTATGCGATTAACCTTATACAGCCTGTCAACGTTTAAAGCGCCGAAGCAGACAACATCGAACGTCAACGGAGCAGCTCCCCCAAGTCGATTCTGTACTTGCCCAATTTTCCCCCGTAATTGCCCGCGGAGATTTTTGTTACCCCTTTGACTCTTAAAGTGGCTTCTATTCCAACCTTCATCGCTTTTTTCACCGTAGATAAAGAAGTGCCGTTGACGACGACTTCTGGGATGTACCTTACGCCCTTCGGAACCCTTGATTCCGCCCTGAGCCTCTTTCTGAGCGATGGGCAATAGGGGTGGTTCGTGGTCGGTCCAATCTGTGGAAATTTGGTTTCAGCCTTTGAGCCGGCAGAGCACACTCCGAACGGCGCCACAACGCCCTCTACCGAACTTATCGCTTTCAGAGCTTTTTGTCCTGCTTTCTTCACAGCCTCTTTGTTTGAGCACATGTACCAGAAGTTGCCGCCTGTGACTCCCCTTCCGTAGCCAAGGTACCGTTCAATGCGGAAGTCCGGGACCATGATGGGCACCGTTATCATTTCTCTGCCGAAGATTTTTTCCGTCCATTCGAAGCCATCGCCGCAGTGCCCTATACGTTCCATCGCGTCAACTTTGCCGATTGGCTCTTGACAGGCATCGAAAACTGTTGTGAAAGGTTTCACGAGTATGTCCTGACGAACACGGTACGAGAATTCCTTGTAGAATTTTTCAACCACTTCGTTCAGATGCTTTTTCTCGTCCAAACCGCTCCAGAACTGTAGGATAACCCCCCATCGCCCGTCGGGCGTGCTTGCCTTGTTGACGTATTTTTCGATTCCACCCTCGACCCTTCCGATGACTACCGAGGGCGTTGCGGCGGCGTCTTCAGCTGCTCTCCTGACCGTTGCTTTGTCGTCGGCTGTGACGAGGACTCTGAAGTACAACCCTTCGAAGGCTTCGGCGTAAGTGTCTTCAACCTCTACTTTCACAAGTCTCACCTGCCGCACTATGCAATCATATTAGGCAGCATGGAATAAATACGTGATGATTACCCTAGCTTCCCGACAGCTTCCCCTCTGACCGTCTTCCTAAAGGCGCTGCTTTCTGACGCGAGCTTCTCCATGTTGCCCGATGTTATCTTTTTGACTCGAACAGGCTTATCAGCAAAAATTCTTTCATATTTATCAAAAAGGATTTGATTACAGAGTGGCTTAATGTTTTCAAGCGTCCAGCTGTCGGCTAAGTCGAGTATTTTCCGTTTTCCGAAGCGGCTGAAGACCTCAGCAAGGACGGTTGTGATGCAGGTGTGATGCGACATCACAGCGATTTCAGCCTCCCTGACCGCGTAGTGGTTGCCGTTAAAAGAAACAGTCAAGCCTCCAACGGACCTCACAAGCCGGAAGGGGTCAACGTCTGTGATGCTGTCCCCCACGTAGATTACGCTTGAAAGGTCTGCGCCCGTTTTTTGGGCTATGTCTTTGACGGCGACCGCCTTCTCGTAGCCGCCGACCGGATTGACCTCCTTCATCATTTTTCCCGCCTTCATCTCGGACAGTTCGCGCCAGAAGATTTCGTCGAGTCTGGAAACGATTCCTCGGGAACCCTCTGAAAAATCGTTTAAAGAAGCGGCGTTGCTTGGGACGTCAATCATCGGCGTCGTCGAGAGCTCCTCGGCGATTCTCTTTATCCTTGTGACCTCCCCTTCGGGAAGGTAGTACTTGTCAATGTCCAGCCTCGTGCAATACACGTCCTCTTTGGGGAATCCCGTGACGTCACACAACGAGTGAATGTACTGCTCGTAGCTGGTGCTCACGATGAACGACGGCATGAGGGCGTTAACGGACCTCAGGGTCTCGTCGGCTCCCGGAACCAGCAAAACGTTCTGCGACGAAAAATCCGTGATTAGTTTGTTTGTGGCTCCATAAGCCTTCATGAACGGTAGAATCAGTCTTAGTGTGTCACCAGCCTTGTAGCCGCTTTTCTTAACAATGTCAGCTAGGACGTCGTCATATCGGCTTATCAGTGCAAAAATGCGGTCGCCGCAGGGAACGATACGGCTCATCAACTCAAACGCGTTATCATTCTTCGAAATAGGACCCTCGCAGTCAGTGACGAAAACCTTCGGCCCATTTTTCATTGGGGCTTCCTCAAATCCTGCATGTGCCTGACGCTTTTAGCAATGTGTTGTTGTGAAGCTATGTCCGTTCGGCTCCAAAGGGCTCCTCCCTTGACGGCGGCTATTCCTTTAAGTGAAATTTCACGCGCCGACTGAATGGATTCTCCGACGCCGACGCAGCAAACCGTCCGCGACCCCAACGCGTAATACTTCCCGTCTTCCCTGACCTCCAGCGACCCAGGATAAACCCGCATTGTATCACCTTGTTTTGACACCAGCAATTCGGCTTCGCTGAGAACAACAGGCGTCCCAACTTCGGCTCTGTTTACTTTTCCGGGGAACACGTCCGCGTAGCCGCCGTATTCGGGGGGAACCTTGTAGGTCGCAACCGTCGCCTTCTTTTCGACCTCGACCCTAGTCAGAGACCCCTCGACCATTCTGAAGCAGACCTCCACGAAGTCGTCCTTCAGAACGGGTAGAATGTTCATGATCTCGGGGTCTCCTGCTCTGCTGTTGTTCTCCAAGATCATAGGCCCCTTCCTCGTGTGCATGAAAGCCACGTAGAACGGTATTCCGCGAAGGCCCGGGTTGCTGCTTTTTCCTCTGAGCTTGTTGAAGATTCTTTCGACGATCTTGACCTCTTTCTCCCAGTCGCCAGAACCCATGAAGGGTAAAAAGTTTCCTCGGTCCTTGTATGAACCCATGCCGCCCGTGTTCGGTCCAGCGTCGCCGTTGAACGCGCGCTTGTTGTCCCGGGTCTCAGGCAGCGGAACGAGGTGCTTGCCGTCGCAGAAGGTTTGAAAGCTTGATTCCTCCCCTTCGATTTTTTCCTCAACGATAACTGTCCCTAACCTGAAATTTGATACGAAGTGCTCCCACAGCTGGTCGCGAGTGTTGAAGTGGTCGCCCCAGACGCCGACGCCTTTTCCAGCTACTGGCGTGTCAGGTTTGACTGCGACTTGGTTTTCCAGCTCGTCCAGCCATGCGTAAAGCGGCTTCTTCGCGTCGTCGAGATTATTGTACTCCTTTGGGTCAAAGACCTTGTACCTAGGGTTTACCTCGGGCATGATTTCTTGAAAGAGTCTTCTCTGCGTGACCTTGCTTTCCTCAATCGCGTACTCTTTGGTGGGACAAATCATCGGCACTTCCGCTTCCTTCTCAACGATGTCCCTCACGCCAGCAATGATAGGCTTCTCGGGGCCAACAATCCCGAAATCGATTTTACTGCGGAACTTCTTCGCAAACCTGCCTATTTCCTGCGGGGAAAGCGAGGGGACGACAACATGTTCTTTTGCTCTTTTCAGGTTGAATGGGTTCCTTTGCTTGTCAACAACGTACAAATCGGCAGTGTACTCTTGGCTGCGGCAGAAGGCGTCCACCATGGAAGCGGCTCTGGAGCCGTATGAGACGACCAGAATCCCAACGTGTTCCATTACATTCACCCTTTCGTCGCGCGTACCAATTCTTCACTCATCAGTCTTTATCTCGTCCTTTAATCTATATCTTTTTACTGACTATTCTTTTACAATGATAAAACTTATATCAAACATTCGCCCCACAAGCATTGCTAACATCAGGATAAACAGGAAACGTTCACGATAACCGTGTGTTCTTGACTGGTTTTGGATGGAGGAAAAAGAAATGAAAATCGCCGATTTGCGAGACGGCTTGAGAAGGATAGACATAGAAGCACAGGTTGTAGAGGTTTCTGAGCCCCGAGAAGTGAGCTCCAAGTTCACAGGCGAAACCTACAAGGTCGCGGAGGCAACAATCAGGGACGACAGCGGAACGATAAAGCTCGTGCTTTGGAACGAGCAGATTGGGCAAGTTAAAGCGGACGATATGGTCAAAATCGAGAACGGATACATAAAATCGTTCCGGGGCGAAATCCAACTCAACGTGGGCAGATACGGAAGACTGACCGTCATTTAAAGCCGAACAGCAAGAAATCGAAACTTTTTTCCTACTTTCTTTACAGCCACTTACCTAAATCAGGCTGTTCCCGTTCTTCGAGGGAAACTTTGATTCTATTAACGGCGTTCTCGACGCGTACCCTAGAAAATCCCTTCTCGTCGCAAAGAAACTTGTACAATTCGTTCTCCCTTAATGAAGCGCCCTTTGTGTCGTATTCGGAAGTGACTTCGGGCTTCAAGAAAATTGCCCTTACCTCCTCGTATCGCCCATCAACCTTGCATCGAATGTCGACAGGCAAATCCTCGAGTCTCCCATGTTCCTTGATGAGCTTTAGCGCGGTCTTGGGTCCAATGCCCCTGATGCCCTTGTTGAAGTCTGTCCCAATCAGAATGGCCATGTCGACCAATTGGCTCCGTGAAATGCCGTGTTTCGACAAAAAATCGGACAAGACAATCAGTTCGGGAGTCAAGGGCCTCGAAACGCCCTTTGAAGGAAGGTATTCTCTTCCGTAAATCGTGAGGTACCTTACAAGTCTAGGGGCGCCGAAGAGGAGCGAATCATAATCCTTGCTGCTTGCCCCCCAGACGTCGCCCTTCGCAGCCATGTAGGCCGCCTGCGACTCAGCCTCGGACGGTGCCTGAACGAGGGGAACCCCAAGCAGGGTTAAAAGCTTCTTCGCGTCCTGAACCATGGAACCCGTCAACCTGTTCATCACAACTGCCTTGGAAAACGCTTTTTCATAATCCCCAACGTTTAGGGCCTCCTTCCATTCTCTGGCTGCCTTCTCTTTGAGCCTTCGCCTTTTCTCTATTTCATCCTGCTTGAGCTTCGGAGGCGGACCGTCAAAAACAAAGACGAAGCTCATGCCGTACTCGGAAATCAAGTGCGTGACGCGGTAGAGAATGCCAGCCAAGTGTGATGTCACGGTTCCGTCTGGGCTCATTAAAGGGGTCGTATCACGCATCCTGACGACAGATAAAAACTGGTAGATAAAATTGTTTGCATCAACTGCAAGCTTTTTTCCTGACAAATCGCGAAGCTGGATATCGCGTTTCACCATTATGGGCGTTAAGTTGACTCCCAAGATACTCACTGCGAACCTTCTTTATTTACATCGTCTTGTAGCTATAAAACGTGATGGAATTTTTCCTGAATCGAACTATGGTTGATGAGTTCACAAACGAGAAATAGGGAAACGGCGAGAAAAGTTTATAACCACCGACAAATATTCAAAATCAATGGTTGAAAAATGCAACCACATAAACTGTTTTATTAAGCAAGGTTGTTTTGAACATGCAAACCCCCAACCTTTGTTCTCCGAACTGCCCAAAATTCAGGTGCGGAAAAAACGCCCTACAATACAGAGGAAGAACAACGTGGTGCAAATGGAGCGAGGAGCCGTGCAACCCAGCGAACTGCAACTACCCAATATGCCAGACCAGACGACTGCTACCCAACGGAAGGTGCGGAGAAACCGTGAGACGCAAAACGGTTGAGAAGGAACCCGAAGAGGACACCGTGGAATCCATTAAAGTCAGAGGAAAAACGTATAGAAAAATCGGCGAAAAAGAAATCTTCTAAAACACGGCCTAAGCCTCGTCCAAAACATAAATTGCCCCGAGAATCTCTGTTGATGTTGGCAACTGTGATATCATGTGATGCGTAGTCGACGCTCCTAGAACACCGAATCACAGTCACGACCCTTTGGGCGTCGTGAGGTCAGAAATATCCACGCTGTAGTCGTAGATTTGGTTGATGAGAGATGTAGTTGAAATTATGTTTTGCGCAACATCCATTGGCAAAGCGTTACAGGCGGAATCCGTTTGGTGATGCGCCTCAGTTACCTCTACCTTTCTGTTCCGAACCGACGTAGCGATGGTAACGTTGCGGGAAAGAAACGCTGTTAGCGCGTCATTGTATGATTCGTGGACGGCTCTGTAGAGCTTTATAAAAGGCTTCAAATATTCCATGTCCAACCTTTTCCCTCCTAATCGGGTCGCGTAATCCGCAATCTGCGAAGCAAGGTCGCCAACGGACTCAACCAAACTCGCAGTCAGCCGGTAATCCAAACAATCAATGGGTGAGATTTCGAGTTTCTCGCTCAACCTGGGATTCTGAATGACCGTTCGAAGTATGCGTACCAACAGAAAATAGAGGCGGTCAGCCTCATTGTCTCTGGCTACAACGTTTTTTGCCAGCTGCACGTCGCCTTCGACTAGAGCAGTTAAGGCGTCGTTGTACATTCCGGAAGTTATCAGGTGCTCCCTGCGAAGAACTTTCTCGGGGGGAAGGGCAGACTGCTCTAGAAGGCACTGCATCACCATTTTGTTGAAGTCTTCCTCAATTATCTCGAGGCCAATCAGCCGACTTGACGTTTCCTTCACAATCTCCCTTTGCTCAACCGTGATCCTGTCTTTGGCTTCGACCCGCAGAATATCGTACCCCAACAAATATTTTCCGATGATTTCGCGGCTCAGTAGGGGAGACGGCTTTAAAATGACGGTTTGGGGAACGGGCTCCAAATTGTACTGCGGATCAATGATCAAGTGGCCATCAGAGGTTACGGATGTCGATACGACGGATCCTTGGTTAATCCCATTTTTTACTGCCCATTCTTTTGGTAGGGTAACGAAGAACGTTCCTCCCCTCGTCTTCTGGATTTTGCGGAGCTCCACGTCAATCCCTCAAGTATGAATTAGTTCAAATTGAATAAAAATCTACTGGAAAATATAAATGTGTATGACGAAAATGCCCTTTGAATAATCATTAATCTAACAAAGGGGTAAAATGTTGCCGCTCATTCAATCTTTTAGGTTTATGAGGTAATTTGGGCGGAAATTTACCATTTTTCTGAACCTCTCGTCCCCCAAGAAGCATTGGTTGATGACCTTGCCCGAAACTCCTAGACTTATCTTCTTTGTTCTACCATAACGCCCGAGGCTGATGACTTTCGAATTTAAAAGCCCCATAATGTCAAGTTCGCTGATAAGACCACTGATCCTTCTCTGCGTGAGTGACGTGTACCCTATTTCGTCGCATAACTCACAATATACGTTGTAAATGTCACCCGTAATTGAACGGTCAACGTCAAAATTCTTCAGGAGAAAAACGCTTAAAAGAACAATCCGCGAATGCATGGGCAAACTTTTAATAGTTTCTAATATTCGATCATGCTCAATCCTCATTTGCGCTTCCCGGACGTGCCCTTCATTAACGAACTTGTCTCCCCTTCTCTCGGCAACCTCGCCCGCGACTCTTAACAGGTCCAGTGCCCTGCGAGCATCACCATGCTCAGCAGCTGCGAGTGCCGAACACAAGTCGATAACCCCCTTGTCCAGCACTGTCTCCTGAAAAGCCGTTTTTGCTCGTTCGTAGAGGATGTCGTGAAGCTCTTCAGCGTTGTAGGGTCGGAAAATCAGTTCTTCCTCTCTCAAAGTGCTGAGGACCCTGGGATCAAGCAGTTCCTTGAATTTCAAATCGTTTGAAATTCCGAGAATTGTAACCCTGCTACTCTTCAGGCCTTCATTAATCCTCGTCAATTCGTAAAGAAGTATGTCTCCCCGATTCTTTACGATTGCATCAATCTCATCCAGGGCAATGATGAACAGAACGTTCTTCGAATCTAATGCCTTTTTGAAACGGTCGAAAACCTCCCCTAGAGCGAGTCCGGTGAAGGGAATCTCCGTTTCGAGGTTTGAACACAAGTAAGAAAAAATCCTGTATTCTGTGCCCACCAAACGGCAATTGATGAAGCTCACAACAATGTTTGCTCCCAATTCCTCAGCTTTTGCTCCGAGTCTACCTAGAACATAATTAACGACCGCCGTCTTTCCAGTCCCCGTTTTTCCATAAATTAAAATATTGGAACAGATCGACCCCCTTAAGGAGGGGGCAAGCATTTCACCTAAATACCGTATTTGGTCCTCTCTGTGTGGAAGGGAGTCGGGAATGTAGTCATGGCGAAGAGCCTCTCTCTTTTTGAAAATTAATGAACCCTTCAAAAAATCGTTGAACACGTTGTCAAGTACATTCTGTTGAAGGACCATACCAATCCTCATAACTAATTGCGTTGAGGTGCTACGGTCAAAAACCGAAAATAAGCCGAACCGTACAAAAAAATAGACTAAATTCATTATATTTTTAGGAATGACCCTGACCCCTACGTTTCCACTACAAACTATTTTATCATTTTTCTAAACATAAAGAATAAAAATAAAAAATGGTATTCTTAATAAAAAATAATTTTATTACTTCCAATGGAAATATTAGGGTGGGAGTTTAGCATGTCATCACATTCAAAATTAAATTATTATATTTTTATTTAATTCTATATTAACTTATTCAGTTTACTAAACCGTTAAAATAATTCATCGAAAAACAAAGTGTCTCTTTTTTAACCCCTTTTTAATCGAATACCGATTTATCGTTCTCTTTCGTTTAAATAATTATGAACCCCTTCCTTTCCTATGGAAAATGGTATAATGGTTCGTTTAAAACCCTTTAATTAAACTGGAAAAAATGTTAATTGTGTTAAATGAAATAGGTAAAAAAACAGTTCCATTTTTAAAATGAGGAATTTTTTAACCCTTTACCTTTATTTTTTAACCGAATTCTTTATAGGTTGTGAAATGTTAATATTAGGCACTTGCGGAAAAGGCAGTACAGGTTATGCCCTTAAAAAAAATGAGAGTCGAAGTCTTCGACGAGACGGGTAACAAGTACAAAGTCAGCGTAGAAGGAAACGTTACCAGAAAAAGCGCACTACGGATCCTAGATATGGTAGAATTGTTAGGAGGCATACCTGCATTAGAAAATAACCCCCAAAAAATCGAGGGATTCTCAAAAATTGAAAAAGTAAGATACGTAGTCGAAAAATGCCTTCCCCTAGTAAAGTTTTCTGCCGGAGAAGCACAATCGACATACATTCAGGAAACTGGAGAACAAATAGATCTAAGCACAATCTCAACTTACCTATCGAGATTGTCCGACAGGGGAATATTAATCAAGGAAAAAAATTCAAACAAAACCCTTTTCAGGCTCGTATCTGAAGAACTAAGAAGCTTCATAAAAAAACCGTTAGAATAAATGATTAAGCCTTTTGCGTACCCAGAAAAGGCTCCATTTCCTTCTTCAGTCTATACACGTAGGGGGTCCTGTCCGTCCGCCGTTCAACGTACCCGCTTATGTAGAGCTTTTTCATCAAACGCGCCGTGTGTTCCCTTGTTAACTTAATCTCGTTCCGTATTTGTATTGCAGTTTTCTCTCCCTGATTGGCTATTAGCTCTAGAATTTTGATTTCTGTGTCAGTTAGGGAGGCAAGGGTGCTTTCTCTTTTTAGGGGAATAGGGGGGGCAGCGACATTTTCGCTGGATTCATGGCCGTCTGCCGATACGGAAGCTACGATGACTTCTTTTGCCTGTTCAGTCTGTTGTTGGGGTGAAGTAACGATGCTTACTTCAGTTTGTTCCTTTTTTTCTCCTTCCACATTTGTTGATTCTTTTATTTTCTTTACTTTTTCCTCTAGATCTGATATTTTTGGTTCAATTTGCGCGATGGCTTCCATGACTTCTTCGATTTTCGCATCGTTTTTTTGTTCCAGTTCTCGGATTTTTTCGTCTTCAGTCTGGAGCTCCTTATTGAAACTAATCAGCATTTCATCCAACGCTTTTTTGGCTTTCGCGTATTCTTTGGAGGCCTGTCTTATTTTTAAATAGTAAGAGAGTGTCATGCATGAAGTGAAGAGGAATAGGAAAACATAAATGGCTGCGAAGATGTCAATCATGTGTTTTTCTCCAATACCCGTGACATCATGAATCACATGTCACATTCATAATAAATGAAATCACACATTTTTTATAAACTTTTCGTATCACAATGAAACAAAAGCACCTCACAATCCGATTATCCGTACTCACGGACGTGATTATCACGTGACAATTCGTACAAAAACTCGTAAAAATGTTTTTTATAAATTTTAAATGATGTGATGCGTGATGTCACTTTCTCGACATTGTTTTTGGCTGTGATAGTTGCTGTAAAGTCTTCTCAATCTCGTTCTGAAGCATGTTAACAATGCGAAAGTATTCGTCAGAGGATTTACTGGACGTCAAGAGCTCCCTATATGCTTCAGTGTAAGTTTGAATTCTATTCGCTATCTCCACGTAGGGCTCAAGGTTTGTCGTCTCAAACAGTCCAAGGTAACCCAATAGGATTAGGGTATAAATTGATTTTATAACGTTTTTTCGGGCTTGAGAAAGGGTACGATTGAAGGATCCACGGCTTACGCCAGCGTTCATCATTCTTAGTTTCGCCTTCTTTTCATAAGTATAATATTTATGTGTCGTTTTTCCAGATAAAACGTCAATTAAAAAAGTTTCTAATTGTGTTTTGGTTAAATGGCTATTTTTTTGAAGCGAATTAGAAATTGGGTCTGAAAAAATCCCTGTTAGCCACTTTCTTACGTTTTGTTTTGCACCGAGATTTGTCATTTTACCCGACCTCTGTAAAGAATACAACTTTGTATACGCATCATCTTTTTCGCAAATAAAGGTTTTTGAATAGCTCTCCCATCAACAGAACATTCCATATTATTTTATTATTTAAAATATTGTATTATAAATAATAAATATTATAAAAAAAGGAGCAATGATTCGTCTAGATAAAAACACCAAGTTTTAATACAAGCCGATGTCTGGTTCTAACTGAATTATTTCCTAGTGGCATTATGGGTTTTAAAAACTATAATTAGTGTGATTTTTTTTGTGATAGTCACAGTGATATTACGTATGATGTTATATGTGATTCGTTCATGACATTTTTTTTGTAGATTTATGAAATCACAAATCTTTAAGAGCCAAACGAAGTCATACTATTACGGCGAAGAATCATGGGAAGACGTAGACGAAAGGTCGTCAGGATACCGAAAAAGAAACTTCCAAAGATTTTCCTGTGCCCCAAGTGTGGCAGAGAAGCGCTGAGGGTCGAGATTAACATGAAAGAAGAAAAGGGTACGTTAAAATGCGGAGGATGCGGGCTCATCAAGGAATTATCAGTTAAGCCATCCAACGAGGAAGTTGACGTCTACTGCAAATTTATTGACGACTTCTATAAGTAGATGTTCAGGGAGCGCGGGGAATGATCGGAAAAACCGAAAGCTACATTCTAGAGCAAATAGAAAAAAACGGTGCTGTACACGTCACCCTAATTGACCCTGAAAAGACGGGACCGGACGAAGCGTCCCTTTTGGCCAAGGAATGCGAAGCCTGCGGGAGCTCAGCCATCCTCATTGGCGGCTCAACAATAACATCGTCGTCAAATCTGGATTCAACAGTAAAAGCCATAAAAAAGAACATAAAAATACCAGTCGTTCTCTTCCCAAATAATCTTACAGGCATAAGTAAGCACGCTGACGCCATATTGTTCATGTCTCTTCTGAACTCCTCAGACCCGTATTTTATTGTCGGCGTGCAGGTATTAGCCGCCCCGTTGATTATGAAGTACGGGATAGAGGCTATTCCTCTAGGATATCTCATCGTTGGCGAAGGAGGGACTGCTGCAGTGATTGGGAAAGCCAGCTCAATCCCGTATGACAAGCCTGAGCTCTCGGTTGCGCATTCCTTGGCAGCAAAGTATCTTGGAATGCGGTTCATCTATTTGGAAGGAGGTTCAGGAGTAAGTAATCCAGTTCCAACAGACATGGTGCGCATGGTCAAAACGGTTGTAGGCGGTCCCCTGATTGTTGGTGGCGGGATACGGACGGGGAATCAGGCTAGAGACATCGTCGCCGCAGGCGCCGACGTCATTGTAACAAGTACCATTCTGGAAAAAACATCTAAAGGTTCCATCCGAGAAAAAATGACAGAAATAATGGAAGGTATAAAAGAAGGAGTCAAGAATAAGAAAATACGATGAAAAGGAGAGAAAAATATGACCTCGTTTGAGCATTATTTCGCGTCTCTAAAAGAGGCAATGAAGCAGGAAAATGTTTTTGACCTTTGGCCAGACTTCGAGCCTGAGTTCGACGAAAGGGAATACGCTTGGACTGACCTTAAAGGGCTGGGAGAGACTCTGCTTCTGAACTGCGGGAAATGCGACGGCCCGTCTGACATGAGGCATGAGAAATGCCGAGGTTGCGCTGAAAAGAGGAAGGAAATCGCGAAGAACACCTACAGAAGGACGATGGGGCGACCGATGGAAAAATGGTCCACCACCATCCTCTGCAGGATTCACACGGAATAATTATTTTTATCCGTCCTACATATTATATTTTGAATGGATATGATCAGGGATTCTTATCATCCAAGAGCCTTTTTGATAAAGACAAAGAACGTCAAAAAGGGACTCGTCGCCAGGACAAAAATAGTTTCGACCCTTGAGTCGCTCCAATGCTCAGTAAGGACAATTAGTGAGAGAACGGGGGTTCATTATTCGTCCATCCTGCATCATCTTCACTTGATGGAAGGCGAACATATCGTTGCACGAAACGATAAGAAGCCGTATATTTGGAAACTTACTGGTATGGGTCAAAAAAAGTTAACGGAAATATGAAAATAATTGATAATAAATTATAATTTTAAGAACTCAAACGTTAACTTTTTTAGCCCGTTTATTTCTTGGCTTTAAGGGCTTTAGCTAAAATTGGCGCAACGGAAACTTTTACGAAGCTGTTAACCACGCTGTCAGTTCCGATGACTTCATCCACTCCCGAGGCAGTAAGAAGTTCCAGGGCATCTCCCAGTAACAGCGCGTGAGATACGCCGATGAAGACCCTTCGTGCTCCCTGCTGTTTGAGTATTTTTGCGACATTAGCTGAGGTCTTCCCAGTGCTGATGATGTCGTCGATTATTATCGCGTCTCTGCCCTTCGCGTTGACCTTCTTCGGATGCGTCGTGATGTCACCGGTGTGACGGTCCCTATGCTTTTCGAAGAAATCGTACTCGGCGCCAATGCTTTCCGCAGCGGTTTCGGCCCGCTTGATAGCCATCTCCTCGTCGTCTGGGGCAACCACGAAGGGGTCCTTAAGGTTCCTTGAAACGAAGTATTTTGCCAGTTCTCCCGACGCCGAAATGGTGAAAGCAGGAATTTTGTACATGTTCAGGACGTTCTGGTTGTGCACGTCAACCGTGTAGAGAGTGTCAGTCCCAAAGTGCTGAAGAAGTTCAGAGATCAAGCTGGCACTTAGGCATTCCCCTTCTAGATACCGTTCGTCTTGGCGGCTGTAAGCCAAGTACGGGATGAAGACGTTGATGGATTTTGCCCTAAGGTCCCTTGCTGTCTGCAGAACCAATAATAGCTCAAGTAGATGGGCGTCCTGCGGAGGATAGAGGCTCTGAACCACAAGCAGCTCTTCTCCCGAGACCTTTTCCTCAAACCTGAAGTAGAATTCGCCGTCAGGAAAACGCTTCGTAAGAGTAGCCGCCATCGGCCATGCTGTTAATTTACTGATTTTTCCCGCTAGTTCCTGTGAACTTGGGCATCCTATTATCTTCAAGGACATTCCTCCAGGACGGAATGACATTAAAAAAAGGTAGAGATAAAACCTTTGCTTTTTTTGGCGAGAAAATGGAGTACCCATCACACTATTGTTATTTCATACCAGATCGTCTTGTACTCAGGTCCTATCGTGAAAACCTTGTATTCCCCCTCAGTAGAAACAGGCACGCTCCGCAGTCTTTCGCCCTTGTTGTTCAGGGACCAAACTTCGACATCATTTTGAGTTCGGATTCTAATTGTTCCTGGGACCCCTTCCGCGAGTGTCGATGCTTGCCCCCAGCTGTCGGCGCACGTGATTTCTCCGTTGTATTGTGTGATCTGTGATACGTTCACGGACCCTGTCACTAAAACCTCTCCGGTCTGAAAATCACGTATGATTGAACCGTTGTTCGTCGAGAAGCCAGCTGCCACAAGAAGTAGGGAGTTCCATTCACCAAAGGTTTCTCCGTCGATCACCGAAAGCGTCGTAACACTCCACGTGCCCAGAAGCGTCCTTCCCAGTTCGATGACGACGTTTCCGAAGTCAAACCGTTTATTGCCCCCAAACCCTATGACCCCAACGCTTTTAGAAGTGTTAACAAGCAACACGCTGCGGTCCGCGGTTTGTGCGTCCCAGACAACTTCGCCTGTATCAGAATTGTAGATTGAACCAGTCATCTCTGCGTCTTGGGGTGTTAGGTACTCTTCGGGTTCAGGGAGCCCTTCAACCAGGATGGCGGTTCTGTGTAAAAGCGGCATGTAGGACGGTATTCCAAGTGTGCTGCCGTCGATGAGGGTCCAAGCTGTCGTTCTTCCCTTCGCCACGAATTCCACTTCATTATGTTCGTCAAGAGTCTCAGCTACTAGGTTGCTGGCGGGTTTGACGTCTCCCCTCACGAAGATCATGTACGCAGGAATCAACGTCGCCATCTTGATTGGGTGCTGGTCGCAGTCGAAGTAGCTCCTTACCATCTCCGAGTCCCAGTTGCCTCGACTGCCGTAGTCAAAAAGGAAGATTCCGTCCCAGTCCTGAAGCGCCGCGTAGGTTGCTAAGGTCACCACTGTTTCCGCATCATACATGTTGGGCGAGGGATGGTTGTATTCGGTGACAAAGAGAGGTTTGCCATAAACTCTTTTCAGTGCCAATCCGGAAATCGTGCTTACGTTCAGGGAATTGACCATCGGCTTGTTCACGACGTACCAATTACTGGGGTCCCACGCTACTCCGGGGAACGCCGGGTGCTGCCAGTAGGAATGTGTGTCGACAACGTCAAGCTGAGCCATTATGGTGGGGGTGCTGCAACCGACAATCGTCCCAATAATCAGGGCTTTTACGCCGAGGTCCTCCTTCAGGAAACTTCGCATCCCAGTGAAATATTCTTCTTCAAACCCGTAGAGGAATTCCGCCCAATCCCTTCTGGCGTTCAACGTTCTGCTCCCGAAAGTGTCGAGGGTAAAGATAGTTACCGAAGAGTTCTCGAGGGACTCGCCTTCCTTCAGAGCATAACCCTTGAACGGCTTCATGGAAAAGCAGGAGAACTCGTAGGTCGTGGTCGTCGTTCCTAGGTTTGAAATGAGGAGCCTCGCGTTGTCGTCGGACGCTGAAGCCAATAGGGGCACCTCGTAGTCTTCCCACTCCGTCGTCAGGTCGACTGAAACAGCGTTGGATAATGATCCCCAAGGGTCATACGCCTGCCCCAGTCCAACACTCAATGTGACGGGCTGGTCAGCTCTGGCCCTTAACCGAACAAAATAGCTCTCCTCAGCCACAACAGATAGACTTGGGTAATTGAACTGGACGTGCCAGCCTGCAGATCCAGCGTTGGTGACCGTTATGTCAAGAACATTTACTTCGTCTTCAGGGATAACTTCGTATTGTGCGACTGCCTGCTCGTGCTCCTCTATGAACCAGCCATCCAAATCGTTCAAAAAATACCCATTTTCCAGCATCTCCACTTGCGGGAGTCCATGCCCCTCGCCCCAGAAAGACGTCAGGTTCTCCGTTGACCCGTATTTTTGTTGAAGAAAGGCATTCCATTGCTCCATTAATCTATCCTCGTAAAGTTGTGGGAGCCTTTCCAAAACTCCGCTTAGCCAGCCTTGTATTAGGCCTTGCTCGTTCACTATTTCGACGAACGCAATGGCAGGGTCATCATAATAATTCAATCCAGTGTAGGAGTTGAAGTGAGTTAGAAGTTGACGTGCATATTCCTTTTGAAGCTCCTTAACTTCGTCGATGAAGAACCCCAGGACCTGCTGGTCCTTCCAATCGACAGCGTCAATCTCTGACGGTAAACCGTCTGCGCTGGTGAGTCTTCGGGAAACTAAAAGATTGAGATCAGTGTATACGCCGTTTTCCTTAAGGCAGCTGATAAAATAGTCCAAACGGTCAAGCGCCTCTTCGCTCAGATGCCTCGTGTTCCCGTAGGATTGATTAAAAATGTTATAGTATTCCCAAGACGCGTCCATGTGGTGAAACCGAATGACGTTAACGCCATACTTGGCTAATCTCGTAGCGATTTTAACGGACTCCGTTTTTTCGGGAAACGCTGCCCCTGCGCAAATGTCCACTCCCAAAAATTTTATTCTCTCTCCGCCGGTGTAGAGGTGGCCGTCAGTACCAGCTTGAACCCACCCGAGTCTTCCCGCCGGCTTCTCGAGGTAGCTGCTTAAGCATGTAATTGTCTCCTCTGAGTCGTCCCAAGGTAGATAGAACGGGAAAAGCTTCTGTTCCAGTTTGTTTTGAAGAAAAGTATTCGCAATAACCGCAGCCAACAAAACCACCACAAGAATGACGATGAAGAGTCTCTGCTTTTTCATCAATAATACTGAACGTGCCTAGACCAATAAGATTTTAGGTAAAAAAAGCGCTTGGAATTTAGAAAAGTTGAATTCCCTCTCATCAACACACGAACGTTTACAAAATCCATTATAAAAAAAGTTAGAACGTCATTCCATGGGTTGAAGGGTGATATCACGCGTCACGACATCAACGTGATATCAAAACAGACGTCATTACCGCATCTTTTATTCAATATCCAGGGGGATTTTATAATCGATGAATTTTTGGTTCGGTCCCTTTTTTGGGTATTGTGATTTCCAAAACACCGTTTCTGTATTTCGTTGCGACCTTCTCTCTGTCTATGTTTTGTGTTGGAAGGGTCAGGGTCTTGTTGAACTTCTTTCCCTTGATCTCAATTTTGTCTTTCTCGAAGTCTATTTTTATGTCGCTTTCTTCTTCGCCCGGTGTTTCCGCGAAAATCCTTATGACATCGTCTTCTTCGAACAGGTCCGTTAGTGGCTCACGGATTTCCTCGGAACCCTCTTTGTTTGTTACCAGTGGTTTTTCCGGAAACGGCTTCCTTTGTCTTGGTCGTAGCGGCTCAATGGGGTCAAACGAATCAAGGGATCCGTCTGTCCAGAATTCCCCACGAATTATATACCCTTTCATTCTTGGTTCGTCGATCTTTTTAACGTCCCAGTTGCCTTTCAATTCGCCATTTTCGATGGCTTTCTCGGTTTCTTCAAATTGTTTCTGGATTCTTTCCATAAGTTTCTTGTTTAAGCTGCCGAAGTTTCCGAACAAATCGTCCAAATCGAAAAACGAATCCATTCCTCTTTACACCTCCTTTACAGACCTTCGAACTCCTCAAGAGCTTCCATCAGACGTCTCAACGCAAGGCTAATCATCATGAACCCAGATTCTCCAAACTCAGAGAAGCTGTACTCACCCCTACCAGTCTTCTTCAAGAATCCGCCCTCGGTAAGTTTACGGGCGTTCTCCCAGACGAGCTTAGGGTTCAGTTCCAAGTCGTGCATGAAGTCAGCGAAGCTAATGGTTTTGTCTTCCTCCTCCAGAAGTTTTCGCATCATCTTGAATCGCGTCTCGTTGGACAGTGCGTCAAAGATACGAGAGTACCTTGGGAAATCTCCCTCTATGATCTCAAGTTCAGTCTCAAGTTTATCTTTCGGCCATTCGGTTGAGGAGAGCGGAATCTCGAGGACGACCTTACCGTCTTCAAGTAACTGGAGCTTCAGATTCATGAGATTCGCCTTTATTACCAAAAAGTAATTACCTTTTGGTAACATATAAATCTTCTGTTCCAGAAAAAAGGACGAAAGGAAAGGGAAGGTTTCCGAAAACTACCTTAGGTCCGTGATCTCTCTTCGTTGAGCAGCCAAGAACTTTTTCACATCATCAGTCGAGGGCATATTCTCAAAGTCTCCCCTCACGGTGACAACCAAGGCTCCAGCCGCATTTCCGACTTCCAACGCACCCTCCAGGTCTAAACCGTGCAACAAGCTGGAAATGAAGCCTGCTGCAAACGCGTCGCCCGCCCCAATTACGTCTTCTATGGGAACCTTGAATGCGGGCTTTCGTGCGGATCTCCCTTTTTTGTAGGCCGTTGCCCCTTCGTCCCCGAGCTTGATGACCACGGTTTCAGGACCTATCCGTAAAACTTTTTGGGCGACATCATCTAGGTTTCTAGTTCCAAAAAGAATCTCAGCGTCCTGCGGCTCGGTGAGAACGATGTTTGCCTTTTTAATCATGGGCAGCAGCGTCGTTCGGGCCTCTTGCTTGCTCCATAAGCTTAACCTTATGTTTGTGTCAACTGACACCGTGACGCCTGCTTCTGAGGCTATTCTCAGAGCTTCGAAACATGCCTCTTTGCAGCTGGAACTGAGAGCTGGAGTAATGCCTGTCAAATGTAAAAGTTTAGCGTTCTTTATGTAATCCGCGTCAACGTCGTTAATGGACATCTTGCTTGCAGCTGAACCCTTCCGGTAATATAGTACGCTGCTTTTCCCTGGAATTGGGAAGTTGCGCTGAATGAAGTACACTCCGTTTGGTGCATCGTTTTCGGTTCTGATTTTTGAAACGTCCACCCCTTCCCCTCTCAAGAGACTGATGATGTATTTTCCGAACTCGTCGTCCCTTACCCGCGTAATGATGCCTGCCTTAAATCCCAGCCTCGTCATCCCTATCGCGAAGTTTGCCTCCGCTCCCGCCGCGTGTTTTTCAAAGAATGCAACGTGCCTTAATGGACCGTTCGAAGCAGCGTTCATTTGAATTAAAACTTCACCAAGGGTGACAACGTCCAACATAACAATCACCAACAAGCATCCTCTGAAATGAATATGATGACTCCGATTTTTAAGATTTCTTAAGAAAATTTCACAATTGACTCTCTTCGTCATTTTAACTGTGTGGTCTTAAATATTGCCAAATGAATCAGACCGTATGATGGAGGAAGGACTGTGCAACACATTCCGCATGGGACCTTGAGAAGCATCAAAGACTGGCAACAATTGATTACCGAGTGGGCGGTTTCAAAAGGTTTTCGTTGGAGCAAAGGGGACGTTGACACAATGTTGTTAAGGATTCACAGCGAAGTGAGTGAAGCCTCTGAAGCCGTTCGAGACAATGACGTTGCGGGATTCGCTGAAGAACTCGCAGACGTTTTCATAAGACTGGTAAATCTATGTGAAGTCTGGGAAATTAACCTCGAAGAAGAAGTCATAAAAAAACATAACAAAAACTCAAGTAGACCGTATTTACACGGAAGAAAAAACAAATAGACATACGTTTTAACGGTTTATTTAATGTCTATTGACGATGCCCCTATTGTTTTCTGAAAGTTCAAAATGGAAAAAAAAAGGGGGGTATGGGGGCTTACTTCGGGATGAAGTATTGTATTAAGCCGCCCATTGCGCCGACGAATATCATGACCCAGTAGCCCACTAGCAGTCCGATGACAAGTGGCAGAACTGTTCTGTCGTTGAGTTTTGTTCCGCCAGTCCTCAGGACCAGTGTCTTTGCGACCCATGCAACCAAAGCGGGTATTAGCCATCCAGTTCCTGCTGCACCTAAACCGAGGGCCACACCTGCGGGGTCAATTGGCCACCAGATGAAGCGGAAGTTCAGAACACCCAGCACCAGCACTATGACGATGCCTGCTAGTATTTGTGGGTATATTGGTTCCGAAATTCCTAAGCCGCTGTTGATGTTTCCCCAGGGCGCGTCGAAGACCCAGTGCCACCAAGCGTCGAACTGTCCCATCGGCCAGTTGTTCACACCGACCGTGTAGCTGAACCACAAGGCGGTTGGGTAGCCTATGACCGCTGACAGGATACCCGACACCAAGATTAACTTGGTAACGTCTCTCGGGTGTGTTCCCGTGTCATAAGCAACCTTGTAGCACATTGGAATGGCGAAAACTAATCCAAATTGCGTGTTGTTCTCCGCCATTATTTCGCCCGTCCACCTGTTTGCCAGCCACATTGTTGTGGTGAACTGTGCACTGCGCGTATAGGCTAAATCGCTTCCAGCGTATCCCACAGGAGTATAGACGTATTTTGTGAGGAACGGCAAGTGAGTCCAGTCGTTCGGGAATCCCCAAGCAGTACCAGCGACACCAGCGAAGCCGTACACCCTGATGATGGAAAGGTATAGCAGCCACATTGATAGAATGATTACTACGCTACCTACTGGGTTCGTTCCTGCGACAATGAGCAAGGCAATCAATACTACAGTGGAGCCACCGACCATTAGCCAACCCAACATTGGTGTAACAGCTTTCTTCTCTGGTTCAGCAGGCTTCTTGAACAAGCTTCCGATGTACGAGAAGTTTAGTGCAAACCATGTGATGGTAATACCAATAACGGAGCCTATCCAGACTCCGATCCATCTGAATGGTTCGCCCTGCATGAAAGCATGGAATCTGTCGCCGGTTTGTGCGAGTGCAGTGTAGTATCCGCTGTAGTAGGCTATCTGGCTTGGAATCAGTACACCGACCAGACAGAAGACCCAAATCGAGAACAGGATCTTCAGCGGGAACAGGTAGAATAACGCGTAGATCATCGGGTTCACCGGAAGGAACGCCATCACCGGAATGACGCTTGCGGAAGGAATTTGTCCGAGGCTGAGGGTTCCTAGGAACCACGGTAGGTACGGAGCCGCGGTCCAACCGTAGACGTCAGGTATTGCGGTACTTAGTTGTCGAGCGACTATTGGTACGACCAGTATTGCTCCTATCACGATGCCTACTAGGAACATCTTGGAGCTCGGTCCTTCTTCCGTCTTTTCCTTTTGGGTCGCCATTGTAATCTGCATTGTGCCAGTCAAGGCTGCTGGGTAAGGAAGTTTTTCAACCTCAATCCACCGTTCTTCTAGGAGCGCCATCCATCCGACCCAGAACATTAGCCAGCATACAGTGTACGCAATCCACCAACCGAGGAATGGTGACCAGTCGGCCCAAGGTGTCGCTGCTCCACCAGTCAAGATAGGAGTGACTGAGTCGCGATCGACTGGACCGAAGACCCAGTTTTCTCGGACAAGCCAAGTGGCTGGGTGCCAGTCAAACGTGTTGAGTCTTCCGTTGACTGCGTTGTGTACTATGCCGTAGGGGATCATGCTGTAGCAGAAGACAACCGACATGGCTGTGACGGTATACACTAGCGCCAACAGTTGCGGTGTCAAAGACTTTGAGAATGAGCTGGAGACTTTGGCTATAACCATCACGATGAACAGCGCGACAATTGGAGCAGTGAACGACCCAAGGACCATTGAGAACATCCAGCTAGGACCATAGGGTGACGTCAGGACGCCTATGAAGCTCATGACCGCAGATAACATTATGAGTATTGCCCATGTTTTAGGTGTCAAGACTCGTTTAGCTTCTTCAGTCATTTTCTTTCACTTCTGATTTTGTAAGTAATAGCTCTCCCTTTTTTGTATATAAGATTAACCGTCTACTTTCGATAACGCAATGACGACACGTCAATGCAAAAGTCTTATTAACGGAACGATGCTCGTATAATACACCGACTTTCCGGAGAGGAAAATTGTTAGGTGATGTGATGGTTCGAAAGGTTCTTCTCCGATGTCCCTTAATGATTTTATTATTATTGATTGTCGTGTCTCAGACATGGACAATTGAGCAATCTCTGTCAACTTCTTCAGTACAGCAAACTGGAGCAGACGAGCTTGCCGAACTTAACATGAGCAATGTATTACAGCACATTCAGACGTTGACAAGCTTTGGTTCTCGCGTGACGGGGTATGACGGTTTCTTCTTGGCTGCTGACTACATTGAGAATTATTGGGAATCACTCGGTTTGAACGTGTCTTCCGAATCATTCGATGTTGTCACCCCCATTACTGAAACAGCAGTCTTAACCGTACAGCTGTCCAACGGAACCCATATTGAAATGGAGGTTTACCCTCTTTGGCCAAACCACATCAATCCGTGTCCTTATCAAAGTCCCATTGAGGACGACGATTTAGTCTACGTGCCTCAAGGACTTCCTGAGGACTTTGACAGAGTCGATCCAGCAGGAAAAATTGTTCTCATGGACTTCAACAACAGGTGGTATTGGAAGAATGCTGCCACCTTCGGAGCAAAGGCGGTCATTTTCTTAGAACCAGATAGCACAACCAGCGTTGAAGCCGTTCAAAAAACGTTCAGCGTTCCTCTCAATTTTCCACGGTTATACATCAGAGGGGAGAACGCCACATTGCTCAGAGAACTCGTGACTCAACAAGGTGAAGTAAGAATATGGGTAGACTCACGCATGGTTTGGGAGGAAAAATCCGTTTCAAATCTTGTAACCACCATTCAAGGAACCGACCCAACTCTGAGAAATGAGGTCGTCATAATCGGTGCGTATTACGACTCTTGGTCAATTGTTCCACAGCTGGCTCCCGGTGCTACTGACTCAATGGGCATCGCGTTCCTTCTTGAGCTGTCAAGGCTTCTCACTGAGTCCAGACCCGAGAGAACAATCCGGCTTGTCGCCTTCGCGGGGCATTATCAGGGGATGATTGGCGCAAGGGAATACTTGGACAGCCACTTCAGCGAATTACGTTCTACGGTAAAGATGATGTTCTCTTTCGATTTAGCCAGCGACAGCGACATTACAGCCGTTTATGCCACGGGGACTATGTACCAGTATGATAGGCCTGCCCAGTTCCTGCGATACTATGCTCCTTGGCTAAACGACATTTTCGTCGAATGGCTACCTGATTTTGAACAACAGCTAGACCAAGAAACGCACATGATCAACGGAATACAATGGTCCTATCCGAACTGGATCAACGGGTTCGTTCCGTTCGAACCGTTCCCAAAGTATTTCGAGGCGGAAGTTTTTACCGAAACCTGTTACGGAGGAGGATTAGGTTTCGTCACAACGGATTCTTTCAGGCTGTATCAATACACTCCTTTTGACACTTATGCCAACGTGCAACAGCAAAACCTGGAAAAGCAATTAATTTTCCTGTGGCCCGTTCTTTATAATTCTGCTAGCTTCTTTGACAATTTTGGTCAGTTGTCTCCAGGTAGAGCAGATTTATCAGGAGTCTCAGACCACGGCTTGGTTGATGTGACTATACAATTAGCCACATACAACAAAACGTCAAACTATTTTAACCAGTATTCCAACGAAGACGGTCTGTTCTTTGTTTCAGTCGGACCGAATAGCAATGCAGCAGGATCCGTGCTTGTCGCAGGACTCACAACGTCCGCAGGTACTGGATCCGCAAGAAGTGCATTTGTTTTGGGAGTAATTGCAGGCGTTTTCACCGTAGCACCTGTACAGTCTTCAGGCGGAATCGTTTCGTCAGGAGCGCTAAGTCCGGGAATCGGGTTCTCTTTGGTTATGAAGCCGGACGATGAAGGTAAAGTTGTCATAAAAGGGCTTAGGCCTCGTTGTGGTATTGACGCTCAAGGCTACGTTCTCGACCCAGATACGGGTGAAATCGAGTGTGCCACTGATACGGGTCCATTTGGTACGCTGCTGATTAGGCAAGGTACACTTTTCGGCGCAGCTTCATCTGCTGCGGCTCCCACAGCTACCCCTGGGTCGGGTGGAGTTTCATATTTAATGAGCACCGGTAGAGGAGCAAGAAGCTTTGCTGACAATTCCGCGCACGGATTCCGCTATGTTCCCATTATCAATGTTTCAGCCATTGGTCTTGTAGGTTATCTGAATTTGTGGACAATGGGAAGCTCGCAGACGCTTAGCATTGACATCCTCAACTTCGTTTCGCACAGTTACCTTGTCTGGAGAGACGTATTGGAGTTTTCGCCTGAGGCAATGGTTTTCGCTCAGCCTGGCACAACTGTGGAGATGCTCATCAGGTCAGGGTCCACAGTGGTTTCAGTGTTGAATAATGCTTCTTCGACGGCGCCAAGCGGGCAAGGATACATGCTTGAGAAAGGAAAAACCACTGTGTTAACTGTGTTTGATGCTGCTGAGAACCTTTATTACTTGGCGGAGCAGAGAGGTGGTTTTCTTAAATCCAAAATGTCAAGTAACGCTAAGCTGAATCTGTATCTCGATGGAATAGACCATTTGAAACAATTGGCTGATGAAGCCCGCCAGAACAACGAAAACGGTAAATTATACTCTTACTCAATCGCCTATTGGCTGTATTCGGTAAACACTTATGTTTCGTCTTTTAGCCTAATTTACGACGTCGTGAACACGGCGACTTTCTTCTTCTTCCTCTCCGCTGCCTTTGTAGTCTTCATGGGAAGACTGGCCTTTAGCAGGGAAACTGGGATAAGGAGAATGCTGTCAATCATAATACTTTTCGTTATAACAAACGTTGCTTTAAGCCAAGTCCATCCTGGCTATGTTATTGCCTCAAATGTTTGGATGCTCATTGACGGACTCGCCGTCATACTTTTCTCATTTCTGTTGCTCTACATCGTCCTAGACGAGTTTAACTCCGCGATAAGTACAATAAGCAGGTCAGTTCTGGGTGCCCACCGGTCTGACATTGAAAGGGGAAGTCTCATCATGTCATCCTTGTCCATGGGAGTTGAAAACCTCAAGAAAAGACCCATGCGGACAGCACTGACTTTGACGACGATCATCATCACGGTTTCAGCGATGACCCTATTCACGACGATGGGGGTCATGGTCCAGCCACGAACATCATCAGTGGGCACAGCAACTTACACAGGACTTCTTCTTAAAAGACCCATACCTCCGGCTTCAAACATATTCAATCCGATATCTGACCTTTATTTATATGCTATACAAAACATTGCCTCAGAGGGATTAATGGAATTTCAACTGAACCCTAGAGCTTGGATATACCCATCTGGGCAAAACATGTTCATAATCTGGAACGCCACCGCCTCTTCAATTAGAGGAATGTTGGCAATGACGCCTGAAGAATCGAATATTTTAGAGGGCGCAAGAGTTCCCGGGCAAGGAGACGTCTTCGAACCAGGTATGGTAAACGCAATAATCATCACAGACACGCTTGCTGAAGAATTGAGCACTGACCTAGGTAGAAACGTCACCTACGGTACTACACTGAACATCTTCGGCGTCAACTGCACCGTGAGATGCATCATTTATGAGGACATAGGAAATGCTCTGCTGGCTAAAGACTTGGACAGAAGTGTAATCGTGCCTCCTGATCCTTTATCTTCTGGATTGGGAGGTATACCTTCTCCGCTCAGTCTTTCCAGCATAATCATTGTTCCCTACGACTTTGCGCAAGAATATTTCAACGTTCAACCCAACGTAATCGCCCTGAGCTCAACCGCGACAACATTGACGTTAAGTGAATTGGGTGAACGTGCCTTCGACATGGTCCTCACGTTGCAACAGTTTGACGTGTCCTACGGAATAGAAGGCTCAGCCAACGCGCAGCAAATCACGACAAGGGACATTTATATGCTGCGCGGCGAAGAAAACATGATTATCCCCCTTCTACTGTCATCTCTTACCCTGCTGTCCATGATGTTGAGCTCGGTTTTTGAAAGGACACGCGAAATACGGACCTTGAGCACAATTGGTTTGTCTCCTCGCCACATCGGCGCAATCTTCATAACAGAAAGCGTCGCCCTTGCCTTCTTAGGAAGCTTCTTAGGGTACATAACTGGAGCCGGCGTGACGACTGTGTTGTTCTCCCTGCAAATTTTCCCAAAGGATTTGATTCCTAACGTGTCTTCCGGCGTCGTCATAATCGTCATGGGCATAATGATGGCATCGACCATGCTGTCCTCAATCTACCCCGTTTCCAAGGCTTCCAAGATGGTGACGCCTTCGCTTCTGAGAAAATGGAGAGTCGGAAGTAAACCCGTGGGCGACCTTTGGAGCATAGGTTTGCCATTTAGTGCTACACCAGACGAATCCTTCGGTGTTTTGGAGTTCCTCACCGAGTTCTTCGAAGCCTCAGCCACTGAAAGAACAGGATTATTTATGCTTTTGAAGCCAGTTGAAGTGAGTCAAGAAGACGGTCGTAGGACCCTTAGTGCTAGGCTCCAGCTGTCGCCGTTTGACGCTGGAGTGATTCAGGTCTTTAACGTTATCAGTAGGTCGATAGCAACCGACAGGTACGGCTTTGAAATCGTGATCAGAAGGTTGGAAGGGTTGGAAAGCCTCTGGATCACCACGAACAAAGCACTACTTGACATAATTCGTAAGCAGTTCCTGATTTGGCGAGCCCTCAAGCAGGACGATCAGAAGAAGTACATTGAAAAGGCGATGACCTTATGGAGGAGCAAAGCAGCATAAAAATAGCGGGCAAACCCCAGAAAGGCTTAACATGGCGTACTATGCTGGCCTTCATTTTCATCATTTTCATCATACAACCCGCCATCGTTTACAACTGGCTCGTGAACGGGCTTTGGGGGCTTCCGTTTTGGTATGGAATGATGAGTTGGACTGTCGTTCTGTTATGGGTGGGGATAACGAGGCTTTGGGGGGCGTCACTCACCTCCAAAGAGATCTTCATCGTCAGGATTGTCGAGTCAGTTGGCTTAATGAACACTGGCTACTACTTCGCCTACATGCTGCGCAACCAGTACTTCGCGAATTCCGAGATAGCCAGAATCTACGGGGTCCAATCCGCAGTTCCAGCCTTCTTCTCCCCCATAGGAGCCGACGCCCAAAGGGTCATGTTGTCTCGGACTTTTTTTGACCCGTCGTGGGCACTACCAATCCTAGCCAGCGTCTGCGTCCCAGTACTACTTTCAGCCGTGGCGAATTATTCGCTGGGGCTTCTAGCCTACAGCCTGTACGTTAAAGAAGAAAAGCTTTCCTTCCCCGCGGCAACGTGGGACGCCAGGACGATGAAGGCTTTCGGAGAAAGAGAGTTGAACAATATACGAGTCATTGCGTTAGCAATTACTGGCGGCGTGCTATACGGGTTTGCGTCGAATGGTTTGACGTCGATTCTGGGGATTCCGTTGGTCCCCCGTTACCCGATTGATTTAACAGCAATACTCGAGAATTCGCTTCACGGAGCTTCCTTCTCCTTCACCTTGGATTTAACGAACTACCTTTGGGGTTTCATTTACCCCATAGAGTACATTGCGGTGCAATTGGTATTGACGATGGCCATATATTTCGGGGGCAACCCTTACATTACCCTGAACAATCTTTGGCCAGCGGAAAGCAAGTGGACCCCAAACCTCGGTTACCTGTGGATGACTAACATGTCATCGTTGTACTTCTGGAACAGCTTCGCAATCGGATGGGGCATAGCCATAGCCACGATACCGCTTCTTCTCAGGTACAAGTCAGTCATCAGTGCATTCAAAGGCATTGGAAAAAGCTTCAGCGGAGAAACCGAGTGGTGGCTTAACGGCAGAAACCTGTTGCTAATTTACCTCGCAACAGCAGGCGCCGCCATAATTTTTACTGGGCTTCTTGTCCCCGGGTTTCCACTTTGGCTCATGGTCATCTTCACGCTAGGCGTGTCATTCGTGATGACCCTTCTGCAGACCCGTTCAGCTGGTGTCACATTCGGTGCGAACGTGCCCTACCTCCGAGAAACGATGATTTACTACAGCGGATATAGGGGTCTGGACATTTGGTTCTTGCCGCAGGAAATGTTCCTGTTTCTAGGCGGCTCCGGCGTGACCCAGCAGCTTCTCATGGCCTCGATGGTCGACGAGGACGTGAAAGAATATACCAAAGTGTACTTCCTTCTAATTGTGCTGGGGCTCATTGGAAGCCTAATCTTCGTCTCGGTCTTTTGGCGCTTGAACCCAATACCGGGTTTTGCGTATACCTATACGATTACGGGCTGGCCGGTGGAAGCGATGAACTTCTGGCGCTGGCAGTCCTGGCTGTGGACGGGAAACCTCTTCGGGCCGAAGTTCGCGCTTGACCTAGGCTTTGGAAAGTTTCAGGTGCCGTATTTTATGCTGACTGGCTTCAGCATATCCACTGTGCTTTACCTCGTCACGGACCTCATATTCCACAAACCTTACTTCGCGATTGCCATGTTGGGCGCTGCGACTCCGACCGCAGCTCCGATGCCTTTCATGCTTGCTGTTTTCATCGGTTCGCTGCTTTCCCACGTGATAGGGAGGACGGTCGGTCGCAAGTTCTGGGAGTCAAACAAGGGATTCATAGCCATTGGCTTCCTGATAGGTGACGGCGTTATCTCAACCGTTCTCACAATAATCTCTCTCCTGAACAAGTCTACCTGGCTACTACCCTATTAAATGCACAGTTTTAACCATGCTTTGTTTATTTGTGGAGATTGATAAGCATCATTTTAGAGTCAATATAAATTAACATACAGTATTCTCTCTTGATTGATGCGAAAATCGTTGTTAAAAAGAAGATTTTATACGTGCTCCATAATAGAATAGAAGAAAACGAAAAGGTTCTCAAGAGCTTGCAGCCATGAAAGTCTCATTCGTGAACCCTGGTCCTAACGAGTCCCTTCTGGAGGGCGAGAAGACGATGACGGCAGCGTGCCCTCCCCTTGGTATTTTGTACATTTCCTCGACGTTGAAGAGCAGAGGCATAGACGTGTCCGCGATGGACCATGCGGCTGAACGGGTCTCCGTCAAGCGGGTCGTCGACTGGGTAAAGAAGGAGGACCCCGACGTCCTCGGGTTGTCTGTGCTTGTCAGCTCCAGCTTGACGGCGCCCCGAATCGCGGAGGAGGCGAAAAAGGCGAACCCCAACCTCGTCGTCGTCTTCGGGAACCACCACGCGACGTTCAACGCTGAGAGAATACTCAGGAAGTACCCCTTCGTGGACGTCGTCGTCAGGGGCGAGGGCGAGCAAACGTGCCTCGAGCTCGTGAACCGACTGGAAAAAAAGAGGAGCCTTCAGGGCGTTCTAGGCATAACCTACAGGCGTAAGGACCGCATCGTTTCGAACCCTGACAGGCCCCTGATAAAGGACGTTGACTCGCTGCCCTACCCCGACCGCAGTTTATTAAAGAATGAGTATCACAACACGACCGTCGGCATCAACGTGGCTCCGAAGAAGTTCGCCAGCTTCCTTTCCTCCCGCGGGTGCGTGTTCAAGTGCCGTTTCTGCTGCTGCTCCAGCATCGCTCACGGAGTTTGGAGGGCAAGGTCCGTCGAGAACGTTTTGGAGGAGCTCCACCTTCTGGTGAGCGAGGGCTACAGGCAGGTTATGTTCGTCGACGACAACTTCACCCTGAACCGGAAGAGGGCGGTGGAGCTCTGCCGCAGGATGAGGAAGGAGAAGGTTGAACTGGACTGGATCTGCGAGGGAAGGGTCGACCAGTCCTCGTACGACATGTACCGGGAGATGGTGAAGGCGGGCTGCCGGATGATGTACTTCGGCATCGAAAGCGGCACCCAGAAGGTCCTCGACTACTACGACAAGCGGACGACGCCGCAGCAGTCCAGGGAGGCCGTGGAGAAGGCGAGGAAGGCGGGGATGGACCTCATCGTCGGCTCGTTCATCATCGGCGCCCCAAACGAGACCATGGCTGACATCCAGGAGACCCTTGACTTCGTGAAGGGGCTGAACCTCGACATCCCCCAGATCAACGTCCTAGGCGCCTTCCCCGGAGACAGCATCTGGCGGGAGTTCAGCGAGAAGGGCCTCATCGACGAGGACAAGTATTGGGAGAGGGGAGTCGGCGTTTCAGATGTATTTTCTGATGCGGTGTCGCTTGAGGAGATGAGGGCGATGGTGCGCAGGTTCTATAAGGAGTTCCTCACGTCCCCCAAGTACGTGGCGAGGCAGCTTCAGCTCACGCTTAAGAGCACATATCGGTTGGACGTCGTCTTCGACAGCCTAAGCAGAATCAGAGCGGTGATGGACGGCATCTCAAGCTTCACGTCGCTTTAAAAAATCCCGTCGTCTGTTTTGTGTAACATCGGCTTTCAGATTTTGTCTAACATTCAGCGCTGGGAGCTATCTGATTTGAGTGGCAAATATTTTTTGCGTTTGCATGACAAATTTTTGTTGTCGAAGACCTGCCTGTTTTGCGGCGCACTTTTTCTTTTGTTATGGGGCGCAAATTTGTAAGATTCATCGTTTGTTTAGAGGGGGCTACTTATAGGTTGGTCGGAAAAGCTGACCATTTCCTAAGACCTTGTCTGTTTTGTGTGACATTAGAATTTTTAGTTTGCGTGACAATATACGATTCGTTTTAAGGGTCATCAGTTTCTTTCTTGGCGTCATCGTGGGGATTTTTTACGATTTTAACGAATACTTTCCATGAAAGGTTCTGAACTTGAAAGCATGTCGTTGACTATTGTCGAAACGCCTTTGTCGTCTTCGTATAATACAAGGTAAACTCTCCAATGGTCAGGCTTTTCCCTTAGTATCGGCTGGTCGGTGGTCAGCCCCAGCATCCAGTCCTCCAGTCCCGCTTCGCGGCATAACTCCTCTTCAACCTGCACGAGAATTTTCGGCTGTGCCAGTTTCAAGGCGTCTCCTCTGAGCTCAGCGAACTTCCGGTCAATGACGATTCTATACTTGCCTCTGCTTAGCCCATCTGCCCAGCGTGGAAGCTTTTGTCTCATATACTCATAGGCTTCGCGGTTTGACAGCCTGAAGAAGCCCGGCGTCAGCTCCTCCCCTAATATTCTCAGGGCTCTCCCGAGCATCGTCCAGCACACCATGTTCTGCACGTCGTTCCAGACGAAGGAATAGACCCTCCCGAAATCCGCAGCCCACCTCTCTCCGAGGCTTTCTGGGACGTTTTGTTTTTCGGAGTCCAGCGACAACGAAGCAACCACCTCCGAAGGGGCATACGACGGCTTCCCCAAAGCGTTACCCGGAACGGTCGAAATGAACCTGTGAACGTTGTCCGCGTTGTCGAGGTCCGGAAAACCGTTAAGAAGCGGCGAAAGCTTGTGCCGCCCCTCGAGGACAGCGCAAACCTCGCTCAGACCCAATCCGTACTTCTCCAAAACCTCTAGGTCATCAATTGGGCTGTTTTCGAACGCAAAGCGCAACGCGCCCTCATGCGTGAATCCCAACGTTTCCTTCATAACCTGGTCCGAAATGTGGGGGAATGGGCCGTCGCCCGCGTCGTGTAGGGCTGCAGCTGCAGTCAACAGTAGCCTGTCATGAAGGTTTCCGCCGGAAACGAGGAGCGAAAGGTTTCCCACAGCAACAGAATGCTGGTATCTAGAAGCCGTGGCGACGCGTGGCCCCAGCCACCTTGGAACCGCGGAGAGGGTAATGTGCTTCAGCCTCTGGATTATGGAGGTTTTGGAAAGGTCCTCAAGCAGGGAGGTCTGCAGGTTGCCTGTTTCCAAAGTAATCCCCTTTTTACATAATTTAACTAATGTGTCGAACAATTTTGGTATGAGTCTCGTCCAGTCAGCCTTAAAAGGCTAACGAAGGGACATAGGCACTCATGGAAGTGCAGGTCGCGGTCTGCGGTCTAATCCTAAGGAAGGGCAAGGTCCTGATTTTGAGAAGGGCGGCAGCTGACGAGTTTGCTGAACGCGGCTTTTGGACGCTACCCGGGGGAAGAGTGGAGGTTTCCGAGCCTCCCGACGACGCGGTCGTGAGGGAGGTCAAGGAGGAGACTGGCTTGCACGTGGAGGTTCTGAAGCCCATAAATGTTTGGAGCGGAACCAGAGGCGACGTGTGGAGAATAGGCATCGACTATCTCTGCAAGGCAGTGGGCGGAGCCGTGAAGCTCAGCGCAGAACACGACGACTACGCGTGGGCGACTCTCAGCGACCTCGGAAAAATGTGGGTTGAGGACTGGGTCAAAGAAACCATTTTTTTAGCCGAACAGGAGACGGCGCGTAATAGCACCGCATAAAATTTTAGTGAAGTCGTCGCATTAACATAAAAGCTGGCTGAAACAAAATTACTAGCTGCGGTTGGGATGAGTAAAATGAAACGCAAGCCTGAGGAAGACGAAAAGAGTCTCATAGAAAAAGTCAAAACGGCGCTTCTGGGGATGCAGCGGTACAACTGGGAGCAGGGGGTTGCTGCGCAGGCTATGCTGGAGCTGGGCGATGACCAGTGGACTGTTTCTCTGGCGAGGGCAGCAGTCATGCGGCAACAGAATGGTCGGTTCTCGGTCATCGGCAGTCACGACCCGCTTACGGACTCAGCGAGCGTCGGCGAAGCAGTCTTATATGCAGGAAAAGTTACGGGTGACCCGCTTTTTATTAATGCAGCGGAGGAGATGCTTCGCCTGCTGCTCACGACCGACCACAGGGCTGAGAACGGGGCGCTTTACCACGTGAACCTGAGGAAGGAGATTTGGGTTGACGCTTACTACATGGCTCCCCCGTTTCTCGCGGTTGCGGGGCACCCCGAGGAGGCCGTGGAGCAGATTGACGGGTACCGCGAGTTTCTCTGGAACAGCGAAGACAAGCTGTTTTCGCACATCTGGGACGACGAGAAGAAGGAGTTCAAGAGGAAAGCCTACTGGGGCGTCGGGAACGGGTGGGCTGCGTCTGGAATCACGAGGGTCATCAGAGCCCTCCCCGAAAACATGGAAAAGGAAAGGAACAGGCTCATTACCTACGTGACGGAAGTCATCGACGGCTGCGTCGCCCACATGAGGAGTGACAGCCTCTTCCACGACGTCGTCGACGACCCCAAGTCTTTCGTGGAGACCAACCTCGGTCAGATGGTCAGCTACTCGATTTTCAGGGGAGTCGAAGACGGATGGCTGAACAGGTCATACATAAAGCACGCGCAGAAGATGAGGAAAGCTGCAAGGTCCAAGGTCGACCGCTACGGCATGGTCCAGGGAGTTTGTGGAGTCCCAGAGTTTAACCGCCCCTACGTAGCGCCTGAGGGGCAAGCTTTCTTTCTCCTGATGGAAGCCGCAGCCAGAGAATATGAAACCCATATTTAGAACATCAACAACTAAACCGGTGTTGTATGGTCAGTTCTGCTTTTTTCCAGCGGTTTCTTTGAGGAAGCTGACGAGCTCGTCCTCTCTGGGGAACATCTTCGTAGCGTACCACTCGAAGAAGGGGCTGGGCTCGAACGGGTAGAACACGTAGACGAACTTCGCGAGTCCCTTGGCTTGGACCATCTCGCACAGGACGCCCGCTGACAGCTGCTCCCGCGGGTGGTATGCGACGACGATTGAGCCGCTCTCGATGATTTTGTAGTCGATGTCGATGACCTGCGCCCGAAGGCTGTTAATCGCAGCTTCTATGTCCCAATAATCGACCTCGTACTTCTTGGCGCCGTCGGAGTACCGCACCGTGACCCCGATTTTTTGGGGCAAGCCCTTGCCTTTCGCTAAAGCCTCGTTACGTATGGTCCTCCAAGCCTCAACGAGCTCCCAATCCTTGATCATGGAGGGGTCGAAAACCGTGTAGTACGGCTGAAGCGAAGCAGAGAATCTTTTCACATCGTTGAAGAATTCCGCTCCCTCACCCGTAATAGGGTGGCTCAGGTAAACCTTCTTCTTGCATCTGTTGAAGATAAGGTCCTCCAGCAGCTCAACACCGTGCTCCTTAGCTGCGATGAAAAACTCTTTGTGCGGGGTGAAATTTCGCGAAAGGTTGTAGATTCCGTTGATTTCTTCCCTCCTCCACTGCGAAAGCTCGACGAGGGTGAAGCTGTGCTCCCTCCACTGCGGGTCCTCCTTCAGCCTTTCCCTGACCCTGACCAAGTCGTCCACGACTACGAGGAAAATGTCGGGGTTCAGGGCTTTGACTTCGCGTTCCTCCAGCCCCATGAACGATTTCCCCTTCCACTCGAAATGGTAGGGAGTGCTCACGACGTGGACGCCGTCCTTGCTTCTAATCTCCTCGGTTATTCTTCCCAGAGCTGCGGCTCGGAAGCTCTCGAGCTCCGCGGGCTTGCTGTCGTAAAAGTCGAGGACGTTCAACTTGTTCAGGATGAAGCCCTGCTTCTCGGCCTCCTCGACTAGGTACTCGAATAGGTGGTAATAGAAGAACTCGCGTTTACCCCTCAGCTCCTGAAGGTACTCGTCCCTTCCAGAGCCGGGCTGCCCCGCGCAGATTACCACGGTCTTCTTCAACTTCTCAACCGCCTGTAACAATAATTGACTTTGAGGTTTATGAAGCCTTAGCTGTTCAAAAATTCCTACAACCACCACCTAGTAAAGCTTATTACGTTACTGACAGAATTCTAACGTGATTTAGGAAATTAGCACTGGGGTAACCTGCGTTGTTTGAGGATTTTGCTGTGAACATTAGCAAGTTCGAGGAGCTTCTGCAGGAAATTTCCGCGAGCACCACGAGCGGTGTAATCTCCGAAAGGCTGCCTCCGTCGGAAATCTGGAAAAAATCCGAGCCGGACGTGACCGCCTTGCGGAGCCTTGCTGAACAAGTTAAGAAGTCAATGCTTGTGCTCAAGCCCGAGAAGGCCGCGTCGATAGAGAAGCGGTCGGCAACGTTGACGCATTCCCTGAACAGGTTCAAGGAACTGCTCTTCAGGAAGGGGGAGCAGGCTCCCAACCCTAAACTGGCTCTTGACGAGCTGAGGAAGGCGATGACGGAAGGCGCCAGCCTCCTCGACTTGGCGAAGGAAATCAAGGGCAGCCCGTCCGAGGGAATCGCGGCAATCCTGAAGCTGAAGGAGGTCTACGACTCAAAGGAGTATCTTTCAGCGATTCCCGTGCCCGAGGTCACCTACGTCAGGTTCGCAAGCCTCAAAACTGAAATAGAGGGCTTGAAGCGGTCCGTGGCGAACCTTGAGCGGTCGCTGAGTGAGCTGCGGACGAACCTTGACGGCGTCGTCGACGAGCTCACCAAGTTCAGGGCTCTCCCCGCCGAAAAAGCGAAGGATGAGCCAGAGAAAGCCGAAGAAACCAGCAACGAAGATACTAACGCTGAGCCTTCTCTGATGACGAAAGAATAAAAAAATTCCAAACAACTTTTCGGTGTCAGAAAAGGATGTCGATGGTTGACGTATCCGCGAAGCCCGAGGTTCACAGGGTAGCGACCGCGAAGGGGCAGCTGAAGCTAAGGAAGGAGACCGTCGCCCTCATCAAGCAGGGAAAAATCGAGAAGGGAGACCCCTTCCAAGTCGCGAAGGTCGCGGGGACGCTTGCAGCTAAGCAGACGAGCTCCATCGTGCCCCTGTGCCACCCGCTTCCCCTAACAAGCGTCAAAATAAGCTTACAAATCGTGGATGATAACGTCGAGGTCGAATCCACCGTCAAGACCAAGGCACAAACAGGCGTGGAGATGGAAGCCCTCACCGCAACCGCGGTTGCCCTCTTAACCGTTTGGGACATGACCAAGCAGTACGAGAAGGACGCCGATGGGCAATACCCTCATACAGCGATACGCGACATACGGGTCACAAGCAAACTGAAGGGGAAGCCGCAATGAGCGACACGTCAGCGAAGCACAAGGCAGAAGCCCCCAAGACGCTCAACTACGCGGTGATAACGTGCAGCACGTCGCGGTACAAACAGTTCGCTGAAATAGGCAACGCTGAAGACCCGTCGGGAGACCTGATTGCTAAGATTCTGAGAGACGGCGGACAGCGAGTGACTTTACGAAGGCTGGTCTCCGACGACAAGCCGATGATTCAGCAAACCGTGTCGAGGGCTCTGAAGTCGAGGAAAACCGACGCCGTCATAACGACGGGGGGCACGGGGATAAGCCCAACAGACGTGACCATCGAAGCCGTCCAGCCGCTCCTCGACAAGGAAATCCCCGGGTTCGGGCAGCTCTTCAGAACCATCAGCTACCAAAAAATCGGTTCACCCGCAGTCTTAACGCGGGCGATAGCAGGCGTGGCAAGAGGAAAACCAATATTCTGCCTACCTGGTTCGCCGCAAAGCGTTTCTCTGGCTCTTGAAGCCCTCATCCTGCCCGAGGCTGCTCATATTTTCAAGCACGCGCACGAATCTTAGGGTTCCAGAAGAATTTATTGTGGACCGCTTTTAGTTGAAAGGAAGTTGACCATGTCCTCGTCGAAGTCGAACCACTTGGACAGCCCGTCCTTCGCGGCTTCGTCGGCTTGGAAGATTATGCGCAGGTACGGGACCACGTCCTTCGCAGCTTGACCCGACGACATGTGACAACGCTTCCCGACCTTAAGCCCGACGGCCGACAGCATCGCCCGCTGAGCCCTCGAAAACGACATCGACATGATGCGGGAGGGGAACCTGAAGGGTACCCAGCCCTGGGTCATGTGGCTCCAGGAAGCCGCGACGCCCGCCGTCATGAAGTCAACCAGGTACCTCATCAACGACCAGTTCTGCGTGGCGCCGATTCTACCGCGGTACAGGTCAGCCTCCGCAACCATCTCCATTGTTACGGCTAGCTCCTTCGGGTCCTTGACCTGGTGGGGCACGTTCTCGTAAATCCACTCGAAGAGCATGTCGGGGTCGACGTCGGAGGCGTCCATGGCCCTCTTCGCGTCGACGGCGGTCCTCGCGTAGAAGATGTCCCCGAGGACCTTGAAGATTGCCTCCTTCCTGTCCCGGCTCGAAAGCCACGAAACGTCACTGTAGGTTAACCGTTGTTTTCCTTGTGCTAACGCTTGGAGGTCGTTGACCGCCGACCTCAAGTCGCCGCTCGCTCTTTCAGCCACGAGCTTCAGAGCGTCGGCTTCAGCTTCGATGTCTTCCGTGCTGCAGATTTTTTTAAGGAAAGCTTCCATGTCCGTCCTCGCGAGCTTCTTGAACTCAACGAGTAGACAGTATTGCCGTAGCGTCGAGAACCTCGGGTCGTACGCGTTGTTCGCCGTAAGTATGATGGGCGAACCCGTAGTCTTAACGACGTCGGTTATGACGCGTAGCCCGCCGCGGTCCGCCGTGCCCGTGACGCCGTCGAGCTCGTCGAATAGGATGAGCCGCCTCTTGCCGAAAAGGGTGGTGTAGTGGCTGGCGGTTCCTGCGAATCTCTGGACTGCCTCGGCGGTTCTGTAGTTGCTGGCGTTGCTTTGTACGAGCTCCATGCCGAGGTCGCTGGCTAGGGCTTCGGCTAATACGGTTTTTCCCGTTCCGGGCGGTCCGTGGACGAAGAGCGCTCTCTTTTTCGGCGGCTTCTTGTCCCACTCGTGGACCCATTTGAGTACCTTGTCCTTGGCTTCCTGGTTTCCGACGACCTCAGCCAGGGTCTTCGGCTTGTACTTTACGGTCCACGGGACGAACAACGCCTACTGTCCTCTCTTTATCTCGGCTCCCGCCTCGACCAGCTTCGCCAACAAGGCGCTGAGCTGGATTTCCTCGTTCGAGCCCTGCAGCAGCCTGAAGTCCACTTCCCCGATTATTTCGGCGAGTTTGACCTTCCACTTGTCAGGCACGCTTGTTAGTCTGAAGGCTTCGCTGTGAATCTGCCCGATGACGTCGGTTCCAGCCAGCCCGTACTTCAGCAGCATGTCCCTGAGCTTCTTGCGGGCTTCCACGAAGTCCCCGCTCAACGCCGTCAAAAGCATGTCCCGCACGTCTACTGGGTTCGCCCTGCCGACGACGGAGTAGACGGTTTCCTCGTCTATGGGCTTGCCGATTGACGCCGCCGTCTGGAGGATGTTCGTGACCCTCCTCAGGTCTCCGCCGCTGATGTCCAGAACCGCCTCAAGCCCGTCGTCCTTGACTGTCAGGTTCTCTTTTTCAGCGATGCGCTTGACCCAGTTGACGGCGTGCTCCCTAGGCAGGTAGGTGAACCTGAAGGGTGCGCACCTTGACTGGATGGGCTCGATGAT
>Ga0233423_10000173_pt1 | contig 39799 bp, 41 predicted proteins | sample Watercolumn_Mata_FD_180713 | JGI IMG/M metagenome (GOLD analysis project Ga0233423, IMG submission 180713) | Freshwater microbial communities from Lake Matano, South Sulawesi, Indonesia - Watercolumn_Matano_2014_112_MG | ecosystem: Environmental > Aquatic > Freshwater > Lake | place: Indonesia... | reverse complement strand
CATCTGGTTCTGCCAGCAAGTCAACCACAGTGCCCTGGGGGTAGGTAAAAGTCCCCTCACCAGGGTCGGTTACATCACCACCAATGGTGCTGTCCACTGTCAGGTCATATCCAGGCAGCGTCAGGTTAAGGTTTGTGACAGCGCCGGATTGCCAGATGGCTGATTCATTTGCCAGGACGCCGCCAATGCGGAACGTTACTGCGGCACCAGCAGTACCTGGCACAAGCAAACTATACTCTCCCAGGCTATTCACGGTGGTCTCAGCTCTTTTAACACCGCCTACGTAAGCCTCGACCACTGTTCCTTCAGGCATTGGAGTGCTGTCAAAGCTTACATTGCCATAGAATGCGTGTGGTATTTGCGGTGGTTGAGCATAAGCTGGCAAAGCACCACCAGCGATGAGGCACAGAGCTAGTAGGAGCCCGAAGGCTCCTGCTAGCCTGCCGGCGCTTCGTCTTGTTAATCTATATCCGCTTGTCTGGCTTTTCATAATTTAAACACCTCCAGCCTTACGGATATATGTCTCCATCTTGTGTGAATGACACCCAGTAGCCCAAACCCGGCTTCATTAGCGGATTGTTATAATTTGGAGGTGGAATCGTGAACCAAGCGCCGTTCTCAAAGCCGTATATCCTGGTGTATTTGCCCGCCATGGCATTCAGGTAATCAACAGCCGACATATCAGCGATGGACTTGAAGCCAACCATGTTCCAGCCGGCTACCACGTCATAAACTGGTGGTAGTCCGGGAGGTGCTGGCAGTTCCCTACCGTCTATCCACAACTCTACTGCGTCATCCATGTTAAACCAGTAGGCTTTGCCATCCTCAATGGTGGTGAGGGTGTTAAACGCTGGCGGTGCATAGATGAGCCAGTCATTGATAACAGCATCGTAGTACCAGATGCTGAGAACATCATCCTCGATGCAAGCCAGCACGGTATCAATATCCGTGTCATTGGGAATGATTGGTAAGGACATGAGGTTCCAGTTGGCATCCAGTTCCACACAGGTCGTCCCAACCTTGAACTCGTCTGAGGTAACGGATGCTGAACCGGAGAATTCCAGCTTCTTGCAACCTGGCATGTCGATTGAGAGGTCGTCAAAGGTGGCAATGCCCGTGCCATCGGTCTGCTGTGTCAGCGTACCAGAGAGCGTGCCTATGCCTATGAGCGTCGCCGTAACATCCAGCCCCTCAATCAGGTTGTTGAACTCGTCTTCAGCCCTCACCGTTACTGGTGGAGCAATCACCTCATTGACTGCAGCATCTGTTGGTTGCTGCACTATGGTCAGGGTGTCTACAGCAGCAGGTGTCACATCGAACAGAGCCGAGTCGGTATTTATCGCGCCGCTGGCGAAATGCAACAGGTAATCAGTATCAGCCACGTTGATTACCAGGTCATTGAAGGCAGCTATACCGTCAATACCTGTAGTCCGAGTAGTAGTCCCTGAGGCAAAAGCGCTTTTGTTCAATGTAACATTTACGTTAACGCTCGCAATGGGAGCACCCAGCGTATCCAGAGCCTGCACCTGCACAGGGGAAGCTCCCTGAATTACCTCGCCGGCGACAGTATTTTGCGGCTGATTGACCATTACCAGCTGGTCAAGAGCTACCACGTCGAACGGATCGGAGTCGTCGGTTATTAAGCCGGTAGTGTCGTCAGAGAACTCCAGCACGTAACCGGTGTCAGCCACGTTGATTATCAGGTCATCGAAGGTAGCGATACCGTTGCCAGCTGTTGTCTCAGTTGTGGTGCTCCCGGCGGCAAAAGCGCCCTTATTCAGTGCCACATCTATGTCAACGCCTGCAATCACGTTGTCGAATGCGTCCTCAGCCAGCACTGTCACCGCTGGAGCAATCGCATCACCGGCGATAGTCTGTGTTGGCTGGACCTGTACAGTCAGCGTGGCAAGGTCAGCGGGTATTACATCGAACGCATCGGAGTCGTCGGTTATTAAGCCGGTAGTGTCGGAGAACTCCAGCACATAACCGGTGTCAGCCACGTTGATTATCAGGTCATCGAAGGTAGCGATACCGTTGCCAGCTGTTGTCTCAGTTGTGGTGCTCCCGGCGGCAAAAGCGCCCTTATTCAGTGCCACATCTATGTCATCTCCTGCTCTAGGATTACCGAATTGGTCCAGAGCTAGCACTGTCACCGCTGGAGCAATCGCATCACCGGCGATAGTCTGTGTCGGCTGGACCTGTACAGTCAGCGTGGCAAGGTCAGCGGGTATTACATCGAACGCATCGGAGTCGTCGGTTATTAAGCCGGTAGTGTCGTCAGAGAACTCCAGCACATAACCGGTGTCAGCCACGTTGATTATCAGGTCATCGAAGGTAGCGATACCGTCAATACCTGTAGTCCGAGTGGTAGTCCCTGAGGCAAAAGCGCTCTTATTCAGTGCCACATCTATGTCATCTCCTGCTCTAGGATTATCGAATTGATCCAGAGCCAGCACTGTCACCCCATTTATAGCTGAAGCGATCGGATCACCGGCGATAGTCTGTGTCGGCTGGTCGACAACCACCAGCTCGTCAAGGTCATCAGGCACCACGTTGAACGCATTCGAGTCTCCGGTTATTAAGCCGGTAGTGTCGTCAGAGAACTCCAGCACATAACCGGTGTCAGCCACGTTGATTATCAGGTCATCGAAGGTAGCGATACCGTTGCCATCTGTAGTCCGAGTGGTAGTCCCTGAGGCAAAAGCGCCCTTATTCAGTGCCACATCTACGTCAACACCTGCAATCACATTGTCGAATGCGTCCTCAGCCAGCACTGTCACCGCTGGGGTAATTATATCACCAGCGACAGTCTGTGTTGGCTGGACCTGTACAGTCAGCGTGGCAAGGTCAGCAGGCACAATCTCAAAGGCGGCAGATGTATTTGGTCCATCTATATAGCCATTAAATGCGTCGGTGGTGACAACATCTACAGTATATGTATTCCCCACTGTTTGATGGTTTACGACGCCATTAAATGCTATTGTCACGTTCCCTGCATTGAAAACAGTCCCGCCACTTCTGCTCACAATAAGCACCTGTCCATCTCTGGACAATGTAAAGCTACCGTCTGGTCCTGTTATAGTTCCCAGAGTTGCCCCTGAAACATTGAAACCAGATGGAAAGGCGACTTTCATCTTCCCGTTAATGGGAAGGTTGGTAGCTGTGGTAAAAGCAACGGTGTGCGTTGTGGTGGCTCCGGCTGCATTATCCGTCGGCGTATTGGTTACACCTGTGAGGTCTGCAGCAAAAACCGGCACCACCAGACTCAACGCCAGGGCTAATGCTAAAAAGATACCCAAGATAAACTTGGTTGCTTTGCTTTTCAACTCATAAACCTCCTCTTGAAAAGTCAGAAATGTTTCATTACTGTATCTGTAAATTAGTTAACTTTTACCGGCTCTCACCCCCTTGCATTACGATTTTTGTAGTCGTTGTCCTGCGATTATTCTTTTGCGAGTTGCTTTATCGTGCTCGATAAGCATCACCTCCATTTCTAAATGCTCGATGTAAAGACGCTAACTTTGTGTCAATGTGGCTCTTTATCTTATTTTGACCTCCCACCCTCGTGGCTTTTCTTCTCATACCAGCAGGCGGCGCACAGCCCACCTAGGGCTTCGCCAGCTACCTTGCTCAACAGGTCATATTTCATCCCGCATCTGGGGCACTTAACTTTTCCATTCATGTTGACAGCTGCGCCGAATCTAGAAGCTAGACTCTTCCTCATGTCTGGTCGCCTCTGAATTGCCACTGAGACTTGTTGCCCTTGTTGCCTTTGACGTGTTCTTCCAGAATATGGGCAACCAGATGCTTAAGATGTATACCCTTGCTAACTGCCTCCCCCTTCAGTTTTCGGTGCAGCTCAACACTTAAACTGGTGCGAATTTCAGGCATTATTACCTCAATATTCGGAAGCTGTTCAGCACACACAGCATGGGTATCACACCACGCACAGCCAACCTATCATGGCTTACCTATTCGTACATTATGTGTCCCTATGCGTACACAATAATAAGGACTTTAGTACTATTTGTCAATAGGTTTTTCAACAGAATCTGTGAAAAAATTCTGGGGTGTCGCCGAAAAACTTTGAAATATTATTACAGTATGGTAAAATCATTCGTTAAACTTAATGAGGACAAATTGAAAGAAGAACAAACACCTCTAGCTTCGTTCTTGAAAGAACTTATGCGCCGTCGAAAATTGTTGCCGAGTCAGTTGGCGGCGGAGCTGGGTATAAGCCATGCTACCATCAGCCGCTGGCTCTCCGGTCAGGATTTGCCTGGAGTTAGGTCATGCCAGAAGCTGGCTAGATATAGTGGTGTACCTCTCACCAAGGTCCTCGCTGCTGTTGGTTATCTGCACATGGTGACTGAAACACAATCTGCCGAATGGCCGGAGTTTCGTGACTATGCTAAGCAGAAGTACCCCGACGAACTGGATGAGGACTTGATTGCGATGATTGAGGACCTGATTGAGCGCCGGCGGTCGAGAGGATACGACAGCAAAAAGTCTTAGGCTGCAGGAAAATCAGTACACATAAAATTCTCTCATGACATGGTGTTGGACTGGTGACAGGGCACTTGTTTCAGCGGCGGCATGCTTGAACAGCCTCTATAATCCCTCTCTACGAAGCGGATTTTAAAACTTTCACGATATTCTTACCCGAAACCTATTGACAAAGCACAGGAATATGGTACTATAGTACTAACTTTTGTGCTTATGTGCACAATTGGTGTACTATGGTGTACAATATGATAAAAGAAGGACGGGGGAAAGCTCTTACGTTGGAAGAAGAGTTCTGGTCTTATGTAGGTGCTAGTGATGGCAAGAGGTGCCCTCTAAAGATTGACTGTAACTGTAATACTTGTTATTTGAGTGGTGAGTGTGATGTTCGCACTAAGGATGGCTGGTGTCTCGACTCTAATCTGGATTCCGTTATTCGCCACTATGAAAAGTTTACTGAGAACTGTGACCAAGAATCTGTCCCACCCAGCTGCGATTTTCCGTTTCGAAATCCCTGCAGGATATTTCGTCTTGTTGAGTTTGTAGCATATTGTTACCTTAATAGTGCAGGAGTTAGCTGTCTACCAGTGCCTATGAGTATAGCAATGCTGGCTGATGTCGAGAATGGTGTGGAAGTTCGCCTAGTACCACTAAAAGCCTACCACGGTAGCCTCTGGCGCTCACAGGGGAAATGGATAGTCCAGCTTAATGTCAATGACACTCCTGCCAGAAGGAGATTTACTCTATTCCATGAGGTTTTTCATATTCGGGCTCATCTTGAAACTACCCCTGTATTCGCAAAAGTAGGGTCTAGCAAGGCTTCTTTTAGTGAGAGTTTGGCAGATTACTTCGCTGCTTGTGTCTTAGCACCGCCACACTGGGTGAAGAAAGAGTGGACAAAGTTTAAAGATATCAGGCAAATGGCAGCGCATTTCAATGTCCCGTATTTCGTCATGCTTGTCATGCTTAAGCGTGTGGGACTGGTAGCTTTGCTATGCAGTCTGCTGATTCCACTTGCCTTAGAAACACCATTCTGCTGACCACGTTATGCCGCTTCTTTTAAGCTGCAAGGAATATGTAAGACCTACTTCGTGCCAAATAGGGTATAGAAACCTTTGCCCGACTTTCTGCCCAGATAGCCAATTTCCACCATCCTCCTGAGCAATGGTGCCGGCTTGTATCTTTCCCAACCGGTCTGCTGATAGATGCCCTCCAGCAGGTCTACGTTGACATCTGCGCCAACAAGGTCGCACAGCTCGAACGGTCCCATAGGCCAGTTGAAGGACAACTTGCAGATTTTGTCTATGTCCTCTACAGAAGCCAGACCTTCCTGTAATAATTTGGCTGCCTCGTTCATCACCAGCGGTATTATTCTATTGGTTATGAAACCGGGTGAATCCTTGACCACCACCGTTTCCTTGCCTATGGATTTGCCAAAATCGAGGCTTACTTTTATCGTCTCCTCCGAGGTAAGCAAAGATTTGACCACCTCTAGCCCTCTCATCATCGGCACCGGGCTGAAAAAGTGCATGCCTATGACCTTATCTGGGCGTTTGGTTGCCGATGCCAGCAGACCTATGGGTATGCCCGAGGTGTTGGATGCCAGTATGGTCTCCTTGGGGCATATCTCCTCTAGCTGCTGGAATATCGGAGTCTTGACCTCGGCTCTTTCGAAAACCGCCTCGATGACATAGTCCGCATCCTTGGCAGCCTGTTTCAAATCTGTCGAAGTGTGAATATTTGCCAATGCCTTATCCATATCTGCCTGGCTGACTCTGCCCTTCTCCACGAATTTGCCCAGGCTGGCTTTTATAGCATTCATGCCCTTATCGATGAACTCCTGCTTCACATCTACCATCGTCGTTTCGTAGCCACCTTGAGCCACTACCTGTGTTATACCATTACCCATAGTCCCAGAACCGATAACGCAAACCTTTTTTATAGCCATATTAGTTCCCTCCAAGAATTTTTGTTAATTTTACCATGAAGTTCTATGCATGATAAGCTGTCTGGTGGCAGGTATCTTTTACCTGTCATTCTGACCCTGAACAAAGTGAAGGGGAAGAATCTCATCAAGAGGCTGACGCATTGCATACGCATACTATGGTCTATAAAATAGGGTAAGGTCATAAAAAGGAGAAAGCGATGAAGGATGTATATCCCGAATTAAATTCAATAATCGATGGTTTTTACGGTAAATATAAAGACCTGGATAACGACATCACTTCTAAAAGGTCAGGTAGTGATAATTGGACTTTGAAGGAAATCATCGGGCACTTAATCGATTCCGCATCTAACAATCATCAACGATTTGTTAGGTTGCAGATTGTAGATGAACTGATATTCCCCGGGTACGGAAAGGATAATTCAAAGTGGCTTGGTATTGAAAAATATAATGAGTTGAACTTCTCCGACATAATGTTGCTGTGGAAACAATACAATGTCTTAATCGGCAACATAATCAAACAAGTAGATGAAAGCAAACTGGGGAATTATTGGAGAAAACCAGACGGAGATAAAATTACGTTAAAAGATTTGATGATTGACTATGTAAGGCACATAAAAGAGCACATAAAACAGTTCGAGGAAACACTCGAGGAAGTTAAAAGATAGCCTTTGCTGACACCACACATAAAAAGAGCTATAATATCACTTCGTGCGCTATGCCGAGCTTCTTAGCTAAACAAAGAAGATTAGACTGTATATGAAAATACTACGCCAAATCGAATATAAGCCCGCCAGGGTTGTCGGCGGCTACACAGACCGTATACTCAAAATCGACCTGGGCAAGCAAGAAATCACCATCCGGGAACTGCCACCTGATTTTAAGAACAAATACGTCGGCGGGCGCGGCTATGCCCTCAAACTGATTTGGGATGGCACAACGCGGGAAACCCGTTATGACAGCCCGGAAAATATTCTGGTAATGGCAAGCGGACCGCTGGGCAATGAGCCGGCATTTCCGGGGACAGGTAAGTTCATAGTCGGCACTATCTCACCTCTGACAGATACGTTCATTGATTCGAATATCGGCGGTCATTTCGGTCCTATATTGAAACGTGCCGGCTTCGATGCCCTGGCTGTTTCCGGCATATCTAAGAAAGACGTGGTCATTTTAATCGACGGCGATGCGCAGACCATCAGCATTGCCGCTGCGCCTGCCTATGATGAGGAAATAGATGAGGGGGCACTTTCTTTTGGCGAAAGGCTGCTGAAAGATGTTGACGGTGGAGAACTTGGCGATTCTCTGGCTGCTGTAACCGCAGGGAAAGGCGCCTGCAATGCCAGGTTCGGCATTGTCAATAGTCTGTTCTTTGATGTCAGGCGGAAGCGTCTCCGCTCAAAGCAGGCTGGCAGGGGCGGCACAGGCACCGTCATGCGCTACAAGGGGCTGCGAGGCGTTGTGGTGCGCTCCAGCCTGTCAGTGGTAAATGGCAACAATGCTGTAGACAAGGAAGGCGTGCGCCAGGCAGGCTCACGACTCAAGGCGGTTGTCTCCAAATGCGATACTCAACAGCTTCACCTGTCAACTTGGGGAACCACGGGTCTATCCGAGTATATGGACAAATTCCATCTTTTCCCTATAAACAACTATCAGTACGGGCAGAGCCCTGAGTCTCCCAAGCTCTTCGCACAGGTCTTCCTCGATAAATACTTCAGCAAGAAGATACCAGATGGGTGTTATTACGGATGCAATCTCGCCTGCGCTAAGGGTTCTGAAAATGTTGAGCTTACACGTGGTCCCAAGGCAGGTAAGGTGGTTAACATTGATGGACCCGAGTATGAAACCGTCGGCGCCGTTTCCTGCATGGGTATTTTTGACCCCCACTTCGTCATGGAATACAACTGGTACTGCGATGAATACGGCATCGATACCATTTCTACTGGCGTGACAATCAGCTTCTTCATGGAGTGCTTCCAGCGCGGATTTTTGAGCGCCGATGACGTAGGCTATGAGCTGACTTTCGGCAACATAAAGGCTGCGGACAGGCTGCTGCACGAGATAGCCGATGGAAAAGGCTTCGGTAAGATTGTCGGTCAGGGTGTAGCCAGAGGCAAGAAATGGGTTGCCCAGAAATATGCCTCCCGAAACGGCACTTCCGAAGATGCTGTCATGGCTGAGCTGGACAAATTCGGCATGGAAGTCAAGGGACTTGAGTTCTCCATGTATATCACCAAAGAGTCGCTAGCTCAGCAGGGTGGCTATGGCTTTGCCCTCAAAGGACCACAGCATGACGAGGCATGGCTAATCTTCATTGACCAGGTCCACAAAGAACTGCCGACCTTGGAGCACAAGGCAAACGCACTCAAGTGGTTCCCCCTAATTCGCACCTGGTTTAACGCCACCGGGCTTTGCAAGCTACCGTGGATAGACGTACGAAACCCGGAGGCAGCCAGCACCACCGAGCCATCGAAGAATCTTCCCACACTAGCCTATTATGTCGCCTATCTCAATGCCACAACGGGGAGCAACAAAACGCTCCAGGATGTTCTGGATGATTCGGAGAGGCTATATATACTTCAAAAGCTGGTCAATCTGCGGCAGGGGAGAGGGACGCGGGCTAGCGACCAGATACCCTGGAGAGCAATGGGACCTGCCTATTTTAATGAATATGAAGCCCGGGCTGAGTATTATGATGAATGGCTACAGCAACAGCTCGGTGATGATAAGGTTCCAGCGAGCCCGGAGCAAAGGCATAAGCTTCTCATGGGAAAAAGGATTGAAGCCTATCAGCATCTCTGCGCTATCGTCTATGAAAAGAAGGGTTTCACATCTGAAGGTATACCTAAGCGTGAAACAGTGGAAAAATTCGGTCTCATGGACGAACAGGCAAGACAGCTGCTCAGCGAATTAGGCATGTGAGCCAGAAAGATGTTGGTTTCAATTAAGTTCCTCGGAATGCAGCGCCTGGTAACCAGTACAGACAGCATAGATATGCCTATAAATGGAAATACCAGGGTCAATGACGCCCTTAAATACGTCACACAGCGGTATCCCGGACTCCCTTTGGAAGAAGGGATGGTGCTTGCAACCGTCAACCTTCAAGTAGCCACTCCAGACATGATTCTTAAGGACAAGGACACCATCTCATTTCTGCCTCTTATAGCCGGGGGCTAACCATTGACCTGTCCCGGATTATTATGCCCAAGTTGTTTCGTTCAAGGAGGTAAATTAGCATGATAGTTGTGGCTGCAAAACTCAAGGCAGTCGAAGGTAAAGGAGACGAACTCGAGCAGGAATTCCGTAAGCTTATACCCAAAGTTCTTAAAGACCCGGGCGCAATAAGTTATGTCGTTCACCGCAGGGTGGATGCTCCGAATGAGTTCTTTGTATATGAGAAATACGAGAGCATGGAAGCTTTAAAGCTTCATGGCTCAACAGAGCACTTCAAGGAGTTTTCCAAGGCTATTGCCTCTCTTCTGGATGGACGCCCCGAGGTCGGCATATACAACGAGCTTTAATGAAGCGCCTCGGAGTTGTGACCTGCTTTGCTATAGCTCCAGACAGGTAACACGTTGAACCCTGAGGCTACAGACATGGTACGAGAAACCCGGCATCAATCTGCCCTGATAGAGAAGGGTGAGACCAATATTAGCGGTCAGACCATCACATATATACTCAAGCGAAGCCTCAGAGCAAGGCGTGTCCGTCTCGAGATTAGACCGCAAACAGGGCTTTCGGTAATTGTCCCCCGTTTTTACAACATCGGGCAGCTCCCCAGACTTTTAGAATCTAAGGAACGATGGATATCAAGCAACCTGGAAAGGCTTAGCCATCTCCAATCGCTTTCCGCCGAGAAGGAACTCAGGAGTGGTGATACCATCCCCTATCTTGGCAGAGACCTGGAGCTGGTCAAGCGGGAAAACCACGATGGCGTTGGTAGCATAACGCTAGAGGAAAACACACTGGCAGTAAGCCCCATTTTATTCAAAAATGGTATCTTGAACCTGGCTTTGGAGCATTGGTATCGGACAGAGGCGGCTAAACTGATAAAAGAGAGAGCAGATATACTGAGTTCACAGATGGGCATTAAATACAAACGAATTGTCATAAGAGGGCAAAAGACCCGTTGGGGCAGCTGCTCCCGTAAGAAAAGCCTCAGCTTTAACTGGAAACTAATAATGGCGCCGGAGCCTGTACTCGACTATGTCATCATCCATGAACTTACCCATCTGCAAGAGATGAATCATTCGAAGCGATTCTGGGAACTGGTGACTCAATACTGCCCCAAATGGCGAGAGCACAAGAAGTGGCTTAAGCAGCATGAGGTTGACCTTCATGCTAGACTCCGTGCCTAGAACAGAAAGGAACTGATAAGCAAACAGGCTCCGACAACCTCGGAGCCTGTTTCATTTAGCCGAAGTGGCGTTTAGCTGGTAAGAATCTTGACTGCCTCTTTCCTGTAAGCCTCCATGAGATAGGGTATGCCGGTCACCTTGGCACATTCTTCGGTCAAGGACATGAGCTCACTGCGGCTAATTGCTGGCATACTGAAGCATCTGGCGCCAGCCATCAACTGCTGTAAGCCCACCTTGATTTTATCGGAGTAGCTGTAGATACCAATAGCGCCAAGAGGTATGTTCTTCATCTCATTGGCGCCTACTATGTTCTTTACCTGCTCGTAGCAGACAAATATTTCCTCAGGAGTTGAGCCGAACTGACTGATGGTGTTGGGCAGCTTGCCATCCTTTATCCACTCAGCGATGTTCTTGCCCACCATACCTGGAATCATCAGAGCCCTACCCATGCATACCGCTTTGGTAAAAGGCGCACCCAGTGCCAGCGCCTTGAATACGCCATCCTCGCTGCTGAAACCGCCGGCGAAAGCCATGTCGGGTGGTCTTTGACCTTTATCAGCCAGCATCTTGGCGAACTCATACGCTGCGGCATGGAGATAGAGGCTGGGAATACCCCACTCTTCCATCATGCGCCACGGGCTCATGCCGGTACCACCGGAGGCGCCGTCTATAGTGAGCAAGTCAATCTTAGCTTTTGAACCCCACTTTATTGCCATCGCCAGCTCACGCAAACCGTAGGCGCCTGTTTTTAAGGTGACACGTTTGAATCCCAGATTTCTGAGGCGTTTGACCTCGGCGTAAAAACCTTCCTCATCGATAAAGCCGAGGCGGCTATGCCTTTCAAATTCCTTAAGCGCGCCTTCTTTAAAAGCAGCCTGATTGATGGGGTCTGAGGGGTCGGGGGTGATGATATAGCCGCGTTTCTGAAGCTCCAGAGCTCGTTCCAAACTGTTGACCTTAATCTCACCACCGATGCATTTGGCACCCTGACCCCATTTCAATTCAATGGTCTCTATGCCATGCTTTTTGATGATATACTCAGCAACACCCAATCTAGTGTCCTCAACGTTCATCTGTACCAATATTTCGCCGAATCCCTGATGATAACGTCTATATACCTCGATTCGGCGGTCCATATCTGGCGCTGAAGTTACTTTGCCCTTAGCATCCCGCTCCAAGCGAGGGTCAATACCGCAGACATTTTCGCCACAGACCAGAGTAACGCCGCTGATGGCAGCGCCAACGGCGAAGTGTTCCCAGTTCTTTCGCGCTATCTCGGTGGAGCCCAGAGCACCAGTGAAAATAGGGACTTTCATCTTCACCTTGATATCCCAGCCATATTCGGTCTCTGTGCTCACAGCCGGGAAAATGGCAGTATCCGGGTCACCGACAACGCCCTTGGGTAGCCCTCTAGCTCCCAAGGCATAGCCTTGGATATTGAGATGTGAGTAATCAACGGGATAGTCCTTGTCACCACCGGCGGTTATTTCGCCGAACGGTCCGGGATAGATTAACTCCCTGCCGCGGAAGCTGGCTTTGAAAACTTCGCAGTTCCCGGTGCAGCCATCGAGACAGCGGGAGCACAGACCACTGCTGGGGACTACGCTTCTGGAGCGGTTGGCAGTTCTGGTGGCTTCGTCTGCGTTTGGTCGTTGTAAATTCATTTTCTTTACTCCTTCTTAGTTCTTATTGTTGGCTTTTTATCTTTAATTTATCTTTACCGGTATTCCCTTTTCCTTAAGATACTTTTTGGCTTCGGGTATGGATATCTCTCCGAAGTGAAAAATAGATGCAGCCAGGACTGCCGAAGCTTTGGCAATAGCTACAGCTTCATAAAGGTGCTCTAGTTTACCGGCACCGCCAGAAGCTGTAACCGGTATGCTTACCGCCTCAGCTACGGCTTTGGTCATCTCCAAATCGTATCCTTCCTTGGTGCCATCGGCATCCTTGCTGGTAAGCAAAATCTCGCCAGCGCCCAGCTTCTCCACCTTTTTCGCCCACTGGACAATGTCCAATCCCGTCGACTCCATGCCGCTTTTTACCACCACCTCTAACCTGGGGCGACCGCTACTCGGTGGATTTTTAATTCCGTCAATGGCAACAACGAGCCGTTGCTTGCCGAATTTTTTCGAGGCTTCCTTTATCAGGTCGGGATTCCTGACAGCAGCAGTATTGATTGATACTTTGCCTACGCCGAGGTCAAACAACTCTTTCATATCTTTGGTATCTCTGATGCCGCCGCCTACAGCGAAGGGAATGGTCACTTTCTCGGCTACTTTCTTGACCCATTCCAGCCTAGTGCCCCTGTCCTCGGCACTAGCCATAATATCGAGGAACACCAGTTCATCAGCGCCTTCCCGGCAGTAGGCTTCGGCAGCTTCTACAGGGTCACGAGCATCCCTCAGATTGATGAACTTTATCCCTTTGACCACTCTCCCCTCCTTGACATCCAGACACGGTATAACTTTTACCTCTTTCAACTCATAACCTCCTGAAATTTCTTTAACTTCTGATATTCCATGACGGTGCTCATGGCATAGTTTTCCGCTTCTATGCCTGCTTCCTCAGCAGCGGCTACCGGATTTAGTCCCCCGATAAAAATCATTCCAATTCTGTTGACTTCAACAGGTATTTCACATACCGGCTCACTGGTTTTACCCATCACCATGAGCCCTCCTAAGCCCGCCTCTTTTAATTTAGACACCACGCTTTCAGCTATGGGGCGACATAAAGCTGGAATTTCGCGGAAATTAGCCAGCATTTTGCCGTTACCTGTTCTGGCTACGTCTCTTACTGAGGTCATCTTAGCCCTGATAAAAACTTCGGACGGGTCCAGCGACGAACCGGTGTAGTGAATGAGTTCTACGAAGCGAAATGGCTCGCGGTTTCGAATCTGTAATATGCCGCCGAAGCGAGAGTCCATGGGGACACCGGCTTTAAGCAGCGTACCATTTATCACGATACTGCAAACAGTTGCCAGTCCTATCCTACCCGCAGGGACGATTAGCTCGCCCAACTGCTCTCCCTCGTAGGCAACCGCCACCAGATCGCTTACGCAAATCCCGGCGGCGAATATTGGTTTCATCGCCTGGACAGCCCTTTCAAACTTACTTTTAGAAAAAAAGGAGACATTAACCGGTATGGCGCCTGCGCGCTTATCCAAATCGAAATCGGTGCGGAAGGCAAGCAATTCTATTCTGGCTATAGCAAAGCCCACTTTATCTCTAACCAAGGCATTGCCCAGCTCTTCGACACCCAATTCGGTGATTAAACGACCGTCCCGACTGACAAGCCTGGTCAGTCCCCGCTCATCCATCAGCTTAAGGTGGTACCTCACCGCCCTTTCACCAAGGTAGATACCGTGGTCTTTCAAGTACCGGGCAATGACCCTGGCACCCAATGGCTTCTGGGAATCGCTCAATATCTTAAGTATGAGGCGTTCTTTTCTGGCGACCTCTTGTGTCTCAATACCTATCACGATACTACTCTTAAAGCTGATATCTTAGGCGGTAGGCAACCGTTTGCCTATTACATAAATTGCTATTATATAAGTGGTTGATGGTTCTGTCAATACCCTAAATCCAAGCAAATGAGCCACTAATCTTGACTGTGATTACTTCAAAAAGTAATATTAGTGAAACTCAGCCTTTGTCAGCTCAGGTCGGAGATAACATGTCAGCCCTGGAAGGTATTAGAATTTTGGACCTTACCCATTTAGTCCCCGGTTCGTTGTGTACTATGATTTTGGGAGACCTGGGAGCTGATGTGATTAAAGTGGGAGCACCGCCCGGGGTTGGTGGTCGAGGTGCTGGGGTGGGCATGTTGCTGACAGATGACGAGGAGAGAAAGCAAGCTGCTTTCGATGCACTAAACCGAAATAAAAGGAGCATGGGGCTGAATCTCAGGTCTGACAAAGGACGTGAAATATTCTACAAACTGTCACGGACGGCTGATGTTGTTGTCGAAGGATTCAGACCAGGCGTGGTTAAACGTTTGGGTGTGGACTATGAAAAAATAAAGGGGCTTAATCCCAAAATTATCTATTGTTCGCTTAGCGGCTATGGACAGGATGGACCTTACAGTAGACTCTCCGGACACGATGTCAACTATATATCGATAACAGGCGCACTTAATCTTATTGGCAGCCCAGACCGCCCACCGGCTGTTCCTCTAAACTTGCTGGCTGATTTTGCTGGTGCGTCTCTGCATGGTGTCATAGGCATACTAGCCGCCCTGGTAGCACGAGGCAAAACAGGTCAAGGGCAATACGTGGATATAGCCTATGCGGATGGGGTAATAACACTTCTAACCTGGTTTATTAGCAATTATTTTGCCCGAGGTGTCATGTTTAATAGAGGTGAAACCTGGCTTCATGGTGCCTATCCCTATTATTGTGTTTACAAAGCCAAGGATGGTAAATATATCAGCATCGGCTGCGTTGAGCCATGGTTCTGGGAGAATCTATGCCGTGCCTTAGGTAAAGAAGAATACATTCCTTTCTGTATTTCGCCAGAGCATTTTCTCCACAAACCCAAAGGCAAGAAATGGGAGGAAATCTCTTCCTACTTCAAGCAGGTCTTTTTGACCAAGACCAGGGATGAATGGTTTAACTTTCTTGTTGATAAGGATGTGCCAGTGGGTAAAGTCTATTCCTTTGATGAAGTGTTCCATGACCCGCAAGTGCTTCACCGTCAAATGGTTTTAGAGATAGACCATCCGACCTTGGGGAAGGTAAAACATCCGGGCATTGCCATCAAGCTATCTGAGACTCCAGGCAAGGTGAGGAGCCTGGCACCTATCTTCGGCGAGCATACTGAGACGATATTGCGCGATTTAGGCTATAATAAGTCGCAAATAGATAAGTTGCGCCAATCTAATATAATAGGCTAAAATTCTAGCTAGAGGGGGTGAAATATGCCAGCCAAGGCTTTTGTGCTAATCGAGACAGAAGTAGGCAGGACCAAAGATGTGGTGGCAACTCTCCAGGCTCAAAAGGTTAAGGAGATAAAATCTGTTGACCTGGTAACTGGTCCTTACGATGTTATCGCTGTCGTTGAACACGATGACTTCAATGCTGTTGGTAGCCTGGTCACTGAGAAGATCCACCCGATTCCTGGTATAAAGAGAACTGTTACCTGCCTGTCAATCCGCGTATCATAGATAGTAGCTGCACTAAACTGATGGAATGTATCTTTTGCCGGATTGTTGCCGGGGAAATACCTGCTGATATCGTTTACCAGGATAAAGAGCTTGTAGCTTTCCGAGATATCCATCCCCAGGCGCCCAAGCATATTCTCATAATACCTATATCACATATCGCCTCAATGACAGAACTCACCGGCAACCAGCAAGCGTTAATGGGGCGGCTTATCTTGCTGGCTAAGGAATTGGCTGAGAAAGAAGGTATTTCAGCCAGCGGTTATCGATTATCGGTAAGTAGCGGCGCTGATGGCGGTCAACTCGTGCCCCATCTACACTTCCACCTCCTCGGCGGTCGGAAGTTAGATGACATGCTGGGCTAAGACTCTAACAGCCGCTGGCGAGGGATTTCAGCTTAAGTACTACCTCTTCAATAGCTTCATCTGGTGTAGAGGCACCGGCGGTTACGCCTATGTGCCACTTCCCCCGAAGCCACTCTCTTTTTATTTCAGCGGCGGTTTCTATTAGATGAGTCTCGACCATAGGCGAGCATACTTCAGCTAGACGCTGTGTGTTGGCACTGTTGTGTCCACCAACCACTATCATCAGGTCACTTTTGCCAGCTAATTCGAGAGCAGCTTCTTGCCTTTTTCGTGTTTCCTGACAAAGAGTATTTATTACATGTAGCTCCTGGACATCAGGGAAAACGGCTCTGATGACCTCATCAATGAAATCAACAAATTTGGCATGGCTTTGTGTTGTCTGCGAGATGATGCCTAATCGACGAGGCAGTTCCAGTTTGGCTATCTCCTTACCATTCAAAGTGGCGACAGCATTATTACCCGCCCAGCCAAGCAAGCCTTTAACTTCAGGATGGTTGGCTTCGCCGAAAATGATAACGCGCAAACCAGCCTGAGCCAGTTTCTTGGCTGCTTTCTGGGCACTGCGGACTATTGGGCAGGTGGTATCGATTACCTGAAACTTTCGAGCTTGAATCTGTGATAGCAACTGCGGTGGGGCACCGTGTGAAGTAATAGCGATGACTCTATCTTGAACCTGGTCTAGCTCATTTACGACCTTGACGCCACTATCAGCCAGTTTAGCTACCACCAGCCTGTTGTGAACTATAGGTCCTAGAGTGGCTATTTCGCGGTGCTCTTTGGTCGCCTTATCGATAATTTTAATAGCTCGTCTGACGCCGAAACATAAGCCGAACTCGCGAGCCTTTCTGACTTCTACCTTGGTCATATATTTCGGTTCCAGCAGGCAGCTCAACAGGGCTTATATATGCCCCGATATTCTGGGGGCAGTATTGCGGCGACTTTTCCCATTATGTATTCGGTGAGCTCTTTCAACTGCTTCCCATCCGGCTCACCCTGGATAGGCGGAAGCGTGAACGGTTTGCCAAAAGTGATGGTTACCTTTGGGCGAGTAAGCCAGCCGATGCCCTTCAGCTTCTCTGTGCCAAGTATGGAAACAGGTATGAGAGGGGCGCCGGTACTTAAGGCTATGAGTGCACAACCATGGTAAGCTTCTTTCAGACAGCCAGCCTTACTACGCGTACCTTCTGGATATATGCCGAACAGAATGCCTTTCGCCAGCACTTCCTCGGCATATTGCATTGACATCTGTCTTTCTTCAGGAGTTCCACGGCGGCGCACAGGGTAGGCTTCTGCAACATCCATCAAAAAACGAAAGACGGGCATAGGCCAGTAGTAGAAAAGCTCCTCCTTAGCCATAATAATACTATCCCGGGGCAGAATGCTGATTATATGTAGAGGCGGGTCTATCAAGTTGAGGTGATTAAAGACCGCAATTATAGAGCCCTCTGCAGGCAAATTTTCCTTGTCTTTTATCTCCAAGCGGATTACGGCTCTGAGTGCCCCCTCAACTATGGGACGGACGATTTTGAAAGATAACTTTGAAGTTGGTCTTATCAGTCTTCGTTTGATGATTCCACCTTTGATTGGGAATTCGTATACAGAGACATGAGTTTGCTTGGCAGTTCCGAAATATCTGCGAGTCTTTAACCGGTTCGCAATCATTGACCTTTTTTCCTTTCCTTGTCCGTATGGTTAATATTATAAATTATAAGCCCTGTGGTCAAGTCATAGCTGCTTGGTTGCCTGGCAATACTGCAGTAGTCATATCATCTATTATCATGAATGAAACAGGTCTTTTTCTGCCTTCATAGAATCAGATTTTGCAGGCTGCCTACAATCAGCGCTGCCGCTATCATTATTCCGGTAGCCTTAAGCATGTCTCTGACTCCCAGCTCTCTAGCCAGTATCACGAAGGTAGCCACACAGGGGAAAACCATAGCCAGAACTGTAGTGCTCACTACCAGTTGCTTGGCGGTTAGCCCCAGGGGAGCCAGCATGCCCACGGCTACATCCTTGCGCAGAAAGCCGATGGCTAAGGCGACAACTGTCTCTTTAGGCAGCCCCAATAGCCCAGTCAATACTGGAGCAGCGATGTTGGCTATAAAATCGAAAACTCCCAGCATATAGAGTATGTTTACCACCAGCACCGCCCCGAGCACTATGGGCAGGGCTTCCTTTATAAAGCTGTAGACCCTTAGCCAGAGTTTCTCCCCGACAACACGCCATGGCGGAAAGCGATAAGGCGGAATCTCCATTATAATTTCCGGACTGAACCCCTTTACCACGCGATTAAGTATAAGCCCTATGATAATCCAGGACACAAACAGGCTGCCGTAGACGATAGCCACATATTGTATGCCTTGCTGCCCTACCAGTCCTATTATCATAGCCTGCAACGCCGCACAGGGGATACCGATAGATATTAGAGTAGCGGCAATAAAACGCTCCCTCCGGCTTTCCAGTATTCTGGTTGCCATAACCGCCGGCACGTTGCAGCCAAAGCCGAGTATAGTGGGGATTATGGCATAACCGTGTAACCCCAACCTGTGCATTAATGTGTCCATCAATACCGCCAGGCGGGGCAGGTAACCGACATCCTCCAATATCCCCAGTATGAAGTAGAAAGCGACGATGTATGGTATAACCACGCCGAACTCGATATAAAGCCCTGTGCTGAGCAAACCCATTGACTGAAGATAGTCAATCTGTCCATTGATAAGCCTGCCTATCAGGATGTCATGCCAGAAACCACCTGACCCCAAGGCTAGGCTCAGCTTCATCAGCAACGGTGTCCACAGCCAGTTAAAGAGTGGGTCGGTCACATAATTGATGATACCCTCGCCGATAAAGCGGATGACAAAGAAGGTAACAACGAGAATCAGCAGGGCGATAGCAATGCCACCTGCCGGATGACTGCTGGCATCTTCTAAGACCTCACGCCAGGTGTGATGGCGATGGCTCAATGATTGCACCTGGCTCACGATGTCGCCGATTTTCGCCCATCTTTCATCACTGCTTGAGTAGACGACCTGGGATACTGCCGCCTCTGGGATACGGCTGACCAACTCTTTAATTCCCTGACCGGTTACTCCTACCGTGGGCACGACGGGCACGCCGAGCAGCGCTTCCAGCCTGGCAACATCTATATTTATTCCTCGATGATGCGCGTCATCCCACATATTAAGCGCCACTATTACCGGCACCGTCCTTTCCAGTAATTGCAGGGTGAGATTGAGGTTTCTCTCCAAATTGGTGGCGTCAATTACGTCGATTATTAAATCCCCTTCCTTCAGCATTTCGGCGGCTACCTCTTCTGCCTTGCTGGTGGGCTCCAGAGTATAAGTGCCCGGGACATCTATAATTTCAGCTTGTTCCTGACCAAGTTTAAGAGAGCCCTTAATGAACTCGACAGTGGTGCCGGGATAATTTGAAGCGATGGTGCGCGTGCCGGTAAGTCGGAAAAAGAGAACGCTCTTACCCACGTTAGGGTTGCCCATGAGTAGAATCTTCATCGTTACCTGAGTAGCCCTTTACGTGGATATATCGACTTCAACCAGTATCTTGCTAGCCATGCCGAAGCCGATAGCCACCTGGGTCTGGTTTGTCCTGAGGGTGACAGGTCCGTGGAAGAGCATGGAGCTTATTTTAGTCACCTTCTTACCCGGTCTGATGCCCATAGCCTCCAGGCGCCGGGTCAAGCCTCGACCACCTAGAATCTGAATTACCGTGCCGGTCTGCCCGGTTTCCATTTGACCTAAAGTCATTTGCATATTCTGAGACATGGATGTACGTTAACTCCTATATGAAATTGGTTCATTTTTCCCTAGTGCGGCAGGTTGAGCACAAGCCTGTCATGCGAACTTCAACACCGGTGATATTGAAATCATATTGCTTCCCTATATCCTCTCTGAACTTCCAGCTAACAGGACAAGCAAATTCCACGACTTTGCCGCAACTGAGGCACAAAAGATGCTGATGCTCTGCACCCGATTTCACCTCATAATGATGGTGCTCTTCGTCGAAGTGATGCTCTTCTATCAGCCCCAGCTTCTTGAAAAGCTGCAGGTTCCGGTAGACCGTGGACAGGCTAATCCGAGAGCTCTTCTTTCGCGCCCGGCGATACAGCTCATCGGCATCAACATGTCCACCGCTCTGACGAAGCAACTCAAATAGCAGGGTACGCTGAGCTGTTACCCGCTGGCTGGAACTACTCAGTACCTGCCGTGCTCCAGACTTACGTTTCATTATTTGAGCCATTTCACATTAATAGTTTTGTCTTTAGCTACGAACATGTCCAGTCACTTAACAGTTTTTGATGCTAATGCAAACCATTTGCATTTAAGTCTACATGATTTCAGTGCTTATGTCAAACCAACCAGGCAACTGCGATAGGTATGAGTGTGAGGCAGGGTTTCTTAGCGGCTCTCCCGCTTTTGTCGGCAGGTATGGTATCATCTGATATAGAAAACCGACGGATAAGCATCACTGGAGGAGGAAAGAGCAATGAGACGTTACCTGACATTTATCATTCTCGCGTGTAGCTTTATTGCGCTCTCTGCGCTGATATATTTCATTCACTACGCCATATTTCATGACGTTCATCACATATTCATTTACATGGTCGGCGACCTAGCTTTTCTACCACTTGAAGTCTTCTTGGTGGTTATTGTAATTGAGCGTGTGCTGGCTCGCCGCGAGAAGCAGGCTATTATGCAAAAGCTCAACATGGTAGTTGGCGCTTTTTTCAGCGAGGTGGGCAACGAGCTGCTTCAAAGGCTACTCGGTTGTTTCGACAAGGTCAATAATATCACCCAGCACCTTGCCGTCAAACAGAACTGGAGCCATGCAGATTTCAACAAGGCAATAACATTTGCTAGAGCCATGGATGGTGAAGCAGATTGTAGTTGTATAGACCTTAACGGGTTAAAAAAGTTCCTTGTTCAGAAACGGCAATTCTTGCTGGCGCTACTGGAAAACCCTAATCTCCTGGAGCATGAACTCTTCACGGATTTGCTCTGGGCGACTTTCCATCTAACCGAGGAGCTGGAGGCTCGGAAGTCACTGACTGACATTCCAGAAGCTGACATGAAGCACATAGCCGGTGATATTCAGCGGGTGTACAGTCAGTTAATAGTCGAGTGGCTATACTACGTGGAGCACCTTAAATCAAAGTATCCGTATCTTTTCTCGCTGGTAGCCAGGACACATCCCTTCCAGGAACACCCCTCACCGGTGGTTACATAGCGCTAATAAATATTTGCCCTTTTATGAGCACCTGTGCCTTACTGCTCCGGGGCTATCTTTAGCAACAGGACATGCTTAGATCCTTCGACGGACACCGTTCCGCATATTATATAGCCGCCGTCTGTGGTCTGTTGAACTGATTCACCCTGAGCAAATCTTTCATCTTCGAACGTTTTATCCCAGAGCTTGTTGCCTTTGGCGTTTGTCTTTATCAACCAGACTCCTTGTTTGATTTTATTTGTTTCGTAAGAAGTTTTCGTTCCACATACTATATAGCCACCGTCTGTGGTCTGTTGAACTGAATTACCTATGCCACCCCCTTCACCTCCGAAAGTTCTGCCCCAAAGCTTGTTACCATTCGAATCTGTCTTTATCAGCGAGACTCCCGCCGTCATCATTTCATAAGAACCCGCCATCCCACATATTATGTAACCACCATCTCCGGTTTGGTGAACTGAATTACCCATATCAAGACCTTCTCCTGCGAACACCTTTTCAAAGAGTTGATTGCCAGTGGCGTCCGTTTTTATGAGCAAAGTCTCTGTTTTACCAGTTTCGTACGGGCCTGCCTTGCCACATATTACATAACCACCATCCATGGTCTGCTGAACTGACGTGGCAATGGTACTCACTTCGCTTCCGAATGTCCTGTCCCAGAGCTTGTTGCCGTCTACGTCTGTCTTTATCAGCCAGGCATGTCCATTACCGTCTGCATAGGGGTCTCTATATCCACATACTATATATCCGCCATCCGTGGTCTGTTGAACTGAACGACCGGCATTAAACCCATTGCCACCGAAGGTCTTGTCCCAGAGCTTGTTACCATCAGCATCAGTCTTTACCAGCCAGATGTCTTCATCACCGGCTGTGTAGGATTCGGTACTTCCGCATACTATGTAGCCGCCATCTGTGGTCTGTTGAACTGAACGACCTAGGTCACCTAGGAAACCACCTTCGCCGCCGAAGGTCCTAGACCACTGCAACACAGGCTCTGGTTTACTTGCACAAGAAGCCAGGGAAACGACAAGAATAAGTCCCAGAAGCAAAATAGCATAAACCGTGAACTTGTGCCTCATAGTAGATACCTACCTGATACCTCGTTCGCCAATGAGTTTACACGGTCAACACAGCAACAGCTTAACTGAGCAGGCTACTTATGTCAAGATGTCCCGCTTTTGGATAGTGTATCTTTTATTCAGGCTTTTCTTTAAGGTAATCTGTTACTATGGAGCCAAAGTCTAAAGATTTGCAAGATTCACCCTCGCCCTGACCTCCCATTCCACACATCCCGGCGTGAATAAATCCTCGCTGGCTGCTTGCCCCCCACCTTTTAGTAAGAAAACAATTTGTCATTCTGAGTCGTCCCGATACAATCGGGACGACGAAGAATCTGCGAGATTCTTCGCTACGCTCAGAATGACAGGAAAAGGAATCTCACAACAATACGCATTGACGCGAGGTAGTTGAATTGGGTAGACTTTCTATTGACCTTATCAGGCGGTGAGGTTTGAGTGCCTAAAAGCAAGAAACTAAGACCAAGCTGGGCGGACAGGGCTAAAATCCGCATCAAGAGGATGCTGGGTATGAATATACTGCTATGCGATAGCTGTAAGTGGAATTGGCGGAGCGCCTGCCATCGTCCGGAAAGACCTAATGCCATCTGGTGTCCCGATTATGAGAAAAGGGGCACATAGCTCAAATTTGGAGCATCCTGTGCCTAGCCTTGCCGTACTCCGGGTATAAAACGAACTTAATTTTCTGTCCTTTTAGCAGATATACTTCGCTCTGCTTACGCAGCTTTCTGAAATCGGCTGACTCCAAAAATCTCCGCAGCAGCTCTACTTTGCTTTCAAATTCAATATCAGTTTTGCCAGCCCGCAAATAACCCCTCACCAGATTCTCATACTCGTTTCTGGCTACGGTTTCGATGCAGTGAGAAAGGTCCGGGACAAGCTCTATTCGAACCATCTCTAATGGTGATGATACCGCTTGCAAGATGTAAATGCAAAATGGTCAATAGCTGCCAATTCTTTGACACCACGAGTGGTCAATGTTATGATTGTATTGAGTTGCCTGGTCGAACAATCGGCTGGGTCGCCTATGGAAAGCATTAACAGTTTATATTTAATATTGTTTCTGATATCCCTATTGGCGGCAGCATTCTTTTGCAGTGCTGAGACGGCTTTCATCGGCATGCAAAGGCTCCGTCTCAAGCATCTGATTCATACCAATCACCCCAATGCTAAGGTCGTGGCTAAGATTCTGGAGCGCCCGGAGAAATTCCTAGCTACTGTCCTTCTGGGCATCAATTTTTTTGAGACCGCAATGGCTACTCTGGGAACGATAATGGCTGTATCGTTATGGGGTGAGAACTTGGGAGCAGCCATAGCCACAATTGTTCTCACAATACTAACCTTAGTTCTTGTTGAATTTATTCCAAAAAGCCTGAGCACACGCTATGGAGAGAGAATGGCCTTATTCTATGCCAGACCGATAGAGTTTATCTCGATTATTTTTTATCCCTTCGTCTATGTATTGAATCATATCGGCATAAGGTTCACCAATGTAGCTAAGGAAGGAACCAAACCGAGTCCAACAATTAGCGAGGAGGAATTCCGTACCGCTATTACTGTCGGTGAGGCTGAAGGGGTTTGGGAGGAAGAGGAAGCCGAGATGTTACATAACGCCTTTGAATTCGCCGACCGGCCGGTTAGCGAGGTGATGCAGCCTAGGACAGAGGTTACCTGGCTGAAGCAGGGGACCAGTCTGGCTGCTTTTCTGGATACATATCGGCAGTTTCCCTTCTCCCGCTTCCCGGTATATAAGGGAACCACAGACAATGTGGTCGGCGTCTTATCGATTAAAGACGTTCTTATGGCACAGGCTAAAAACTCGCTGAAGCCGGATAGCCCCATTGATGAACTGGTGCGACCAGTCCATTTCGTTCCCGAGACCAAGCGGCTGGGCGAGCTTCTGGCTGAGATGAGGGATAACAATTATCACATGGTAGCAGTAGTTGACGAGTATGGTGGGGTGGCTGGCATAGCAAACCTGGAGCACCTGACTCAAGAAATAATGGGTGTTATTGGCGATGAACTGGCTGGCAGAGAGACTGACTTTGTAGCCATCGACGCCCATACCTTCGAGGTCGATGCCGGTCTCAGGGTAGAAGAAGCCAATGAGGAATTGGATTTAAAGCTGCCGACCGGTGATTATGAGACTGTAGCCGGTTTCATTCTCAGCCATCTGGGGCGCATTCCGAAGCAAGGTGAGCACTTAAAATATAAAGACCTGAAACTTACTATACTTAAAATGCGGGGGCGGAAGATAGAGAGAATTCTGGTAACCAAGGAAAAGGATGCAGCGCCTGCGCCTTAAGTTTAGCCGTGGTGAAGAACTCAAATTCCTTTCGCACTTAGATTTGATGCGTCTTTGGGAGAGAGCTCTACGTCGGGCTGGGCTCCCGCTAGCTTATTCCGAAGGTTTTACTCCTCATCCTCAGATTGCTCTGGCAGCTCCTTTATCAGTAGGTATTACCAGTCAAGCCGAACTAATGGATGTGGTCTTATCCCGATGGCTACCTCCACAAACTTTTATGGCTCAGACTAAGGAACAGCTGCCTCACGGCATCGAACTGCTGGAGGTTTGGCCAGTGGGGTCGAAGACTTCATCACTTCAATCCCAGGTCAGATTTGTAGAGTACAGAGTTGAGGTAGAGACAGAAAGGGAGTTTCAGAAAGTCGAGCAAGCTTTACAATCTCTACTTTCAGCCAAAGAACTGCCCTGGCACCATCTCAGAGATACAGGAGCCCGCTATTATGATTTGCGTGCCCTGATAGATGACATATGGCTAATCGATTATCATGATTCCTTGTGTGTGCTGGGTATGAGATTGCGCTGCGATGAAAAAGGCACCGGCAGACCGGAACAAATAGCTAAGGCTCTAGGCTTCTCGCAACGTCCTAAATCCATCCATCGCACCAATCTGATTCTGAGCTGAATCGAAACTAGTTAAGCAATGCAGCTAGCAGAGCCTCGTTTAGATATTAAGCGTCAGGAACTGGCTAAGGAATACGCCAGGATTACGAGGCGACTATACTTTATTGAGTTAGCAACAGTCGGTGCAGTGCTATTAGCACTTGTTTTTGGCGGCTTCTCGGTCAAACTAAGCTATTTCCTAGCTTTTTCCCAGCCATGGGCGTCAGCTTCGTACTTTGCCATTTTGGTGGTTGGATTGGGAATAATCATGATGCCTGTGACTTATTACCAGGGATTTATACTTCCACGACGTTACGGACTGTCAAATCAAAGTCTCGGTGCTTGGCTGGCAGATAGAGCTAAAGCCTCAGTCCTGGCTTTTTTATTAGGCTTGGTAGTGGTAATCCTCATTTATTGGTTATTGGACCGCTTCCCAGCAATTTGGTGGTTATGGGCTGGCATATTGGTACTGCTACTCAGTTTGCTCTTAACTCGGCTGACACCGACATTACTCTTACCTATTTTCTTTAAGTTAGAGCCTGTGGATAATGTGGAGCTTAAACAAAGACTGATGAATCTGGCAGAGCGGGCACATGCCCAAATTGTCAGCGTGTTCACTATGGACCTGAGCAGTAAAGGTACGACAGCCAATGCCATGTTAGCCGGTCTGGGCAAGACGAGAGGTATCATTCTCAGCGACACTCTGCTCCAGCAATACACTGAAGAGGAGATTGAAGTAGTATTGGCGCATGAATTGGGTCATCATGTCCACCGGGATATTCCCAAGCTTATCACTGTTCAAACTATCGTGGTCTTGCTAGCCTTCTACCTGTCTGACTTGGTTTTAAGAGCTGGTCTCATACCGCTGGATTTCCAAGGGATTGCCGATGTGGCAGCTTTTCCTCTTCTACTCCTTTCCTTGGGCGCTTTTGGTCTGATAGTAACGCCACTCATTAATGCCTATAGTCGTTATGTGGAGGCATCGGCTGACGAAGCCGCCCTGCAATTAACAGGCAACCCGCAGGCTTTCGTCACAGCAATGACCAAGCTTACTGACCAAAATCTGGCTGTAGCCGACCCCAGCCGCTGGGTGGAACTATTATTTTATGACCATCCACCGTATACTAAGCGGGTGGACTTGGCTCGTCGTTACAAATCTCGTCCCTCGTTGCGAGCAAAGCGAAGCCATCCCATGCCCACCGACACCCCACCGAGATTGCCACATCCCGATGTAATCGGGACTCGCAATGACGATAAACATAAGGAGGCAAGCGATTAGACTCATCCTAGTTAGACATGGCGAAACTGCCTGGAATCAGGAACGGCGGATTCAGGGTGGCAGTAGCGACACCGAGTTAAGCGAGCTTGGGAGAAAACAAGCAGAGAAATTAGGGCTGGCATTAAGTGAAACGAAAATCGACGCCATTTATTCCAGTCCGTTAAAACGCGCTTCTGATACAGCGCAGGCTATCGCCAGCCACCATCGGCTAACGGTGCAAGTAGAGCCCGATTTGCGGGAGATGGAGGTTGGTGAGCTCGAAGGTGTATCTATAGCTGAACTGGGCACCAGTTTTGGTCAATTTTTGCTCCAGTGGCGGCAGGGGCAGGGTGTTGAAAAGCTGCCCGGTGGTGAGAGTGTAGTTGAACTGGCAGAAAGGGTGTGGGCAACCGTTCAGCCTATCATTAAGAGGCATGAGCAGGAGACAGTAGTGGTGGTGAGTCATTTCTTCACTGTTGTGGTCACTATCTGCAAAGCTCTAGGTTGGCCACTAACAACCCTAGAACGGATTAGAGTACAGACCGGCAGTATTAGTATAATTGATTTACAAGATGGGCAAACTCACTTGGTGTCACTGGGTGACACCTGTCATCTAAAAGAGGACTGAAGTGGTCAGAAAAGACAAAACGCTGGAACAAAAAGTTATCAGCTTCATCCAGCAACACAATCTTTTTCCCGCCGGCGACAAGCTGGTGGTGGCGGTGTCCGGTGGTGCCGACTCAGTATGCTTGCTCCATATTTTGATGCAACAACAGGCGGAGCTTGCCATAGAACTACATGTAGCTCATCTCAACCATAAGCTTCGGGGTACCGAATCCGATTCTGATGCCAGATATGTATCTGATTTGGCTCTTAAGTTTGATATACCGGCAACGATTGAGCATCTAGATGTGTCGACATATCATGCCCAAAAAGGTGGCTCGTTGGAGGAAGCTGCCCGGGAGGCTCGCTATAGCTTTTTGGCTCAGGTTGCCGATAGCATAGGTGCGCCAAAGGTAGTGACAGGACATACCCGCGACGACCATATCGAGACTATCCTAATGCATTTACTGCGTGGGGCAGGTACAGCAGGACTGTGTGGTTTACAGCCGCGTTCTGCGTTGCCATGCGACGAAGGTGGTGGGCGACTTGAATTAGTGCGCCCATTGCTTGATGTTACCCGCCAGGAGACGCTGGACTACTGCCAGAAATACCACCTAGCTCCCAGAAGCGATTCATCTAATGCATCGCTTTCTTTTTTGAGAAACCGTGTTCGCCTTGAGCTACTACCTATGCTCAGAAGCTATAACCCAGGTATTGATAGAGCTTTACTCAGGCTGGCAGATATTGCCGGAGATGACATATCCTTCATTGAGGAACAAGCCTCATCACAGTGGAAAGAGTTGGCTAGAGAGAAAGGTAAGGCAATCTACCTGGACATAAACAAGATGGTTGCTTTGCCACCTGCCATACAGAGGCAGGTCTTCAGAAGAGCAGTCAGGCAACTTCGAGGTAACCTTAAGGATATTGAAGCTGAGCACATTGAAGCAATGCTGGACTTCCTATTAAAACCAGCAGGTAAAAAACTGTGCCTGCCAGATGGGCTGGTATTGTCTACAGAGTACGGTCGTCTGATTTTAGCCTCGGCACAGGCTTCGATATGCCCGTTACCTGTCCTCAAAGGAGTATCCAATATTAATATTCCCGGTGAAACCGATTTGCCTGGCTGGAGAATTAAAGCGGATATAATTCAGGAAGTTATCGAAGAGGGCAACGGACTTGCTGCCAGCTTTGATGCGAATAAGGTGGGAAGGGAGGTGACAGTGCGGCAGCGCAGACCAGGTGACCGCTTTCAACCTCTGGGTATGAGTCAAACCAAAAAGCTCCAGGACTTCATGGTTGATTCCAGGATTCCCCGTTCCTGGAGAGACCGAGTACCATTGATTTGTTCGACTGAACAAATATTGTGGATAGTCGGCTGGAGAATAGACGATAGAGTTAAGGTCAGTGAAAACACAAAGGGAATCCTGCATATAAAGTTCGAGAGGTTGCCCTGATGGCAGTGGATTTGGAATTGCGCATACGGCGGCTCACTATCGACGAGGCTTTACCCAAGCTCGACCGCTACCTTAACGCTGCCTTCTTGGCTGGCTTGCCTTCTGTGCGCATTGTCCATGGCAAGGGAACCGGGGTGCTCCGCCAAGCAGTACATCAGGCACTGGCTGAACATCCTCTGGTCAAGTCATTCAGGTATGGTGACTGGGGAGAGGGAGGAGCTGGTGTCACAATTGTTGAGCTAGCGAATCAATAGCACCGCGGCTATATTAGCTGAGTAACCTTTGTAATAGGAAACTATAATGGCTACAAAGACTATCACTGTTCCCAGGCAGATGTGGTATGAAGAGGGGGAACTGCAATTGACATTCCCTGAGTCTTGGGAGGTAATGCCTTGCCTTATGAATGGACATGATGCTCCTCAGATAACGCCAGAGCAGATAAAAGCTGCCTTTAATAATCCCATAGGCAGTCCTAGGCTGAGAAAACTGGCTCGAGGCAGAACTGAGGTAGCCATAATCTTCGATGATATATCGCGCCCGACAAGAGTTGCTGACTTGATGCTATACGTCCTAGAAGACTTATATGCCGCTGGGATTCCTGAGGGGGCTATCAGATTTATCTGTGCCACCGGTGCCCACGGTGCTCAAACCTTCCATGATTTTCAAAAAAAGTTGGGCAGCAAAATACTGGATAACTTTCCGGTTTATAACCACAACCCATACGAGAACTGCACGTATGTCGGTCAGACGTCCATGGGCACCAAGCTTACCGTAAATTCCGAGGTTATGAACTGTGACCTGAAAATTGGCATCGGCTCGGTAATACCTCATGCCCAGAGCGGTTTTGGTGGCGGTGGAAAGATTGTCCTGCCTGGAATAGCGTCAATGGAGTCAATCGAGGAATTCCATCGCTGGGAGATAAATGCTAGGGAATCTGGACACGGCAATATAGTAGGTCCTGGTCATTATATCGAAAACCCTATGGTGAAGGATTTTAATGAGGCGGCAAAAATGGTGGGTCTCGACCTCAAGATAGATACCATAATCAATGGCATGGGGCAAACTTGCGCTGTATTCGTAGGCGAGCCGCAGGCTGAGTACTATGAGGCTGTTAAGTTTGCAGTTCAGCACTATGCGACAAAGCCCATTCCCGGAGCCGGTGTGGTTGTGGTGAACACTTATGCCAAAGGCAATGAAGCCATAGTCGGCTTGATTATAGGTATAATGATGTTGACAGAAAGGGGTGGTGACCTGGTATTAATCATGGATTGCCCGGCTGGTCAGGTAGTGCACTATCTGCTGGGCAGTTTCGGTGAAAAAGCCAGAGGTCGCTTATTCAGAGCAGTCGATTTTAAACTACCGTGGGTAAAAAGGCTGGTGATATTATCACCACAGTTTGAGAAATCAATGACTGATTGGCTGGCGATACCTGATACTGTGTGGGTAAAGACCTGGTCAGAGGCGATGGACATCCTGAATCGGGATTTCCCGACTGGTGCCAGAGTGGCAGTTGTTCCCGATGGCACCATTCAGTACTTATAGTAGCCTTGTCTATTTGAGAACCTCGAGATGGCTGCAACAAACACAGAACTTGTAGAGCAATTTAAGGCGGAGTCCAGCAGGGCAGGTGCTGCGGTTTATGAAGCCACAAGTGTTGATGACGCCAGTGATTATGTATTAAAGCTGGCACAGGAACGCGATGTGAAACATGCAGTTAAGTCAAAATCTAAGTTAGCTGATAAGCTCAGGTTGCCAGAGCGCCTTGAAAAGGCTGGCATTGAGGTAAAAGAGACCGACCTTGAGGAGTGGATTGTGCAACTAGGCGGGAAAAAGCCAACTGGGCAGAAAACCCTCGAGCAGATTACAGAGCTTATATCAAAGGCAATAGGCAAAAAACTAAACCCCGACCCCCGGATTTTGCTTAGCGCCGCCAACCGAGAAATGAGGCAATCTTGCATAAATGCCGACATGGGTATCTCAGAAGCCAATGTTGCCATAGCTGAGACCGGAACCTTGGTCATCATGAGCAATTCGGGCGATTCTCGCTTGGTTGCTGTATTACCCCGTATACATTTGACAGTGGTTGACTGTGGAGACATAGTCCCGACTTTGGAAGATGCTGCTGCCAGGATTAAGTCGTTTGGCAGGAGCATGACAGATGGCAATTTTTCAAGCTATGTTACTTATATCACCGGCAGGAACACCACTGCCGATATACCAGGTGCCATACTTGCCAGGGCTCAAGGTCCCGCGGAGGAGCATATCTTGCTGCTAAATAAGGCTGCAAGTAACCGAGGTGTAGCATGAGCCGAACCATGACAAAACGTGTGCATAAGGCACTGGCTGATGAAAATTTACAGACTGCACTTACCAGATTGATGGGGCTGATTAAATTCGCCCGCCAGGTAGCATTCACTGGCATTGACTTCGAGTCCTTAAGCAAGGAGGTACATCGTGTTAAGGAGAAATCAATCACCAACTTGCCGCAGCTGGTGGAACAATTCAAGACAGAAGCCACGAAGTCTGGTGCCGTAGTTTATGAAGCTGAGGATGCCGAGGATGCCAATGATTATGTATTGAAGCTGGCACAAAAACGTGATGTAAAACATATAGTCAAGTCGAAGTCTATGCTGGGCGAAGAGATTGGACTCAGAGAGCATCTTGAGCAAGCCGGCATCGAGGTGACGGAAACTGACATCGGTGAATGGATTGTCCAGTTGGCTGGGGAAAGGCCGGCGCACATAGTAGGACCGGCGATACATAAGACCATTGAGCAAGTAGCCAAGCTGATATCCAAGGCGACGGGTCAGGAACCTGAGTCTGACCCTCAAGCCTTGCTGGATGCAGCACGTCGTACATTGAGGCAAACCTATATCGATGCCGATATGGGTATTTCGGGGGCTAATATAGCCATAGCCGAAACGGGGACTTTAACAATCGTAACCAACGAAGGTAACGGCTGTATGGCGACCACATTGCCTCCAGTTCATGTGGCAGTGGTCGGCTATGAAAAGATAGTCTCGACCTGGGAGGATGCTGCAGCCATATTCAGATTACTCAGCAGATGCACTGCGGGTATGAAGATGCCGGTATATATCTCTCATATCACCGGTACTAGTCGTACTGATGCCATTCCCGGCTCAGTGCTTCACGGCGCCGTAGGTCCAGACGAAGTCCATATCGTTCTGGTAGACAACGGGCGCTTGCAAATGAGGCAAGCTGATGACTTCAGGGAAGCGCTATATTGCATTAAGTGTGGTGCCTGTCTTAATGTCTGCCCGGTTTTTGCCTCGCTTGCCGGTCAGACTTACGGCTACATATACCAGGGTGGTATCGGTGCCATATTAACAGCATTTTTACATAGTATGGATGAGGCAGAGGACATAGCCAGCTTGTGTCTGGGCTGCATGGCTTGCAAGGAAGCTTGCCCGGCTGGCATCGATATACCGCGGATGATAACAAGATTGAGAGCCAGTTTGGCTCAGGAAAAAGGCTTGCCGTGGACGAGCAAGGTGGCTTATCAAAGCATCTTAAAGCACCCGCTAAGATTGGATAGCATGGTAAAAGCCGGCTCATACTTATTGCGACCTTTCGCTGACAAGGACTCTATGATAAGGCGACTTCCCTATCCGTTGCATGCGCTGACTCAAGCCATCAGCTTGCCATCACCGCCGCATCAGCCATTACGCGACAGGTTGAAAGACTATTGGGTACCAAAGGAGGTGAGCAAGCCTAAGGTGGCTTTCTATTCCGGCTGTGTTGCCGCTTATGCCTATCCTGAAATCGGTGAGGATGTGATTAGGGTCATGAAAGAATGCGGCACGGAGCCTTATTACCCGGTAGGGCAGGCATGCTGTGGCGCTCCGGCTTTCTTTGCCGGTGATTTTGAAACGACTTTGAGTTTAGCCAAGACGAACATAGCTGCCCTGGAAAAGATGAATCCGGATTATATCGTCACCGTATGTCCCGGTTGCGCTGCCGTGATACAGCGCGATTATCTAGAGTTAACCACCGATGAACCTGGGTGGAACCGACGAGCCAGAGCCATTTCTAGCAAAATCCGTGACTTCTCGCAGCTAGTCCTCGAACTGGGGCTTTCGGCAGAGAAAAAGCCTGCACGAAATCAGAAAATTACATACCATGACCCCTGCCATCTGAAACGAGGTATAGGCATATTCAGCGAACCTAGAAAGCTGCTGGAAAGAGAAGGTTTCGAGCTGGTCGAGATGGCAGATGCTGATGCCTGCTGTGGCTTCGGTGGTCACGTTGTATTAGATTACCCAAAGCTATCTGCTGCGGTATTAAAACGGAAACTGAAAAGCATTGAGGCGACCGGAGTTGACACTGTAGTGACCAACTGTTTGCCTTGCGTCCTCCAACTCAGAGGCGGTCTTGACAAACACCACAGCAGCATACAAGTAATGCACAGCGCCGAACTGCTGGCTAAATACTGTCAAGCCACACAATAACACATCTCACCATAGCCCAGAGATGATTGCTAAAACAAACCATCGGTATTATAATCGCTAGAGGTAGCTACTTGGGGATTATATAGATGGATTCAAAGTTCATGGGGAAATGGTTGTTTTTTGTTCTGGCTGTTTCTGTGGCTCTGGGCTTGCTCCTAGGTAGCTTCGGTACTACTGCTGTAAGTGATAGGGAATACCATTACGAGTCTATAAATGTTGACATTAGCATTCTAGACAATTCCGACATAAAAATCAGCGAGACACAGACATTCGTTTTTACCTCAGGCGATTTCCACTACGGATTTCGATGGATACCCACCGATAGGCTCGAATCGATCGACAACGTAGAAGTCTGGGAAGGCAACCAGCAATACCAGCTGAATCCTTCGGTTAAGGAGTGGATAGACATCCGACAAGAAACAGGTAAATCACCGGGTGGTGACAACTACGCTTATACCACCTGGACGGAAAAAGGTAAATTCTGGATTGGCTGGTGGTTTCCGGAGACAGTGAACAGCAACCGCACCATAGAGCTCAGATACACGGTCCACGGTGGTCTACGCATCAACAGCCCCGCCGACCAGCTATACTGGAAAGCCATCTTTGGAGACCGCGACAGCTATGTGGGCTCGAGCAGGGTAATCGTTCATCTTCCTCAGCCAGTGCCGCCACAGCAGCTTTCCATCTACAGCTATGGTGTACCCGCCACCAAAAATATAGTGGATGAGCAGACTATAGAGTTCCTCACCGGCATGATACCGGCTGCTGAAGAACTCGAGGTCAGGGTCTATTTTCCCCACGGCATGGTCAGTGGTTCGCCACCAGCATGGCAAATAAAGCTGGAAAAACAGGAAGCCTACAACAATGAAGTCAAGCCGATGGTCAACCTAACCCTGACGCTATTCGGCTTAGTCATTGTACCGCTGCTTGGGTGGCTCTGGATACGTCGCGCTTTCAGGAGAAGAGGTCGACTGCCCGGAATTGGCATGGCTCCGCAGTCCCAGTACTCACCGCCGAGCGATTTACCCCGGCATTTGTAGGTTTATTGACCCGTGCCAAGGTGCTGCCGGCGGACCTTGCAGCTACCATATTTCATCTGGCGAACAAAGGCATACTTGAAGTGGTGCAAACAGAAAAACAGAGTTGGTTTGGTACTCAGAAAGACATACTGCTCATAAAAGCCAAAGATGGCGAGAAATTCTCCTTTGAGAGACTAGTGGCACAGGCTATGGCGAGTCACGACGGTAAGCTGCTCTCAGAACAGAAAGGGCGACATCCGAAGCTTCTCAAGGAATTTAGCCAGAAGGTGGAACGGGATGCCGTGAAGCAGAAATTTTTCGAAGAGGAGCCGTCACAGTCGGTCAAACGCCTGCAAACTCCGGGATTCCTTCTCATATTTTTTGCCATGTTCCTTGGCATATTTCTCTTCATATTTCTGGGACAGTATGCCGAGATGATATTCGTTCCCTTTGCAGTATGCCTTCCTGTTGGTATGGCAGCAGTCATATTATCATCCAGACTGCCTAAGAGAACGGAGACAGGTGCTATGGAGACCGTCCAGTGGAAGGCTTTCGGCAAGTATCTCAGGAGAATGGTCAAAGACAAACAGATGGCTACCGAAAATATGGGCTACTGGGATTCCTATTTCCCGTACGCCGTAGTCTTTGGTCTGGCTCAGGGCTGGGTAAAGCAGTTCAGCGAACTTGAGGCTCCGGCACCAGTCTGGTTTTATACATTAGGTGAAACAGGTCGCGGCACAACTCCTGGCACTATTAGTGCAGCCTCATCGGCGCCATCGCTAGGCTCAATAAGCAGTGCCTTTAGCGGCATGGTAAACATGGTGCAAGGAAGCTTTTCCAGCGGTAGTGGTAGCAGTGGTGGTGGAGGTGGCGGCGGAGGTGGTGGAGGTGGCTGATATAATGAAGGTGACCATATAAGGCATTGCCAGTCGGCTGGTGGTACACTAGCATCAGACTGACATTTGCTGAGTGAAAAGGGGAAATAATGCCAACTAAACTGATTCGGTCGCTGTTCTGGGCAGTGCTTGGTGCTTTCATTCTAGTATTTATCACTATCTTTGTTATGAATCCGCCGATAAGGACGATACTAAACGATTTGTATCCGGATGAAACCGTGGCTGCGGTTGTTTCAATTTTCTTTCCCTTGTCTGGTCTGCTCTTTTTCGCCCTAGGACTGGCACTGCTGATTCTAACAATCAGAGCCAGAGCCAGATTGGATAGGCTATTAAAGCGGTTTTTGCTACTGACCAGCTCTTCTGCGGTGGGGGTCTTTGCCAGCATACTGCTTCATGGTGTGGTCTACGGTCTATTCATCCTTCTATTTGGCGAAGACTTTTGGAGCAGGACTGGCTTAGAGGACGAGCCTTTCTTCTTCATTATGGGTCTCCTCGTTTGCCCGATTGCTTACTTAGCGGGAACGGTGGGCAGCATCGTTCTTATCATTCAAAAAAAGAAACACAGAGCCGATGACCTGGGATAATTATTATCGAACTAATCAGCGTATCTGGGGTGATAGTCCCAGCGCCTTAGCTGCCTTTGCCTGCCATTATTTACAGGGCGTAAAACCTTCCCATAAAGCTATCGAGCTATTAGACATCGGCTGCGGCTACGGTCGCGACGCCACATACTTAGCCCGCAACATTAACTGTCGCATCTTCGGCATCGATAATTCCAGTGAAGCCATCGAAATGGCTAGAAAGGCGCTGGCTGAAGATTTAGAATCGCGTATTACATTCCAGTGTTGCGACTTCAGACAAATACCTGAGGGGGAATTCGAAATTGTATTTGCCTCCAACTTTTATCACTTGCTGAAAATGGAGGAGAGACAGGCTCTCATAAATACAATTAAAAAGAGGCTGAAGCCCGGTGGAATGCTTTTCCTCAGCACGCTTTCCCCGAATGACCCCGAGCACTTCGGCAAAGGCAAACCCGTCGAGAACGAGGCTAATTCCTTCCATGACCAGAGATTCCTCCACTTTTGCACAAAAGAAGAGCTGGAAAGTGACTTCAGCTTCTTAACCATCAAAAAGCTGTCCCAGCACGAGTATTACGAGCCTCGTTCCAATGGGGAAGTTCACCATCATTTTATATGGATACTTGTAGGCGTAAAGCAGCATAGAGTTGTTAGCACCTAGCTAATTTTCACCAAACACGGAGGACTCCAATGATAAAGGAAAATCAGTTAAAGTGGTTGCTGGAGCCAGGCGATATTGGCATTAAATACCTTGCTATGCGTGACCTGGTCGTGAGCGATGAAAAAGAGCTAATGGCGGTAAAGAAAAAGGCACATGCCGAAGGACCAATTGCTGATGTCCTGGCGAAGATGAACAAAGAGGGGTATTGGGTGCAATCCGGAGCCGGATATTATCCCAAATATACCGGTACTGTATGGTCGATTATTTTATTGTCTCAGCTTGGCGCCTCCATTGAAATGGATGAGCGCCTAGCCACTGCCTGCTCCTATTTACTGGAGCATGCGCTGACAAAAGGTGGTCATTTCACAGTTAATGGGCTTCCCTCAGGAACGGCAGACTGTTTGCAGGGAAGCCTCTGCACCGCCTTAATAGACCTGGGGTTGGAAGACCCGCGCTTAGATAAAGCATTTGAGTGGATGGCAAGGAGCGTTACCGGCGAAGGCGTAGCTCCAATGAAGGATAAATCGGCTCCGGTGCGTTACTACGCTGGAAAATGCGGACCGAACTTTGCCTGTGGTTCTAATAACAAATTACCCTGTGCCTGGGGGGCAGTGAAAGTAATGCTGGCTTTCAGTAAGCTGCCGAAGGCAAAAAGGACAGCGCTGATAAATAACGCCATTCATGCAGGAGTTGATTTTCTATTCAGCAAAGACCCAGCCAAAGCAGATTATCCCTGCGGTTATAGTGCTAAGCCGAGTCAGAATTGGTGGAAATTTGGCTTTCCAGTGTTCTATGTAACCGATTTGTTGCAGAACGTTGAAGCGCTTATTGGATTAGGCTATGGCAATGACACTAGGCTGGCAAATGCTTTGACCATAATTTCTGAGAAGCAGGATGCTCAGGGGTGCTGGTTGCTGGAATACGACTACACGGGTAAGACATGGATAAATTTTGGCGCTAAGAAACAGCCCAACAAGTGGGTAACACTGCGTGCCTTGCGCGCATTAAAAGCGGTGGCCTAAACACTCTATAGTTCAGTTATTGAAGTATTCTAAATCTGTAAATTTTAACATCCAGTGGACTAATATGTATTGCATTGGCTTAAACATGGGTATATACTAAAACAAATCTGCCACATCTCCACTACCGATTTGCTCGAGGGGGGTGGGAATCATGCCGATTTGATGTGTTCAACAGTAGACATCTTTAGGCAACATTGTTTCAAAGATATCGTTCAATAAAACTATTTGCATTTCATGCAAATTTAACTTAGGAGAAAGAAATGCCGAATGAAAACAAATCCAAGCGAAAGCTGATAATAATGCTCGCCGTTGCCCTGCTGGTGATACTGGTGGGCAACCTGCTGGCATATATGACGCAGACCGACTGGGGCAATGTTAAAGTCCGGGATGTGCGCTTTGCCGGCGATAACGGCATTATGATTAGTGCCCTGCTGTACGTGCCAAAAAGTGTTACCGCTAAGAACCCGGCTCCCGGCATACTTGCCATTCATGGCTATATGAATTCTCGCGAGACGCAGGACGGCTTTGCCATCGAGTTCGCCAGGCACGGTTATGTAGTGCTCGCCATTGACCAGACCGGCCACGGTTATTCAGACCCACCTGTTGGTGAAAATTCATTTGGTGCTCGCAGTGGTCTGAAATATCTGCGCAGCCTCGACATCGTTGACAAAGACAATATCGGTCTCGAAGGGCACTCAATGGGCGGTTGGGCTAATGTCAACGCCGCAAGTACTTTCACAAATGACTACAAGTCCATGGTTTTGGAGTCATCTACCACTGGCATCTATAGTCGACCAGGTGATGCTACCTTCCCGCGCAATTTGGCTGTAGTCACACCCAAATGGGAGGATCTATCAGCACTCCAGTGGGAAGTGGTCAACTCCAAGGACATCACCAAAAGTGATAAGATGAAAGCTCTGTTCGGGACACAGAGCGACGTGGTGGTGGGCAAATTGTACGGTTCGGTTGCGGACGGCACCGCTCGCAAGCTCTACATGCCAAGCACTATACATCCGGGAACCCATCTTTCAACCGAAGCCATTGGTGACGCCATCGAATGGTTTCAAGCAACCTTGCAGGGAGGCAACGGTTTGCCGCCTTCCGACCAAATCTGGTACTGGAAGGAAATCGGCAATTTGATTGCCCTCATCGGCATGATATTGCTATTCTTCCCCGTCGGCGGCTTGCTGCTGCGCTGCGGCTTCTTCAAAGAGTTAGAAGAGTCTCCAGCCAAACCCAAGTCTGCCAAAGGCATTGCTTGGTGGATATCCGCCATCATAATTGTTGTTGTGCCAGCCTTGACCTGGTTCCCATTCATTGACATTTTCAATAAGCTCGGCTGGAAAGCAAACACGGTCTTTCTCGAAAACATCACCACCCAGGTGATGACATGGGCGTTGCTGGTCGCTGTTATCGCGGTAGTGCTCTTTCTGATATGGCATTTCGTATTCAACCGCAAGGTGAAAGCCACCGCCAGCGACTACGGTTTAACCTGGGGCAAAAAGCTGGACTGGGTGAAGATTGGCAAGTCCTTCTTGCTGGCTTTCCTGGTGGTTTTTGTCGGCTACCTGACTCTGGTGTTCTCAGCCTGGCTGTTCACGGTTGATTATCGCTTCTGGGTCTTTGCCGTAAAACCGATGTCAACTATACATTTCCGAATCTTCCTGTGCTACCTGATTCCCTTTATCCTCTTCTTTGTGGCTCTAGCCACAGTATTACATGGGCAGCTTCGCCCCACCGGACGCAAAGGAAATGAATTGAGCCTGGGTAGCGAGATGGCTATCAACTGGGCATTGCTCGTCTTAGGCTTCGTTGGCTTGCTTTTAGTACAGTACATTGCGCTGTTAACGGTCGGCAGAATGGCTTTTATTAGCCCTGCCGGTCCATTTGTCTATGTTATACCGCTGTTCACCATCATAGCCTTCCAGCTTCTGCCACTGATGACCATCGTTGCCCTCGCTTATACTTACTTCTATCGCAAGACGGGGCATATATACGTGGGCGCTTTCTTCGGTGCCATGCTGGTTACCTGGATTGTCGTTGCCTCGCAGACAATTCACCTTGCCTTATAATCTTGTAGGGGTCAAGATAGTAGTAGGGGGACAGAGACATCTGTCCCCCTACTATACCCATCTGTAGCTGCTTTTTGAAAAATTATAACAGTAAAGGAGGCATGACCTGCCCCCAATAGTTGTACCACATCTTAAGTTAGTCCCACAAGCATAAAAGCCTCAGGCGCAGGCGGCCGGTAGTTAAGTGCACTGTGGGGTCGTTCTTGATTATATTCTCTCC
>Ga0233423_10000172_pt1 | contig 40044 bp, 37 predicted proteins | sample Watercolumn_Mata_FD_180713 | JGI IMG/M metagenome (GOLD analysis project Ga0233423, IMG submission 180713) | Freshwater microbial communities from Lake Matano, South Sulawesi, Indonesia - Watercolumn_Matano_2014_112_MG | ecosystem: Environmental > Aquatic > Freshwater > Lake | place: Indonesia... | reverse complement strand
AGTTCTACTTCTTCTTCACGCCCGACGTGCGGGTACCCGTCGAGAAGCAGTTGATTGACAGCGTGACCGGAATCTGGGCCTGCCGGTTCGTCGGCGGGAACTGGACCGAGCCGGAGCGCGTGGCCCTGAACGACGACTACGCGATGGACGGTTGCGAGGTGGTGTTCGGCGACACGATGTGGTTCGCGTCGGTTCGGGCCGGCAACTACGGTGAGATAGACTGGTATGTAGCGGTACGCCGCGCGGGGAAGTGGACCGACTGGCGGAACGCCGGCCCGCAGGTGAACGAGGAACTCAAGCCCGGCGAGATGCACATCAGCTCCGACCACCGAACCATGTATCACCACAAGGTCAACCAGTACGGTGGTCTCGACATCTGCAAATCCGAGCGGAACGACTCCGGCTGGGGCGCACCCGTGAACCTCGGGCCGAACGTGAACAGCGCGAAGGATGAAGGCTGGCCCTATCTCTCGTCGGACATGAAGGAACTCTATTTTACCTCCTGGAACGACAGCTTTGCCGGACCGTGCATCTACCGCTCAAGGTTGGACAGCCTCGGCGCGTGGAGCCCACGCGAGGTGATCGTCCAGCAGTTCGCGGGCGAACCGACGCTCGACGACGCCGGCAATCTCTATTTCGTCCATCACTACTATACGGGCGGCCAGAACAACCGGATGCTCGAGGCGGATATCTACCTCTGCCGGCGCAAGTGAGGGCAGAGGAATCGCGTGCTGCGAACGTCAAACAGGAGTAAGGAGAAAGCAGTACATGAACTGCAGGACGATCATGGCGGTAGTTATCAGCAAGCGGATCGTGGAGGCGGTGAGAGTACAGCAGGCGTTGACCAAGCACGGCTGTATCATCAAGCTGCGGGTGGGGCTGCACGAGGCCGGCGACGTCTGCGCGGACGACGGCCTGGTGCTCCTCCACCTCTGTGGAACCAAGAAGGAAGTGGCCGCACTCAAGGCCGACCTGAACAAGATAAAGGGCGTCAAAGCCAAGACGATGACGGTGTAGGGGAGTCGGCCAACAAAGACCCGAAACTGGACTGGCCACGAAGGCACCAAGACACAGCGAGGATGGGGCATCGAAAGGCTTCTGTTCGCCCGGTGCCTTTGGTTCAATTCGGCTTCGCGGATGAGGAGGCATCATGGATGTGATTGACGCCATCAACACGCGGCGGGCGTACCGCTCGCTGGCGCCGGTGACGATCACCGAGGATCTGGTGCGCGACCTGGCGCGCTGCGCCCAGCTCGCCCCGAGCTGCAACAACAGTCAGCCGGCGCGATTCGTGTTTGTCTGGGAGGCGGCGATGCTGGAGAAGATGAAGGCGGTCTTCAGCAAGGGGAATACCTGGTGCCACGCCGACTCGATGGTCGTGGCGGTGCTCGCCGAAAGGGACTCCGACTGCGTCATCAAGGACCGGCTCTACTACCTGTTTGACACGGGGCTGCAGACCGCCCTGTTGATACTGCGCGCTACTGAACTCGGATTGGTGGCGCACCCGATTGCCGGTTTCAGTCCAGCTGCCGTGCGCGAGGTCCTCGGGATACCCCCGCAGTTTGAAGTAGTGACCCTGGTCAACGTCGGCAAGCACGCAGACTTCATCAGCCCGGTCCTTTCGCCGAAGCAGGTCGAGCAGGAGCAGATCCGACCCGAGCGGCTGCCGCTCGAGCAGGTCGCGTTCTTCAACCGCTACCCAAGCGAAGAGGCAGCTGGGGGCAAAGAGGGGGCAAGTTGATAGGACTGAGGAAGCTGCACCTGATAATCGGGTTCACGTTGGTCCCATTCCTTCTGGTAACTGCCGTCACCGGGTTCATCCACCTGTTGATGCCCCGCTACTACCACGTACTGCGCTGGCACGGCTGGTTCAAGTGGGGCGGGTTGATTCTGGCGGTTGGCATCGTCTTCCTCGCTGTGTCGGGCGGCATCCTGTATCTGAGTATGCGCACCCAGCAGTGGAAGCGCAAGGCCAGGGCGAAGGCGGCGGTCGCTCCCGGGCCTCCGCCCACAGCCTGAGTTTGACCCAGCGCCGCAGGCGCGTAGACTGATAGCCGTTTCCCAACGTCTTATGAGAGAAACCGGCAAAGTAGTCAGCACCAGGAACGACCGGGCCGAGGTCGAGGTCGCGGCCAAGGGCGAGTGCGAGCACTGCACCGCCCACGGCATCTGCAACTGGACCGGCACGAGCGTCCGCAAGGTGTTGGCCGTCAACCAGGTAGGGGCCGGGGTCGGTGATACGGTAGAATTGGAGACGACCGAGGGCTCGGGCGCGAAGACGAACCTGCTCGTATTCGGCATCCCGGTGGTGCTGATGTTTGCGGGGGTCCTGATCGGTGGGCTGGTGCTGCGGAAGGACATGTGGTCAGGAATCCTGGCCGGCGTCGGGTTGGCGCTGGGGTTCGGTATTGTGAAGATTGTAGACATTGCCGTGAACCGGTCGGGCAGGAGCCTGCCGGTGATTGTAGGAATGGCCCAAGTCGGAAGTCAGAATGCAGGGTGCAGAAGCCTGAATGAAGGAGTTGCGAATGAAGGCGTTGACGGCAGTGCTGCTGGCCGCGGTCCTGATGATGGCGTGCGGTAGCGGTGGCCCGGCCCCCAAGTCGGGAGCGCCGGAGATGAAGAACCTGGAACACGGCACGATGTCGTACTGGCAGGATGTGAAGTTCACGCCTGACACTACCGATCCGGCAGGAAAGCGTGGCCGGTGGTCGGGTTGGTTCCACCAGGACGTTGTGGACGCGTCCAAGTTGTCGGACGGCATCATACGCGGCAAAGTCGACGGCCAGTGGCAGGACCTGAAGACAGTCAGCCTGCCCGACGACTTCTGCAAGTGGAACTTCGAGAAGCGGCAGGAGCAACTGCGCTTCATCGCCAAGATGATGGCGATGCCGGAGGGCGCGATGGGCGCCATGATGAAGCCGGAGATCTCCGGCCCGCATAACGCCATGGTCGCGAGCCACGGCATGAAGCGGAAGGACTCGGACTTCGATATCAACAACGCGGTTAAGGGCACGGGCTGGCTGCCCAAGCCGGAGAAGCTGCCGGAAATGCTCGCTCTACTGAAGCAGACCTGGGACGATTCGATGGAGAAGAAGCTCTTCCTGCTTGAGAGTCTCTACACCAAGGCAACCGATGTCTTTGACCGGACCAAGCAGGCCTCGCTCGAGCTCTACTCCCAGCCGAGTTTCGAGACCCACTCATTCCTCAACCAGATGGTTGACCCGGGCGTGGCGGTCGTCTACCTGGACCTGCCGAAGTCGTACGAGCTGCGCTGCGTTGCCCAGATGCTCCACCCCGATGACCCGGGGCTGAGCGAGTACGAGAAGCAGGTGGTCGAGTACATCAATCTGATCCACGACTACTTCCACGGCCAGTCGCCGCGCAAGTCGATCGGCGTCATCTACCACGTCGTGCAGGTGTTCGACAACTCGCCGGGCAGGATGCGCGGCCAGCGGGTAGTGCCCCAGCTGCCCTGACCGGATTCAGCTTCACAGGCGGGCCGGGTTGACATCTCCCGGCCCGTCACTATCTTAGAAGTGATGGCCGACAACAAGCCGCTGGCGGTTGCCGCGCCGGCGCTGCCCGTACCCGACGACGAGCTGGTGCGGAGGGTCCAGGCCGGCAACACTGAGGCGTTCGAAGAACTGGTGCGCCGCTACGAACGCAAGGTCTACAACATCACCTACCGCCTGATGGGCAATGAGCAGGATGCCAGCGAGGCGCTGCAGGATGCGTTCCTGCGGGCCTACCGGTTCATCGGCAAGTTCCAGTTCAAGTCGTCGTTCTTCACCTGGCTGTACCGGATTGCCACGAACGTGAGTCTAAGCAAGTTGCGCAAGCGCGAGAAAGTCGATACGGTGTCGATCGACCAGCCGATTAACGAGGCCGGGGACCTGCCGTTCGAGATACCGGACGTGAAGTACGGACCGGAGAAGATGATGAAGCAGCGCGAACTGCGTGCCGCCCTTCAGAGCGCCGTGGACGCGCTGCCGGAGGACTACCGCTCGGTCGTGGTCTTGCGTGACCTTGAGGGGCTGAGCAACGAGGAAGTGAGCAATATCCTGCACCTCTCGGTGGCGGCAGTGAAATCGCGCCTCCACCGCGGCCGTCTGGTGCTGAGAGAGAAACTGGCAAGCTATCTGTAATGGAGTGGTGATGAAGAAGAGGAAGAAGCAGACCGGCGAGTGTCACGATTGCGTCGAGGCCGAGGAGCTGATAGCCCGGTTCGTGAGCGGCGAGGAGGACGAAGAGCTGGCTCGCCAGGTGCTGCTGCATGCGCAGTCGTGCGCGGACTGCGCCAGCCTCTTTCGCAGCCTGAAACGACTGGTACACTACTGCAGCCTGGAACCTACCTGCGAGATGCCGACGACTGTCCGCCAGGAGCTGTGGGTTACCATCAGGCGCGAGATACACACACGACAAAGCAGGTGACGAGTGCAGGGCCGTGAGGGCTGAGCGCGGCGCTCATCGTTCACCACTCGTCGCCCAGCAGCGCGGTGAGCGCGTGCTCGTGGCTATGAGTGGCGGTGTGGATTCCTCCGTCGCTGCCGCTCTGCTGAAGGAGCAGGGATTCGATGTGGTCGGTGTCACCATGCGCTTATTCGAAGACGAGAGGAAGGGCGAGGGGGAGCGAGGGTGCTGTGGCTTCGGCGGGGCGCGGGATGCGGCCAGGGTGGCGGCAAAGCTCGGATTCCCGCACTACACGTGGGACTTCCGGAAGGAGTTCGAGGCCGCGGTGATTGAGGACTTCTGCTCCGAATACGCCCGCGGTCGGACCCCGAATCCCTGCCTGCGCTGCAACGAAGAACTGAAATTCACCGAGTTGCTGGGCCGGGCAGCGCAGCTGGGGGCGGAGCAGATTGCCACCGGACACTATGCCCGTGTCACGAGGAGCGATAATGGTGCGTGGCAGCTGCTCCGTGGCGCGGACGCGGCAAAGGACCAGTCCTATTTCCTATATGAGATGACCCAGGCGCAGTTGAGTCGAGTGTTGATGCCAGTGGGCGGATATACCAAGGTAGAGGTGCGAGAGATGGCGCGCAAGCTCGATCTGCCGGTGGCAGAGAAGCCGGAGAGTCAGGACATCTGCTTCGTGCCCGGCAACGACTACACGGTTTTCCTTAGGAGGCGCTGCCGCGAGCTGTTTCGGCCGGGCCCGGTAGTCGATGAGTCGGGGAACCCGCTCGGGCAGCACGACGGTGTCGTCGGTTTCACGCTCGGCCAGCGGAAGGGACTGGGACTGGCCTTCGGCGAACGGAGGTACGTCGCGCGTCTCGAACCGGAGACAAACGTCGTCGTGCTGGGTTCGCGTGATGACGTGCAGGCGCGAGTGGTGGAAGCCGGGTCGGCCCGCTGGGTGTCCGGTCTACCCCCGACCTCCCCTCTCCGTGTGCGTGCCAGTGTCCGCTACCAGAGCAGCGGCGGCGAGGCCTTGGTCGAGCCGAACGGCGGTGACCGGGTGCGCGTGACCTTCGATGAACCGCAATGGGCACCCACACCGGGTCAGGCGGTCGTGTTCTGGCAGGGCGATGTCGTGCTCGGCGGCGCGACCATTGGGCCGGAATGAGGCGGGCGGCGTGATGGTAGATTGTTCGTGCATGCACCAGAACAGCAAGTCGCCTGTTCTATCGTGCGTTTGCTTCCGTCATGCAAGTACAAAGGACGAAGGACAAAGGACAAAGGACAAAGGACAAAGCAAGTATCAAGGACAAAGTGGAAAGCACCGAGTCCTGACTTTGTCCTTCTCTCGGGTGATGCTGGAACATAAGGAGGCTGAATGTCCGTACTACTGCTGGTAACACAGGCTCTGATCGCGAGTTCGCAAGTGGACTCGGTCGTCGTCTACCCGCACCAGGTGCTCGTCGTGAGAACGGCGAGCGTAACCGTTTCAGGTTCGGGTGAGCTGGTGTTTCCCGGGCTGCCCGGAGCGCTCGACGATAACAGCGTGCGCATCAAGGCGCCGGGAATCCGCGTCGGCGAGGTGCAGGTGCGGCGCGGCTATCTGGCCGAGCCGACACCTGAAGTGAAGCGGCTGCTGGCGCGAATGCAGGAGTTCGAGGACCGGCTCAAGGGACTCGATGACGAAGGCGCGGTGCTCAAGGCCAAAGAGGAGTTCCTCAACTCGGTGAAGCTCGGCGCGCCGCAGCTCATCTCGAAGGAGTTACAGGAGGGTAAAGTCGCGATCGAGTCGTGGCGCGGAGCGCTGGGCTTCGTCGGGGACGAGTTGATGAAGGTCAAAACGCGTCAGGTGAAGCTCGTTCGCGAGCGCGAGGAGATGCAGAAGCAGGTCGAGGCGGCGCGGCGCGAGTACAACGACGCCAAGACCGCGGTCGAGAACCGGAAGGAAGTCAGGTTCAACTATGCTGCCGAAGCCGGCACGTATGAACTGCGGCTTTCGTATGTGATAGCCAATGCAGCGAGCTGGTCGCCGTATTACGAGCTGCGGGCGAATCCCGGCAGTGGCAAGGTTGACGTATCCTACTTCGCGAAGCTAACGCAGCGGAGCGGTGAGGACTGGGAAGACGTGAAGGTCGTCCTGTCCACCACCACGCCGGTACTTGGTGTCACCGCGCCGGAGCCGAATCCGTGGTACCTTGTTCTGCTTGAGCTGGAGCGGCCTGTCTACAAGAGGATGGCGGCGGCGATGGCGGCGCCGGGCGCGGCACTGGAACGGGGCGGGTTCGACGAGGGCGTGATGGCCCGGGCGCCTGAGGAGATCCAGCCGGTTGAGACCGGCATCTCGCTCCAGTACGCGATTCCGGGCCGCGTCAGCCTGAAGTCGGGTGAGCAGGCGAAGAAGCTCGGTCTTAAGCAGATTGCGCTCCCGGCTGAATTCGAGTACTACACGCTGCCGCGTTCGGGACAGCAGGCATACCTGACCGGCAACCTGGCCAATACCAGTGACTTCGTATTCCTGGCCGGGGACGGCAACACTTATGTCGGCGACGAGTACACAGGCTCAACGTGGCTGCCGAACGTTGCTCCGCAGGAATCGACGCTCCTGAGCTTCGGCATTGACGAGCGGGTCAAAGTTAAGCGCGAGCTGGTGAAGAGCTTCAAGTCCAAGGGCGGGCTTCTCTCCAAGACCGAGAAGCAGAGCTTCGTCTATCGCACCACGGTCGAGAACTACATCTCGAAGCCGGTGGTCATAAAGGTCGTGGAGCAAGTCCCCGTCTCGCAGCAGGGCGAGATTAAGGTGACCGTCACCAAGGTCGAGCCGAAGTTTCTCGAAGAAGACAAGAACCAGGGAACCTACACCTGGAAGCCGACAATCGAGTCGAGAGGCAAGTTCACCATAGACTACGAGTTCACGGTCGAGTACCCGACGGGGCGACGGGTCCAGGGTCTGTTCTAGGACGGAGATGGCCAAACGGGGCAGGCTTGCCGCCTGCCCCGTTTCTTCTATGCTCTTGGCGTGAGCAGCGTCACTATCGTAGGCGCGGGTCTGGCCGGGTGCGAAGCGGCGCTGCAGTGTGCGAGAAGAGGCGTGCCGGTTCGGCTGTTTGAGATGCGTCCGCTCAAGATGACCGAGGCGCACGAGACGGGCGACGCGGCTGAGCTCGTCTGCTCCAACTCCCTCAAGTCAGACGAGCCGGAGAATGCCCATGGCCTGCTCAAGGCCGAGCTGCGTGTTCTCGGGTCGGTTCTGCTCGAGTGCGCGGAGCGGGCCCGGGTTCCCGGCGGCAAGGCGCTGGTCGTGGACCGGCGCAGGTTCTCGGCCGAGGTGCAGTCGGAGTTGTCTCGGGCCGGAGTGACGACGGAACCGGGTGAGGTCAGTTCCATTCCGCCGGCGCAGTTCCCGTACCGACGACGCTTCGGTTTCACCGATCCGCACCAACCGACAGTGGAGCTTCAAACTCAACCGGGGCCGACAGTCTCCGCCACCGTCATTGCCACCGGGCCGCTGACATCGCCGCCCATGGCGGATGCGCTGCAGGCTTTGTTGGGAGCGGAGCACTTGTTCTTCTACGATGCCATTGCGCCGATCGTCAGTTTCGAGTCGCTGGACATGACGCGTGTCTTCGCGGGTTCTCGGTACGGGGCCGGTTCAGATTACCTCAACTGCCCGATGACCGAAGAGGAGTACGACCGGTTCGTGACGGCGCTGCTGGGGGCGGAGCTGCACCCACTTCACTCTTTTGAGAGAGCTGGCTTGGGACACGGTCCCGATTTGGGAAAGGGAACCGGGTCATGTCCCGCGCCGCGTTTCTTCGAGGGGTGTCTGCCGGTGGAGGAAATCGCTCGGCGCGGGAGGCTGGCGCTGGCATTCGGGCCGATGAAGCCCGTGGGTCTTACCGACCCGCGTACGGGCCGACGGCCGTTCGCGGTCGTACAGCTCAGGCGCGAGAATGCCGAGGGGACGATGTTCAACCTCGTCGGCTTCCAGACCCGGTTGAAGCAGGGCGAGCAGGAGAGAGTGCTGCGGATGATCCCGGGCTTGGAGAAGGTTGCGTTCCTTCGATTCGGCAGCATCCACCGGAACACCTTCCTCAACTCGCCCGAGGTGTTGATGTCAACTTTGCAGGCAAGGGTCAGGCCGGACCTGCTGTTCGCGGGGCAGTTGACCGGCGTGGAGGGCTACGTCGAATCGCTCGGCGCGGGGCTGGTTGCCGGAATCAACGCGGCGCGGCTGGCGGTTGGCGCTGAGTCGCTGGAGTTGCCGCGGGAGATGATGATGGGGAGTTTGCTGGGGTACATCTCGGCGTCGCGTGACTTGGGACACGATTCGGAGGCAAGATGGGGACAGTCCCTGGAAGTCGCACAGGGCTCTGCGAAGGGACAGTCCCCATTTGCCTCGCGCTTCCAGCCGATGAACGCTAACTTCGGTCTGCTCCCGCCGCTGAACAGACGCATGCGCGGTCGGGAAAAGCGGCGATTCCTTGCTGAGCGCGCCCTGGAGGCGGCTCGTGCGTTCGCCTTGACTGTGGCCGGGAACCGGGCATGATAGCCGGTCGCACCGGAAAGGAACAATACTACTATGCATGACTTGAAATCACTGCCCGAGAAGGCCACCGAGATGCTCGACTGGTCGTGGTCACAGTTCGAGCCCTACTACGCCGAGCTGTCCGGGCGGACGCTGTCGGCTGCGAACGTGGAGAGCTTCCTCAACGACTGGACCTGGCTGAGTGACCGGGTGGACGAAGTCGGCACGCGCCTGAACATCGCCAAGGACGTGAATACCGCGGACAAAGGCGCCGAGCAGCGCTTCAACCGATATCTGGAGGAGATCTATCCAAAGGCGGCCGAGGCCGAGCAGAAGCTGAAGACGATGCTGCTTGAGAGCGGCCTCAAGCCCAGTGGCTTTGAACGTCCTTTGCTCAGGTTGCAGGCCGATGCCGCCATCTTCCGTGAGGCGAACCTGCCGTTGCAGGTCGAGGTCGAGAAGCTCTGTACCGAGTACTCGAAGATCATCGGCGGTCAGACCGTGGAGTGGGACGGCAAGGAAATCACCGTGACCCAGCTCCGGCCGGTGCTGCAGCGGACCGACCGAGCGCGGCGCGAGAAGGCCTGGCGGCTGACCGCGGAGAGGCAGTTGCAGGACCGCGCCGCATTGAACCAACTGTGGCAGAAGCTGTTGAAGCTGCGCCTGCAGATGGCTGCGAACGCCGGTTCCTCCGACTACCGCGCGTTCCGCTGGCAGGAGATGCACCGCTTCGACTACACGCCCGACAACTGCAAGCAGTTCCAGAGGGCGATCGAGCAGGCAGTTGTGCCGGCTGCCGCCCGCATCTACGCCCGGCGGGCGAAGCACCTGAGTCTTGCGGCTCTGAAACCATGGGACTTGGAAGTTGACCCGCTCGGTCGCGAGCCTCTGTCACCGTTCAAGGGAGTCGAGGAGTTCAAGTCCGGAGTCTCGTCGATTCTCAATCGGGTCGACCCGCAGGTCGGCAGCTACTTCCGGACGATGATCAAGGAAGCTGCACTCGACCTTGAGAACAGGAAGAACAAGGCACCCGGCGGCTACTGCACTTCATTCGATACGCTCAGGCTGCCGTTCATCTTCATGAATGCGGTCGGGCTGCACGGTGACGTGATGACGCTCATCCATGAGAGCGGACACGCGACCCATGTGTTCGAGACGCGCCCGCTGCCGTGGCACCAGCAGCGGCACGCCGGGCTCGAGTTCGCCGAGGTCGCATCGATGGGGATGGAGCTGCTCGCCGCACCCTACTTCGCGAAGTCGAAGGGCGGGTTTTACTCGGAAGCCGAAGCCGCACGCGCGCTGAACGAGAACCTTGAGAAGAACGTCCAGTTCTGGCCGTATATGGCCGTGGTCGACGGTTTTCAGCAGTGGGTCTACGAGAATCCCGAGGCCGCGATGGAGCCGGCGAATTGCGACAAGCAGTGGACCTCGCTCTGGAACCGGCTGATGACGGGAGTGGACTGGAGTGGCTTCGAGGACGTGGTCGCCACCGGGTGGCACCGGAAGCTGCACATCTTCCAGGTGCCGTTCTACTACGTCGAGTACGGGCTGGCGCAGCTTGGTGCCTGCCAGGTCTGGGCCAACGCGCTCCAGGACCAGAAGGCGGCGGTTGCCGCATACCGCCGGGCGCTCGCGCTTGGCGGTACCAGGTCACTTCCCGAGCTCTACGCGACAGCCGGAGCGAAGTTCGCCTTCGATGCCGGCACGCTGGGAGCAGTTGTAGGCCTGATTGAGCAGAAGCTGGCCGCATCCTTGACCGGACTCGAGACGCTCGCATGAGGGCGCGCCGCGCCGTCCTGCTGTTGGCCGCCACCGCTGGCTCCTGCCTGGCCTGGACGTCGCCGGTGCTCCGAAACGTCTGCAATTCCGCCGCCGGTCCGGGCGCTCCGGTCGTAGTCAACGCCGACTGCGAAGACTCCATCCGACCGCCGTCCGAAGACGTTGCGCACACGGTCTTCTACTCGACCGACGACCAGGAGAACTGGCAGCAGGTGCCGATGACCCTGATGGGTCAGCCCGGCTACGACAGCACCTACCAGTGCGCCTTCGCGGCTCCGGACTCTGGCGCAATCTGCTACTACGTGCGTGGCGACAACGGTACGAACCTCGGCACCCAGTCGCCGTTCAACTCCGGCGACGCCTGGCCGGTCACCGACAACCTGCTGGCCGAGACGGCGCTGGAAGGGACGGGCGATACCGTCAACGACCCGGATGGAGAGTGGCTGGATCTGACGAGCTGCGCCATGGGCTATTCGGAAGGCAAGTTCTACGCCCGGATGACGAACCACTACAACTCCTGGCCGATGAGGGGGAGCATAGTCGGGCCGTGGTACCTCTACTCGGTCGGGTTCTGGAACTCCGACGCTGCGACCGGGACACGCTGGGCTATGCCATGGTACATGTCAACATACTCACTTTCACGGACGGGTTGTACGAACTCAACCGCTACGAGAGCACCTACATACGCATCGGCGACATCGAGGTCCAGACTTCCGGCAACCGGCTCATCATGCGCTGCGACCTGGCTGACCTTGCGGCGCGTCCCGGGTTCCAACCGTGGCCCAACCAGTGCGGTTACCTCTGCGGAGTCAAGGGTGACGCGCGCTCGGCCAATCTGTTGCTGCAGAGCTGGATGCACGACTCGACCAACTCGGGCCGGTTCTACGTCGACCGCACACCTCGTCTTGTCGTAGGTCGGAACCAGCCGCCGGTCTTGAGTCTGGCCGGCGTGGATCCTGACACCGGTACTGGGGCGACCGACTTCCGCTTTCACGTCCACTACGTCGACTCCGACACGAACCTCCCGGTGCTTCGCAGCCTGATCGTGGACTCAGACACGTACGACCTGGTGCCCAACGGACACCGCTGCGGCGCAGCAGTGACATACCAACTGACGCTGGCCGGCTTCGGCGTGGGCCCACACGAATTCCGGTTCGCCTTCAACGACGGCATAAGCTACGTCAGCACGGGGACGGATACCTTTCATGTCACGGCCGGCGGCGTGGCCGAGGCCCGCGCCGATTGGGGACAGGCGTTTTCCGCGGAACCCAACCCGTTCGTGCGTCGTGTCCGGCTCCGCCTGCCGCAGCTCGCTCGGGCAATCGAGATCCTCGACGCCGCAGGCCGCCGGGTGCGAACGCTCCGCTCGCACCGCGAAGTATGGGACGGCAGCGACTCCTACGGAGCACAACTGCCGTCCGGCGTCTACTACCTGCGCGAGCAGGGCGGGCCGTTGCGCCGCCTGCTGGTCAAGCTCGGCCGCTAGCTCCTGCGGATTCACCGCGGCTTATCGCAACGATGATGGACATGGCGGTCGGTATCATCATCGGCGCCGCATTTGGCGGAATCGTCAGCGCGCTCGTAAACGACGTCATCATGCCGCCCATCGGGCTGCTCCTGGGCAAGGTGGATTTCGCCAACCTGTTCGCCGCCTTCTGGGCCAGTGCGGGACGCCGGGGCCGTACGCATCGGTGGCGGCGGCAGGCTTCGCGGGAGCTCGCTGACACCGGAGGGTTTTGCTGCAGGGTGATGACGATACGGCCGAAGGCCAGGCGGTTGAGAAGCGTTGACTTGCCGGTGTTGGGCCGTCCGACGATGACGACCACGTACGCTGTTGTGGCAGGAACCTGGAGAGACGGTAGTAGGGATTGGGCAGCCGCGCTAGGCGTCTGAAGACGTCTAACTCCAGAAACGGCAAGACGTTGCCGGGCAGTCGGAGTTGGTCATCGCACTTTGGTCTCTCCCTTGGGAGTGAACCGGAGGACGGGTTCGACGGTCTATCAGAGTTACCGCAGGGGCGACAGAGCATTCGTCGTGAGTGGTATTAAGAGGAAGCCGCCCATTGGAGGAGCTATGAAAGTGACCGGAATACCGAAACGGCTGTTCAAGGACACGAGTGGCCAAGTGTTGCTCTTTGCGGCAATCCTGGTTCTGGCGATCATCACCTTCATGCTCGTGGTACCGAATGCTACCCGGGTCACAACCCAGAAGGTACGTACCCAGACTGCCGCAGATGTAGGTTCCTTCACCGGTTCTATCTGGCTTTCCCGTTCACTCAACCTCAACGCAAACATGAACATCGGCATTCGGAGCGTCCATATGTGGATGGTTGTGCTCACCATGGGCGAGGCGCCGGCGCAGGCTCTGTACAACAATACGAGGGATTCGCCTGTGCATGCATCGGGTGAAGAACTTGCTCTGGCGCTGCATGGGGAAGTGCTGCACAGACCAAGGTCTCTCCTGCTTCCCGACAGCCGTATCAGGACCGCCCGTCTTGTTCCGATCACTGCGTTGGAGTAGGAGTAGGCAGTTGAGAAGCGAAGGCCTCAAGGCCAGTCAGCGGATGTTACCAACAATATCGCCGGGCGGTCCGACGCGCCTGCGCTGCTCGCGCGAGTTTCGGGTTCCGGTTCGCAGTCAGCATCATCGCGGTACCAGTGGAAGTCAGTGCCTGAAACGTGGAATGAGGAGTTTCGGGGTCGTCGCCGGTTTGACATCGGGCATGGGTAGCGATAGCATGACGCGTTCACTGGCTGCCAGCTACGACAGCCGTGAGCAGCTTCTGACCCGAGGCAGGATTCCCTGCATCGGTGGAGGCGAAGAGCCGGACAGCACGAAGGAGGTCGGATGATCAAGGTCGTACGGCGGGCGTCTACGGTGGTGGTATTGGCACTGTTGTTCGCGGACGGCACAGCATTTGCGCTGACACCGGACGCGTGGTCAATCGAGAAGGCGAAGGCGGCAGCATGCCTCACGGCCTGGGCCGAGCCCGTTCCAGTCGGACCTGACATGGCTGGCGGTCCAGACGACTACGGCTACATCTACAGGGATGAAACCGACAGCGGTGGTCCGACCTACAGCTGGATTGACACCGTCGACGCAACCAGCCTGGGCATCAGCGGCGACGACACGTTCGCCGTTGTTGCGCTGCCGTTCGCATTCTCATTCTACGGCGCGGACTTCGACTACTGCTACCCCTCCACCAACGGCCAGGTGGGACTCGGCACCGGCATCAGGGCCTACTCCAACGTGGCGCTGCCGACCACCAGTCTCCCGGCCAATCACCTGTGCCCGTACTGGGACGACCTGTACGTCGAGGGCGAAAGCATCAACATTCTCTACAAGACCGTCGGCACTGCCCCGAACCGGCAGTTCGTCGTCATCTGGGACAGCGTCCGCACACTCAGTAACAGCTATCGCCTGGTGTTTGAAGCCATCCTGAGCGAGTCCGATAACAGCGTCACGTATCAGTACCGCTACCTGGACGCGAACGCGGTGGGGCAATCCGCGACGGTCGGCGAACAGCAGGCCCAGACCGGCAACCGCTACCTCCAGTATTCGTACAACACGGCTTCTCTTGTCAACGGACGCGCCATCAGATTCTGGCGGCCGGCGATGACGGCCGACGTCGGAACACGCCGTATCGTCACACCAAGCGGCGTCTACGTGATGGACACGATTCAGCCGATGGCAGTGATCGAAAACCTCGGCTCTGACTCCCTGTCCGACTTCGGAGTCAGGCTCGCCATCGGCCTCGACTACTCGAGCAGCGTGAATGTGGCCGGCCCGCTCGCGCCTGGCGATACGTTTGTCGTCAACACGTTCACGCCCTGGGTTCCGAGCGCGTCGGGTCAGTTCGCGGTCACCTGCTCCACCGAGCTCACCGGCGACCAGTTCACCGCCAACGACCGGGCGACCGCGACCGCGATGATAGTCGACTTGGTCGAGCCCTTTGAGCCGACCAGCGGCGGCTATGTGCCCGTCCCCGGTTCGGGCCACTGGTCGTGGCGCGCACCGGCATACCCGCGGCCGGCGCCGCCGTCGCCACCGAACGTGTGGACCATCCCCGACTCCGGCGTATACCAGGCATACGAATCGAGCTACGTGGTGTCCTGCAAGTACGTCGCCACTAAGGACACGCCGCAGGTCGTGTTCTATCACCGGCTGTACTGCGAGCCCAACTTCGACGGCGGCAACCTGGCCTACTCAGTCGACAACGGCTCGACCTGGACCATCATCTTCCCGGACGGAACCCGGCCCTACGATTCTCTCCGCTCCGGCCAGTGGGGCTACTCAGCCACCATCCCCTGGGAGTTGGCGGCGTTCCGAGTCCCGGTCCCGGAGGAATCCGCGTTCAGGCTGCGCTGGAAGTTCATGACCGACCTTTCGATCCAGTACGAGGGCGGCTGGATGATCGACGACTTCGCCGGCATCGGTATCGTCAAACCGGCGGTCGACGTCGGCGTCGTGCAGATTATCGCACCGGGCGATACAAACCACACCGGCGACACGGTCGCTCCGCGGGCCGCCGTCCAGAATTTCGGGAGTGTGGAACAGACCTTCGTGGTGCGGCTCTCCATCGGCGACGGTTATCAGGATACGGTTGCGCTCACGCTTGCCGCTGGCCTGATAGACACCGCTCAATTCGCGAACTGGATTCCGGAATCGCTCGGGACCTTCAGTGTGACCTGCTCCACCGAACTGGCTGGTGACCTCGACCCGGCCAACGACGCGTTCCGCGATTCAGTGGTCGTAGTGCCGCTGGTTGCGGTCGCCGAACCGCCAGGTGCTCCCGGGGTGTTCTCCTTGCACAATGCCCGGCCCAACCCTTTTGCGGGCAGCACGACAGTCCATTTTGACGTCGCCCGCGAGGGGCAGACGAGCGTGAGCATCTACTCTGCCGCGGGTACGCTGGTCCGGACGCTAGGAAGCTGCGTCATGGGCGCGGCCCGCTACTCCCTGGCCTGGGATGGCCGGGACGAGCGGGGTCGCGCGGTCGGAGCCGGCGTCTACCTGGTGCGGATGAAGGCCGGCGATTTCAGCGCTACGCGCAAGCTGGTCATGCAGCGCTAACCGCATCCGGCGGATTGATTCGGCAGCGCGAGCCTGCCTCTGCATCTGGTAGCCCGCTCTTGGATATTGCGCCTTTGCAGAAGGCGATTCCTGAAGCATGGCGCTGGCAAGAGCTGCGGCGTTTGCAGAGACCAAAGGGAACGGTAGAATTCTGGCCGTGAACAGAGCAACGTCCCGAAAGAAGCTGCAATCCCCATGCCGTGCGGGTATGCGGGGCGAGCTCTGTCGCATACTGACCGACGACGGTCTGGAGCTGAACGGGTTCTATGTGGGCCGAAGTCAGAGGTCAGAAGTCAGAAGGCAGAAGTCAGAAGTCTCCGGTCGGACCCCTCATCCCCAATCCCCAGTCCCCAATCCCTACTGCGTCGTGCATGTGCATGGGTGGGACGGGAACTTCTACGAGAACCGGTTCATCGACCACACCGCCGCGGCGTGCAGCCGCCTCGGTGTGGGATTCGCGGCGTTCAACAACCGTGGGCATGACTATATCGCGGACATACTGAGGATCCGGAGAGACAGGAACTCAGGGTTGAGGAGGCGGAGGGAGAGGCTTGACTACGTACAGCTGGGCGGGGTCTTCGAGCGGTTCCGTGACGGCCGGCTCGACGTGAAGGCGGCAGTGGACTTTGCGGAAGCTCGCGGACATCGAAAGGTCTTCCTGCAGGGGCACAGCCTCGGCGCAATGAAGGCGACCCACTATGTCGCGCAGGCGCGTGACCCGCGCGTCGCCGGACTCGTCCTGCTCTCTCCGGCCGACACGCTGGGCTGGATTCGCGAGAAGCTCGGACGCAGGTTGCCCGGGGCGCTGGCGTACGCGCAACGCCTGGTGCGGCAGGGGCGCGGCCGAGAACTGGTGCCGCCACGCTTCTATGACAGCCCGGTATCCGTGCGGACGTTCGTCGAGGCCTTTGGCCCTAAGTCGCTGACCGGCATCTTCAACATCAGCCGCACCGCCCGTAGGGACTTCCCGGAGCTGGCCGCGGTCAGTGTCCCGGTGCTGCTCGCAGTCGGCACGGTCGAGGAGTACTTTGTCGGCCCGGCGCAGGAGTTCGTGGAAGGAATCGGCGGCTATCTCGAGCAGTGTCCGTCTTTTGCCGGCGTCGTCCTTGAGGGCGCGCCGCACAACTACCTCGGCTACGAGGCGGCGTGCGCCGACGCGCTGCAGGACTGGATCGAGCAGAGGACACGGGGGAGAGCATGATTGACATTTTCTCGGTGTTGCGCGAGCGAGCGCTGGAGCGAATGAGGCATGTGGCGCCGGAGGATTTTCTGGTCAGGGGCATCTGGAGGGTCGAACTGGCGTTCAAGCCCAACCCGGCCGAGCGAACCTTCAAGTACACGTTCTGGATTGCCATGACCCGCGGCCAGGGCGTCTGCTACTGCACCGGCGACGACCAGCGGGGACGCGAGCTGGTCGGACACGACGTGCGCGAGTTGGTGCAGGAGAAGACCTGCATCTCGATTGCGGCGCTCGATTCGCTCTACGCGTCGCTGGAGCGCAGGCCGGCGGCCAGCTACCAGCTGGTAGGGACGCCGATCGAGAAGACCGACGCGCGCACCGAGATCATCCTGCGCGAAGCGGAACGCCTGGTCTCCGGGATCTGTTCGCGACCGGCGCGGGTGGTGAATGTCGGTCTGGTCGGGAACATCGTTCGTGACCTGGTCGCGCGCGGCTACGACGTGCGGGCGAGCGACATGGAGCGCGATACCGTGGGAACCCGAGTCCACGGCGTGCTGGTCGAGGACGGCATGCGTACCTACGACCTGGTGCGTGATTGCGACCTCGCCATAGTGACCGGCATGGTTATCGCCACCGATTCGCTCGAGCTCATCGTCGAGGAAGCGCGTAAGGCGGGGACCAAGCTGCTTGTATTTGCCGAGACCGGGGCCAACTTCGGCGAGGAGTACTGCCGAAGCATCGGCGTGGACACGGTCGTGTCTGAGCCGTTCCCTTTCTACATCTTCCAGGGGACGAGTTCGATAGAAGTGTACCGGAAGGCATAGGATGTGGGGTCAAGGGGTCAAGGATTCCAGTGCTGAACACTCGAATCCCTGGTTCCTGGATTCCTTGAGTCCTGTCGAGTAATGCGCTTTGACGATTTCTTCGTGAAGGACGGGCGGTTCGCGGCGGACGGCGTGGCCTTGGAGGAAATCGCCGGCAAGTACCCGACGCCCGTGTACGTCTATTCAGCCCACGCCATTCGGACGAAGTGCCGCGTTCTTCAGGGCAGTTTCCGCGATTTCGATATCTGCTATTCCCTCAAGGCCAACCCGAGCCCTGCGGTCTGCGGAGTACTGGTGCGCGCCGGGGCAGGGGCCGAGGTGAGCTCCGTCGCCGAACTCGCGACCGCGCTCGCCGCCGGCTTCGCGCGGGACCGCATCATCTACGTCGCGCCGGTGAAGACCGCGACCGACATCGAGCGGGCACTCACGTCCGGAATCCACGCCATCGTCGCCGACTCGGTGCAGGAATTGGAGACCATCGAGCAGCAGGCGGCGAGGCTGGGTCGGACCGCGCGGGTGCTGCTGCGCATCAACACGACGGAGCAGCCGCCCGAGGCCAAGGAAGTCATGGTCGGCGGGCCGAGCAAGTTCGGGTTCGATGAGGAGCGGGTGGTCGCGGAACTGGCCGGACTCAAGCTCGAGCGGGCGCGGATCGCGGGAATCCACGTCTACTCGGCGAGCCAGGTGCTCGATCGCGCCTGGCTGGGAACGCATATCGAGTACGTGCTCAGGCTGGCGCGGCAGCTGAGCCGGGATATCGGGTGCAGGCTGGAGACCGTCGACTTCGGCGGCGGGTTCGGCGTGCCGCAGAGCGACGGTGATCCCGAGCTGGACCTGGCCGGCCTGGCCGGAGCAGTGGCCGAGCCGCTGGCCGGATTCCGCGCCGAGCATCCGGATTGCCGGCTCATCTTCGAGAGCGGGCGCTTTCTCGTGGCCGAGGCGGGGGTGTTCATTGCGCGCGTGTTCCGGGTCAAGGAGTCGCGCGGGCGCGTGTTTGCCATCTGTGATGGCGGCATGAACGCTTTCTCGCGACCCGTGTTCATGCGCATAAGGCACCCGGTCCGGCTGCTTAACCGCCTGGGCGAGCCCGCAACGGCGCAGGTGGACGTGTGTGGACCCATATGTACGCCACTCGACTGCCTCGCCCAGCAGGTTTCGCTACCCATGCCGCGGGCTCGGGACTTGGTCGGATTCCTGAACGCGGGCGCGTACGGTTATTCGATGAGCCTGCTCAACTTCATGAGCCGCGGTAGACCGGTTGAGCTCCTGGCCGACGCCGGTCAGCTGACGATAGCCTAGCCGCCTTCCGTAGCTGCGTCACCTGGGAGGTCCGCAAACCCGAATGACGATTCAATGCGGGCAAAGCTCGAAGTGCCAATTCGTCAGTTGCCTCCATTCGGGTTTCAATCGAGTTTCGGGCTTCGTCATTCGAGCTTGCCCTAGCGGATGATCCTCGCGCCGGCGCGTTCGAGTGCCGGCATCAGCATGAGCGAGTCATACGGTACGCCGAGCCAGTCCTTCTCCTCCATGTGCCCGGCGAGTTTCCGAGGCACGGCGCTTCTAAGCCGCAAAGTGAAGTACCAGTTCCAGATGCCGCCGGTGAAGGCGGCGTCCGGTCGTGACGAGAAGAACATGCTGGATAGGGGGATGCTCTCGAGCCCCGGCGAAGCGCCCAGCCATTTGCACGTGGCTGCCAGCGTGTTCCGCGTGTGGTTGTTGGCGTAGTGGGTCGCTACCGCCATCAGTTCCAGGAACCGGCTGATGTCAGGGGCGTGAATCCTGATAGCCGAATCGCTGGCCGCGATGACGGTGCCGGGACGGTCTTCGAATCGACCCGGCGGCAGGACGTCGGTTCTGCCGACGTTGTGACACTCTCGCAGCAACTGCAGCCACGTTGCCGCCGGTTCCTGCACTACCGCGCCGTCGAGCCCGCCGGAAGAGAGTCCTGCGGCGAGCGTGCGCTGGTCGTCCGCTTGGACGAGATGCACTCTTGTCGAGTCGGCCACGGGCGGCGATGACCTGCCGGGGATGGTGGATGTGTAGCGGATGGCTTGGCAATCGAGCGCCTGCATGAGTCCCAAGGCACCAAACGAGTATCGGCCGACGTAGCCGATGGTCGTCGGGCGGGTTCTTGTCCCGGCCCAGGCAACGAAATCCGACCAGCTTGCAGCTGGGACCGAGGAATTGACGACGAGCAGGTCGCGCGCGCGCTGCAGCGGGGCGATAACCTTGACCGGCTGGCCTTTGAGAACGGCTCCGAGTACATCATCCGATGCAAGTATCCCGACCTGCGCGGCGCCTGACAGAAGCAGTTCGAGGACGGCGGAGTCCGTACTGCAATATGAGAGCCGGAGGGAGAGCGTGTGCCGTCTGCCGTCGACAAGCGAGTACGACTCTCGTTCATACACCTGTTTCAGGTACAGCCCGTAGCGCGTCCGGAAATCACCCGGGTAGAGGCAGGCGTCGAACAGCGGGGCCGCGTGGTCGTCGCGGTGATAGGCGATGGTGAGCGACGGCCCGGCCAAGGGTGACCAGCAGCAGCAGGACCACGCTCAGTCCGAGGTAGTTGCCGGAGTAGCCGCCTCTCCGCGACCGGAATCCGAGGAGCACCATCCAGTCGGGCACGCTCAGATTCGCAGAGGCAATCGGGAAACGGTGGGATGCCTGTTCGGCCACGAACGGAACAAGGAAGAAGGTTGAGACTCCGATTCCGGCCAGCGCCGCAATGCCCAGCAACCGCCGCCCACCTCTTGCCTGCCTCGGGGTCCGCGCCGACCACCAGATCGCGAGGAACCCGAGAGCGAAGATGGCATAGACGAGGTGAGCGAGGAAGAGCAGGCCGACCCAGAGACCAAGCAGTAGGGCCTGCCGGATTTGGTCGCTGGCCCCGCTGTTTCTCTCATCCATGGTGCCCTCCAGGGCGAGGAACGCGAGCGGCAGCAACAAGTAGACCAGCGCCTGAGGGTAGTTGGCGCAGCCCGAAAGGTACAACGTACGCCAGGGGACAACCAGGTAGACAATTGTTCCAAGTGCCGAACCCAGCCCGGCTTTCACTGCTCCGCCATCCAAGTTCTTCTCCCTTGCCCGCAAGAACTGGTACATTGTCAGGGCGCTTGCGAGGTGCAGTAGCACAAGGAGGATGCGCAGCGCCAGCAACAGGTTGCCGGAAGTAAGCAGGGTCAACGAACCGGCCAAGAGGTAGAGCAAAGGCGAATAGAATCTGAGCACCGGGAATCCGCAGTAGAACATGAACGTATAGAAGGGGGAGAAGCCCTCCTTGAGCGCGTGGCAGACGACGCTTTGGCGGGCCAGGTGAGGCCAGATATCTACAGAAAGAGGATGACCCGGGGCGACGAACGAATGGCAGGTAAGGACCGCGGCCAAGGCCACGAGCCCGATTCCCAGCCAGGACGAGAGGTCGGAGCGCGGCCGGAGGCCGGGGCGGTTCGGAGTCCGCACGGGCTACTATATCCGGCACGCCGGAAGGGTCAAGGAGTCGGCGCGAGGGGCCGGCTTGATTGTCGGGGCCGACGCGGCATACTGGAATCCGAGTCACACGAAAGGAGAAACGTGAAGAAAGTCGCGTTGTTCGCTTTCAGTGGAGACCCGGCTTCTTTCGCCCACGCGATGCTAAATGCGATGGACATGAATGACCGAGGCTACGATATCAAGACTGTCATCGAGGGTGAAGCGACCAAGTTGCTGTCGCTGCTGCGGAACGAGACCAAGCCGTTTGCCGACGTCTACCGGCAGTTCCGCGATCGCGGCCTCATCGACTGCGTGTGCCGGGCCTGCGCCACCAGGAATGGCGTCATCCCGATCAGCATCGAGCAGAATCTCAAGCTGGCCGACGACATGGCCGGACATCCGGCGATGGCCGCATACATGGAACAGGGCTACGAAGTCGTAGCGCTGTAGCCGCGTGAGCCCGGAGAGCCCGTTCGATTCGCTTGCCGAAACGTACGATTCCTGGTACGACGGCAAGGGCCGGACTGCGTTCGAAACCGAGCTGGCGGCGCTGCGGCCGCTGCTGGCCGAGCTTCCCAAGCCGTGGCTTGAAGTCGGGGTGGGCACCGGTCGATTCGCGCAGGCGCTCGGGATTCCGCTCGGGATTGATCCATCGACGGCATTGCTCGCCAAGGCGCGGCAGCGGGGAGTTGAAGTGTTGTACGGGGAGGGAGAGGAGTTGGTGTTCCGGGCAGGCAGTTTCGGCACCGTGTTCCTGCTCACGACGTGGGAGTTCCTGGCCGACCCGCCCAAAGTGCTCCGTGAGTGCCGGCGCGTGCTCAAACCCGACGGCAGGCTGGTGAACGCCATTCTCGAACGTGAGGGAAAGTGGGGCGCGAGCTATGCCGAGCGCGGCCGGCAGGGGCATCCGCTTTTCAGCCGGGCTCACTTCGACCGGTACGAAGATGTCAAGAACCAGACCGAGCAGGCGGGATTCGCAGTCGCGAAGACCGTCTCGACCCTGCTCCAGGGGCCGGGCGAGACCGTTGCCATGGAAGAAGCCCGCCCCGGCTTTGTGCCCGGGGCGAGCTTCGTAGTCTTGGTGGCGCGTCCGGCTACTCGATAGCGAGCTTCCTCGTCGCACTGCCGCGGTCGGATTCGAGCCTGAGCAGGTAGACGCCCGCCGGCATTGACCGGAGGTCAAGCCGGAATGACGAAGTCCGAATTCCGAGTGACGAATGGACGAGGCGGCCCTGAGAATCGCAGACGCGTAATGTCGCGGGCTCGGAACTCGCTGGCAGGGACCACTCGACTCTGACTACACCGCTGGAAGGGTTGGGCTCGACCGACAGGGCTACGCGCCTCGCCGGTGTCGGCCGGTCCTCGGTTATGCCGACCTCGACGTGTCCAAGTGAATCGGTCTTGAACAGCAACATGCTGTCATTCGGAGGGTCGGAGGTGCCGGCAAGCACGTAGCCGCCGTCCGGGGTCTGCCAGACGGCAGTAGCCTGCTCCCTGCTCGTCCCTGGCAACACGCTGGTCCAGACTGTGTCAAAGTCGGCGTCGAGCTTGACCAGCCAGGCTCGGGCCGAATCGCCCCAGTCGATCGTCCCGGCAATCGCGTAGCCGCTGTCACGCGTGACGCACAGCGCCCGGGCTTCGCTGCCGGCGTTTGTGTCCGCGGGGGAAACATCCCTGGTCCAGACGGTCGCGCCGGTCGAATCGGTCAATATCAGATAGACCACATTGCGCGACTGCGCTGTGGCGAACTCGGAACCGACTGCCAGGAATCCGCGGTCCGGGGTCTCGCACACCGCCTGCAGAGACGGACCGACCGGACCGGAGATCAGACGTGTCCAGGTGGTTTCGCCGGCGGAATTGGTCCGCACCAGCCGGATGTACGACCCCATGTAGTCGGTGGCGTCGCCGCAGAGGATGAAGCCGCCGTCTCGGGTCTGGGCCACGCCGTTGACCGTTGAGCCCTGCACGCGTGGCTCATCATAGGAGTGGATCCACTCCTCGTTGCCCGCAGAATCGAGTCGCACGACGACCATGTCCTGCATCGAATCCCGACCGGCGATGAGGCATCCGCCGTCGCTCGTAGCAATAAGCGCGTACATGAGGCCGCGATGTGGCGAATCGTAGGTCCAGACCGAGTCACCCGAGGGGTCGAAGCCCTGTGCGAAGAAACGGGAGCCGTTGCGAATGCCGGCAGCGACGAAGTCGCCACCCCGCAGGGCACAGATGTAGCCACTCCCGTGAGCAACGCCCCAGAGGCGACGGACCGATGTCGTGTCGCCGAGAGAGTCGGTTCGCGCCAGGATGATAGCGTACAGGCTAGAATCGACCCAGGCCTCGCCAGAGACCAGATACCCGCCGTCCGCGGTCAGCGCCACGGATCGGCCGACGACCTGTCGAAACCAGTGCCACCGGTGCTGGAACGTGACCGTCGCCAGCAGGAGAGCGGGAAGTGCGAGCAGCACGAATGCTGCTCCGGAACGGCGGGCTGCGCGCATCATTGCATCACTCCTCTGCGACTACTCCGTCTTCACCAGCTTGCGCGACGCACTGAAAGCCGGGCCTTCGAGCCGGCAATAGTAGACGCCGCGTCCGACTCGGTTCCCGGCATCGTCAACCCCGTCCCAGGCAATCCCATTGGTGACCGGCAGCGAGCGGACCAGCCGGCCGTCAGCCGAATAGATGCCGAGTTCAACCGTGGCCGTGTGCGGCAGGTTGAAGCTGATGCGCGCGAGCCGGCCGAAGGGGTTGGGGCTGACTGAAAGACCGACGGGCGTGCTGCCCGCAGGCGGAACTTCCTTCACGGCAACGTACTGCTTCGTGGTGTAGAGCTCAACCGGGTATCCTGGGGTCAGGTTGTGACCCTGCAGGCCGGCGTAGTCAAGCGGGTAGCGCGGTGACCGGTGGACGATGTTCTTGAGGTCATAGGGGCCGATGCGCGGCACCGTGTCGCCCTGGTAGAGAGGCAGGGTGTCTATGACCGGATTGATGTACGTCCAGACAGTCAGGCTGTCCGCGCCGACCTCGAAGAAACGGCCTTTGGTGCCCTCGCACATGAGGGTATTGCCGTTGGGCAGGCGCTGGGCACTGCCGACATGGGGTGAGTAGAATGACGTCGGCGGTGTGGCGATGTACTGCCAGGCAGGGTCTGTCGGGCCATAGGGTTTGCCGGGAAGGGGGTCCTGGTAGTGGCCGGTAGAATCCACGGGAGGAGTGAACTCGATGATGGTCGAGTAGAGTGAATCAGGCCGCTGCAGTCCGTTGTCGAAAACCAACATATTGCCCGCGCCCCGCAGACCGGACCGGATCCACTGCGAGTTATGCGGCGCGTGGAACAGCTGTTTGGTGCTGTCGCCCCGACGATAGGTCATGGGGTTGCCCCAGCGGTAGAGCAGGTCGCCACCTTTCCCGTAGGTGCCGCCGGTGTGTCCTGCAGCTTCCTCAGTGGTGGTGCTGTGGTCGATGACCCAGACTTCATCGAAAGCGCGCGCGCAGAACAGAATCTGGTCGAACTCGGCATTGTAGTCCAGCGCGTTCGCGTGGATCCAATCGGCCGCGTTCGGCGCGTAGGTGGTCGTGTAGTTGAGGTCGACGAGTTCGGGGTGGTCGCCGACCGCGCCGTAGTTCTGTTTGGTCGAGTCATAGTCCTGGACCAGGTGGTCCCAGAGGTTCCACTCCCAGACGATGCTGTCGGTGGCCGGGTCGATCTCGATGATCTCCTCGGGCCACAGCTTGCCTGCCGTCAGCTTGGTCGTGTCGCGGCCGGCCGCGATTGCCTCGGCCCTGGTCTTGCACTCCCAGGCGATTGCCGCCACGTGGCCGTTGGGCAGCCATATGGCGTCGTGGTGCAGGCAGTGGAGCGAGTCGGAGTAGTCGAAGGACCACGTCTTGTTCCCGTCCCAATCGATGAGCGACACGCGGCCGCCGTTGAGGAAGTTCGGGTTGCTCAGATTCCCTATCTGGGAGAGCAGCCCGTTCTCACGCAGGTAGAGCGCGCCCACGGTCTTGTCGGTCACTCGCCACTTGTGGATGACCCGGCCCTTGTTGTCAATCAGGAAGATCGTCCTGCCCTGGTTATTGGCGAAGAGCGTATAGCCTTCCCAGGCCAGCGAATCCCAGTACCGGAGCCCGATAGTGGTCGAGTCGGCAGAGAGCTCGCGGACGAATCCGCGGATCGAATCGTCCAGACGGCTGACATCATCCCAGGTTGGTACGCGCGCGTTCAGCGCCTCGCCGAAGTGCAGGGCGTTTTCGTCGCCGTCGTTGTCCGGCTCGCCCGGAGTCCAGTTGCGGTAGTTCATCGTCTCGTTGGTGACCCAGTGCCAGCCGCTGTCCGGTTCGAATGAGCCGAAGTCCTGCGTGCCGCCGAGCCACGGTCCGGCAACCCGGCGCGATGAGCGCGTGTACCAGAACTGGCTTGAGTCGATCAGGTTGTACACAAAGTCGTTCTCGGCCTGAGAGGTGACGGTGGCCAGGTAACCGCCGTGCCCGAGCGCCGAATCCCAGGCGAAGTTCCAGTTCAGGCCGGTCGGCGTGCTGATGGGATCATAGTAGTGGATGCTCCCGTCCGGGTGAACCCAGGGCTCGGGAACGGCGCCGGCCTGGCCGGCGAAGAGTGCGACCGCAGCAACCAGGGTCGCGAGCGACCTTGCGGAAAAGCGCAGCATCATGGTGTACTCCTTTGCTCGCCGTGCGGGGGGATCGGTACGGGACCTGCCGGACGGCAGACCGGATTTCAGGCGAGACCGAACTCGACGGCCTGCAAGCTGTTCAAGAACCTTGTCTGCAAACGGTCGTGCAACCAGTCAACGTACAATCTTAGCCCCGGAGTCGCATCGCGTCAAGCGGCCGAGGGTCTCCACAACCGGAGTTGGGACGATCTCACAGGCCAGTGAGATCACAGACTTGGTGTCGGTCGGAGCTTCCACCCCGCACACTCTAGTTGTCGGCGTGCTCCGTGATTCATTGTCGGACTCTGGATCCGAGCACGGACTTGACAGCCCAGCCGATCGGGCGAGAATGTAGCAGGGCCCCGCCCGGTTGAGGCCGGGGCCGGTTGGCATTCTGACAGCGAAGTAGCCGCTGGAGGTGGCAATGAAGAGAATTCTGGTTCTATGTTCGGTTCTGACGCTGGTCGCCGCTACGCCGGCGCTGGCAGTTACCGGTATCTCCGGCAAGGTCACAAATGCCGAGAGCGGACAGCCGATTGCCGGCGCGGCGGTTTGCACCGGCTACGGCGGCGCGTACACCGATAGCAGCGGCAACTACCTGATCCAGATACAGCCGGGCAAGTACCAGGTGCATGCCTCGGCCGAAGGATTCAAGACCGAGGTATACCCCGAGTCTGTCGTGGTGGTCCACGGCGAGGTCACCGACAGCATTGACTTCGCGCTCGAGCCGCTCGGCAACGGGAGCGGCAGCATCTCCGGCCGGGTCATCGATGCGGTTTCCGAGGAGCCGATTGCCGGCGCACTGATTGTCGCCAGCGGTCCGCACGGTGACGGCGAGGCCCATTCCTATGCCTGCGGCGGGTATCAGATGACGGGCCTCAACCCCGGCAAATACGAAGTGACTTGCTCAGCCACCGGCTATGAGTCGGCGACGTATCCGGAGTCAGTCACCGTGGTCGCGGGCGAGGTCACGAAGGACATCAACTTCGCGCTACACCCATCGGGCGAGGAGAAAGGCAGCATATCCGGCAGAGTCACCAACGCCAGCAACGGCGAACCGATTCCCGGGGCGGTGGTGTTCGCCACCGGCCCCTCGGGCAGCGGCGAAGCGCATACCTGTCAGCAGGGCGGGTACCTGATCGAGAACCTGCCGGCGGGCAGGTACCGGGTCTGCGCCCAGGCCCAGGGGTTCAAGTCCAAGGTCTATCCCGAATCGGTGCTCGTGGTTGGCGGCCAGGTCACCGACAGCATCAACTTCGCGCTGGAGCCGGTGGGCGGCGGCCATGGCGCAATCTCCGGAAGGGTAACGAATAAGGCGAACGGCGAGCCGATATTCGGGGCGCTCGTTGTCGCCGAAGGGCCGAAGCGCGGGCAGAGCAACACTTCCAGGCATGGCAACTACTACATCGGCGAACTGCCGCCCGGCACCTACCACGTGGTCGCGAGCGCGCGAGGATTCAAGACGGCGCCGCCCCAGGTGGTTGAGGTCGATTCCGGCCAGGTGACGCAGCATGTGGACTTCGCCCTCGAACCGGAAGAAGGCGAGACCGGCGGAATCTCAGGCATCGTGACCGACTCTGTGACCGGAGACCCGATCGCGGACGCGGAGTTGTTTGCCTGGGGTCCGCATGGGCAGGGCCATGCCAAGTCCGACTCAAACGGCTACTATCTGATTCCGGAGTTGCGCGCCGGCAAGTACCTCGTGCGCGCCTGCGCACGTGGCTACTATCACAAGGTCTATCCCGAGAGCGTCCACGTCCAACCGGGCCAGATTACCGAGGGCATCAACTTTGCCCTGGCTCCGGCACTCGGTGCGGGGATTTCGGGCTTCGTCTATGAAGGGGTCAGTCAGACCGAGGTTAGCGGGGTGCTGGTCACTGCCACCGGCTCGAAAGGCACCGGCCAGGCATACACGACTACCTGGGGTGAGTACCTGATAGAGGGGCTTGAGCCCGACGAGTACTCGTTGACCGTCTCAGCGCCGGGCTATGCCGATGGCTCGTACTTCGAGCCGGTGCTGGTCGAGACCGACGTGATTGCGTCGTTCATCAGTCCGCCCATCTACCAACTGTTGGGCGTCCAGGAATCGCCCGCGCCGTCGGCCGTAGATCGACTCCGGGTGGAGCCGAACGTGTTCAGCGGCAGCACGACGGTTCGCTGGCAGATGTCAGAGGGCGGTCGGGCAGTCCTGCGCGTCTTTGACGGGGCCGGCAGGGCGGTGCGGACCCTGGTGGACGCGCGGTTGAATGCCGGCCTCTGCTCCGTGGTCTGGGACGGTACCGGCGCGGACGGAAGCCGGCTCGCACGCGGGACCTACTTCCTTGAACTGCGCAGTCCGGCCGGCGAGCTTGCGACCCGCGTGCTGCTGATCGACTAGCAGAAACAGACTGGGTGATTGCGGGGCGGGGCGTTTGCTCCGCCCCGCCGCTTGCCGGCTAGCTCCGGTTGCGCACCGCGGCGCAGGCGGCGGCGTGCTCGGCAGCGGTGCGGGAAAAGAGGTGGGTGCCGTCGCCGCGGGCAACAAAGAAAAGATAGTCGTGCCGCTCAGGGCTCAGTGCGGCAGCCAGCGCCCGACGGCCGGGATTGCAGATCGGACCGGGTGGCAGCCCGACGTGCAGGTAGGTGTTGTAGGGCGACGCGAGTTTCGTGTCCTCGACCGAAAGCCGCCCCTTGCGCTCGGGCAGGAAATACTCGACAGTGGCACAGGACTGGAGCGGTAAGCGTCGCCGCAGGCGATTCGTGAACACGCCGGCGATGCGCGGGAACTCCGCGGGGACTTTGGCCTCGCGCTCGACGATTGAGGCGAGAATCACGACCTCAGCTGGGGAGAGCGGCGAGGGACGAGGGGCGGGGGAGGAGTCACGGAGCTCGGACAGGACGGTGTAAAACTGGCGGAGCAGCCGGCGCACGACATCGGCAGGCGCGGAACCGCTGAGGAACTCGTAGGTTTCCGGAAACAGGTAACCCTCGGCGGTCGCCGCTTTCACGCCGGACTGCCGGAGCAGGCTCGTGTCCATGCACGCGCTCAGGAAGCTGTCGGCCGGGCAGACTCCGCGTTCCGCCAGCACCGCTGCGATTTCGTTCATCGTGTAGCCCTCGGGAATCGTGACCATCGCCACCGCGGCTTCTTCGCCGGCCAGCAGCCGGAGCGCGCGTCGCTCGCCGGTGCCGATGGAAAGTTGGTAGCGGCCGGCCTGCAGGCGGGTGTTGTAGTTGTAGTACCAGGCGTAGAACAGGAACAGCGGCTTCGAGCCGATTACCTGCTTGGCGAGCAGCGTGTCGGCGATAGTCCGGACGCTCTGGCCGGGTCGGATTATCACCTCGACCTTCCGGCCGTTCGACGGCACGCGATTCGAACACGTGAGGAGATTCACCGCAAAGGCACAAAGACACAAAGAGGTCAGGACCAGAATCTTGGTGCTTTGGTGTCTTAGTGGTTTCACGGCCCGTTTGCGGCACTTCTGCATTCTGGATTCTGGACTCTGGATTCTGGATTCTCCGTCTGGCGTCTCATCTTCGCGATGCCAGGTAGTCCTCCAGGATGATTGTCGCGGCAACCCGGTCGACCGCCTCGCGGCGCTTGCTGTCCCTGCCCGTGGCGGCTCGTTTGCCCGGGGCGAGGTCGCGGCCGCCCCGTACCTCTTCCAGCACTTCGTTTGCCCGGGCGGTCGAGAATCGTTCGTCGAACGGCGTCACCGGAAGTCCTGTTACCTTTCGCAGTTGCCCGGCGAAGCTCCGCACCTGTTCCGACCTCCGGCTGGGCTTGCCGGATTGAGCCACCGGCAGGCCGATGACGACCTCGTCCACCTCCAGCTCAACGACGAGACGTTTCAGCGTTTCGAGCAACTCGGTCTCGGTAGCATGGTGAATAGTCGGCAGGGCCTGCGCAATGGTCCGCGTCGGGTCGGTGACCGCGACGCCGGTATGCCGCTCGCCGTAGTCTATGCAGAGGATTCGGCCCATGGCCTTAGAGTGTAGGATACAGCCTGCGCGCTGTCCAGCATCGACCCAGAACCGAAGGTAGCCTGCGTGCAGCCGGTAGCCGTGCCCGGGGCACGGCCGAAGACACAGGTCTGGATACAGCGCGGGGAATGGATGCGCAGATTGCGTCCCGGATTGCAGCGCTGGTAGCGTGCAGGGCAACGTGGCCGGTTCCGTTCCGCGTAACCCTGCCTGTTGCTTCGCAGGCGATTGGCGAAGCAGCGATGCGTGTGGCTCACTGGATTGCTCGCCGAACAGCGGTCCGGCTTCCCGGACAGATTGCCCCCGAGAGTGCCTTCGCCGTCGTCTCCGGGAATACTACCTGGAGTACGCAGTCTGCCATTCGCCAGGTCGTCCCCCAGGCGGGGGTATCAGCTTCTACGCACGCGCCTTAACGCTTGATGCTACAAGCAGATAGGCGAGAAGACTGCGTTCTGGTTTTGCTGCTTTGTATGCAGGTCCGTTCCGCCCGCTGCCATTCACGCAGGACTGCGGGCGCCTAGAATCTCGTCCGGAGACACGTTGTGAGAAGCTGGTCGAGAGCACTTCTGCTTGCGCTGGTCGTCGGCGCCTGCGCGCGGCAGTTCACCTCAGTGGGTAAGACGGGCTACACGCCCAGATGGCGTGTGGGTGACTGGTGGATGGTCAAGACATGGGAGCCCGCGACATCCGGTCTTGCTGACGACTCGAGCTGGAGCTACAGGCGCCACGACGTAGCCGGTGTCGAGAAGGTTGGGAACCAGGACTGCTATGTTCTGCACACTGGCCGGCAGGGTTGCAACGGAGCAACTTTGAGCTCTGACGTGGTGTGGTATGTCCGCAAAGACAACTGGCTCATTGCCGTTGGGCACAAGAAGAAGTAGCCGCCGGTAGCCCTGCGTCCGGGTTCGTTCGAGTGTCCTGGTGACTTGGTGGTGAACGCCCGCCGGTTTCCGGGCCCTTTCGTCCGTTTGACTTCGCCTCTGACGCGGATATAGTCTTGCCCGATGAGCGAGAATCCCAGTCAAGCCGACAGCCCAATCCAGACCAGTGGCCACGACCGAGAGATACGGCTGGCCAAACTCGCGAAGCTGCGTGAAGCCGGGGTCAATCCCTACGCCTACAAGTGGGACCGGACGCATACGAATGCGAAGGCGGTTACGGAATTCGAGAGAATTCAGAATCCAGAGTCCAGAGTCCAGAATTCAGAGTCTTCCGACGCCGGCTTGGGACACGATCCCAATTCCCCGAGCGGAATTGCGTCATGTCCCGCGCCTCTCGAAGTTCGTGTGGCCGGACGGCTGATGTCGCGGCGGGAGCATGGCAAGACCCAGTTCGGCCACATCCAGGACGAGACCGGGAAGCTGCAGCTCTACCTGCGCAAGGACACGCTGGGCGAGCAGGCGTTCGCGAACCTGGGCCTGCTCGACCTTGGTGACTTCGTCGGCGCGCGGGGCGAGATGTTCCGGACAAAGACCGGTGAGGTGACGGTGAACGTGAAAGAGCTTGTCCTGCTCACCAAGTCGCTCCATCCGCTGCCGGAGAAGTTCCACGGTCTGACCGATGTCGAGGTCCGGTACCGCCAGCGCTACGTTGACCTGATCGTGAACCAGGAGTCACGACAGGTGCTCATCAACCGGACAAGGATAACGGCGCTGGTTCGCCGCTTCCTTGCGGATCGCGGGTTCATCGAGGTGGAGACGCCGATTCTGCAGCCGATCTACGGCGGGGCCGCGGCTCGGCCGTTCGAGACGTTCTACAACGTGCTCGAGCAGAAGATGTTCATGCGGATATCCGACGAGCTGTACCTGAAGCGGCTGATTGTCGGCGGGCTGGAGAAGGTATTCGAGATCGGTAAGGACTTCCGCAACGAAGGGCTGGACCGAACCCACAACCCTGAGTTTACCCAGATGGAGCTCTACTGGGCCTATGCCGACTACAACGACGTGATGACGCTCGTCGAGGAGTTGTTCAGGTTTCTTGCGCTGGAGATTTGCGGGAAGACCGAGATCCCATTTGGCGACCGCGTGATTGACCTGGGGCGTCCCTGGCAGCGGATGAAGTTCGTGGACACCTTGGCCGCGCGGATTGAGGCGGACCCGATGAAGCTCTCGATGCCGATGCTCAAGAAGGTCGCGGCGCGGTTCAACGTCCAGGCCACTGAGGACATCTCACGCGCCAAGCTGCTGGACAAGCTCTTCTCCGAGCTGATACAGGACCACATCATCGACCCGACGTTCGTAATGGACCATCCGAAGGTGACGACACCGTTGGCCAAGAGCCACCGCGACAATCCGGAACTGGTCGAGCGGTTCGAGCCGGTGGTCTGCGGCATGGAGTTGGGCAACGCCTTTTCTGAGCTAAACGACCCGGCCGAGCAGCGGCAGCGGTTCGAGGAGGGTGTTGCGCTCAACGAGGAGTTCGCGACGGTTGACGAGGACTACTGCAACGCGCTTGAGTACGGCATGCCGCCAACCGGCGGGCTTGGGCTCGGTATCGACCGCATCGCGATGCTCCTCACGAACTCGCCGACCATCAGAGACGTGATCCTCTTCCCGCAGCTGCGGCCGCAGAAAGAGCAGTAGGGGATCCGGATAATCCAGAATCCAGAGTCCAGAGTTCAGAATCTAGAATTGACGAACTGGGCGAGGATGAGGGATTATCGAGCGGACCTGAGCGAGCGACTGTTGGACTTCGCCGTCAGTGTACTGGCACTCGCACCTCGTCTGCAGCGTTCTGCGAACGGCAAGTTCATGGTTGGGCAGCTCGTGCGATCTGCCTCCTCCGCTGGGGCGAACTTCCAGGAAGCCTGTGGCGCCGAAAGCAGGGCCGACTTCGCTCACAAGATGCAGGTGGTCCTCAAAGAGCTACGCGAGACCGAGTACTGGATGAAGCTCGTCGCACGGGCAAAGTTCCTGCCAGCCGAACTGCTGTCGCAGCCACTAGTCGAGGCTGATGAGTTGATCAGGATCGTCGTGAAGTCCGTGGTAACCGCAAAGTCGAGGCCGTGATTCTGGATTCTAGTTTCTGGATTCTGAGCGCTGAACTATCAGGACTCCATCATCTGTCTGTCATCGCAACCTGCTCGATGTCCCCAATTCTGGATTCTGGTTTCTGGATTCTGGGCTCTGAACTATCAGGACTCCGCCATGCGGTTTGAGTTGTTCATGGCCCGGCGCTACCTGCGCGGCAGGGGCAGGCGCGCCATCTCCGGCATCACCGCCATCGCCATGGGGGGCGTGTTCGTGGGCGTCGCGGCGATCATCATCGTGCTTTCGGTCGAGAACGGGTTTCACCAGGAGCTGAAAGACCGGATCCTCGGCGCCACCCCGCACGTCGTGGTTGCCAAGTACTCGTACGAGCCGATTCCCTACCCGCAAGCCGATACGCTGGAGCAAGAAATCGCCCGGGTACCGGGCGTGCTCTCGGTAGCACCATTTATCTACGCCAAGACTCTGGCGCGGACCGAGAACGGGGTCGAGGGCGTAGTGGTTCGCGGCGTCGACCCGGAGCACGAAAACGACATCACCGACATATCCGGCACCATCGTGCAGGGACAATTCACTTTCGATTCGAGCGGGGTAGTTATCGGCGTCGAACTGGCGCGGATGCTCGGGCTCTCCGTAGGTGACACGCTGAACCTCGCTTCGCCCTTCGGCGGGACGATGACCGCTTTCGGTTTCCTGCCCCGCACCAGGTACTTCGTCGTGAATGGCATCTTCGACTGCGGCATGTACGAGTACAACTCGAGCTTTGTCTACCTTTCGCTGGCCGGAATCCAGCAGTTCCTCGGGATGGAGAACATGGTTACCGGATTCGAGGTGCGGGTGCGTGACGTCTACGCTGCGGCCCGCATCGGGCGGCGTATCACGCGGCAGCTCGGCTATCCATTCCGCGCGACCGACTGGATAATGCAGAACCGCAACCTCTTCACCGCTTTGCGCCTGGAAAAGGTCGTGACGTTCATCGTGCTGGTGCTGATAGTACTGGTCGCGGCCTTCAACATCATCGGCATGCTGACGATGATGGTCATCCGCAAGACCCGCGAAATCGGCATCCTCAAGGCCATGGGGGCCAAATCCTCCACGGTGACGCGCATCTTCGTGCTGGCCGGCGGGTTTATCGGCATCATCGGCACCGTTGCGGGTGCTATCTTTGGCCTGGTCGCATGCTGGTTGCTGAACAAGTATCGCTTCGTGTCTTTGCCCGGCGACGTCTACTTCATCAAGAACCTGCCGGTGCAGGTTATGTTGCAGGACGTAGTGCTGGTCTGCATCTCCGCAATTGCCATAACTTTCGCCGCCACCATTTACCCCGCGCTGAAGGCAGCGAGGCTCGTGCCGCTGGAGGCGATAAGATATGAGTGAGGGGTCAGGGATCAGGGGTCAGGCGTCATGGGTGGAAAGCCCCGATCCCCGAACCCCGGTCCCCGATCCCGCGCCAGTCCTGCGGGCGCAGGATGTGTGGCGCGTGTTCGAGACCGGGGCTGAGCGGCTGGAGATTCTGCGGGGCATCGACCTGGAAGTGCAGCGGGGTGACATGGTGGCCATTCTCGGTCCTTCGGGCACCGGTAAGTCGACCCTCCTGCACGTGCTCGGCGCGCTGGACCGACCTACCAAAGGCCGGGTGCTCCTTGATTCACTGGATGTTTTCAGCTACCCTGAATCCAGACTCCACGAACTCAGGAACCGGAAAGTAGGGTTCGTGTTCCAGTTCCACCACCTGCTCTCTGAGTTCACGGTTCTGGAGAATGTGGCGATGCCGCTGCTGGTGGCGGGCGTTGCCCGGGCCGAGGCGTTGGTCAGGGCGCACAAGGTACTCGAGGAGATAGGGTTCACCTCCCGCCTGACCCATCGTCCGGCTGAGTTGTCGGGCGGCGAGAAGGCGCGTGCTGCCATGGGGCGTGCACTGGTGAACGACCCGGCCGTCATCCTCGCGGACGAACCCACCGGCAACCTTGATGTGACATCGGCGGCGGCGCTGGTGGAGTTGATGGTGCGGTTGAGCAGCGAAAGGAAGATCACGATCCTGGTGGTGACTCACAACCAGGCCGTTGCAGAACGGGCGACGCGACGGCTGCACCTGGCTGAAGGAAGACTCGCGGAGGAGAAGTGAACAGCAGCGGGTTCACGGGTCCCGGGCAACTGGGCGACCGCCGGAAGCCCAATCCCTCGAACCCGGAGCCTTGGAACCCCACATCATGAAGCAGTGCGACCTCTGCGGCAAGGGCAATGCGACTGTGAAGGTGAGCCGGCTCGACAAGGAGGGCAAGGTGACGGAGATCTCCATCTGCACCGACTGTGCCCGCCAGCGCGGGTTCACCGAGGTGGAGAAGCTGAAGGCGAACAACGCTGAGATCATCACCGAACTCAAGTCCCGCATTGACGAAGGAGACTCAAAGCTGGTCTGTTCGAATTGCGGACTGTCGTATGCCGAGTTCAAGCGACAAGGACGGCTGAACTGCGCCGAGTGCTATGTTTCCTTTCACGACCAGCTCGTGCCGCTGATACGCCGCATTCACGATGCCGTGCAGCATGTCGGGCGGACCGCGAGCGGCGGACGCAAGCAGGCGCAGATGAAGATGAACGCCCAGAAGCTGCGCGAGGCGCTGTCCGGCGCGATTCAGGACGAAGACTACGAGAAGGCCGCGGCCCTGCGCGATCAACTGAAGCGCTCGGAAGAAACCGAATGAACAGGGCAGGACTCTGGGAATCAAGGATTCAAGGGGCCCAGTGCCCGGACCCTGGATTCCTGGAATCCTCGACCCCTCGACCCCTCCGGCTGCAATGACTCCCGGCGGTGTTGTCGGCAAGTGGCTTTCGGCCTCCGGCCCGGAAGCGGATGTAGTGCTCTCCACCCGCGTGCGGCTGGCGCGGAACCTGGCCGATGTGCCTTTCACCCACCGGGCAGAACCACGCGATCACGAACGCACCATCGATGTCGTGCGCTGGGCCCTCACCGACACCGGCTACATGGAAAGCGGCAGATTCCTCGACAACGAGCAGCTTGCCGACCCGCGGGGCCAGTACCTGATCGAACGGCACCTGGCTTCTCCCGACTTCGTTGCCTCCCAGGCGAAGCGAGGGTTGTACGTTGGAAACGATGAAGCCACGAGCCTGATGGTTAACGAAGAAGACCACCTCCGGTTCCAGGTGCTGGCTTCCGGCCTCGATTTTCCCGAGGCATTTACTGCGGCGGCGGCGCTCGACGAGAAGCTGGAAAGCCAGCTGCAGTACGCCTTCTCGCCCGAGTTCGGATTCCTCACCGCCTGCCCGACCAACCTCGGCACCGGCATGCGGGCTTCGGTGCTGGTACACCTACCGGCGCTGGTCATCACCCGCGAGATTGAGAAAGTGCTGCGCGGGGCGTTGCACATCGGGCTTGCGGTGCGCGGCCTCTACGGCGAGGGCACCGAGACCAAGGGCAACTTCTTCCAGATTTCCAACCAGAAGACGGTCGGCCAGACCGAATGGGAGATTATCGAGACGATCGCCGACATCAGCCGGCAGGTGATTACGTACGAGCGGAAGGCGCGCGAGTACCTGATGAAGAAGCTGCGCGTCGAGGTCGAAGACAAGGTCTTCCGTTCGCTCGGGCTGCTGCGGGGCGCGCGTGTCCTCTCGTCCGACGAGGCGATAAACCTCATTGCCAGCCTCAGGCTCGGGGTCGCGCTCGGCATCGTGAACGAAATCAACCTTGAGCAGGTGACGCGGCTTCTGATTCTTGTCCGGCCCGCGAACCTGCAAGTGATGCTGGGCGAATCCCTGACCGCGGCGGAAAGGGACGAACGTCGCGCTACGTTCGTGCGCGAAACGCTGGTGCATGCATGAAGGCGAAGCGGTCTGGTGGTCGAGGGGTCAAGGGTTCCAGTGAGGAACCCGGCCACTCGACCGCACTCCGTTCTCTGCCGTCGGTAGACAAGCTGCTTGAGAGCGAAGAGCTCAAACCGGTGCTCGGCGTCGTGCATCGCCGCATGGCGGTCCGGGCAATCCGGGCTTACTTGGACGAGCTGCGGCAGAGCCTGAAAGAGCCGCAGGCCGCCAGCGCCAAGCTGCAAGCGTTCTCCATGACCGAGTTGGTGCGGCGGCTCGAACGCGAGCGCAAGCCGACGCTGACCCGGGCCATCAACGGCCTGGGTGTCATTCTCCACACCGGGCTCGGCCGCGCGCCTCTGTCCAAGGCCGCGCAGGAAGCGCTGGCCGATGTCAGCGAGCATTTCTCCAGCCTCGAAATCGACATCGAAACTGGGCGCCGCGGCAGCCGCTATCGGCACATCGAGCCACTACTCTGCGAGCTGACCGGCGCCGAAGCCGCGATGGTCGTGAACAACAACTGCGCGGCGACTCTGCTGATTCTCTCCGGGCTGGCCAGGGCGAAAGAGGCGATCGTCTCGCGGGGCCAGCTGATCGAGATCGGCGGAGCGTTCCGGATTCCGGACGTGATGCAGCAAAGCGGCTGTAGGATGGTCGAGGTCGGCACCACCAACCGGACTCACCTGCGGGACTACAAGAACGCCGTTACGCCCGAGACGGCCCTGCTGCTGCGGGTACACACGTCGAACTACAAGATAACCGGGTTCACCAAGGAGGTGAGTCTCGAAGAGCTGGTCGGGCTGGCGCGCGAGGCCAAGGTGCTCGTGGTGGACGACCTTGGTTCCGGCGCGCTCATAGATCTCTCGAAGTACGGCCTCCCCAAGGAGCCCCTGGTGCAGGAATCGGTGAAGGCCGGAGCGGATGTCATCTGCTTCTCCGGAGACAAACTCATTTCCGCGTCACAGGCGGGCATCATCGTCGGGAAGAAGAAGTACATCGACCTCCTGAAGAAACACCCGCTCACCCGTGCCATGCGCTGCGGCAAACTGACCTACGCTGTGCTCGAACGGACCCTCGAGCTCTTCCTCGATGAGGAGCGGGTCGTCAAGGAGCACGCTCTGTTCCAGCTCCTGCTCAAGACCCCGGCCCAGATGCAGGAAGAGGCCGAGGAACTCGTCCACGAAGTCACGGCGAAAACGGGGACTGTACCGCGCGCTGAGCGCTCCGAGGGACTGTCCCCAGTTTTCGCCCAGTTCACCATCAAGCCCGCCCTCTCCGAAATCGGCGGCGGCTCCCTCGCAACCGAGAGCCTTGAGTCACGCGTGGTCGCAATCCGGCCACTAACCATGCACGTGGATGAGCTTGCCCGCCGCATGCGTCTCAACCGGCCGCCGGTATTCGGCCGGGTCGAGCGAGGCGAGTACCTGCTCGATTTCCGCACCCTCCGCCGCGACGAGATTCCCATCATCGCGCCCGCCCTCCTCGCCGCGTTCCGCTAGCCCGTCCCGCCTGCATCTTCTCCATCCATGCCGGGGCTCACTCGGCAGGCGTCAGTATCCCATCTTCCCCCTCTCGGCCGAAGAGCATCCGACCAGTTCGTGACGGGCTGCGGATTCCAGGTCCGCCATCGTGATCGCTGCAGGGCTCTTCGGCGACTGCATTCGTGCCGCTGCCCCCGATGCTGCCGTGAGCACTGCGTTCGCAATCTGCCCGCCGGTGAGCGCGAACCCCGAGCCGAGCTTTCCAAAGTCCACGTCGGCAGCGATTGGGGCCTTTTCCGGTACGTGACACCGCCAAATCCGGGCCCGCGTCCCCGGGTCAGGCTGTCCGAAGAGAACCTTGTGTCGTACCCGCCGCAGGGCTGCCGGGTCAAGCAGGTCCGGGTGATTCGTGGTCAGGATGCAGATACCTCGGAACCGATCGAGTTCGATGAGTGCCGAGTTCACCTCCGCGTTGAAGATCCGTTCGGTCGCGCGGGTGATGTCTCCTCGCCTTCCGAACAGGGCATCGGCCTCGTCCAGTAGGAGCACTGCATCCGCCTTGGCCGCCTTGTTGAACGCCGCGCGCAGCTTCTTCTGGGTCTCCCCGACGAACATATCCATCACGTCGGTTGCCGAGACGAAGTGGAGCGGCCTGCCCAGCACTCGGCTCAGCGTCCGAGCAGTCAGTGTCTTGCCTGTGCCGGACGGACCGTGAAACAGAAGACAGGTCGCGCTTCGGCCGCGGTCTGCGCCGCAGAAGCCCCACTCGGTGGTAAGGACGTCGCGACACGCCAGCCAGCCCCACATCCGCCGGATACCGTCAGCCGCGTCCACAGTCAGCTCGACACCGAGGTCACGCAGGCGGGCGACGACATCAGTCGGCAGCCTGGTCGTGCTCGCCTGAGGTTCGTCCGGCGCTAGATCCGGCTCCGCAATCAGACGCAACAGCGTGTCGTGTTCCAGTTCAACCGACCAGCCGCCTATGCCGTGCCCGCACCGGGTCGTGCAGATCGTGCCCGACTGGACGAGCCTGCCTGCGGGCAGGAAGTGCGGCAGGAACTCCTGCAACTCATCCGGGTTCCAGTCGGCCGCACAGCGGGCGACGCGACCGCAACTGATTCGGAACTCCCTGTCGCTGTCCCCAAGCGATGTCCCCTCCACCAGCAGTACCTCGACAATGCGCCGGTCGCGAGGGTCAAGAGTCCGTTCAACTGCCAGTTCGTCAAGCGGGAGCGGAATACCGCACCTCCTGGTTTCGGCCGAGCGCGCAGCATGGGTTTCCCTCGCAAGGTCCACGTCCAATTCCCGTATCTCCAACTCTGCAAAGTACTCATCGCCCGATGCCTTGGTGGGTCGCTTCAGGGGCGACGGGTCCTCGACGTTGTAGAGCAGCAGGTTGTACCGCCTGCGTGCTTTGATGATCCTTCTCAACCCTTCGATGAACTCCATCTGCTTCGTGTACGGCTCTGGCGGCGGAAGCTCCAGCGTCTGTTCTTGTGTCTCCATGTATATACATAGTACGGAGACCGCACTCACAAGTCGGTCATTGTGTCAGAAAAGAGGGCAGAAATCGCCTAACTGACGCACGGGCAGACAATTGGCGAGTTGAAGAAACCTGCGGTCTAGACCGTGTGTTCTTCGCCGTCAGCCCACGCTTCGGTCATCCGGTACCGATTCAGGAAGTATTCTGGGACTTCGGTGTGGATCGGAACCAGCCGGCGCGGCTGGACGCCGGCAATCAGCTTGTGGAGTGTTTCCGGGTCGGCGTGGCCGGATACGTGCAGCAGTTCGAACCGCAGACCGTGCTTCTTGCACCAGTCGCGCGGGTCAGTCCTGCCGCGTTCCAGGTAGCCGGGCCAGTACGAGTAGACGAG
>Ga0233423_10000171_pt1 | contig 40187 bp, 35 predicted proteins | sample Watercolumn_Mata_FD_180713 | JGI IMG/M metagenome (GOLD analysis project Ga0233423, IMG submission 180713) | Freshwater microbial communities from Lake Matano, South Sulawesi, Indonesia - Watercolumn_Matano_2014_112_MG | ecosystem: Environmental > Aquatic > Freshwater > Lake | place: Indonesia... | reverse complement strand
AATCCTTATCGCCGTAGATCAAGAAGAAGTCTATGTTGCGAATCTGTCTCATTGCCGTCGGGAGGCCACCGCACATCGCTCCCGACGTTTCGTGAGCTCAGTCTGGTTTACACTGCACTCCTTTGCTCGGTTCTGCATATTGCCGTCATATAGGAATTGCGGGTTTCTGGCGATTTTGGTCAAAGTGAAATCGCGTAAGTCACGCATTCCCCGTCCAGGGGTCGCTGGGGGGCCCCTGTCCCCGACCCTGTCCGGACTCATGGGAGAGTTCATGGGAGAAACGGGGACACGATACTTAATTGCCTCCGAAGCGCGTCAAGGTCAGGCACAGGCACCCCATCTCGGGAAGCTCTAGCGACTGCGTCGCAGCTTCAAGCCTCAAGCCGCAAGCATCAAGCGTCAGGCCAGCACAAGCGCAAGCCCAAGCCCAAGCGCTGACCGCCGACGGCTGACGGCTTGCGGCGTTCCGCCGGTTCAGACCACCGATTGCCGACGGCTGACAACCAACGGCTGACCGCCGCTGGCCGGTCGCGCTAGGGGTTAGGCCGGTCGGCCACGGAAGTGGCGGCCTCGGTCGCGGGCGCGTGGACAACGCCGAGCAGGCCATCGATCGACAGGTCTTCGTCGATTTCCGGCCAGTGAATACCGTAGCCTGACGGCGAGAACTCGAACTTCTCCCGCTGCGCCTGCGTGGCCCGGGCGAGCCGCTTCGAGGCCTTCGCCAGGTCGAACCGGCACTGCCGGCCGTCGACGATCATCGTCAGCGTCATCCCATCTATCCTGGCGTCGCGGACTTCGTGAGCTCTATTCATTCTTCAGGTCCTGAAAGCGATTCCATTCGGCTACGATGTAGTCGAAGTGCTGGAAGATGATGCTCCGCACCGTTCTACGGTCGGCCGGGCTCATGCCGTAGGCGTAGGCCTCATTTATCTCGAACGCTCCTGCGTCGAGCCAGTACTTCGCCTCGGCGTCGGCCTTGGCGCAGTGGACATGGATCGGTTCGTTCCGCTCGTTTGAGTAGAAGTAGAACCGCCAGCCGAGTATCAACAGAATCGTGGGCATCGGAAGCAGAATAGCAGGACGCTGCAGGCTGTCAAGTCGGGGAAACCAAGAGCAGTCACCCCTCCCGGGAAGCTTCGGGACATCACACGAGGCATTGCAGATTGGCGGAGGCGACTCCGTCGCAGCCACAAGCCGCAAGCATTAGGCTAGCGCAAACTCAAGCACAAGCCGGCTGACAGCTAGCGGCTGGGGGCTTCCGGCCGCTCGATCCCTCGGTCTCCCAACCTCTTCCTCCTACGCTTCTCACTTCAGACACCTAGCCTCTGACATGGCTGCAAATGACCGCAGAGCCTCCGATTCCGGCCTACGATTCTTGACTATGATTGCGCTTCTGATAAGATAGCCGCCCATGCTCAAATTGACCCCATTCCATGACCGCCATCTGGCCGCAGGCGGGAAGATGGTCGACTTCGCCGGGTATGACCTGCCGGTGCAGTTCCACGGCATCATCCCGGAACACACCCGGGTCCGGACCACGGTCGGCGTGTTCGACGTCTCGCACATGGGGCGGATCGAGGTCCGCGGCAAGGACGCGCTCGGCTATATCAATCGGATGACGACCAACGACGCGTCGAAGCTCGCGGTCTACCAGGCCCAGTACTCGGTGCTCTGCTACCCGGACGGCGGGATTGTCGACGACCTGGTGGTTTACCGGTTGCCCGACTGCTATTTCCTGGTCGTGAACGGCGCGAACAACGAGAAGGACACGGCCTGGCTGCGCGAGCACCTGTCCGGCGACGTGCAGATGGAGAACATCACCGACTCGCAGGCCCAGCTCGCTATCCAGGGGCCCAAGGCCGAGGTGGTGATGCAGAAGATCTGCTCTATCCCGCTCGCGCCGATCGGTTTCTACTGGGCCGCGCACTGTGATGTGGCCGGAGTCAAGGCGCTCGTCTCCCGCACCGGCTACACCGGCGAGGATGGGTTCGAAGCCTATTTCCCGGCCGCTAGCGCGCTCAAGGTCTGGGACGCGATATTCGAGGCAGGCAGGGAGTTCGAGATCGAGCCGATCGGGCTCGGCGCGCGCGATACCCTGCGCATGGAAATGAAGATGGCCTTGTACGGCAACGATATCGATAAGACCACGAACCCGATCGAGGCCGGCCTCTCCTGGGTCGTGGCGCTGGACAAGCCCGAAGGATTCGTCGGTTCCGATGTGCTGAAGAAGGTCGAGGAGGAGAAGCCATCCCGCCGCCTGGTCTGTCTGGAGATGCAGGACCGGTCGATTGCCCGGCCGCACTACCCGATTCTCGCGGGCTTGGGACACGATCCCGATTCCCAGGCGGAATCGGGTCATGTCCCGCGCGAGATCGGCAGCGTAACGAGCGGCACCCTCTCCCCTTCGCTCAACAAGGGCATTGCCCTCGGCTACGTGCAGCGCCAGCTCACCAAGGCCGGCACCGAGGTGCAGATCGATATCCGCGGCCGCAGCGCCGCCGCGCTCATCGTGAAACCGCCGTTCTACAAGCAGGGATCCGTAAGAAAAGGACAAAGTGCCAAGTCCTAAGGACGGAAGGCGGGTCCTGCCTTTGTCATTTGTACTTTGTCATTGTTGCTTTCCTGAATAGGAGGATCGTTGGCCAATTTCCCTTCCGACCTGAAGTACGCGAAGACCCACGAGTGGCTGAAGATTGACGGCGACATCGCGACCCTCGGCATCACCGACTTCGCCCAGGGCGAGCTTTCGGACATCGTCTACGTCGAGATAACCGCGGTCGGCAAGACCATCAAGCGCGGCGAGCCGATCGGCACCATCGAGGCGGTTAAGGCCGTCTCCGACCTCTACTCGCCGATTTCGGGCCAGGTGCTCGAGGCCAACGAGGGACTCAAGGACGCTCCGGCCAACGTGAACAAGGACCCGTACGGCGCCGGCTGGATGGCCAGGATCAAGATGTCGGACCCGGCCGAACTCAGCGGTCTCCTCGACTCAGCGGCCTACGCCGAGCTGGCCCGGAAGTCCGCGCACCACTAGCCCCAGGCAAATGACGAAGTCCGAAACTCGAATACCGAATCAAGCCCGAATTCGCGGAAATGCCCAGTCAGCCATTCGAGCTTGGTCATTGATTCGTCATTCGCACTTCGAGCTTCGAGTTTCCGCGTAATGCGGTTTACTCCTCACACCGACGCGGACCGGAAGCTGATGCTCGAGCGCATCGGCGTGAAGACGGTCGAGGAGCTGTTCAGCGGGATACCGGCCGGGATCCGTTTGAACCGGCCGCTCAACCTGCCCGAGCCGCTGTCCGAGCCGGAGGCAGTGTGCGTGCTGAACAAGCTCGCAGCGGAGAACACCGGTGCGAACCAGCTTGCCTGCTTCGCCGGTGCCGGCGCCTACGACCACTACATCCCGGCCATCGTCGATACCATCATTTCGCGGCCCGAGTTCTACACGGCGTACACGCCCTACCAGGCTGAGGTGAGCCAGGGAACCCTGCAGGCCATCTACGAGTTCCAGTCGCTCGTGTGCCGGCTCTACGGCACCGACGTGGCCAACGCCTCGATGTACGATTGCGCAACGGCCCTGGCCGAGTCGGCGCACATGGCCCGCGACATCACGCGCCGGACCAAAGTACTGATAGCTGCGAGCGTCAACCCGACGCACGTAGAGGTAGTCAAGACCTATACCCACGGACTGAACATCCCGATTGAGTTCGTCCCGCTGGCGGGCAACACGGTCGACCTGGGCGCGCTCAACCGGATGTGCACCGCGGACGTGGCCGCGTTCATCATCCAGCACCCGAACTTCTTCGGCAACATCGAACCGGTCCGGAGCGCAAGCGAGATTGTGCACAAGGCAGGCGCCCTGCTGGTCGTCTCAGCCGACCCGATTTCGCTCGGCGCGCTGGAGCCGCCCGGGGCATACGACGCCGACATCGCGGTCGGTGACGGCCAGCCCCTGGGCATTCCCCTGAGCTTCGGCGGGCCGTACCTCGGCCTGATGAGCGCGAAGAAGAAGTACATCCGCAACATGCCCGGCCGGATTATCGCGCGCACCGTGGACACCGAAGGCAAGCCCGGATTCGTGCTCGCGCTCCAGACCCGGGAGCAGCACATCCGGCGCGAGCGGGCCACTTCGAACATTTGCACGAACCAGGCCCTGTGCGCGCTCGCCGCAAGCATCTATATGGCGACCATGGGCCGGACCGGAATCGCGGAAGTAGCACGCCAGAGCATGGCCAAAGCCCATTACCTTGCCGCCGGTATCGCCGGAGTCGCCGGTTTCTCGACCGAGACCTCTGCCCCATTCTTCAAGGAGTTCGTGGTCCGAACCCCGGTGCCGGCTGCCCGCGTGGTCGAAGCCGGAGTCAAACACGGCATCCTCGCGGGCGTGGCGCTCGACCGGTTCAATCCCGAGTGGAAGGACCGGCTGCTCGTCGCGGTCACCGAGAAGCGCACCCGGGCCGAGATGGATGGCTATTGCCGGTTCCTGAAACAGGAGTTCGCGAGCTAGCATGGACTGCAACCTCAAGGCCAACCGGGAGAGCTGCACCTGCACGTATGAGCCCTGCTCCCGCAAAGGCAGGTGCTGCGAGTGCGTCTCGTACCACCGCGCGAGCGACGAACTACCCGCATGCTATTTCACGCCCGAAGTCGAGCGCACCTATGACCGGTCGGTCGCCCGCTTCGTTGCGTCGAGGAAACGCTGATGCCTGAGAAGACACTGTTCGAGCTCTCCAGTCCCGGACGGCAGGCATGGTCCCTGCCCGGACTCGATGTCCCGCCGGCCGATGCCGGCGACGTGGCGCGTAAGGACAACGAGCTGCCGGAACTGAGCGAAGTGGACGTCGCCCGCCACTACACGCGGCTCTCGACCATGAATCATCACGTTGACAAGGGGTTCTATCCGCTCGGTTCGTGTACGATGAAGTACAATCCCAAGGTCAACGAGGCGATGTGCCGCCTGCCCGGGTTCACCGGCCTCCATCCGATGGAGCCCGAGTCGCTGACCCAGGGCGCGCTGCGGCTGATGTACGAGCTGGCGCAGATGCTTGAGGAGATCACCGGCTTCGACGCCGTGACGCTCGAGCCGGCTGCGGGCGCCCACGGCGAACTCACCGGCATCATGATGATCCGGAAGTACTTCGAGAAGCGTGGCGAGCAGCGGGACGTGGTGCTGGTGCCGGACTCGGCCCACGGCACCAACCCGGCCTCGGTGACCATGTCCGGGTTCAAGCCGGTCCAGATCAAGTCGAACGCCAAGGGCGAGATCGACCCGAACGAACTGGAGCGCGCCTGCTCGACCTGCGTAGCCTGCCTGATGGTCACCAACCCGAACACGCTCGGCATCTTCGAGCCCGAGGCGAAGCGCATCTGCGACATCATGCACAATCAGGGCTCACTCGTCTACCTTGACGGCGCGAACCTCAACTCCTACGTCGGTGTGCACCGGCCGGCCGACGCCGGGTTCGACGTAATGCACATCAACCTGCACAAGACATTCTCCACCCCGCACGGCGGCGGCGGCCCGGGCTCCGGGCCGGTCGCTGCCACCAAAGCCCTCGAACCCTTCCTGCCGAAGCCGGTGGTGAAGAGAAGGAATCAAGGGATCAAGGGATCGAGCGACGCGGAGTACTTCCTGGACGACAGCCGGCCCGATTCCATCGGCCGGGTGATGGGGTTCTACGGTCAGTTCGCGGTGCTGGTCCGGGCCTATACCTACATCCGTATGCTCGGCGCTGCGGGCTTGAGGGACGCGGCCGAGAGCGCGGTGCTCAATGCGAATTACGTCCGGGCCGGGCTTGAGGGAGTCTATGACCTGCCCTACAAGGACCGGGTCCTTCACGAGGTCGTCTTCTCCGGCACGAATCTGCGCGAGCACGACATCAAGACGCTCGATGTCGCCAAGCGCCTGCTCGACTACGGCATGCACGCCCCGACCATCTACTTCCCTTTGATTGTGCCGGAGGCGCTGATGATCGAGCCGACCGAAACCGAGTCCAGGGAGTCGCTCGACGGGTTCATTACCGCCATGCGGCAGATTGCGGATGAGGCCCGGACCAACCCGGACGTACTGCGCCAGGCGCCGGTCACGACGCCCGTGCGCCGGCTGGACGAGGCCCGCGCGTCACGCGAGCTGGACGTGAACTGGGGAGCGAAGTCCTGATGTTCGCGTCCGACATGTCGGTCGAACGCCGCGAGGAGATCCTGACCAAGATAGCGCAGAAGGTTGTTGACCTGAAGCTGACTCCGGTCGCCATCGTCATGCTGGAGTCGAGCAAGCCGCTCTCTTTCGTCGGCTCGCAGTTGATGGTGTTCCTTCAGCCCGTAGTGACCTCGATCTTCCCGTTCCACCAGTACGACGAAGTCGCGGCCCTGCTGGAGGACCGGGCGAACGTCGAGACACTGATTCAGAGAATAGAGAAATTGGAGGATGGCAGACGTGATCGAAAAGGATAAGATAACCCGGATACTGGCGACCGACTGCGGTTCGACCACCACCAAGGCCATCCTGATTGAGAAGCGGGGCACCGAGTTCCGGCTCAGCACGCGCGGCGAAGCCCCGACCACGGTCGAGGCGCCGTTCGAGGACGTCACCCGCGGCGTACTGAACTCAGTAATGGAAGTCGAAGAGCTTTCCGGCGTGAAGCTGCTCGACGGCGAAACGATCATCAAGCCGAAGTCCGGCGACAAGGAAGGCTCGGACGTCTACATCTCCACCTCGTCGGCCGGCGGCGGCCTGCAGATGATGGTCGCCGGCGTAGTGCTTACCATGAGCGGCGAGAGTGCGGCTCGCGCAGCCCTCGGCGCGGGCGCCATCGTAATGGACGTCATCGCGTCGAACGACGGCCGTCTCCCACACGAAAAGATAGAGCGCATCCGTACACTGCGACCGGACATGATCCTGTTGTCCGGCGGCGTGGACGGCGGCACCGTGTCTCACGTTGTCGAACTCGCTGAGCTGATCGCCGCGGCTGACCCCAAGCCGCGATTCGGCGTCGGCTACAATCTGCCGGTCATCTTCGCCGGAAACCAGGATGCCCGCGAGCTGGTGCTGAAGACGCTGCGGGACAAGAGCGCCATCGAGGTCGTAGAGAACATCCGGCCGGTGCTGGAGCGCGAGAACCTGCGCCCGGCCCGCAACAAGATTCACGACCTGTTCATGGAGCACGTCATGGCCCACGCCCCTGGCTACCGGAAGCTGATGGAATGGACCGACGTTCCCATCATGCCGACGCCGGGCGCGGTCGGACTCCTGATCGAGAATACCGGCAGGTCGCAGAACATCGCGGTGCTGGGCGTCGATATCGGCGGCGCTACGACCGACGTGTTCAGCGTGTTCCAGGGCGTGTTCAACCGCACCGTGTCCGCCAACCTCGGTATGTCTTACTCCATCTCCAACGTGCTGGCCGAGGCCGGCGAGAAGAACATCATGCGCTGGCTGCCGATGGAGATGCCGGCCGCGGAAGTCCGCAACCGGATCCGCAACAAGATGATCCGGCCGACCACCATCCCCTCCACGCTCGAAGAGCTGAAGCTTGAGCAGGCCATCGCCCGTGAGGCATTGCGCCTCGCCTTGGTCCACCACAAGTCGATGGCCGTCGGGCTAAAGGGAGTGCAGCAGGAGCGCACCATCTCCGATGCCTTCGCCCAGTCGCGCACCGGCGAGACCCTTGTTAACATGATGGACCTGAACCTCGTGGTCGGGTCGGGCGGCGCGCTCTCTCATGCTCCGCGCCGGGTCCAGTCGGCGATGATGACGATGGACGCGTTCCAGCCTGAGGGCGTGACGCGCCTGACCGTGGACTCGATATTCATGATGCCGCACCTCGGCGTGCTGACCGAGGTCCACCCGGAAGCCGCCTACGAGGTGTTCGAGAAAGACTGCCTCATCCACCTCGGCACCTGCATCGCCCCGGTCGGCGAGGGCAAGGAAGGTGCCAAGTGCGTACACGTGAAGGTCGTGAAGGCTGACGGCAAGGGAATGGAATCACGGGTGGAATTCGGCAACATCAGCGTCCTTCCACTCGGCGTGGGAGAATCAGCCAAGGCCATTGTCACCCCGGAGCGTGGATTCGATGTCGGCGCCGGCGCCGGCAAGGTGATAGAAGCAAAGGTCGAGGGCGGCCTCGTCGGCGTCATCATCGACTGCCGGGGCCGACCGCTGGTTCTCTCCGAGGACGACAAGACGCGGATGGAAGCGCTGCGCAAGTGGGCAGTGCAGCTGGACGCGTATCCCTCTTAGCAGACCAGGCACAAAGAACAAAGCAGGGGACTAACCTCCCCTGCTCTGTCTTTTTCTGGTTGCCTGGTCCTCTGTCCTTGCTACTTTGTGCTCTGGACGAAATCCCTGAGTATCTTCGCGTGGTCAAACACCAGTTCTGACTCGGGGATGTTGTCCAGATCAATCAGCCGGTAGCGGTCGGCGTCGTCACCGGCCTCAGGCTTCCCCAGTCCCCGCGCCGTGAAAACGACCGACACCACGTGCCCGCGCGGGTCCCGCTTCGGGTCTGAGTAGACCCGGAACTGCCTGAGGTCCTCAAGTTCGAGCCCGGTCTCCTCCTTCATCTCGCGCCTCACCGCCTGTTCCACCGTCTCCCCGTACTCCACGAACCCGCCGGGCAAAGCCCAGCCCAGCGGCGGATTCCGACGATGGATAGCCAGGACCTTGCCCTCGAGCAGGATGACGCAGTCGACCGCCAGCTCAGGTCCGTGGTTCACCAAGCGTCCTTCGGACTTCGTCCTCTCCCCTGATGTAGCTCATCAAGGCTTGTTGCCACGGTCTCAGTTCCTTGCCGAACCGGTGCTTGAATTCCCTGTTCTCAAGCACGGAGTAGGCCGGGCGTGGCGCACGGCGCGCGGCGGCGGCGGTGTCGATGGGAACGACTTCGCAGGCCGCGCCGGTGAGCCTGACTACTTCCTCCGCCAACTCGAACCACGAACACTGACCGGAGTTGGTCAGATGATATGTCCCGAAGTGCTTTGATTTTGCCAGATCCCAGAGCGGTCGGCACAGGTCGCGGGCAAAGGTGGGCGAGCCGACCTGGTCACTGACCACCTCGATCCGCGCCGTCTCCTGCGACTTCTTCCGGATCGTGTCGACGAAGTTCCTCCCGTTGTGGCCGTAGAGCCAGCTCGAACGGGCGATGAAATGACGCTTGCAGGTTCGCGTGACGGCGTTCTCGCCCATGAGCTTGGTCTTGCCGTAAACCGAAATCGGGTTGGGCGTATCGCCCTCCCGGTAGGGCCGGTCCGACTTCCCGTCGAACACATAGTCAGTCGAGACGTAGACTATCTTGCAGCGCAGTTCCTCCGCTCCGAGTGCCACTGCCCATGTCCCCTGGAAGTTGACGGCGGTCGCGCCGGATAGGTCATCCTCGCAGCCGTCGACGTCGGTCCGGGCGGCAAGGTGGAACACCACCTCGGGCCCGACCTGGTGCATACCGTTAATCGTCTTCTCCACGTCCGTCACATCATGCTCGGGCAGGTCCCAGCCGACTACGTCCTCGTTCTGATGGCGCAAGAACCCGACCAAGTCCTTCCCCAGCATTCCTTCAGACCCGGTTACGAGACAACGCATGGGAAGTTCACCTCTCTGCTGGATCAGAAACGGACTCAACGTTCACCTGGCTGAGTGTAGCCGCGAGCCACGACTGAATCAAGTCCCTGTGGGTTTGACTCGTCCGCCTCCAGGGGTATACTGACCCGGATTGAGCAGAACCATCCTTGGACTGATCTGGCTGGCCGGCGCGAGCCTGGCCAGGTACGACGCCCTGTCGGTGTCCGGCGAATGGATGATCGGCGCGTACAAGGCCGTCCTCTCCCCTCTCCAAGGTTCGAACGTCTGCAACTTCCAACCCACCTGCTCGCAGTTCGCCCGAGGTGCAATCCAGACACAGGGATTCCTGCCGGGCCTGCTCATCGGGGCCGACCGTCTCATGCGCTGCAACACCATTGCCTGGTCATACTATGAGAACTACTACGCTGGCGAGGTCATCGGCGGGAGGATGCCGGACCCGGTCGCAAGCCACGTCGCATGGCTCAGACCTCCCGACGAACCCGGTCTGCTGATATCTGCCCGAGTCGGTAACAGGTCCCCGGAACGCCTGCGTGTGACTCAGAGCGGATCTGTCCCCGATTCGGCTCGAAGCATCGCGTATGTGTCCCCGTTCTCGCTGGGCTTTGCCGACTACCTGTTCTCTTCGGGCGAGTACTCGCAGGCCGCGGGCGAATACCTCAGAGTAAGATTCATGTCGAGTCAACCCGGCCTGAGCTGCTATGCCGGTCTGATGGCGGGCGAGTCATACTTGCGGGCCGGAGATCTGGCGCAGGCGCGCCACGCGTTCGGCGACTTGAGCGCTCCCACGATTAGAGACCTCAGACAATACGGAATCGCCCGTACCGATTTCGCGGCCGGGGATTACGTCGGAACCCGAACCGCCCTGGGCTCGATCACGTCCCCGCTTCTCGCTCGACAGGCCATGGCACTTGACGGTTGGACGTTCTTCCGGCAGCGTCGATTCGCCGAGGGTGCGTCGAGGATTAGCGCAATCGGAAGCGACGGACCTTCTCAGCGTCTATCCACGATGGACGGCCGCGACATCCGCCGTCGCTCACGGCTCGCGAGCACACTGCTTTCCGCCATCGTGCCCGGCGCAGGCCAGATCTACTCGGGTCGGGCCGGCGACGGAGCCTACTCATTCCTGACCGTTGCCAGTACCGGACTGGTGACCTGGTGGTTCGCGGCAGAACACGACAAGCACGATCCCACGTACGTCAAGATCTCCATCTTCGGCGTCATCACCGCGCTGTTCTATGCCGGCAACGTCTACGGCGCCAACATCGCTGCCCGCGACTACAATCTGCTCCAGGAACGCCGTTACGTTCAGCGTGCCGACTCGCTCTTTGAGCTCATGTCGCTGGAGCCAGACTACCAGTCGCTGCTCGACTCGGTTTCGGCTGACACCTCCCCGCCCGGCTCGGAATGATCCTGATCCTTCTCCTCTGCCAATCTGCAATCGCCAGTCTGCAGCCCGAAATGGCGTTGGGCGACTCGCTGCTTAAGCACGGATTTGACGCCCAGGCCGTACAGGAGTTCCGTCGCTCGCTGCGGCTCGCGGACCCGGCCGACGCGTCGTCCGGCCTGGCGCACCTCAGGCTCGGGCTAAGCCTTGCGGCGGGAGACCGATTGTTCGCCGCGGCCGAGGAACTGCGCACGGCGGGTCGGATCACCCCCGAACTGGCCGAACCGGCCCAGACCGCTCTGGCCGGATTCTATGCTCGCAGCAAACGGTATGACCTGGCGACCTTTGAACTCTCCGACCTGCTGGTCTTCACCCGCGACTCGCTGCGCCGGGCTTCGCTCAACTCGGCGATTGGCTGGCTCCATCTACAGGAGGGCGACGTTGCCTCCGCCGCGGGCAATTACGACCAGGCCGGCATGCCCGACGTCGCCAAGTCCCTTCGCTTCGCCAAGGCGGCTCCTCATCGCAGTTCCACCTTGGCAGCCGTGATGTCCTCACTAGTACCCGGGTCGGGCGAGGTTTATGCTGGGCGGCCCGGCACGGGCCTGCTGGCCTTCGCCGTCACTGCCGGTTCCCTTGCCTGGGCAGTCTTCGCAGCCAGGGCCGACGACTGGGTGAGCGCGTCGGTGATCATCTCGACTTTGTTCTGGCGGTTCTACAATGGGTCACGCGCCAATGCTGTCGCCTTCACGGACGAATACAATTCAGCCGCGCGCTACCGTCGTATCACCGACCTCAAGTCTCTTGCTGCGGAGCCGGATTGGTTCGGCGGAACCGATAGCCTGCTTGGCTATGAGGTGAGGCCGGACACGTCAGGCGTCGATTCCGTGGCCGGCCTCAGGTAGTTCTAGCTCTGGAACAGAATCTGGGACAAGTCTCGGGCGAGTTCATCGCGCAGCGCTGAAAGAGCCTCGGCCAGCGAGAAGTTCAACTCCTCTTTGCCGGTTCGAATCATCACTCCGCCGGCGATGGCAAGTGGTTCGCCCAGCCTGGTTCCCAGCCGCCCCCCAAACGCATGCCGGTCAGCCTCCGAGAGCACCACCACGGAATCGGGCCGGGCGTACTTCTTCACGAGGCCGACTACGGACTCGGCGTAGCCGGGATCGGCGAGCAACTTCTCCTGGGCGCGTCGGACGGAACCATCCAGCACCTGCCAGCGTGCGCCCAGTATCGCGCTGCGCTGTTCCAGCCGAGCGCGGCTGTTGGCCCGCTCGAGGATGGCGTCACTGTCTCGCCGGGACCGCTCCGCGCTGTCGGACTCGATGACCGCGACTTCCGCCGCGGACCGCTTTCGCGTCTCCGCTACTGCCCGGTCGCGCTCGGCGGCGATGGCCGCTACCCGTGCCTTGCCATCGGCCAGTATCTTCTCGACCAACTCGCTGGTTCCCATCAGTGAAGATGGATCCGGCTACTACCCGATCCTCACGCCCATCTGCAAGAAGATGGTCGCGAGCAGGCCCAGTACTGCGTACGTTTCAACCAACGCGCCGTATATGACGCCCTTGGTGGCCTCAGTGGCGCGCTTAGCAACCAGCTCGGCGCCGGCCGCGCAGACTTTGCCCTGCCAAATCGCCGTGATGTAGCCGGCGACGCCAACGGGAACGCAGGCGATGAACATCTGGATTCCCTGCCACAGGGTGATCGGGGCAAGGGTCCCCAGCACGCCCAGCTTCATCATCGCCAGGAACGCGCCCAGGAACCCGTAGAACCCCTGGGTACCGGGAAGTGCCACCAGGATGAACAGGCTGCCGAACTTCTTCGGGTCTTCGGCCAGCACTCCGGCCGATACGTTGGCCACGAGCCGGATACCGATAGACGAACCGATACCGGCCGGCACGGCCGCAACCACGCAGCCGAGCAGCGCTATCGTCAAACCAATCGGGTCAACCACAAGGCCTCCTTATCATTTCACGCGGACAAACTGGTTGGTCTCGCGGAACGGCGTGAAGCGTTCACCGCCGCCGGCGTAGAACCTGGGAAAGAACTCAACGTACTGCAGCCGGAGCGAATGGACAAAGGCGCCGAGCACGTTCACCGCGATGTTATACGTGTGGCCGATGGCCAGCACGATGATCGCACCGATGATGCCGACGACCGGAATCGGCAGCAGCATCCAGGCAATCACGTTGATGGCCACCGCAACTCCGCCGGTGCACATGCCCAAAGCCATCAACCTGATGTAGGACAGCACCACGCCGATATACCCGGTTGCTCCGTACAGGGCGTATCCGCCCCAGAGGAACTTCGCGAGCACCGCTGCATTCGAAGGAGAGAGGAAGAAGAAGAGCACGCCCGCCAGGCTGGGAATCCACGCCGGCAGGACCTTGGCAAAGTGCAGGACGAGCGTTACCGCGGCAGCGAGCCCAAACGCAATCGGCGCCGGCTTGAACTTGCGTGCCCGCACCATGCTGATGACCGCATGCGCGAACATCGCGAGGTAGACTGCCCAGAAGCCCCACTTTGCAGCGGAGAACCCGGCTGGAAGCCAGCGGAACTTGGCACCGATGTAGAGCAGGAATGCAGAGAACAACGCGAACCACATTGCCTGGCTCAACGCGGTCTCCCGGCTGCGCTGCGTGAATATGACGATCGCCGCGACCGACGCAAGAATCAGGACCATCAGCAGCGTGCCGGCCCAGGGCGGCAGCGACTTGGCCAATAGGACCTTGGCGACAAGCGCGTTCAGGACCACGAACCACGGCAACTGCATCAACAGCCCGTCGCCGTAGTTGCGGACGCGTACGCAGTCAACGATTTCGAACACGATTCCGACAATCGTCTGCATGTATCCGAGGACAACCGATATGATGAAAAACTTCATCGGGTCCTTGACCGGGTCGAACCACATCAGCTTGTTCTTGAACACCTGCAGCCAGCCAATCCCAAGCCGGTCCGGGACATCGCCGAACCAGCCGCCGACAAGGGCGCCGGCCGGAATCGTGAGAATTCCTCCGATCAGGACTATCCCGAGCAGCTTGTTGTCCATGCCCATCCTTCGCATCAGGAGATAGGCGGCAAGCGCCACCACGATTCCGTACCCGGCGTCGGTCAGGCATATGGCGAAGAAGGTCGCGAAGAAAGGGGCAATGATCCAGGTCGGGTCCAGTTCCGCTGGTTGCGGCATACTGAACAGCTCCAGCACCATCTCGAACGGACGAAAGACCGGTCGGTTGACGAGTGCCACCGGTATCTCCTCGCCTTCGGCCGGCTGCACCTCGGTCATCGCCGCGGCGCCGCTCTCACTGACCAGTTTTTCCAAGCGTCCCAGGTCACGCGTCCGCACCCAGCCGTGAATCAGTGATACCGAATCGGTCTTCGTCAGCGTCGCGGCGGTCTGCCGTCGGAACTCCTCGTTCGTCAGAGAGTCAGCCGCGACCTTGAGCTCGGGCAGGGCCGAGCTGAGCTGCTCAATCTCAACGCCTATTGACTGCAGACGTTCCCCGGCCGCAGCCGCGTCTCTGGCAAGGTCGGCCATCACGTCCCGCGGCTTGCCCTTCACGTTACGGAGATCGACTGCCGTGAAGCGATTGTCGCTCAGGGTTCTGCTGACCCGATCGGCTGCCTCGGGCAAAGCGGCAACGAGCACGCGCACTTCGTCTTCGGAACGACCTACGATCTCGATTGCTCCCGGCCCGTCCTTCAGCGCCTCCTGTGCGGCAAGGAAGTCATCTTCGACCGGGAAAGAGCCGAACGACACAGTTGCGGTATGCAGCCCGTACATCTCGGCCGGGGAGTGATTCAGCCCGGCCCAAGGTTCGAGCTTTGCCTTCTCGGCCGCAAGGGCGTGAACTCGGGCCAGCAATTCGGACTGCTCGCGGATGAGCTTCGACAACTGCTCCACGGCCGTGGAGTAGTCGAAGCTTGCCGCCAGCTCGTCGAACTCAACGTGAGACAGTTCCCTGCGACCGTTGGTGCCCTTCTTCTTCTTCACTATCGGCGTCAGGGTCTCGATTGCCTGTATCACTCGACGGCTGTCCGCATTCGCCTGCGTCTCGGACGCTGCCGACTCGGTTTGAGTTATGTGCATCGCGCCCAGACGCTGGAGTCTCTTGAGGAACGCATCGCGCTGACCCTGGTGGACCGCAACGAGTACGCGGGTAACTTTCTCTACTGCCACTGTCGGCGCAGGTTCTCCAGCAGCAGGTCGGCCGCCCTATCCACCCTGTCTTCCGGCACCAGCTGAATGGCGCGAGCAGCCGCCTCTGCTTCGGCCTTTGCCTTGGACTGAATAGCGGCAGCCTTCGCCTTGGTCTGCTCCAGCGAGGCATCATGTTCCCGACGGCAACGTTCCCTGGCCTCGGCTATTGAGGCAGCGGCCTGCTGCTCGGCCCGGGCAATGGCGAGACGACGTTCTTCCTCGGCCTGTTTGACCGCTTCGGCGGCCTCGGCCTCGGCGGCGCGGACCAAACTGATGATGTCCTGAGATTGGTCTGGCATAACAGCCTCAGATGCTATTGTGTCAACCCCCAAAGTCAAGCAAGCCGAGAGGACCACTTCGGTTGCTTTCGTGAGGCCCGGTCGCCCCGGGTGAGCGTTCCTTGACTCCTCGTGAATGTCGCCTAACTTCTCAGCAGCAAACCTGTGGGAGGCACCTTGTCGGCAACGATTCTCATCCTATCAGCGCTACTGTCCGCCGGCCCGCGGCCGGAACTTGGCACATTCCTGTCCCGCCGAGCCTATGACTCGGCCCTCAGCTACTATGGCGATCGGCTTGCCGGCCAGCCGGACGACATCGCAACCATGTGTGACCTCGCCCGGGTCTACGACCACCGGCAGGGTTTCAACTCCAGCCTTGCCTGGTGGGGCCGCGTGCTGGAACAGAACCCTCATATCGACTCCGCCATCACCGGCCGCTGGTATGCTATGTACCGGCGTGACGAGAAGGACTCGCTCGAGCTGCCGGAGACAAAGAAGCTCATCGCCTCTGAAGCCTCGGCTTTCCTCGCCGAAACCACTGCCCGTTCCCTGACCATTGCCTGGGACGGTCTCAGCATTTCGGACACCCTGCTCGCCCCCAAAGTCGGCTGGCTCCTGATGGAGCAGTTCCCCTTTGCTCCCCGCGCCTACGAAGTCACCGGCAACGCCTTCTACGACTCGCTCGCGCCGGTCTGGACCAACGACACGCTCAAAGTGCCGCTCATCAAACGGTTCCTTGCCCGGCTGCCACGGACCGAATGGCGACAGACCTTCTACATGTTCCTCCTGAGTTCGCGGTTCGGGCTCAAAGACACCGCCGGGCTCCGTGCCGACGCGGCCGAGATGATAATGGATGACCCGACCGACCCGTTCCGCTACCGCTACGCCGCCTCCCTGTTCAACCGGCTCAGGTTTGACCCCAAGACCGCCGAAGCCTACGCGCGCACGGCCGTAGATTGGGAACCGAGGACGAAGAAGCCACCCAACAAGCCTCAGGAGCAGTGGAACCTCGAGTACCCGCCTCTCTACGGTCAGGCGCGGCTGGCTTTGGCCGAGGCACTCATGGCACAAGACAAGCTGAATGAAGCCCACAAGTGGATTGCGGAAGCAGAGGCGCAGTCCAGGTCTGACCCGAACCAAGAAGCCACTGCCGCCCCGTTCTATTGCGTGATGGCAGAGATAGCGGAGAAGCAGGGTGACACCGCGCGGGCGATGCTTCGGTATGCCACGGCCTTGGCAGAAGGCGACTCCCGCAACTACTGGGCCGTGCGCGCCGACTCCGGGTTCAAGCGACTGAGACCATGGTCTGATGTCCAGGTCCGCGACTGGTTCGGCTCATCGGTTGACTACATGGGTCCCGGATTCAGCGACGTGACCGACTCGTTCGGGCTCAAGGACCGCCACGAATCGCGCGTCGCCTGGGGTGACTACAACACCGACGGATACCAGGACCTACTGCTCGGCGGCTCGGCCCTGTTCCGGAACGACTCCGGCCGCGGCTTCACGAACGTCAGCGACTCGGCTGGGCTGGCGGACGCCAAGGGCCGGGGCGGGCTCTTTGCCGACTTCAACAACGACGGCTGGCTCGACCTCTACATTGCGGCCGGGGAAGGCGGAGCCCGGTTCTACAAGAACGATTCAGGCAGGTTCGTTTTCCTCTCCGACCGTGCCGGCGGGCCCGACAACAAGTACCCGACCGAAGGTGCGGGGTTTGCCGACTTCGACAACGACGGCTGGGTTGACCTCTACTGCGCCAACTATGAGAACTGGGAGAAGCACGAGTACTACCCCGACCAGCTGTTCCAGAACCAGCAGGGGTACTTCGCCGACGTCACAAATAAGGCCGGTATCATTCCACCCTATGGCCGTGACCTTGCCGGCCGCGGCGTCAACTGGGGCGACTTCAACAACGACGGGTACCAGGACTGCTATGTCTCGAACTACCGGCTATGCGAGAACTTCCTCTGGGTCAACAACCACGACTCCACGTTCACCAATCTGGCACCCCAGCTTGGTTCTGCCGGCGACGAGGTGAACGGCTGGTACGGCCATACCATCGGCTCGGAATGGGCAGACTATGACAATGACTCAGACCTGGACCTCTTCTGTGCCAATTTGGCCCACCCGCGCTACATCGAGTTCTCCAACCGCTCTATGCTCTACGAGAACAGTCTCGGACCGTCTCCAGCCAATCCTTCTTCCCTCGTCACTCGTCACTCCTCCTTGCTCTCTCCTCTCTTCACTGACCGCAGGGCAGCAGCCGGGATCCGCTACGAAGAGACCCACTCTGACCCGGCCTGGGCTGACGTGGACAATGACGGAGACCTCGACCTCTACATAACCTCCATCTACGAAGGCCGCCGCTCCTTCCTATACCTGAACGAACTCATCCCGATCCCGACCTCCGGCTTCTCGCGACCAGTACCTCCCGCCCCTCGCCCCTTTCGCGATGCGACATGGCTTTCCGGCACGCGCGTCTTCAATGGTTGGGGCTGCGCGTTCGCGGACTTCGACAACGATGGTGACCAGGACCTCTTGGTCGGGTCAGGCTCAGGTGTGAAGCTCTTCCGTAACGACACGAAAGACGGCAACAACTGGCTCGAAGTCCGCGTCATAGGCAGGACGGCCAACCGGGCCGGCATCGGCGCGCGGGTGATCGTCACCCAGGGCAAGAGCCGCCAGATCCGTGAGGTAGAAGGCGGCAAAGGCACCACGAGCCAGAACTCGCTGGTCCAGCACTTCGGGCTGGGCCGGTCTGCTGTTCCGGTCACGGTCGAGGTACGCTTCGGCCCGCGCAGCCGGAAGGTGATCAAGGGAGTGAAGCCGAACCAGATCGTCCCCGTGACCGAATCGGAATGATGGAACAGGATAGCACTCCCGTTGGTATATTGATCGTCAACCGGAACAAGTTCGTTGCATAAAAGGAGACCGGACGTGAGAACCGCAACGCTGGCCCTGACACTGGCCCTGCTCTTCACCGGCTGCGCGCGCGTATACGTACAGCCGGCAATCGATTTGCGGCCGCACGAAGTCGTCGGCATCATTGAATTCGAGACCGACGCCAGGGGTGACCTGGCTGAATCCGTCACGCAGAAGTTCATCCAGTCCGTCACCGAGGATCAGCCCGACATCAAGATCGTCGAGCTTGGCACCAAGAAGGACGTACTGGAGGCCGTGGACATGAAGCACCTCGGCCCGGACGCCTTCAAGGCCATCGGTGAGAAGTACGACCTCAACACCGTTTTCACGGGCAACCTCGACGTTACCGAGGCAACGCCCAGCTGTGCCTTTGGCCCGGGCTACGGCAGCATCGAGGCCAAGGTCAATGCCCGCCTGTCGGCCCGGCTGGTGGAGACCGACGGCGGGGGCACCATCTGGAGCAACTCGGCCCGAGACGAACGTACCGTTGCCGGCATCGGTCGCGTAGGTCACGACTTCATGTTCAACGCCGAGGACCCGGAGAAGGCGTATGGCGACATGGCGCGCCACCTCTGCCGCCGCATAACCCACGACTTCCGCGGCCACTACGAGAGCCGCGGCTGCCACTAGACTCCAGGAACCGGAACAGAATCGCGGGCGGGCTCCCGCAACGGATTCTCGCCCGCTTCGCAGACCTAGCCGCGCGTAGATCGGTCAGCTTCAGCCTGAATTGAGGCGGTCTCCAACCCTCTACTCCATCGTGCTCGACCGTGCCTGCGGTACAGAACAACAACAAGCGGATCTTATCGGCAATTCCCGCAGCTTCTCTATCCTCAATTCACTATTCTCTCTTGCCTCGAAATGACGCCCCGCTGGAGGGATAGCTGCGCCCGCAACGACCTCCGCTACTGTCACTCCCACGGCTCCCTCTCCGGCTTGAGCTACGGATCCGGCAACGGTAGCGGCTACGGCAAGAACTACGACTCCAGCTACGGCACAGGCAGCGGCCTCAGCAGGGTTCGCCGCTCCTGTACCCGCAACGGTGCAAGCTACAGCCCTAGAACCGGCTCCGGCTACCGGTACAACATCGATGGGGGCAACGGCCACTGCTGCGGCCAGAGCTACGACTACAGCTACGCCCGAAGAGACAGCGCCGGCCAAGGCTTCAACCAGGACTTTGGCAAGTGTGTTCGACCTTCTCCCCCACTCTGCAACGACCAGCCTCGCCAATCATCCGCCAGCAATGGAGGTTGGACCTTCTCAGCCCTGACGTGGCTAGAGACAAGGCAAGCGTCCCGCTTCTGCCGCTCCCCAATCCCTGTTCCCCAACCCTGGCCGCGCCATCGGTTCGACACATCTTCCCACTAGTTCTGGAACGAGGCTCAAGTGTAGTCAAGACAGCATCATGAATACGAAGAAGATGCCAGCTGAGCTGCAGGAGTAGGCCAAAGCGAAACGGCTGTACGGCCTGTCAGGCGCCCACGTGCAGATGGCGCGGGAACTGGGAGTGAATCCGAAGCGCCCGCCCGCGACTGCAGAGGCAAGGATGTGGCCCGCTTGCCCCTGAATCCACGCATCGAGGAAATGTATCTCCTACACTTCAAGAAACCCGTCCCCGACGCAGTTGTGCCGATGCGGCAGTTGCTGCGCGATGCCCGAGCACGGGAGAGAGCCGAGGCCTCGGAGCAGAGTCGCAGGAGACGACCGGCCGAGATTGACCATGCCGAGGCGGCGCGCACCTCCCTCCTGAACATTCGGCGTTTCATGCCCGGCGGGCTCTTCTATGACGATGCTCTAACGGACGAGCCGACTGACGGGAAGAAGCAGCAGATGCTCTCTTGAGCGGCCGGTACCGAGTGGCATTTGTCCGGGACTATTCGGGCCCCCGGCTCATGCGGGCAGTTGATCAGGATGGGTACCGGGTCCGGCTAGCGGAGCCGCGGCCAGAAGGCGGGTACTGACTCGGTGTAGGCTTTGAGTTCGTTCTTGAGCAGGTCGCGCAGGTGCGAGTCCTCACTCCTTGCCTGCAAGAGCAGCAACGGCAGGCCTACCGCAACTGCCAGTACGAGCCCGCCCCAGGACCCGAACACCAGTGCCGCACCGAGTAGCTGCAAGAATGTGGCGAAGTAGCGCGGGTGACGGGCAAGTCTCTGGAATCTCAGGGCCACGAACCGCTTCTCGGGCAGGACGAGAGTCTCTTCCTTGCTTCCCCGGGCCATGGATCTGACCTGCCCGACGCCCAGAAGTCCGAACAACGTCCCAAGTCTCAGGCAGGTCCCAAGACCAAACATGACGAATCCAGGTAGCCCGGAAACCGCGGCCGGTACAGGAATCTGGGTCCAGTGCCACCAGATGTGGTCCGCGGCCAGGTAGCCGAGGAACGGGTAGACAAAGAAAGCAAACACGCCCCGCCATAGCGCCGAGTGTTCCACCACGCCTGACTGAAAAAAGGGCGAGCCGAAGTAGTACTCGAGCGACAGCCAGAGCACGAAGACGTAGGCGAAAAGCGCCGGAAGAGTCATGCGGTCGGGTATCGTGTCACGCAGGAAGTTGGTGAAGAAGACCAGGAAGTAGATGGTCACGAGCACTGTCCACGCGAAACGACCCAGCTTGAATCTCTTGATGAAGCCGCTCATCTGTCTTGGCCAGATTCTAGGATGTCCAGACAGATTGTCCAGAACGGCCGGGCAGAGAGCTCAAAGCCGGCCCCGGCCATGGCCGGATGGCGCCGGAGATAGTCGACAGTCGTCGCGATGCGGATGGACTGACCCCGAGGCAGCTGGGAGCGCGAGAGTCCGGTCCGGAGAACCAGCTCTCGTGGCCAGTCGGACAGGGCGTCATTCGACACAGTGAGGATCGCCAGCCGGCCGGCATCGCGCAGGATAGAGACAAGAGTCCCAACGTCCTTTGGCTCTCCGAAATCCCTGGTGAGCAGCGAGTCACATAGAAACCCGTCTACCAGCTTCGACGCCAGCACGCCTTGGACCAGCGTATCGGCCAATCGCTCCGCATCCCACGGGGTGCGCGGCGATGGAATGCTGCGGAGGGCAAGGGAGTCAGTGACTGCTCTGACGGAATCCAGAACCCAGGCCACTGAGGAGTCCGGTTTGAGTCGGCTGGTGCCCAGGGTAACTCCAGTGAGACGGTTGGCGTCCGCGCTGACGTCATAGCAGTTGATGCGGGCAGTATCGTCCGACGGCCTCATCTCAAACCCGGTTGAGGCGCTGACGTTGACCGTGAAGTCGAATTCCCAGGCCAGTCCGGAAGAGCGCGGCTCGGTAGCGATCCCGATCACATCTGCGCGCTGGCGCATGAGAGCCCCTGCTTTGCCTGCCGCCAAATCCGGCGAAACGTACCTGACACCGGCCAGGTGCCGCAGGACGTTCGTCGAATCCAGAGCGACACCCGCTACGGCCAGAATAGACGGTCCGCTCTTCCTGACCATGAACGGATGGCCGATGGCCTGGTTGGCTCCATCAAGCAGGCTGGCGGACAGCGAGTAGTGCCGACACTGCGAAACGATTTGGGTCAGCCGTGGCATTCCGAATGAGAGCCACTCCGGGGTCATGACGATGGCATCGATGCCGGACCGGTTCAGCAAAGCTACCTGAGCAGCACCATCGGTCAGTGTCTTCAGCAATGTGTCTGCGAACGGATCGCCGACAACCAACCAGATGGTCGGACTGACCTTCTGTTGCGCCTTGACCGCTGCGGCGTAGAGCGGGAATCGCTCGATGCGAGCGTCGGTCACAAAGAACCTGGCCGGTTGCTCCGCCGGGTCAAATGCCGGCCGAACGCAGCGAAGGGAGCCGGCGACGAGAAGCACCACACTCACGGCAAGCAGCACCGTAACTTTGCCGCGCTGGGTCGTTGGAGGGATGGAGACGGTCTCGGGTCGGCTGTCCGTTGGGGCTACTGCCTCTCAGCCGAGGGCTGAGATTCTTCTTCTATGAGCGCAACGTCGACGACTGCATCACCCTTGTCCACCGCCATGATTCTGACTCCGGTGGTGGAGCGGCCGCATTTGCGGATCTCCGAGCAGTTGACCCGGATGACAATGCCCTGTTTCGACGTGAGTATGATCTCGGACGACTCGCCGCACGACTTGGCCGCGGCCAGCTGTCCGGACTTCTCGACCGGCTTGGCCGCGATTATGCCCGATCCGCCGCGGCTCTGGACCCGAAACTCCTCGAAGTCGGTCCGCTTGCCGAATCCGTTCTCAAAAACGGTCAGCAGCGACTGGTTGTCGCGTACGATCACGGCGCCTATCACCAGGTCACCTTTGGCCAATCGAATCCCGCGCACGCCCGCCGCGGTACGGCCCATGTCCCGCGAATCCTTCTCGTGGAATCGGATAGACTGCCCGTCACGAGTGACTAGCAGGATATCGTCGCTGCCCGAGGTAAGGAGTGTGACGACAAGCGAATCGCCCTTCTCGATGCCCATAGCAATGATGCCCTTGCGCCGCGGGCTGGAGAACTGGTCGAGCGTCACCCGCTTGATCTTGCCCAAGCGAGTGACGAAGAAGACAAACTGCTTGGCCGAGAAGTCGCGCACCGCCAGGTACGATGTTGTTGCTTCATCCTTGTCCATCTCGACCAGGTTGGCGATGGAACGTCCCTTAGCGGCGTGTGACCCTTCGGGTATCTCGTACACCTTCTGCCAGTAGCAGCGGCCTCTATCGGTGAAGAAGAGCATGTGGTCATGGGTTGAGGCGATGTATAGCCCCTCGACAAAATCCTCTTCCTGGACCGAAACCCCGGTTCTCCCCTGACCACCTCTCCCCTGGCGCCGGTAGACCGACACCGGCATCCGCTTGATATAACCGCGGTGCGTCACGGTAACGGCCATGTCCTCTTCCTTGATCAGGTCCTCGATCGAGAACTCCTCGGCCTCACCGCGGACAATCTTGGTGCGCCGCTCGTCCGCGTAGCGCCGCTTCAACTCGAGCAGCTCATTGCGGATCTCACCCATCATGGCGCTGCGCGAATCGAGCAGGTTCTTCAACCGGCTGATTTCCTTGATCAAGTCCTTGTACTCGGCGTCGATCTTTTCGCGCTCCAAGCCGGTGAGACGGGCCAGCCGCATCTCGAGGATGGCATCAGACTGGCGCTCTGACAGCTTGAATCTCGCCATCAGCCCCTGGCGTGCAGTCTCAGTGTCCTTCGACTTCTTGATTAACTCTATGACCCCGTCGATGTTCTTGAGGGCGACCTTCAGACCTTCAAGGATGTGGGCGCGGTCCTCGGCTCGTTTCATCTCGAATCGGGTGCGGCGCGTCACGGTTTCAAACCGGAACTTCAGGAACTCCTCGAGCACCGGCTTGAGCCCCAGGGTCCGGGGCTGACCATTCACCAGTACCAGCAGTATGATGCCGAAGGAAGACTGCAGTTCCGTGTGTTTGTAGAGCTGGTTGAGGACCACCTCTTTGACGGCGTCTCGCTTTAGATCAAGCACGATGCGCATACCGTCGCGGTCGGATTCGTCGCGCAGGTCGGCGATGCCCTGTATTCTCTTCTCTCGCACCAGTTGCGCGATGCGCTCAATAAGGCTTGTCTTGTTGACCTGGTAGGGAATCTCGCTGACGATGAGACGATCCTTGCCTGCCTTGACTTCCTCGAATGTAACCGTTCCCCTGAGCATGATACTGCCGCGGCCGGTTTCGTATGCCTGCCTTATGCCCTCGACCCCAACGATAGTCGCCCCGGTAGGGAAGTCCGGTCCGCGTACCTTCTTCATAAGCTCTTTGATCTCGGTCTTCGGGTCGTCGATCATGAGGACCAGGGCATCAACGACCTCGCCGAGGTTGTGGGGCGGGATGTTTGTTGCCATGCCGACCGCGATGCCGGCCGCGCCGTTGGCGAGCAGGTTGGGGAACGCCGCCGGCAGGACCGTAGGTTCCTTGAGCCGCTCGTCGAAGTTCGGCTGGAAGTCAACCGTGTCTTTGTCCAGGTCGCCCAGCAACTCGCTGGCAAGCGGTGACAACCGGGCCTCGGTGTACCGGTAGGCGGCAGCGGCGTCGCCATCTATCGAACCGAAGTTCCCCTGCCCGTGCACCAGCGGGTAGCGGAGCGAGAAGTCCTGTGCCATGCGTACCATCGCATCGTATACTGCGCTGTCACCATGCGGGTGGTACTTGCCCAGCACGTCGCCCACAACGGTGGCCGACTTGCGGGTGGGACGAGATGGAACCAGCCCCATCTCATTCATAGTGAAGAGGATACGACGCTGGACCGGCTTCAGACCATCCCGAACGTCTGGCAGCGCGCGCGCCACAATGACCGACATGGCATAGTCGAGGAACGACTTGCGGACTTCGTCCTCGATGTAGACTGGTACTACGGAATCTCCGTGGGACACGCGCGCTAAATATAGCTGTGTGTCAGTCGAAAGTCAAACGCTACGAGGGAGACCTGGCGCTTCGCCGCAAGTTGACAGTACCAGTGAAATGGCTATCATACCCCACGGCTCTTCAGCAGGTCTAAGGAGGACCATAATGCCCAGTTTCCGCAGGCCAAGTCTAGCGATAGTTCTGCTGGCGGCGATGCTGTTCGCGCCGCTCGTTGCGCAGCAGACTGAGTCCAAGATTCCGCTTGACGCCCTTCTGCGCGGCGGCCGGATACACTATGATGGCCAGCGCTACCAACGTGCAAAGGAGCAGTTCACGAAGGCACTGACCCAGTACGGAGCGACGGCCAACAACGACGCGCTTGGCGAGATTGAGTTCTGGCTCGGGCTCTGCGAGGAGCAACTGCGGAACCACGCAGCCGCTGCCGACCATTTCCTGAACGCACTGGAAAAGGACTCCTCGCGCGTCGCCAAGATTCGCGCCGACGAGCCCTGGCAGTACCTATCATGGACCGCGCTCATCAGCGCCACGCGCGAAAGCTACAACACCATGGCGAACGAAGTCGCACTCAAGTACGCGCTGGCGGCGCTCAGGGTCGACCCGTCCAAGTCACAGACCTACGCTCTGGTCGCCAACATCTACTCAGCCCTGGGTCGCTACGACGAGATGCGCTCTACCGCCGACGACCTGCTGAAACTGGACGCGGGCGCCCCGGAGGCGCTCAGCCTGCTGGGCCTCTACTTCCTGCAGAAACCGGACAACCTCTGGACGTCCAAAGAAGCCAGAGCCGTCCGCTGGGACTCGGCCGGCTACTTCTACGATGAAGCCATCACCTCCTACGAGAAGCGCTTCGCTGCAGCCAAGGCAGACCTCGCCAAGCAACTGAAGCTGACCGACTCGGTCCGCCTGAACCAGGTCGTTTCGCAGCTAGTACAGAAGAGCCGACTCCTGGACCAGTCGGAACTCAAACGCTACATTGAAACTGACCTCGGCGAGGCCAAGCAACTTGCCGAAGTCGCGCAGACTGCCGGACGGCTCTTCTACGCCGCCAACAATCTGAACGTAACCAGTTCGCGGGCGGGCACAGCGATGCTTCGCGCCGCGACCGAGACCCGAGCCGATACTTCCGAGCGCTCCCGCGCCAGAGCTGAGATCTTATTCGGACGCGCAGTGGAATACGATTCCTCGGACTTTGCTTCGTTGTTCAATCTCGGGATAGCACAGTATCAGGGCAAAAAGGACAGCCTGGCCGAGAGATCGTTGCAGACCGTGATCGACGGCGCTGTCGTACCTGTGGGAATGCTACCACAACCGTGGCTCGACTCCGTGCTCGCACTCGTCACCCCGGCCGCAGCCGAAGCTGGAAACCTGCAGGTAACCGGGAAGCTCGTCGAGAAGGTCGACTCGATCCTCGCTGCCAAAGGACGCAAGAACGTCGGCTTTGGCTGGCTCTACTTCCCCGACCTGAAGTCGCGCAAGCTCACCAGTCCAGTGACAGTTGCCGACACCGCCGGTATGTTCCTGAGCCTCGAGATGCCGCAACTAATTGAGCAGGCGTACCTTTGGCTCGGATCAAGTCAAACAGGTCTAGCTACCGCGCTTTCGGATGCCGGCAAGAAGGACGCTGCGAAGACAAGCTATCTCCGGGCTATCGGCAACTTGTCGATAGCAACCAAGATCGATCCCAACAACTCAGACGCGTTCCAGAACCTCGGTATCTGCTATCGGGAAACCGACCAGAAGGACAAAGCCTGGAGAGCATTCGAGGCTGCGGACAAGCTCAGAAAGCAGGGCCGCTAACCGTAAGGAAACCCAGATATGACCAAACTCCTCAATATCCTGATTCTGCTGCTGGCGCTCGTCCTCGTCTACGTCATCCTTTACCCGCAGATCCAGCAGAATCGGCCGGTTGACATCAGGTTCGCCTGTGACAGTTCGGTCACTTCCCTCCCGATACTCGTCGGCATTGACGAAAGCCTGTTCGTCAAGAACCGCATCAAGCCGACTCTCGTCTTCTACTCCGACCCCGATCAGGCCCTCGCCGATCTTTTTGCCGGCAAGGTAGATGTCGGCGTCTTCCCCTGGAGCTCTGTCTTCAAGCGCAACGCCACCAAGGGCGAAACCCTGAAGGTATTCATGAGTGAGGACTTCCGACAGTCCCTGCCGGTGGATGCGATAGTAGCGCCGCTCAACTCTCCTGTGAAGACAGCTGCCGACATCCGGGGAAGGCGTCTCATCTATCCTCCTCAGGTACGCGACTACATACCGGTCGTATTGACCAATCTCGGAATCGGAGCCGAAGAAGTCAAGCTGACGGAGGTACCGTTCTCTTCGCTTCTCGATGAACTGGCGGCCGGGAACTGCGATGCTGCCTGGGTGATTGAGCCCCTGCTTTGCCCACTGGATACGACTCAGTACCGGGTTGTCCAGTACAGCGCGCTCCCTCGCTTTGTGTCCCAGCCATTCCCCGGTGCGGCCATGGGATTCGCCCCCAGGTTCTCACAGACCTACCGTCAGGGCCCAAAGCGGCTGAAGATCGCGACCGACGCGGCTATGGCCATCGTGGAGAACAAGTCCGATGTGGCCAAACAGGTATTGGGCAAGTACTTCCCCTACTGCGCCAAGTCCTGTGGGTTCTGTCGTCTTCCTGAGCTTCAGCGTAGCACTGAGATAAACAAGCCTGCAATCGCCGCCTTGGCTAGCCGGCTGAAGCTCACCGGAGTACTGACAAGCGACATCAACACGCAGAGCATATTCCCTGACCCGCAGATATTTACGCGCTAAGTATCCTGGTTCGGTCGTGCTAGATGGGGGGTCGGCGGTCCCCTGCAACCCGAAACCCGCCTATGCGGGATCGAAAGAACGTCATGAGGCCGGACCGGGGCGAACAAGGTCCGCTGGCCCGAAGCGTTGAAGGCTGGGTCTTGCGATGGTCGCTGCCGCGAACCCCGCCAGGACCGGAAGGTAGCAACGGTAAGCGGATTGGTGTCCAGTCGCAAGTCTACCTGGCTGGAGCTGACGACCGGTGCGACCCTCTCCCCGACCGATCGAAGGCGTCCGCACGACCGGACCTTTGTGATCACCAAGCAGTGAGATCCGCAGACCGAAATCCCCGCTGCCGGTCTGTGGCTCGCGGCCATCAGGCCATGGAGAGCTACGGTGGCAGGTAAAGTCCTTACGCTGAAGTACCGGCCGCAGAGGCTTGATGAACTCCTCGTACAGGACCACGTACGCGACACGCTCACGAGGTCGATAGAGAAGAACAGGCTGGCAAACGCCTACCTGTTCTGCGGACCAAGGGGTGTGGGCAAGACTACGACCGCCCGTATCCTGGCCAAAAGCCTCAACTGCCAGAGCGGCCCGACCGTTGCGCCGTGCAACATGTGCTCATTCTGCGCCGAGATCACGTCATCGCGAAGCATGGATGTGATTGAAATAGATGGGGCATCCAACAATAGCGTGGACGACGTCCGCGAGTTGCGGGAGAACGCCAGGTACACGCCCAGCGCGGGGCGATTCAAGATCTACATCATCGACGAGGTCCACATGCTCAGCAATAGCGCGTTCAACGCATTACTGAAGACACTTGAGGAACCTCCGGCCCACGTCAAGTTCATCTTCGCCACCACCTCAGCCCAGGATGTCCCCGCGACCATTGTCTCTCGGTGTCAGCGATTCGACTTCCGCCGAGCGACGCCCGCCGAGATCAAGGACCGGCTCGCCTGGCTGGCGCAGAAGGAGAACATCAAAGCCTCCGATACCGCGTTGATGGCGGTCGCCCGTCGTGCCGACGGGGCAATCCGAGATGGTGAGGGTATACTAGACCAACTTGCGTCTTTCCGGCCGGAAGGGATCGAACTAGGCGACGTTGAGGAACTGCTCGGGCTGGTGCCCTCGGAGGTCTTCTTTGACTATGCGGATCTGGTCTTGGCCGGCAACGGCCCTGCGATGATGAGCTTTCTCGGCCGGCTGTTCAATTCTGGCTACGACCATCTCGAGTTCTACTCCGGAGTAGTTCAGCACTTCCGAGACTTACTGGCCGTCGGGATTGGCGGAGGCGAATGCGGGTTGAGCCTGCTCCCCAGCGAGATCGAACGCATGCTGTCCCAGAGCAGATCGCTCGGCCGCGGCAGGCTGCTGAGAATTCTGCATGCCGTTACTGCATACGAAGCGCAGGCAGCGTCAACACAGTTCCCGCGCGTGCTGCTCGAGGTCATGTCGCTGGAACTGGCCTTGGAACGGGCAGATCTGCCAGGACAGGTCGAGCCGCGCAGCCCGCCCCCCGGCATCACCGACGCTACCGTAACCAGGGACCAGCCAACTGCCCTGGGTACGCTCTGGAGCAAACTCAAAGTCCGTGCCGGCGTTGATCGGTCGATGCTGGCCGGGTTCTTGGAGCTGGCCACACCAGTTTCGCTGGCAGACGATACACTTACCATCTCGCTCTCCGCCAAGCACAAGGCGGCCGCCGAAACTCTGCAGGCCGACCTTCGGCGCTTGGAGACAATTGTGGCCGAAGCCGCAGGCCGACCGCTCAGACTCGTGGTGCAAGTATCCAAGAAGACAGCGCCGGATGCGACCCGTGAACGCGTTAGCCGCATACTCGGCGAAGTAGAAGAAAGAGATCCGAATTGAGGCGTTCTCTCGACCAGTTAGTCTCGTCACTGGTGAAGTTGCCGGGCATCGGCAGGAAGACTGCCCAGCGCATCGCCTTCTACCTGCTGAAACAACCCGATGTCGCACGTGAAATGGCTGGGTCGATAATCGAAGCCAGCTCCAGGCTACGGCCGTGTCCGGTCTGCTTCAGTCTTACCGAAGAACAGCAGTGCGACGTCTGCTCAGACCCGACCCGTGATCACTCCATAGTCTGTGTTGTGGAAGAACCGGCTGACGTCCTCGCTATGGAGCAGTCTGGTCAGCATCGGGGCGCGTACCACGTGCTTGGAGGCATACTGTCGCCGATTGACAATGTCGGACCGGACGACCTGCATGTAGGGGAACTGCTCTCGCGCATAGCTTCGGGCGTCCGCGAAGTGATCATAGCCACAAATCCCACCACCGAAGGGGAAGCGACGGCCATCTACGTCGCCACACACCTGAAGTCAACTGGTGTCCGAGTCACACGAATCGCCCGAGGGCTGCCGGTCGGTTCCGACCTCGACCTTGCCGATACCGAGACTATCTTGCGCGCACTCGAGGGACGTCGTGAGCTGTAAGCAGCTTGACCGTGTGGCCCGAAGGCCTAAGATTGTAGAAGCGCTCTACTGGAGGAATCCATGAACCTGACACTGACCGGACGTCACCTCGAGATCACACCATACCTGAAGGCACATGTGGACGAGAAGATGAAGAAACTCGACCACTTCAACAGTCACATTATCAAAGCCGAGATCGTTCTCCTCAAGGAAGGTGCCAAGGACATTGCCGAAGGCAAAGTGCACTTGAGCCACACCGTACTGGCCGCCAAAGGGCAGGGAAAAGACATGTACATAGCAGTCAACGATGTTATCGACAAGCTGGTGGCTCAGTTACTTCGGCAGCAAGGCAAGTTCCACGACCGCAAACGGTCGAATCATGCTCCGCCCCCCGCTGATGGAATCTGAGATTCCGCCCATGACCGTTGCCGACCTCCTCGCTGAGAAGCGAGAGGAATGGGGGCTCAAGGTCGTGTCCGGTGAGCAGGGACTCGCCGCCACCGCTGTCTCAACCGGCGACATCAACCGCCCCGGCATGGCGCTGACCGGCTACACGAAGGTGTTCCTGCGCGAACGCATCCAGATAGTGGGCAGCACCGAACTGTCCTATCTGGCCACCATGACTCCGGCACTACAATACGAGGCGGTACATCGACTGTTCTCGTTGCGCCCCCCCTGTATCATCGTAACAAAGGGACTGAGTCTCCCCGAAGTATGGAAGACCGAGGCGAACGAGTTCAAGGTGCCGATCATGACCACGCCTATGGACACCACGCCGTTCATCCACGCCCTCTCAGCTTTTGTCGGCTACCGACTCGCACCGAGAGATTTCATCAACGGCGAACTGGTCGACGTGTTCGGAGTTGGCCTTCTTATCACCGGCGATTCAGGCATCGGCAAGTCCGAGTGCGCCCTAGACCTCGTCGACCGCGGACATCGGCTGATCGCCGACGATCTCGTCAAAGTCCTGCGCCGCGGCACCGGCATCGTGATGGGCTATTCCGCGGCCCGGACTTCCGAGTTGGCACACCACATAGAAATAAGAGGTGTCGGCATCGTTGATGTCTACAGCCTGTACGGGGTCCGTGCCATACGGATACAGAAACGCATTGAGGTCGAAGTGAAGCTCGTGCAATGGAAGTCGGGAATGGACTACGAACGAACCGGGATAGACGAGGAGCTGACGGACATCTTGGGAGTGAGGATTCCTCGCGTGACCATACCCGTGATCCCGGGAAAGAACCTGGCGTTGGTTCTCGAGGTGATCGCCAAGAACCACATCCTGAAGGTCTTCGGCTACGAACCAGCCAAGGTATTCGACAACGCACTCACGACCGTGATGAGCAAATCCCCCAAGATCGACCCGTTCATCGCCGACGACCCGGAATGAGATAGGCTAGTTGTGGTGGGGGCAATCATCATCGGGCAGGGCGACCTGCCGCGGGCCCTGTTGGAGGCGGCGCGTTCCATCGTGCCGGATACGGAAGGTGTCCGCGCACTCTCCAATCTGGAGTGCCCGATCGGGGAGCTGTGCGGAAGGCTGGACGAGGCAATAGCCAGCTTGCCCGAGGGAGACGTGGTTGTCTTCACCGACATGCTCGGTACAAGCTGTGCCAACGCCGGGGTCGAGGCGAAGCGCAGCCACCCGCGCGTCGCCGTACTCAGTGGCACCAACTTGGCAATGCTCGTACGGTTTCTATACCACAGGCACAAGAAGCCGTTCGCCGAGCTGATTCCGTTTCTAGTGGAGACCGGCAGGAGCTCGGTCCAGACGCTCGAACTCTAGAGACGTCGGGTCAGAGACCTGCGCCAGACACCTTCGGCTTCGCTCAGCTCAAGACGCACGACAACATCGCCCCGTAGACCATCAATGACTAGCTCAGGGCTCTCCTGAGTTCGTCCTATAGCCCGGAAGGGCACTCTCAGTCCGGCAGCTACGTCCTGGAACTCATCTCGCTTCCGTGGCGACACTTCGCACAGGAAACGGCTGTTCGACTCGCCAAAGAGCAGGTAGTCATCGCGCTTGAACCGCTGGCTCCCGGGTACCTTGCGCAGCGCTATGCGGGCGCCAACTGCAGACGAGAAGCACATCTCGGCGATGGCTATTCCCAGGCCGCCGTCCGAGAGGTCGTGGCAGGCCGTCACGATGCCCTTGCGGATGGCAGTGCCGACAGCGACCATGGTCCGGCGCCCGCGCGAGGCATCGACCTTCGGCACCTCCCGCCCCAAGCCCTGGTGCCGGCGGAAGTACTCGCTGCCTCCGAGCTCTTCCAGCGATTCGCCCAGGATGTAGATGAGAGAACCGGCTGACTTGAAGTCAGGCGTAGTGGTTTGTGAGGCGTCCGGGATTACGCCCAGCGCGGAGATGAGCAGTGTCGGCGGTATCGGCAGCGACACGCCCGACTCGCTCTTGAACTCATTGTACAGCGAGTCCTTGCCGGAAATGAACGGGACCCGGTACTTGCGGCCGATGTCGTAGCAGGCCTCTGCCGCCCTGACCAGACCGGCAAGCTGGTCCGGGCGGTCCGGACTGCCCCAGCAGAAGTTATCGAGCAATGCGATCCGCTCGATGTCAGCCCCGGCCGCAACGCAGTTGCGCAGGGCCTCGTCGATCGCCGATGCCGCCATCCAGTACGGATCGATCAGTCCGTAGCGAGGGCACAATCCGCACGCCACCACGCAACCGCGCGGGGAGCCACGGACCGGCATCACCACACAGGCATCGGTCGGGCCCGTGCTGTTCCGCCCGCAGAACGGCTTCAGCCCGGACGTGCCCTGCACCTCGTGGTCGTACTGCCGCACGACCCACTCCTTGCTCGCGATGTTCGGCGCCTGCAGTAGCCTCAGTATCTCGGCGGTCAGATCCAATCCCATCGGCACCGACGGATCGGCGGTCTCCGGCCGCTGCCAATGCGCCTTCTTGGACGAGCCCCGCCAGCCAGTGTGGAGGAACTTCATGTCAATGTCAGCCACCTGGTGACGGCGGAACTTGAGGACCAGACGGCCTTTGCCCGTAACCCTGCCGATCACCGAGGCCTCGACATCGTTCTCCGCCGCCAGTTTTAGCAGCTCCCCTACCTTGCCCGGCTCGGCAAAGACGACCATGCGCTCCTGGGCTTCGGAAATCCAGATCTCGGCCGGCGACAACCCGGCATACTTGAGCGGCACGCGGTCGAGCCAGACCTCGCAGCCTTGCTCGCTCGCGAGCTCGCCGATTGCCGAGGAGAGCCCGCCGCCGCCGCAATCGGTAATGGCGCTGAAGAGACCCCGGTCCCGGGCAGCCAGAACGAGGTCGGTGACCTTCTTCTCCTCTATCGGGTTGCCGATCTGCACCGCGCCACCCGAGATCTCCTCGGACTTCTGGTGCAACTCGAGCGAGGCGAACGTCACGCCGTGGATGCCGTCCCGTCCGGTCCGTCCGCCGAGCAGCACGATCTGCTGGCCGGGACGGACGCGCTTGTCGATCTTGTTCTTCGGAACCAGGCCCAGGGTGCCGCAGAAAACGAGCGGGTTGCCGAGGAAGCCGGGGTCGAAGTACACCGCTCCGTTGGCGGTCGGAATGCCCATCCGGTTGCCGTAGTCGCGGACCCCGGCAACCACGCCCTTCATCACCCGACGCGGATGCAGCACGCCACGCGGCACCTCCTCCGACCGGGTGTCGACCGGCGCGAAGCAGAACACGTCGGTGTTGAGAATCGGCCTGGCCCCGAGCCCGGTACCGAGGCAGTCACGGATGACTCCACCGATTCCGGTCGCCGCTCCACCGTAGGGCTCAAGTGCCGATGGGTGGTTGTGGGTCTCGACTTTGAAGCTGACGCCGTACTCCTCGTCGAACTCGATCACACCCGAGTTGTCGTGGAATACCGAGAGGCACCAGGGCAGGTTGAGTTCCTGGGTCAGCTTGAACACCGTCGACTTAAGCAAGTTCTTCACCTTCCGGCCGTCGATGTCAATCACGCCCTTGAACGTCTTGTGCTGGCAGTGCTCGGACCATGTCTGGGCAAACGTCTCCAGCTCGACGTCGGTCGGGTCGCGGCCCAGGCCTTCAAAGTACTTCTGCAGGGCGCGCATCTCTGTGCGGTTCAGGGCCAGAAGCCCCCGCTTCGAGAGCTCAAGCAGCTCCGGCGCAGAAAGCCTGCGCAGCTTCACCACACCCTTGCGGAACCGGTACGGCCGGGTGTGAACAAAGACGTGCTCGCCGGGCTTGGCCGCATGCTGGATTACGGGGTTGACCAACAGTCCCTTGACCACCAGGTTTCGAGTCGAGTCTGCAGTCCGTCTGCCCCGGCTGCCGCCGAACTCGAACTCGTAGGCGCGGCCGGTGCGGATCTCGACGCGCTCGAACCCAAGGTCGGACAACGATCGGGCGATACTCTCCACACTCGGGTCCATCACCCCGGGATTGTACAGCACCTCGGTACCGGTGGGCGCCACAACCGCCGGCGTGACGCAGGAGCTCTCGCAGACCGGGTCGCAGAGCACCTCGGCGGCGATCCGCTCGGCTTCTACCTTACCGATGTCGCCATCAAGATAGTAGAGTCGCGTGATCCTGACATCGGCCGATGCGCCGCCCGCTATGTCGCGAATGTCAGATTCGAGCGCCTTTGCTTCCGGATCAGTTGTCGTCTTGGTGGTCTCAATGCGCCAGAGCACAGGCCAAGATAGGCGAAACTCACCTTGAGTCAAGAAAGGCACGCTGTGCGTGCCTGTTCTCTCGCGAAGAACGGTCCGTCGCGCTATTCGCTGATCAGCTTCTGTAGCTCCCGGTCAAGCGAGTCCTCGTTGATGGTGTCAGCATCAATCACCGTGCGTACGAAAGCCCTCACCTTGAGTTTGGCGCGATCGTAGGCGGCCTTGATGCTGTCCGCCGCCAACTTCCGGTTCTGCCTCCCTACGGTATCGAGCGCGGCAATCCGGCCACTGACCAGGTTCATCGCCGAGTCGCATGCCCGGCTCAGCGATTCCAACTGCGGCGTCATCCCGTCACCGAGCTGCTTCCGCTTGGATTCGCACCTTGCCGCCAGATTCCCGACCTTGCGCCGCATACCCGCCCGGAAGAAGACGAGCCCGGTGTCGGGCGGGACAGTTCTCAGCGACGGCGGCAGCGGCTCGGGTTTGACGCTGCGGAAGCTCCTGACGACCAGGAATCCCGCCACGACCAAGGCTGCGGCGACCAGGACCACGCCGACCACGTTCGGTGCTCTCCACTTCGGCTGCGGCCCCGGTTCAGGACTCTGCTGATCCACAGTAGATTGTACTTCGTCCCCGCTTCGCATCTATGTCGGGGATTCGTGACTTCTTACACCTGGCTTCTGCCGTCTGACTTCGTCTGGAATCGGGCACGTACCATCGTGTTGACCGCTGATCTCGGCACCACGTAACACCATTATTCTTGACTATGGCCATAGTTCTGCTTTAATACGTGTGCTGATTGCGGGGTGGAGCAGCCTGGAAGCTCGTGAGGCTCATAACCTCAAGGTCGCTGGTTCGAATCCAGCCCCCGCTACTCCCCAACCTAGTTTCTGTCCGCGCTGCCGCCCACGGCGTCGTGCTGTCTTTGCTCAACAACGGTTCTGCCCCCCCACTTCTTGCATCTGACTTCCGGCATCTGACTTCTGACTTCGTATTCGTCCTACTTCGCCCCCAGCACCTCTCTGTACTTCGTCAGCACGAACCAATCCTTCTCCTCCGGCCGCCGCGCTGCCAGGATGATTCGCAGCGAATCATCCAGCACCGTGCCGCAGGCCGCAATCGTCTGGATCCGAACGAAGTTATCCGGGTCGCTGACATGTGAGGCGAATGCGGTACGGCAGCTGGCACGGAGGTCGTTGTCCGCTTGTGTCGTGTCGAGCCTGGCGACCAGGGCGCCGGCCGTCCTCAGCGCGTGGCCCAGCGCGACCGGCTTGAGCTTCGGCATATCCGCCAGCACCGGCTCCAGACTTGGCCTGCCCATGGCGACTAGCGCCGCCTCGGCCGCAGAACGCACTGTGAACATCCGGTCACCCAGAGTCTGTATCAAGTCCGGAATCGCCACCGGGTTCTTCAGCTTGCCGCAGGCCTCGGCCGTGACGATGCGCGATATCTCCATCTTGTCCTTGAGTAGATAGAGTACCCTCGGCACGACCAGCGAGTCGCCGATGTCACCCAGCGAGTAGACCCCACGCCGCGGGCTGATTCTCTTCTCCTTTAGCGCGGTGTAGACGGACTCTACTGCATCGAAGGCGTTGCGTCCGAGTTTGCCGAGGAAGTAGGCAGCGTTGTTCCGCGCGAGCAGCCGTTCGTCCCTGAGCGCCTTGAACAGGTACGGCTTGCTCGAATCCGGCCAGGCCTTGACCAGTTGCTCTATCGCCTCGGACTCGAGCCCGTCCTTGGTGTCTATCTTCTTCTCGGCGACATACACAAGCGCCTTGGGTCCGAGCTTGACCAGTTGTTTGCGCGCCCGGTTCACCTTCTTCACCACGTTCCCGACCCGCCACATCGAGGCGGTCTTGAACACGCTCTCGACCGGCGCGGTAATCACGGTGTCCATCGCCGCTTCACTCGTATCCACGTCCGGCTCGAAGTCCTCGACCGACGCCGGCCGGTCAAAGTCCAGGCCCGAACCATACGTACCCTTGGTCCAGAATGCCCGCTCGGTCGCCACGTTCCGCTGGCTGTACTTGTCCGTACCGGCCAGGTCGGCGAAGACGCCCATGCCCCCGAACCCGCGCGCGAAGTTACTCGACCCCTGGCCGAGCAGCGAGTCCTGGGTTACGTAGCAGTCGTTGCCGTCCTCGTCAACCAGGAACGCGGCCGAGTTGGTCAGGCCGATGCCCTGTCCGCCCGAACAGCAGTAGTAGTCGTCGCCCTTCCGGTCCACCAGTGCCCCGACTGACAGGTCGTGGCCCTGACCCTGAGCCGGCCCCAGTCGCGTGATGTACGTGTCGCAGCCCTCTTCGTCGACGAGGACGCCGACCGAAAGGTGAATGCCCGCGCCCTGCGTGTACTGCGCCGCGGTGTAGTGGTCGTAGCCGGAACCGTCCCAGATCATGCCCAGCGAGTACCAGTAGCTCGTCGCCTCGCAGAATACCTCGCCGTCGTAGAAGTCGTTGCCCGACTTGTCGCATAGGAACGCGACTCCGCCGCCCGCGTCCGGCCTGCGGCCGATGGCGAAACCGTGGGAGAACGAACGGTACTCGTGCGGCAGCAGCGGCACGTGCAGGTACTTGCCGCCGGCCCGGTAGACATCATTGCCTTCGAAATCGGCCAGCGTCCCGGCCGCCCAGGTCGAAGCGAATCCCTGCCCGTAGCACCAGCACCGGTAGCTATCGTTCCCGCTGTTGTCCGCGAGCAAGGCGGTACCGAAGTCACTCGCGCCCTGGGCAAAGAACCCAGCCTCATACAGGTCGGTTCCGGCCATGTCCCAGAGCAGACCTGTGCCGAACATCGACGCACCCTGCGAATAGTGAGCGGCGCGATACACGTCGTCGCCGGCGCAGTCAATCAGCACTCCGGCGCCGAACAGGGCGGAGCCCTGGCTGTACAGCCGGTCCGACCAATAGTAGTCGTTGCCCGCCATATCAATCACCGTGCTGAATGGTTTGGACAGCATCCCGATCGCGCCGCCGGCCCGGTTCATGTACCGGTCATTGCCACCCAAGTCGATCGTGATGCAGAAATCGTCATGGTAGACATTGTCACCGGCGCCGCCGACAACTATCCTGCCCCAATCAGTCTCGGCACCAAACAAGACTCCGCCGTCAACGCCCGGCGCGGTCCGGGCCTCGGCCTCGTTCGCCAGCGGCAGCGGGCTCGATGCAGCAAGCCTCCGCGCCTCGGCCGCTGCCATGACAACGGCCATGCCCGACATCGCGAGCGCGTGCCGGTCCAGCCTGCGCACGTACACGCACAGAGTCTCCAGCTTGAACTGACGGCTCGTGTCATACTCCCTGCCGAACTCCCGGTGCATCTTGCCGCTGAACGACTTCTCCAAAGTGTCGTCCTCGTCCTTCCAGAAATCAGGTGCCTCGCCCAGCAGCCCGTCCAGCTCATACGGCGTGAGCTTCGCCACCGCCTGCTTCAGGTACTTGTCCCCTACCCTGTAGCTGCCGAGCAGCAGATTGATAGCCCGGCCCAACTGCCCGGGCAGCGCCTCGGTGCCAGGAAGCTGCTTCTTTGCCTCAGCCTCGACTTCCTTCCACAGCTTCGCCGAGTCTCCGGCCTTGATGCCGCAGTCCAGCACCCGCCACTGGTCGAGCATTCTCCCGGCCGGCGCAGATTCGAGTGCTACTGCCCGCGACGCAGTCGACTCGGCATAGGCGACGACCTCGAGCGGGTGGTCGAGCAGCCGGTCAACCACCTTCAGCCTGAAGAAACTGTCGGTCGCCCACTGCTTGAAGAAGCCCAACTCATCCACCTGCATGCCGTTCGCGGCCATCCCGAGCTGGATGGCGGACATGCTCAGCGAATCGAGGCCCTTGACCGCGGGCAGCGAATCTGCGGCCGCAACCGCAACCAGGACCAGTGACAGAATCACATGCATCTTACGCATCTTTGGTTCTCCTTACTTGGAAGGTGAATGTATACCTACTTCCGCCAATGTCAACCACATCCAGAGGATTCAAGGGGCCCAGGATTCAAGTATCCTTGTGTGCTGCACTCGCAGCCCGAATCCCGCGTGCCTCGCTTCCACGAAACCATCTTGGTGTCTTTGTGGTGAGGTTCGTTTCCTGGCTCCAGCAATTCTGCTTACTGGATTCTGAATTCTGAACTTTCCGCATCATCTTGGTACAAGCCACTCCATCGGGTCGACCGACTTACCGCCCACCCGGAACTCTAAGTGCAGCGTATCCCCGGACAGCGCGACCACGCCGCCCTTCGCCACCTTGTCCCCGACCTTTACCTTCACGTCGCTCAACCGCGAGTAGATACTGTGAACCCGCTTGCCGTGGTCGAGGATTACCATCCGGCCGTAGCCCATGAAGACATCGGCAAAGCTGACCTTGCCCGAGTCTACGGCTGCCACCGGGCTCCCCTGCCTCGTAACGATGTCAATCCCGGTATTCTTGGTGACGGTGCCGTACTTAGGATCTACAATGGTACCGAACCGGGTGACAACCTGCCCCTGCGCGGGCCACGGCAGGACTCCTTTCCGCTTGTCCGCAACCGGCTTCGGAACAGGCTTGGTCGAGACCCGTCCCGGCTTCGGCTTGGGCTTTGACTGGGACTGAGCTTTCCCTCGTGCGTAGCGTGGACTAATCGTATAGAGCGCGCTGCAGCCTCCGGCAACCAGCAAGGATGCGACTGACAGCAGGACCAGGAATCGCCTCACGCGCGCCCGGCACAAGCGAAACTGCACTAACAGTTTCTAACCGATAACTGCCGCCAAGTCAACGCAGGCGGAGTCCGGCAGCGTTACCCCGCCCGCTTCTCTCGACCGAGCCGTCACGGAGAACGGGAACTGTACCGCGCGTCCTCGCGCTCAACGAGACTGTCCCCATTTCCCGGTGCAGCCTACGGTCCTAGCGGTGTGGCGGTGCTGAAGACGCCCGCTTTGCGCGGGGCGGGTCAGACGGCCGGCGGAAGAACCCCGCGAGCCGCATTCCCGATGGCTGACGATACGACCTCCTGAACTGCGGGCGAAACTACCTCGGAGACGACCTGCAGAGCTGCTCGCCCCGTTCCCTCCCAAGTTCTCTCCGGGACAGAGGACCAAGGACTCTCCGGAACTCCCCACTGGACAGCCTCACCCGTAGCTCACCGGACTCCTCTCCGAATTGCCCGCCAGACTATGGAGAAGACTACCTGGCACACAGCGGTCGGGGTTCTCTCCCAGACAACGGACGATACGATTGTCCAAGCGACCCCGCAGACAATCCGGGAGGCCATCCCCCAGGCGGGGGCGTACATCTGACTGGAAACGACTCAAGCCGTTGATTTCCAACGCCCTATGGATGGAAACCTAGAACAAGTCTGTGATAAGAGTTTGTCTCATTGCCCGTCGACGGCCGGGCCTATTCCCTGGCCGAGGGTGTCCACAGGTCCTTGGGAGAACATCCGAGCAGGCGGGATTCCAGCCAGGCCGCCGCTGCGCCCCTCGGCTTGACAGCGGGCGAATTCCGGGTAGCTTACTGCAGATGGATGTTGGGCCTCAGCGGTCCTTGACGGAGGCCCGGAATATAGAAGACAATCATGAAGAGCCTCCTGGAGTTTGAAGGTATAGTGATAGTGTTAGGAAAGCCCTTCAAACAGCCAAAGGAGGCGACTAATGCTACACATCGGGCTGGATCTACACAAGCGGTTCTCGAC
>Ga0233423_10000169_pt1 | contig 40386 bp, 30 predicted proteins | sample Watercolumn_Mata_FD_180713 | JGI IMG/M metagenome (GOLD analysis project Ga0233423, IMG submission 180713) | Freshwater microbial communities from Lake Matano, South Sulawesi, Indonesia - Watercolumn_Matano_2014_112_MG | ecosystem: Environmental > Aquatic > Freshwater > Lake | place: Indonesia... | reverse complement strand
ATCGTGCCCGATTCAGACTTCATACCCGTTCTGCAAAACGATCTCGGGTACAACTCAAGCAACTGGAGCAGCGCTGGAAAGCACTGCCACTAATAGACACCTCATAGCAACTTATGCGGTATTGCGTTTTAAGGCTAGGTATGCGCAACCCAACCATACGCATCCCACAACAATAGCAAGAGAGGGCCATGTGCTAATACCAGTTTGCCTGCCAATCACAGTAAGCACAGCCTCTACAAACAAGCCGCCAACGATAGTGCCAATGATGTCAGGCAGTGCTTCACGCAGAATTTTCAACAACTTTTCCATCGTCCCCTCCTTTTTGACAAGAGCAGGTGGAAACCGCTGGCGAAGCCAACACCCTTGACAAATCTACAAGGTCTGGCAGCATAGTTAACAGATACAGATATTGACAGTCACCTGGCTTTGTGCGAGAATAGACGGCAGGAAGGAGCCGAAGATGGACTTGAAGGAAACCTGCTTCCGTCACTTTCTGGTCGCCCTCTTCGCCACTTGGCCGATCCGGGTGACCAAGGCTGCCGGCTCACCCTGGCTCAAAGACCTCTACGACCTCTTCGCCCCCGTTCGGGCAGAGGCGGCTCGTTGCAGCGAGGAGGAGGTGGACCGAGATATTGAGCGCGCCGTCGCCACTGTGCGGGGGAAGGTATGCTCAAATCAGGAGGCACACAAGAGTGAACTCAGCAGTTGAGGCACTGGCGACCGCCGAAGACCAGGCTTGGTTCTGGACAGAAGAATGGCAAGTTGGCGAGCGTGAGGCCGAAGCTGACTTAGCGGCCGGTCGTTACCAGGTCTTCGATAAGATGGAAGACATGATTGATGATCTGGGATGGCCGCGATGATATCTGCGTGAATCTGCGTCCTACTCAGAACCCCTTCACCCCCTGCCAATAGCTCTTCCAGATGGTGAAGCCAGCCTTGCCGTAGAAGTCCACCAGCCCTGTCCAGTCAATGACGCAGCGCCGCACGCCCAGGAAGCGCAGGTACTCCAGCGAGCGGCAGAGCAGCCCCAACCCCAACCCCCGCCCGCGTAGCCGCTCGGCGATGCCAATGGGACCAAGACCACCGTAGTGCCGGCCCAGCAGCGGCGCCCAGTACACGCTCGGCCCGATGACCGCCGAGCGTGGGTGAAAGACGTGGGCAAAGCCCACCACCTCTCGCCCCTCGCGCAGCAGCACGACGTCGGCGGGATCGCCGCCAGCCTCAAAGAAGAACCTGGTCTCGTACCACCAGCGGCCGGGGAACTCGGCGTCCAAGAAGGCCAGGACAGCAGCCTCCTCGCCCCGCCGCGTCGGGCCGATGGTGAAGCTGGGGCCAGCCTGGGCCAATGCCGCCTCGACCGACGGCGGCGAGCGGAAGTCGCTCAGATCGCCGATCACGTCGTGGTCCGGCTCGGCGAGGAAGGTGTAGCCCCGGTGCTCGCAGAAGGCCCGCCCGGCGGGCTGCGTGGTGGGCACGCCAGGCAAGAAGTGGCAGAAGCTGCCCCCCAGGCGGACATTCGCCACCCCCGCGCGGCGCAGGTACGCCTCCGCCCGCTCCAGGAGAGCCGTGCCAATCCCCCGACATCGCCAGTCAGGATCAACCACCAGGGCGCTGATCCAGCCCATGTGCCGATAGGCGACGCAGCTCTCGTATTCCTCTCGGAAGAGCTTGGCCAACACAAGCCCCACCACCTGGCCTTTCTCCACAGCGACCAGGGCGTCATCAGAGCGAAAGCTGGGGTCGCCGGCGGTCTGCTGCCGCCACAGGCGCTGCCGCAAGGGGAATTCCTGCCCCAGGGCCCGGTTCCACAGCCTAACGACCGCCGGAGCCAAGGTTGCTCGGTAGGGATAGATTTCCATCATCCGCCTCCCAGAGGAAAGTAGCGTAGTATCCGCCAATCGCCCTCGTCCTCCTGTCCCGCCAGGGCCAACTCGGTCACGAGGAACTTGTAGTGCGGGGTGTAACCGGCGAGGCGCGCCCGGGCCGCGGGCAATTCCTCGTCCGATAGGTTGTGGGCGATGGTCAGGTGCGGCACAAACCCTTCGCCCTCGTACAGGGCATCCTCAGGGCTGCCCGGCCTGGCGAGCTCGGCCAGGGCGACCAGCAAGGCCTGGTGCAGGCGGCGCAAGGCGGGGTTTTCGGCTACAGCTACGTAGAGCACGTTGTCGTTAGAAGTGGTGAACTGTCCAAGCCCGCGCAGTTGCAGCCGGAAGGGCCGGAAATGGCGGCAGACGTCGGCTATACGAGCCTCGATCTGGGCCTGGGATAAGCGGGGCACGAAGGGCCGCTTCACCGTGACGTGGGCTTGCAGGCCTGACTGGGGCGCGGGAAAGAGCGCCTGCCAGGCTTGAACCTCCTGAGCCACATCTGCTGGGGCAAAGATGGCGATGGCCATCTGCATCTTCAAACTCCACCTATAGGGTCATTGCGAGTCCCCAATGACGCGGCGGCGTCATTCCTGGGGGCAAAAACTTGAATGCGCATCGGTTCGTAGTAGGCGCTTGAGCGCCCTGGCAACGCGCTGGAAGCGCGCACTACGAGCCAAGTTTCTGAGTAGGCGCGTAGCGCCGAAGCAATCTCTCAGTGTTGAGATTGCTTCGCTCCTTCGGGGCTCGCAATAACGGTCTATTTCCGGCGTCATTATACCACCAAGCTTGGTGCTGGGCAAGGGTAGTAGTGTCCTGACATAACCACCCAGTCACGAAGGCACGAGCTTTAATTTTCGCGCCTTGTGTCTTGGTGTCTTTGTGGTTTTCGGCTGCCTCTCCAGGCCGTTGACCTTTCATCCTGGTTTGTGGTAGAATGAGCCCGCTTGCAGGAGGTGACCGTGGCCCCAGAGATCAAGAGCATCTCGGCCTTTTTCCCGGCCTACAACGACGGCGGCACCATCGCCAGCATGGTCATCGCCGCCGTGCTCACGCTGCAAACCATCACCGACGACTACGAGGTCATCGTGGTCAACGATGGCAGCGCCGACTACACGCCGCAAATCCTGGACGAGCTGGCGCGCCGCTACGACAGGGTGCGCGTCATCCACCACCCCCAGAATCGCGGCTACGGCGGGGCGCTGCGCAGCGGGTTCGCCGCCGCCAGCAAGGATTTCGTTTTCTACACTGACGGCGATGCCCAGTACGACCCCCGCGAGCTGGCGCTGCTCGTCCCGGCCATGCAGGAGGGCGTAGACCTGGTCAACGGCTGGAAAATTGAGCGCCACGATCCCCTGCATCGGATCATCATCGGCCGGCTCTACCAGCAGATTATCAAGCTTCTGTTCGGCCTGAAGCTCAAGGATGTGGACTGCGATTTTCGCCTCATGCGCCGGACGATCTTTGACCAGGTACACCTGGAGGCGGACAGCGGCGTGATCTGCGTGGAGTTGATGAAGAAAATCCAGGACGCCGGCTTTGGCCTGGCCGAGGTGCCGGTACACCACTACCATCGGGCCTACGGTAGATCGCAGTTCTTCAACTTCCGGCGAGTGTTCCACGTAGGCGTGGACCTCCTGCGCCTGTGGCGGCAACTGGTCTGGCAAAAGCGCTTTGGCCGCCGCGCCGCGCCAGCGCCGGTGATCGCCTCCGCCCTGGAAGGCGATTTGGGGGCCACCCCGATACACTATGAAAGGAACTGAGATGTATCGGGGTAGCCAGCAACCGATGAAGGAGAAACGCCTCTTGTACCCCATCATATTGCTAATGATCGCCGTCTCCCTGTCCGTCACGGGCGAGCTGCTGCTCAAGGCCGGCATGAACCAGGCGGGAGTGCTCTCGCTGCATCCCAGCCAGGTTGTGGGCGATCTCATCCGCACCTTCCTGACGCCACAGATCGTCGTGGGTCTGGCGCTCATTGGCTTTGGCTCCATCTTCTGGCTGGCCATGATCTCCCGCGTGGCCCTGAGCTACGCCTACCCCATGCTCAGCCTGAGCTACGTGCTGGTGGTAGCAGCCTCGGCAGTGCTGCTGCACGAGCACGTCTCGCCGCTGCGTATCATCGGCGTGCTGATCATCTGTGTCGGGGTCATTGTGGTCTCGCAAAGCTGAGGCGAGGAGGGGCACATGAAGCGTGGTTTATGGCGCCTCCTGCGCAGCACCGATCTGTGGGTGCTGCTGGGCTACCTGGGCCTGACCCTGCTCTTCACCTACCCGCTGGTACGGCACTTCGCCACGCACGTCCCCGGCGATGGTCGGGACGATCCGGCCCTAGTCTGGAACCTCTGGTGGGTCAAGCACGCCCTCGTTGACCTGCACGTCAACCCTCTGACCACCGATTTCCTGTTCTACCCCATCGGCGTCAACCTCTCCTTCTACACCCTTACTCTCCTCAACGGCGTCGTCTCCATCCCTTTGCAAGCCCTCTTCGGTCTGGTGGCGGCCAGCAACCTCCTGCTGGTGCTCTCCTTCGTGCTCTCCGGCTACGGCACGTACCTGCTGCTGTGCTATCTGCTACACGCACGCAATACGCAATACGCAACACGTCAGCAATCATCGGAGGCGTGTTGCGTGTTGCGTGTTCCGTTTGCCGTGCCGCTAGCTGCATTTACCTCTGGCCTCGTCTACGCCTTTGCCGCCTGCAAGCTGTGGTACGCCGCCCTGGGGCAGTTCAACATCGCCAGCAGCCAGTGGATCCCCTTCTACGTGCTGTTCCTGCTGAAGATGACCCCCACCCCAGCCCTCCCCCGCCAGCAGGGGAGGGAGACGCCCTCTAACCTGGCTCCCTCCCCCGTTGGCGACGGGGGGGGGAATAGGGTGGGGGTGGGGATCACCGCTGGCCTGTTCCTCCTCCTGGCCGCCTACGCCGAGTTCACCTTCGCCTCTTTTCTGGTGCTGTTCACCGCCGTGTACCTGGCCTACCTGTGGTTCGCCGACCGCCGGGCCGTCTGGAATCGCGCCTTCGCCGTACGCCTGGCCGCGCTCAGCGCCGTCTTCCTGGTGGGCTTCGCCCCGGTGCTGGCGGCCATGCTCCGGGAGATGCGCCTGGAAGGCGACTACATGATGTCCGGCTGGGGCTTCGCCGACGTCTTCTCCGCCGATCTGCTGGGCTTCTTCGTCCCCAGCACGCTGCACCCCGTCTTCGGCGCCTGGGCGGCCACGGTGAGCCAAAGCTTCACCTACACCAACTTCGTCTACGTGGGTTATACGGTGCTGGCGCTGGCCATTCTTGCCGCCTTGCGCCTGTGGCAGGATCGGCGTGTCCGCTTCTGGGTCGTCTCGACCTTGACCTTCTTTGTGCTCTCCCTGGGGCCGCTGCTGCACGTCGCCGGGCGGGCCGTGTTCGACCTGGATGGCCTGCCGGTGCGAGTGCCGCTGCCCTTCATCCTGCTGCACTACGTGCCGTTCATCAAGGGCAATCGCTACCCCAGCCGATTGATCGTCGTCATCGTGCTGTGCCTGGCCGTGCTGGTGGGCTATGCCCTGGCGGAGCTGGCGAAGGCCAGGCGATTATCGTCCCGTCCGGTGTTCGCCCTGGTGGCCGTCAGCCTGGCCGCTTTGCTCTCCTTCGAGTCACTCGCCATCCCCCTGCCCCTATCGGATATGCGCCTGCCGCAAATCTACCAGACCATCGGCCGGGAAGCGGGGAGCGAGCCGGTGTTGCAACTGCCCCTGTCCTGGCGCAACAGCTTCCGCTTCATCCCGGATCGCTTCGTGGGGCAGCCGCCGACGGCGGTGATGTTCCAGCAGTTCTACCAGACGGCGCACCAGCGGCCCATCCTCAGCGGCAACACCTCCCGCAACCCGGAGTTCAAGTTCGGTTACTTCCTCCAGGCCCCCATCATCCGCACGATTATTGACCTGGAGGAGGGCCGGCCGGTGAGCGCCGAGCAAGTCGCCGCCGACAAGGTCATCGCCCCCCAGGTGCTGCGCTTCTTCGGCTTCCGCTACGTGGTCGTCCACCCGCCGCTGGTGGGCTCACCCACCGAAGATTACCTGCGCACGATCTTTCCGCTGCAGCCGATTCCCGCCGATATGGGCCTCTCCGCCTACCGGGTGCAACTCCCGCCGCCTGAGCAGCAGCCAACGGTCGATCTGGGGAGCGATTTGGGGCGACTCTACTGTGGCGAGGGTTGGGGCGAGCCGGAGGCGACGTCGTCTGGCGCCGATTACCTCTGGGTGCAGCGCCAGGGGGCGCGGCTATTCCTGCCGCTGTCCGGCACGGGCGAGCGTCGGCTGGCCATGCGGGCCTTCTCGCCGGACGCCGGGCGCCGTCTGACGCTCTGGCTGAACGGGGCAGCGGTGGCGACGGTGACGTTGGAGCAGGGCTGGCAGGAGTACGCCGTGCCCCTGCCTGGCGCTCGCCTGCACCCGGGCCTGAACGAACTGACCTTACGCTTTGATCGCCTGCTGCCGTTGGCCACGGTGTTCGCCGCTGGGTCTTCCTGGGGAGAGGATGCCCCGGCTGTCGGCCACACCATCGGCCAGACGGGGGCATCGGCAGCGGTAAACATCGTCGTGCGCAGCGCCGGGCTGGAGGCGGGGGGCGATTTTGGCTTCGCCCACATCTACGTGAACGGACGGGACGTGTCGCCGCATCGCCGGGGCTACAACCTGGCGGTGATTGACCCCCAATCGGGCCGAGTAGAGGCCACGGGGCATTTCGACACCTTCGACCCGGCCAGCACGCAGGCCTCCATCGCCCTGATGGACTTCCTGCGGGCCGTGCCGACTGGCCACATCGTCGCCGCCGCCGTCGCCGACGAGGCGTCACACAACTTGACCGAAGGGGCAGTGGATGCCCTGCGCAGCATCGGCGTGGCCACAGACCTGCGAGGGCGCTTCCGCAGCGGGCACGCCGTCATCGGCGTCAAGGGGGCGGCGCCGGGCCAGGCGCTGGAGGCCAGCGGGCGGGAGCGGCCGGTGAGCGTGTGGCTGGGCGCCAACGTGGACACGGCCGCGCTGGGCGTGGCCGTGGACTGGGTGCGGGTAGAGTAGGGGCGAAGCATGATTACCATAGAGGACGCAGATTAACGCAGATGAACGCAGAAAAAATAAAATAATCAGCGTTGATCTGCGTGCATCCGCCCCGATACATTACACTAGGAACTGCTATGTATCGGGGCATCCGCGTCCTATCCATCCATGCAAACCGGTAGGGGCGCAGGCATAAACCCTTGCGAAGGTTGCGGAACCTTCGCAAGGGTGATAGGCGAATGCTTCGCCCCTACAAGGGGGCAATTATGTCAACTCAAGTAGCCACCATTGATTTCCACGTGACCTCCGAATGCAACATGGAGTGTCCCTATTGTTGGGGGCCACAGGGCTTTGAACACCCCGTGGACACGGACACGGCCTTTCGCCTCATCGCCCGCGTCAAGGAGGTCGGCGCCCGGCGCATCGTCTTCACCGGTGGCGATCCGCTCAAGCGCCAGGACGCCGGGGCGCTGATCCAGCAGGCGCACGCTATCGGCCTGCAGGTGGCCCTGTCCACCACCGGCGACGAGCTGACCGCCGCCTTCCTGGAGGAGTTTGGCCGCTACCTGAACCTCATCTCCCTGCCCCTGGACGGGGCTACGGAGGAGGTGAACAAGCGCACCAAAAAGGAGGGGCATTTTGCCGCCATCCTGCGTGACCTGGAGTGGCTGCGCGGGCATCCGGCGATAGACGTCAAAATCTGCACGCCGGTGACTCGCCACAACCTGGCCGACGTGCCCAACATCGCCCGCCTGGCCGACGACTACGCCCGCACCACCGCGGCCAAGGTCTTCTACAACGTCTTCCAGGCCTTCCCCCGTTCGATGCAGCCCCGCCAGTGGGCAGAACTCCTGGTCACCGCCGAGGAGTTTGCTGACTTGCAGCGACAGATCGCCGGCCAGGTGAGCATCCCGGTCAATTTCCTCAGCCAGGCCACCTTAGACCGCCTCTACGTCATGATCTTCCCCGATGGCAGCCTGGTCATCCCCAGCGGGCCGGATTTTGTGAGCTACGGGCCGTTCCTGGAGATCGCCGACTTCACCGCCGTGGTCGCCGCCAGCCAGTTCGATGCCGCCAAGCACCTGCGCCACTCCAGGTGGTGGGAGAAGCTGACGAAAGACCAATGACAGATGACGAAAGCATTGGTCCTTCGTCCCTTCGCTCTGCTCAGGGCAGGCTCTTTGTCTTTCGTCCTTCGTTCTTCGTCCAGTGGCCTGTCAAAGTCAGCATCTCGTCATTGCGAGCGCAGCGAAGCAATCTCTCTCATGGCGCAACAGTGAGATTGCTTCGTCGCTGCGCTCCTCGCAATGACTCCCAAAATGACTTTGACAGGGCCCTATCCTTCGTCCGTTACCTCTTGTCTTGCGGGCCGAAAGGTTGTATACTGTAATCTGGGTGAATGCTTCGCCCCTACTGCTATGGAACAAGCCCTGGACTTCATCAGCCACAGCGTGACTCAGACGCAGCGCATTGGCGCCCGCCTGGGGGAGCTGGTCATGCCCGGCGACGTCTTTCTGCTGGAAGGAGAGCTGGGCAGCGGCAAGACCTGCCTCACCCAGGGGATCGCCCGCGGCCTGGGCATCAACGGCTTCGTCCGCAGCCCCACGTTCACCCTGATCAACGAATATCGCCCCGCCGACTGGAGCTGCCGCCTGCCGCTGTACCACATTGATTTCTATCGCCTGGACCAGCCCGTCGCCGAGGCCCTGGACCTGGGCCTGGACGATTATCTGTACGGCGACGGGTTGTGCGTGGTGGAGTGGGCGGAGCGGGCGACCAGCATCCTCCCCACCGCGCGGCTCTACGTCCAGCTCAAGTTCATCAGCGAGACCAAGCGTGGCTTGCGCCTGACGCCTACCGGCCCGCGCTACGAAGCGCTGCTGCGCGAGTTCAAGCGCCGGGCGTTCGGCATTTGAGCAGGGCGTTGGGTATGGAAACCCAGACGTAGGGCGAGGCATTATCCACAATATCCGGCATGTCATGACACCTGCGCAATGAGGATACAGGGGAGTTGAAACAACCTCGCTGGAATGCCTCGCCCCTACAAACCCAGACGCGGGCACCTCATAAATCGCCAATCGGCAATCCTCTGAGTATGTTACTGGCCATTGACACCTCCACCAGGCTCGCCAGCGTGGCCCTCTACGCCGCTGGCGTCGTGCGGGGCGAGCATACCTGGTGGGCCGACCAGAATCACACCGCCGAGCTGTGGCCGCAGATCAGGGGGCTGCTGGCGCAGGAGGGCATAGCCCCCCGCCAGTTGACCGGGATCGTGGTGGCCATTGGCCCGGGCTCGTTCAACGGGTTGCGGGTAGGCTTAAGCGCGGCCAAGGGGCTGGCCTGGAGCCTGGGGCTGCCCCTGGTGGGCGTCTGCACGCTGGAGGCCATCGCCTACCAGCACAGCCTGCTGCGCCTGCCTATCCGGCCGGTGCTGCCGGCCGGCCGGGGCGAGGTGAACACGGCGCTCTATCGCCACCTCTTTCGCCGCTGGCGGCAACTGGAAGCGCCGCGCCTGGCCACGCTCGACCAGTTGTGCGCCGAGACGGAGCGACGCACGCTCTTCTGCGGCGAGCTGGAGGCGGCGCAGGTGGAGACGCTACGCCAGAGTCTGGGGCGGCGGCTGGTCATCGCCCCGCCCGCCGCGGCGCCGCGCCGGGCCGCCTTCCTGGCCGAGCTGGGCGCCCAACGCCTGGCCGCCGCTGCCGCCGACGACCCGGTAACCCTCCAGCCGATCTATCTGCGGCATGCCGTCAGTGGCTGACCTGAACACCCTTGCGAAGGTTCAGAACCTTCGCAAGGTTAGAGGTGTAACTTGCCCTACATCGTAGAGCGGATGCAATTGAGCGATGTTCCCGAAGTGGAGAGAATTGAGCGGCAATCGTTCTCCTCACCCTGGTCACGCTACGCCTACGAGCACGACCTGACGGACAACAGGCTGGCCTACTATTTGGTCTTGCGGCAGGTGGGAGAAGAAGCGGCTCAGGAGATGGCGCGGCCAGAGGACAAGGCGACAAAGGCCGTCCCGGCCCCGCCTGCCAGGCCGGGGCTGCCCGCCTGGCTGCGGACGGCCGCCGTCCTGCTGGGGTTCAAGATGCAGATACAGACACCAGCGGCACCGCCCCAACCACGACCACCGATCATGGGCTTTGCCGGCATGTGGCTGATGGTAGAGGAAGCTCACCTGGTGACCATCGCCGTAGACCCGGTGCACCAGCGGAAGGGCCTGGGCGAGTTGCTGCTGGTGGCGATGCTGGAATGGGCCGCCCGGCTGGGGATGCAGGTGATGACCCTGGAGGTGCGCGTCTCCAACAACGGCGCGCAGGCCCTCTATCGCAAATACGGGTTCAGCACGCAGGGTCTACGTAAGCACTACTACTCGGACAACGGTGAGGATGCCCTGCTGATGACCACAGAGCCGCTCACCTCGCCCGCCTTCCAGGGGCGCTTGCAGCGTCTGAAGCTAGAATTGCAGGAGAAGCTGGGGCAGGCCGTGCCGCCTGCGCCAGCCTGAAAACCTATCAGAAAACTCGGCTTAGCATAGAAAACCTCCCACAGGTCCGAAACCTGCGGGAGGTTTTCGCGCTCAGTCGTAGCCATCTCGCCACCCCGTTAGCCAGGTAGTTAACCACCAAGTCACCAAGAACACCAAGTTTTTATCTTTGCGTCTTGGTGGTTCAATACTGGTCTACTCTACGGCAACGCTGACTTTGACATAGCCCTGCTACTGGCTCCGGACCTTGAAGATCACGGGCAGATATAAGTCGTAGTAGTGTGGTGCTCGGTCACCGAACTCAACTACGGTACTGTAGCCAGCATCAACGGTTACCCCCCAAATATCCAAAGTGGTGGATATATACCCCGGGGGATTCTGCTCCCTGACGACGTAAGCGCCAGGGGCTAAGCCCATCAAGCAGTAAGGTTCAGTACCATCGGTGAAGCGCACGCCCACCATCGCCCCGCCAGACGTAGTGACCGTGACAACTGCTCCGATCAAAAGCCCTTCGCCCAGATCATGCCGCCTGTTCTCATTGCGGTCGTTGTACACCAGGACGCACAGCGAACCGGTGGGCGCCGTGGCGGTTGGGGTGGGAGTAAGCGTACCACCAGGTGTGCTCGTGGGTGTGGGCGTGGCGCTGGGAGTAAGCAGGCTTGTCGGTGTGGCCGTGGGTGTGGACGTAGGCGTACTGGTCACAGTTGGGGTCGCGGTGTGGGTAGGGGTTGACGTAGGTGTGCTGGTGGCCGTCGGCGTGCTGGTCGGTGTAGCTGTGTTCGTCGGCGTGGCTGTGGGCGTGGGTGACGGTAGGGTGGAGGTGCCCAGCACCTCCACGTCGTCCACGTACCAGCCATCGTCGGTGATACTGTCGTCACTGTTCATGTGAAAGCGGATTTTGACCGCCGTCTGCCCCTCATAGGCAGCGGGCAGGGTGAGCTCCTGGAAGGTCCAGATGTCCTGCCGCCCCATGTCGCCGGCACGCGGGTAGGTGACCAGCGACGCATCCCAGGAGGCACCGCCGTCTTTGGACGTCTGGACGGTGACGGAGTCGAAGGTATCGGGGGCGATGGCGTAGCGCGTCCAGAAGCGCAGCACAGGATTGCGCACATCGGCCAGGCTGAAGATGGGCGAGATGGCATCGGACTGCTCGTAGATCACGTAGCTGCCGCTGGGGCTGTCGGTCAGCGAATTGTCGCCACTGCGGGCATTGCCTGTAAACAACCCCCACCGGGTGTTTCTCAGGCCAAGAGGGAATTCCCAACCAGCTACGCCGTGCTCAAAATCGTCAAAGAAAGCCTGCACTGTAGGGTAGCCAATGGTAGGTGTAGGCGTCGGTGTAGGCAGACCGGCGGGCGGGACAGGCGTGGTGTTGTAAGCGAAGGACAGACCAGAGCTGTAGTTGGCCAGCTTGACCACGGAAAGAATCGGGCTGGAGTCCCACCAGGCGACGACGCGCACGCGGCCAGCGAAGTTGCTGGGGACGGCGGATGCCTGCTGCAGATCGCAATCCCACACCCCTTGCCCGCAGACCGTTTGCGTGATCGTAGCTACGGGGTCACCATTCAAGGATAGCACGCGCACCTGAGCCAACAAGTCGTTGGCCCCCAGATTCTGCACCTGGACGCTGCTCTGCCAGCCGTTGTAGCTCTTGTAGACCAGCGCTCCTTCGTTCTCCAACTGGGCCTCACTGCCCGGCCAGGCCCGGAAGGTCCACTTCATGAAGTCTGCCCGCACCTCGTCCACGAGCACGGCCAGCGGCTGCGTGCTGCTCAGGCGTAAGGAGCTCAGCACCGTCTGCAGATCGGTAGGTGGCTGCAGGCGTGCGGCCTCGCCAGGGGCCAGGGCATCAATCGTCTGAGTCCTAGTCACAGGGGTCTGGCAAGTGCTGGTCGTGCGGTAGACGAGCTGCACCGTGGCGCAGTTCTGGCCGGCATTCTGGACGATAATCTCGGAGCGCCAGCCGGTACGATTAGCGACATTCAGTGGGGCGTAGTAACGGAACTCGCCGCTGCCGGGATCGGCCTGGCCGAGGTCGGCCAACGACATGCTGCCGTAGGTGCTGGGTAGGGCGAAGCCTACCGTGCGGTAGCGAGCGAGGGTGATGACGATGGGCTCACCTGTTGTCGGCGTGAAGGTCGGCGGGCAAGTGCTTGGCGCGGTTCCTGGCTGGATCGAGTAGGCAATGGCCGACTTGGGGAAGAAGATGCCGCCGCTGCAGGCTTCCACCACACCGGGTAAGGGCCAAGGCAAGGTATTTCCCGGCGTGATCACCGTGGACACCAACAGCTTCTGCGGCCCTGGTGCTTCGCTGCCGCACAGGCCGCTGTAGCTTCCCCACAGTTGCAGGACGACCACCGTGGGCGCCGTGCCCACGTTTTGTACCTGCAGCTTGGTCACCCAATTGCTCTGATTATCCAGAGAGGGCAGAAAGACCCTAGTGCCGGCAGAGCCAGACGACCAGAGCAGCCCTGCCAATTCATCCGGCAAAGGTAGCGCAGCTTGCCCAGACCCTGTGGCGGCGACGGGGGCCTGCGTGGTTGGCAAAGACAGAAGCAGGGGTGATACCGCCAGGATGAACAGGAGCAAGGGACCGAGTAGCCGCGGGCGACAGGAAACGGCCAGAGCATAGGCTGATCTCACCAAAAAGCCTCCTTGGATTCACCAAGACTCTGTCAAAGTCGTGCCTCATGGGGACTCTTGCCTTTTTGAGTCATTGCGAGTCCCCAATGACGCGACAGCGTCATTCCTGAAAGTAGAAACTTGAATGCGCATCGGTTCGTAGTGGGCGCTTGAGCGCCTTAGCAACGCGCTGGAAGCGCGCACTACGAGCCAAGTTTATGAGCAGGAGTGTAGCGACGAAGCCCCGATACATCACTGAAAATGGCATTATCGGGGCGAAGCAATCTCCTTGTTGCGCCATGAGAGAGATTGCTTCGCTGCGCTCGCAATGACGAATTGCGGACTTTGACAGGGCCCTGTGGATTCGCTTGTGGCTATTGCCAGAGGGTGATACCAAAACGGGGCCGGTCGCAGGCGACCGGCCCCGCAGCTTAGCGATGGTGCACGTTGAAGGTTAGGAGGGAGGAGGGCCCTCCCTCCTAACGTTGAGTGATAGACTCAGTAGATCACAGTTATGGTTCGTAGTGCGCACTTGTAGTGCGCTTTCAGGCGCTCAAGCGCCCACTACAAGCCAGATTCGTGATCCACTGAGACTACCAGCTTACCTGACAGATTGTCACACGCCACCGATTCGAATCCAGAGCGTGTGACAATCTGTCACCAGCCGCCGGTGTAGTTCTTGAAGATCAGGATCCAGTAGAGCCGCCACGGGTTCACGGTTACCGGCACGTTCACGCATAGACCATTGTAGCAGACCTTGATCGTGCAGCCGGGAGGGGTCGTGGCGCAGAAGCGGTTGCCCGTCCAGGTGCCGCACCCGTCTGTGAAGGTGGACTCGCTCGTCACGACCCAGGTGTTGCCGCAGGCGTCCTTAGCGGTCACTTTGAGTTCCACGCACTCCCGCGGATTGAGGGTCAGAGACGTGGGCTCAACAGCGATGCTCACCGCCGCGGCGTGCTCCACAGTGAGCGTAGCGGTGACAGTCTTGCTGAGGTATTTGCCGGTGACCGGCCAGGTCCCCGCCAGCGCTGCCTTGTAGCAGTTGCCTGTCCAGATGCCCCCGGCCGCTGGTGGGATGCTGAAGGTGGTGTTCGGTGTCGTCGTCACGTCCCACTCATCACTGTTGGCCTTAGCCTTCAGGGTGTAGCACACGGTCTGGTTGCACTGGGCGCTCGCCGTCGGCGGAGTGATCACCAACTGGTACACCGGCACGAGTGTGGAGGCCGTAGAAATGTTGTTCGCCGTATTGGGGTCTGGCGTGATGTAGGTGGGCCCGCTCGCCGTGATGCCGGTGGCGATCGTCGCCGTGTTGACCAGTGTAGTGCCTTCCGCCACCGTGGTGTTCACGTTACCGACCAGGGTGATAGTCCCGCTAGCCCCGGAGGCCAGGCTACCCAGGTACCAGCGGACGTGGTCGGCGTGCACGAGGACGCCGGCGGGGTTGGAGCTCACGTAGGTCACCCCGGCTGGCAGCATGTCATCCACGTAGACGTCCAGCGCCGTATCCGGACCAGCGTTGGCGTAGGTGATGGTGTAGTTGACAGGGAAGCCGGGGATCACCTTGGCCGTTCCCGTCTTGGTCACGGACAGGTCGCTGCAGCGCACCAGCACCGTTTGCGACTTCTCCACCAGCAGGCCCGTCCAGTTGTCTTTGAATTGAGCCGTGTTGGCGATCGTCTGGCGGCAAGTCACATCGGCGTTGACCTTCACCTGGAAGGTGAAGTGCTTAGAGGTGCCCTTGGCGAGGACGCCACTCCAGTGCATGCGGTTGTTGGCCGCATCGTAGGTCAGGCCACCCGTGGCCGAGCCCGGCACATAGGTGGTGCCCGCCGGGATCACGTCCACGAACTCCGCCTGCCGCGCATCGCCGCAGCCAGTGTTCTCGAAGTGCATGGTGTAGGTGATGGTCTCGCCCGGGCGCACCAGACCGTCCGGCATCATGGTCTGCACTTGCTTCCAGGAGTTGACGTACTCCGGCGTGTCGAAGTAGATGGTGACGGGAATCTCCACGGCCGTAGGCGCTTCCGCCGGGCCGACGTAGAGCACGCCGTACCAGTAGCAGGTGGCAGCGTAGCGGTTGAAGTTCAGGGTGAAGCTCACCACCTGACCAGCAGGGATGGGGCCGGTGGGCAGGTTGGTCACCGTCAGGTCAGTGCCCCCGATGACGTTCATGTTGAAGTCGAACTTGCCATTGCCGGCCACGGCGTAGCCGTAGACCCTGGCCCGATACTTGCCGTTGGCCGGGAACTTGACCTTGATGTACTCATCGGCTGTAGCCCCCGCCGAGCTGGCGATTGACTGCCAGGCAGTGCCTGTCCACCTCTGTAGATACAGGTCAATGTCGCTGGTGCCGGGGTCGGTGCTGGTGGTGGACAGTTCAATGCTGGCCGCGTTGTTGACGTCGAACTCTTTGTACCAGTTCTCACCCTGGTGGATGGGCACGTTCGTCATGGCCGTGGGCCGGCCCAAGCCATAAGCCAGGGCCCCCAGACCGTTGGCCCAATCCAGGGAGGACTGGAAGGTCAGGTTGAGGCTGCCGCTGAACAGCGTGGTGGTGATCCAGATAGGACTGGGGTTCACGGCCACGTAGCCGGCCCGCCCAGCGAAGGGCTCGCTGGTGTCCAGCCCGCCGTAGAGCACGTTGTGCAGGAAGACGCCGTTCAGTCCAGGGTTCAGGCCAGCGGAAACGATCTCCCGTGGCCCGCCGGTGTTGGTGCGGAAGGTGTAGGCATAGCCGCCGAAGATGGAGGTGTAGACGATATTGTCGCTACCGCCCTTCAGCGCCAGATCGTAGGGGCCGTAGACCTCCGGCCAGTTGGCAGAGTAGACGTCCAGCGTGGGCCCGTAGACCAGGGTGTCCAGGTCTGTGGGCTTGGCCACCCACTTGGTGTCCACGATCCACTTGGCGTTGGGCGGCAAGTTCTGGAACTGGGCGTCCGTTACATCGGCGTAGAACAGGCGCCAGTCGCCCTGATCGTACCAGCCGTTGCCCAGCCAGTCCTGCCCGCCGAAGATGCGGTTGTTATCGTACGGGACCTTGGCCAGCGGAGCAGCAGCAGGCCAGCTTGCCCAGGCGTTGCCGAACTCGTAGCGGAAGGCGCTGCCCACAGGCTGCATGGCCACGTTGAAGAGCAGCGGGATCCAGGTGGCGTGGTAGTTCGGGTCGGTCAGGGCAAACTTCACCATGATGGCCCCTTCGTAGAGACCGGGGTCCCAGTCACAGCCGGCCTGGAACCAGGCCTTGAAGCCCCGATTCTCGCCCGGCGGGACAACCAGGGTGTTGCCCGTTCCCACGTCCGTGAACCACATGGCCGACCAGTCCTTCTCCCGATAGAGGGTGACCCGCACCTTGATGTCTGTGGTGGGGATGGCCGTGGTGCGACCACTGTGCCGCAGACCGATGAAGAGCCCGTCCGCCTTGCGCTGTTCCAGGCGCGTCCACGGCTTCTGATCATCCACCGTGCCGATGCGGATCTCATGGGTGGTCGGCGCAATCTGGTAGGACAGGCCGTAGGCATTCATCTCCTGCGAGGAGTTTTTAACGAAGTCGTTGGTCGTCCCTGGCGAGTTGTCCAACTCACCATCGTTGACCACGCCGTTGCCGTTGGCGTCGTTCCACAGGATGCCGTTCTTGTTCAGATCCTGCCACTCGTAGACCTTCAGGTACCAGTAGCTGTTCAGGCTCTGCGGCGCCACGCTGGGGTCGCTGAGGCTGGACTGGCCGTAGGGGTTAGAGATGCTGACCTTGATCATGTCCGCCAGGTTGTAGCCTGGGATCTCGTCCAGCTTGTTGATCCCTTTGGCCTTGTCGTAGAGCGTGAGCAGGTAGTCCGGCCGCAAGATGCGGGCCGGGCTCTCCTGCGCCAGCGTGGTGTTCACGGTGTATTCCAGTTGGCCGATCTCTTCCCAGGTCTTGGCTTCAATCTGCACGTTGGCGGTGTTGGCAGTGGGGTTGTAGACCTGGAAGACGCGGCTGCTGGACTGACAGGGGTTGATGATGTTGGCAAAGGAGGTATAGTTCTGCCCGCGGTAGCTGCCCAGCACCCACTGCGCTGGATCCACGAACACACCCATAGCGCCACTGGCTAGCTTGGTGGCCCAATCAGCGTCCACCCTGCCCGCGCCCTGGACGAAGGCATCGTTGCCGGTATCGTTGGCGCTGGCCATGAGGATGGCCTTCGCCTCCTCAAAGGTGGGCCACCGGTCGTAGAACAGGTTGCTCTTGAAGGCCTGGTAGATCAGGGCCGTGATGCCCGCAGCGAAGGGTGTCGCCTCGCTGGTGCCGCCAAACAGCTCCCAGGCCCGGTTGCCGTTGAGAGCCGTAGCTGGTGTTTCACCAGGGTAGTACAGCAAGCACAAGGTGGAGAGGTTGAGCGGCACGTCGCCGGGCGCACCGTCACCAATAGCCAGCACGTTCGGTCGTGTCTGGGCCATGGTGGTGGGCCCGCGGCTGGAGAAGGGGGTCATGTCGCCGTAGAGGATCTGGCCGGGGCCAGCGATCCATTCCTGGCTATCCGTAGCCCGGCTGGTATCGCTCTTGACCACGCCCTTGTGGTTGACAGCACCTACGGCGATGCCCGTAGCGGCAGAGCCGGGAGAGGCCGCTGTGCCGTAGCCGAAACCGCCATTGGCCGTGCCAGAGAGCCAGGTGGTCTTGTCCAGGCCCAGGACAGCGTTCAGGAAGGTGACGAAGCGGGCGATGGGATCCCAACCGTCGTTCAGGTAGAAGTAGCCAAAGCTGTTGGTGGAGACCTGCGCCTCATCGCCGCTGTCCGGCACGCCGTCGTAGCCCAGAGCAGTGAGATACCAGACGTCCGCGGGGATGGTGCTCATGCCGGCGAAGACCTTGGCCTCCGGCGCGGTGCCCCAGACGACGCCGTGGTTGGCCGTGTCCCAGTCTGGCAGCAGCCAGGGGCCGTACGTTGTGGAAGTGGTACCCTTGCTGCCCCGCTTGCCGGTGATCACGCCCCGGCCTACTGCCGAGGAGGTGGTGCCGGTACCGTGGCTCTCGCCATTGAAGTCGCCGTACCAGAGCACCAGTTCGCCTTTGCCCGGCTTGGGCAACGGGGTGACAAAGACTACGTCCGTACCGGGGACGTAGTGGGTGCCATCGGCGATCCAGTTCATCAGGCCGGCGGAGATGTCGGCCTTGTCATCACCAGTGACGTCCCGGGACATGGGTGGCGTGAAGGATGAATCGTAGTACCAGCCCGTGGGATGCTCCTTGGTGAACTTCTCCCAAGGATCGAAGCTCAGGCTACCATCCCAGTCCACGTAGACGGTATCGTACACGTCAGCGGTGTTCTCATCAACTACCAGAACAGCGGCGTAGTACAGATCGAGAGGTTGGTACAGACCCAGCAGACCGTCCGGGTGAATACCAACGTGGTAGTTACCGCTTATGCTGGTGTCAGGTATGGTGTAGGTCTTGTCGATGAGGCAAGTGCCAGCGGCGGCGTTGACCTGCTTGAGGACCGCTGTACCATCCGGCGCCCGTTGGACCACAGCGGAGGTGTCGGAGTACAGGGAGCTCGCCCCCGAACTGCCGTCGCACACAGTTTCTGCGCTGAAGGCCTCCCCTGTGGCCAGGTAGATGTAGGCGCTCAGGGGTTCGTAGGCCATGGGCCAGCCGAGGTAGGGAGAATTGGCGGGTTTCTCTACCTTGGCCCAGGCGCCATCCTTGACCATGGTGTTACCCTGCCACTGCTGGTCCAGGTCAGGGTGACCAAAGTCAGCGCCGCTATCCACGTCGCTGATGATGACGCCCTGGCCCTTGAAACCGTCAAGAGCGCCCGGGCGACTGGCCCAGGCCGCCGTGGCCCCCATGCGGGCGACGCCGTACCAGTCCGGTGGTAGGCCAGAGCCTTCCGCGGCCTGTGCCTGTGCCTGCGCCGACGTCCTAACCTTGGGCAACTGCAGCTTGCCATTTTCCAGAGATTGCTTGATGCTCGTAACGTCGGCCAGCCCAGGCTTGGATTTCGCCAAATCTGGATCTGCGGGATCAATGGCGCTGAAGTCATCTGGGGACATGAGGGCGAAGACACCGGCGATGCCTGCCAGCTTAGTCAGGTCGCCGCTCTTCGTCCAGCCCGTGGCGTAGGTGATGCCCTGCATGGGCTTGCGGGCCATGGCCTGCTGCACAAACCCCTTCAGGTCTGTGTCCACAGCCATGAAGACGATGACCATATTCCGCTCATCGCCTCCGCTCAGGGCCTTCTCCCGCAGGGTGGGGCTGATGATCTTTCTGAGCGCCGGATCAGCGGGCGTCTGCACGTTACCCACCGTAGACGGCGGTGGCGGTTCGGCCACCACCGTCGCCGGCACCAGGCTCAGCAAGAGAGTCAGCACCACCAACACGGTCAGGAACTTCATCGAGAAACGTTTCATGTTCTGCCTCCTTCAAAGAATCGTGTACCAGTGACACGGGCTAGGTCCAGAGATCACAGGTCTGGGTTCGTAGTGCGCGCTTGTAGCGCGCTTTCAGGCGCTCAAGCGCCCACTACAAGCCAGATTAATGCCACTCGTGCCACGTCTGCCTTCAGTTAGAGAAGCCCACGCTTGGTTTTGACCACCCCCTTTCACAGCTTATGGCCCGCGGAGCAGCACACGAAAGCAAAAAGCGCCGCGCAGGCAGAACAGCCCCGCGACGCTCTAAAGATCGTCCAGGCCAATGGAGACGCCGTCACCGCGATTCGTGGACCTCTGACTGGCGATGTTCACCGTGCACTCCTTGATCAGCGCCGTAGGGCGGGCCGACAGGTCAGCCCGCCAGCGACCGTCCAGTCCACCACAGAGACAGGCCGGTTCACCGAGCCCCCCGCCTCGGCGGGGCGGAGGACACAGAGATTTTTATTGCATCCTCTGTGTTCTCTGTGCCTCTGTGGTTAGACGCCCTATGAGGCTACGGCAACTAGCATTGTCATGTTAATCAGAGGTTAAGGCCTCTCCGGCTGGGTCGATTTCCATTTTAGCATGAACACAGCGTCTTGTCAAGACAACCGCCTTGGGCGCGGGGCGCGGGCCACCTTGGCCTTTCATTCTGGCCCTCTGACAATATAACGTGAAAAGTGGTCTTTGGATACGGGCTGTAGGCGGCATTTTTCGGCGGGCCGCAAATTTTCCAGCACCCCTTCCCCAAAGAACACAAACGTGCTATAATAAGCCCAATGCGCAAACCTGACAGGTCTACCAGACCTGTCAGGTTTAGACTCTAATCTTCGTGTGAGGAGGAATACAACATGGCCGTAAAAGTCGGCATCAACGGGTTTGGCCGCATCGGGCGACAGTCCCTCAAGGCGATCATGGAACGCCAGCCACAACTGGCAGTGGTAGCCGTGAATGATATCACCGACGTGGCCACCAACGCCCACCTGTTCAAGTACGATTCCAACTACGGCGCTTTCCCCGGCCAGGTGGCGGCCAAGGCCGACGCCATCGTCGTTGACGGGCACGAGGTCAAGGTGCTGGCCGAGAAAGACCCGGCCAAGCTCCCTTGGGCCGCCCTGGGCGTGCAGATCGTCATTGAGTCTACCGGCCTCTTCACCGAGGCCGAGAAGGCCAAGGCGCACCTGGCCGCCGGTGCCCAGAAGGTGATCATCTCCGCCCCGGCCAAGGGCGAGGACGTCACCATCGTCCTGGGTGTGAACGAAGGCATGTACAATCCCGCCAAGCACCACATCATCTCCAACGCCTCCTGCACCACCAATGGCCTGGCCCCGGTGGTCAAGGTGCTGCACGATGCCTTCGGCGTGGTCAAGGGGTTCATGCTCACCGTCCACTCCTACACCAACGATCAGCGCATCCTCGACCTGCCGCACAAGGACCTGCGGCGGGCCCGCGCCGCCGCCTTGAACATCATCCCCACCAGCTCGGGGGCCAAGAAGGCCATCGGCCTGGTCATTCCCGCCCTCCAGGGCCGGGTGGACGGCTTCGCCCTGCGCGTGCCCACGCCCACCGTCTCTGTTATCGAGTTCGTAGCCGAGGTGAGCCGCAACGTCACGCCGGAGGAAGTCAATGCCGCCTTTGTCGCCGCGGCGAACGCTGTCCCCCTGAAGGGCATCCTGGCCGTGAGTGAAGAGGAATTGGTGAGCATGGACTTCAAAGGCAATCCCTACTCTTCCATCGTGGATGCCGCTTACACCCAGGTGGTGGGTGGCAACATGGTGGAGGTTCTGGCCTGGTACGATAACGAGTGGGGCTACTCCTGCCGCCTCGCCGACCTCACCGCCTATATCGCCAGCAAGGGAATCTAAGAAGCAAGGGAGCAGAGGCGCAAGGGAGCATGGGTGCTGAGGTGCTGAGGTGCATTCTCCGTTGCTCCTCTGCTCCCCTGCCCCCTTGCTCCCACGCTCCCTCACCAAGATGACCCTCCTCCATCGCCTGGCCCGCTATCGCCGCCAGGGCGTGTACGCCATCATCCACGGCACCTTCCGCGCCAGCGCTTTCCTGGCCAGTCGCCTGCCCCGGCGGCTAGATTATCGCCTGGCCGAGCCTGTGGGCCTGCTGGTCTACTTCGTCTGGCGGCAGAAGCGCCGTATCGTGCACCACAATTGCGCCCACATCCTACGCCGGCCCCCCACCGACGGCAGCGTGGCGCGCACGGCGCGCGCCGTCTTCCGCAACTACGCGCACAACATCGTAGACCTGCTGCGCTACAGCCAGGTGAGCGACCAAGACCTGGAAAGTCTCATCCTGATCAGCGGCCTGGAGAATCTGGAGGCAGCCCTGCAGCGCGGGCAAGGAGTAATCCTGGCTTTTTGCCACTTCGGTGTCTGGGAGATCGGCGGCAAGGTGCTGGCCCTGCTCACCCCCACACCCGTCAATGGCCTGGCCGAGACGGCCGGGTTTGCCTGGGCCGGCCAACTGCTACAGAAGCAACGCCACGAGCAGCGCGTGCACGCCATTGCTATGGAAACCGCCCTGCGCGCCACTTTCCGGGCCCTGGCCAACAACGAGATCGTCGCCCTGGCCATTGATCGCCGGGTGGACACAGACGGCGTGCCCATCGTCTTCTGCGGCCATCCCACCAGTATCCCCACTGGGGCGGCCCGGCTGGCGGCGCGTACCCAAGCCCCCATCCTGCCCGCGGCCTTCTATCGCCTGCCCGATGGTCGTTACTGCGGCATCATCGAGGCCCCCATCGAGCCGCCCCCCTCGTCCAACCGCGAGGCCCTGATCGCCTGCATGAGCCAGGCCGCCGCCGCCCTGGAGAAGTACGTCCTGGCCCACCCCGACCAGTACTTCAAGTTTCAGCCCATGTGGTGACCTCACTCCTCACCCATCCCCCTAGCCCCCTTCCCTCTCCTGTCGCTCCACGACAGGAGAGGGAAGGGGGTTGGGGGTTAGGTGAGGTCTAGCGCCTTGGAGGTGGTGTATAGCATCGCCACCAGGCGGCTCTACGGAGGGAAGGGGGCTGGGGGCTGAGGTGAGGTCTACCGCACCCGGCTGACGGCGACGCCGACGGCGATGGCCAGGAAGAGGAGGCCAAAGGGGTTGAACCAGGCCCCCACCAGGCTGGCCAGCAGGCCAGGCGGGAAAGCCCGGCCAGAAAGGCCAACCAGCAGCAGGCTGGCGAAGGGGCTGCTCAGGTAGGCCAGCACCACCGTCGCCCCGGCCATGACCATGGCCACAGGCCCTCGCCGGCCGCGCACGGCCCAATCAATGCCCGCGCCGGCAAAGTAGCCCAGAAGCAGGGCCACAAAAAAGCCGAAGAAGCCAGCCTGCGACCAGGCCAAACCACCCGCCAGGCCCAGGCCCAGCATCACCCCCAGGCCGCGCAGATAGTCGGCGCTCTCCAGTTGGGAGAGGGGCAAGCGGCGCACCCCGGCGCATTCCCGGCAGCGTGCCCCCACCGGCGTCTGGACGATGCAGCGGGTGCAGATCGGCTGGCCGCAGCGCCCGCAGCGCAGCACCGTCTCTGTGTTGGGGTGATAGGCGCAGTACATCGCTCCTGACGACATCGTTTATTTCCCCTCCCCAGGCCCCTCCATCCAGACCGCCCCATCGGCGGTGAATTCTTTCTTCCAGATGGGGGCAATTTGCTTGATACGATCAATGGCGTAAGCGCAGGCGGCGAAGGCCTCCGGCCGGTGCGGCGCGGCGACGGCGATGACCACACTGGCCTCGCCGATCTCCAGATGCCCCACGCGGTGGGCGATGGCCACGTGCTCCAAACCCCAGCGGGCGGCGATCTCCTGGGCGATCTGGGCCAGCGTGCGTTCGGCCATTTCCGGGTAGGCCTCGTACTCCAGGTAGCGCACGGCACGGCCACGCGAGTTATCCCGTACCACGCCGTGGAAGGTGACGATGGCCCCCGCCCCCGGATGGGCGACGGCGCGTAGCAAGGCCGCCACGTCTATCTCCTGCTCCGTGACGAGGAAGGGCCCGGCGCCGCCGCTCACCGGCGGGATGAAGGCCACCTCGTCGCCGTCCGCTAAGGGGCGATGGCCGGGCGCATAGGCGTGGTTGACGGCGAAGGCCGGCGGGACGTTGGCCATCTGGGGATACCGCGCCACGTAGCGTTGCCACAGCTCCGCCACGGTCGTCCCCGCGGCCACCTCCACCGTCTCCTCCCGTGTCCCCACCCACTCTCGATAAGCCGCAAAGAAGCGCACTCGTACCCTCACGTCGTAGCCTCCCCCAAACAGATTGGCGAGTAGCAAGTAGACCGAGTAGCAAGTAGACAAGGAGTAAGTAAACAAGTAGCAGGTAGCAAGTAGACAAGTGGCCAGCCCTGCCCTGAGCCCCCGAAGAGACCTTGTCTACTTATTCCTTGTCTACTTATTACTTGTCTACTCGCCCGCGGCATCCTCAGCCCGCGCCAGGACGAAGAGCAGCGAGGATAGGCGATTCAGGTAAGGCACGGCTTGCGCGCTGGCGAACTGGCGCTCGTGTACCAGGCGCGTGACGATCCGCTCCGCCCGGCGCACCACCGTGCGCGCCAGGTCGAGGGCTGCGCCCGCCATGCTATCACCTGGCACGACGAAGCCCTCCGGCCGGGCCACCTCCGGCGTCAGCTCGGCCAGGAATTCCTCCAAGCCGGCCACCCGCTCCGCCGGGAAGGGCGCTGGTCGCGGCTCCGCCTCCGGGGACAGGGCCAGCTCGGCCATGAGGGCGTGCAGGTCACGCTGCACCTGGAGCAGCATTTCCCGCGTGCGCGGGCGGCGGGCCAGGGCGCGGGCCAGACCCAGGGCGGCCTGCGCCTCGTCCACGGTGCCGTAGGCCTCCGGCTGCAGGTCGTACTTGGCCAGGCGCTGGCGACCCCGCCAGAGCGTCGTCGTGCCGTCATCGCCGCGGCCGGTGTAGAATTTGCTCATTACTTTCTCACCACCAAGACACCAAGAACACCAAGTTTTAAATTCCTTCGTGTCTTGGTGTCTTAGTGGTTATCACGGGCCTGCCTTACGGCAACTCAGGCCAGGTAACGTACCACTGCCTCGGCCAGGAGGGCCACGCCCAGGGGCAACGCCGCCTCGTCGAAGTCAAAGCGCGGGCTGTGGTGCGGGGCGTCCAGCCCCCGCGCGGCGTTGGCCGAGCCCAGGAAGAAGTAGCAGCCGGGCACCGCCTGCAGGAAGAGCGCCGCATCCTCGGAGCCCATGGTCTGGTAGGCGTCCAGCACGTTGGCCTCACCCAGGATGGCCGCCGCGGCCGCGTGCACCAGGCTAGTGGCCGCCGCATCGTTCACGACCGCCGGGGAGATCGGCTTGATCGCCACTTCGGCCGTGGCTCCCAGCGCCGCCGCCGTGCCCTGGGCGATGGCCACCAATCGCGGCAGGACCTGCTCGCGCACTGCCGTCGCGAACGTGCGCACCGTCCCCGTGAGCTCGACCTCATCGGCGATGATGTTGAACGCCGTGCCGCCGTGGATCGTGCCGATGGTCAGCACCGCCGTGGCCAGGGGGTCAACGTTGCGGCTGACCACGGTTTGCAGCGCCGTGACGATCTGCGCCGCGGCCACGATGGGATCCACGGTCTGGTGGGGGAAGGCCCCGTGCCCGCCCCTGCCCCGCACAGTGATGCGCACCAGGTCGGCGGCGGCCATGACCGGCCCCGGGCTGATGGCCACCCGGCCCAAAGGCAGGGGATTCCAGAGGTGCAGCACCAGGGCCAGGTCGGGCTTAGGCTCCAGGGCGCCGTCGGCGATCATCCGCTCAGCGCCACCCTGCCCCTCCTCGGCGGGCTGGAAGGCGAAGACCACGCCGCCGTGCAGGTCGCCGACATGCCGCGCCAGCAGCTTAGCCAGGGTCAGGCCGATGGCCACGTGGCCATCGTGGGCGCAGGCGTGCATCACGCCAGGATTCTGCGAGGCGTAGGGCGCGCCGGTCTCCTCGGTCACCGGCAGGGCGTCCATGTCGAAGCGCAGCAGAATCGTGCGGCCCGGCTGTGCGCCTTGCAGTGTGCCGAGCACGCCGGTGTCGGCCAGGCCCTCCCGCACCTCCAGGCCGGCGGCGCGCAGGTACTCGGCCACCAGCCGCGCCGTGCGCCTCTCCTGGAAGCCCAGCTCCGGCTGGGCGTGCAGGTCGCGGCGCAGGGACACAAGCTCCTCTTGCAGGGCCTGGGCCTCTGGTAAGGAGTTAATCATCTGGCTTTCCTCAAACTGAGCGAACGCAGATTTTACGCAAGTAGACAAGAAGCAAGTAGACAAGGTCCCGTCAGAGCACCGGGGCAAGCCTTGCTACTTGTCTACTTATTTACTTGTCTACTCGCCGGGGCGTGAATCTGCATCCCAAATCGTGAACCTACATGAACTCCTCTTTCAGCGCCTCGTAATCGTGCCGGCGGCCGTCCAGGGGCTGCGCCACCAGCGGGCCGGCCGCCAGCGCCGGCACCTGATCCTCGTAGGTGGGCACGCCCGCCACCTGGTAGATCACGCCGATGGGGATGCGCTCGTCCCACTCCTGCACCTTCTCCCAAGCCAGCGCCTTGTTCGTGGGGTCGTAGCCCGGCTCCTCATCCAGTTTGTACACCCGCTGGCGATACCAGTCGTAGGTGTTGATCTTGTTGAAGCTCACACAGGGCTGCAGGATGTCCACCAGGGCGTAACCGTGGTGCTGGATGGCCCGGGCGATCAACTGCGCCAGGTGCTTGATGTCCAGTGAAAAGCCGCGAGCCACGAAGGTCGCTCCGGCAGCCAGGGCGTAGGCCAGGGGATTCACCGACCGCTCCAGGGCGCCCTCCGGCGAGGTGCTGGTGACAATCCCCTTGTCGCTGGTGGGCGAGTACTGCCCCTTGGTCAAGCCGTAGATTTTGTTATCCTGCACCAGGTCTACGATGTCCACGTTGCGGCGGACGGTGTGCATGAAGTGCCCCATGCCGATGCCGTAGCCGTCGCCATCGCCGTGCACGACCAACACGTGCAGCCCGTGATTGGCCAGCTTGATGCCCGTGGCGATGGGCAGCGTGCGCCCGTGCAGGGTCATGTAGCCGTTGACGTGCATGTAGTCCGGCAGCTTCGAGCCGCAGCCGATGCCGGAGACGATGAGCACCTGGTGCGGGGCGATGTTCAGGCTGGCCAGCGCCGCCTTCACCGAGTTGAGGATGCCGTAATCGCCACAGCCCGGGCACCACGTGGGCTTATGCTCGCTAGTAAAATCGTTTATGTCAACCATGCTTCACCTCATCAAAATAAACGCTTGAATTTACCACGAAGGCACGAAGACACGAAGGAATGTAAAACTTGGTGTTCTTGGTGTCTTGGTGGTGAGCAAGAACGAGACGGCGGGCGCCGCGCCCGCCCTACGGTTTCACTTCTTGCTTCACCTGCGCTACGATCTCCTGCGGCGACAGGGGCCGGCCCGCCCACTTACGCACGTGGCCGTCCACCTGGCGCCCGGTGTACAGGCGCAGCAGCTTGGCCCCCTGGCCGGTGTAGTTCAGCTCCACGGCGATGACCGTCTGGGCGCCAGCCAGGGCCTCCGCCATGGCCTCCGCCGGGAAGGGGAAGATGTCCACCGGCTGCACCAGGCGGGTCTCTACGCCCTCCTGGTTCAGGATATCCACGGCCTCGCGCAGGGCCCCGTAGGTGGAGCCCCAGCCGAAGAGGACCAGCGGCGCCTCCTGCGGCCCGTAGGTCACCGGCGGTCGCATCTCCTGCGCCGCCCCTTCCAGCTTGCGCAGCCGCTTGTCCATCATGCGGTGACGAATCTCCTCGTTATCGGTGATGTGGCCGTACTCGTCGTGCTCGTCGCTGGTCACGGCGTAGACGGCGTGGGGATGGCCCGGCAGGGCGCGCGGCGAGATGCCGCTTTCAGTATAGGCGTAGCGCTTGTACTCGTCCGTGAGCCGGTCGAGCTGCTCTGGGGTGAGCAGCGCGCCGCGGTCAATCGCCACGCTGCCAAAATCGAAAATTTCCGGGAGGACGTCGCGTAGTGAAGCGGCCAGCAATTCATCGGTGAGGATGATGACCGGACACTGGTACTTCTCGGCCAGGTTGAAGGCCCGCCAGCCAGCGTAGAAGCACTCCTCGATGGTGTGGGGGGCGATGACTATCCGTGGGAACTCGCCCTGGCTGGCGTGCAGCACGAAGAGCAGGTCGCTCTGCTCCGTGCGCGTGGGCAAACCGGTGGACGGGCCGCCCCGCTGCGCCTCCACGATGACCACCGGCACCTCGGTCATGCCCGCCAGGCCCAGCATCTCCACCATGAGGGAGAAGCCCCCGCCGGAGGTAGAGGCCATGCCGCGCACCCCGGCGAAGTTGGCGCCAATGGCCAGGCCGAGGGCGGCGATCTCGTCCTCAGCATGCTTGGTCACCACACCGAAGCGTTGGGCGTGGGCGGCGAACCATTCGATGATGGACGTGGCCGGGGTCATGGGGTAGGCGGCGATGAAGCGACAGCCGCCGGCCAGCGCCCCCATAGCGAGGGCCTGGTTGCCATTGATGACCATCCTCGGCGGACGATCCACCGGCTGCAGCTTCCAGGCGAAGCTCGCCGCGTAGTGCTCGGCGGCATAGCGATAGCCACCTTCGGCCACTTTCAGGTTCAGGGCGACCACGTCGGGTCCCTTGCGCCGGAAGTTCTCCTCGATGACCCCAGCCAGGTATTTAAAATCGTAGCCGGCGATGCCGCAGGCGGCGACGATGGCCACGGTGTTGGCCATCACCCGTTCGCCTCCGGCATCCAGGGCAATCTGGAAGATCGGCACCGGAAAGGCCTGTACGCCGCGCGCCTTTAACGCCGCCTCATCTACTTTCAGACTGGGGTCGTAGATGATGCCGCCGCCGGGCACCACCTGCTGGGCGAAGCTGTCCACGGCCTCCTGGCTGAAGGGCAGCAGCAGGTGCACATCGTTGCTGTGGGCGTAGAGCGGCTGCTCGCCGACCCGCACCTGAAAGAAGTTGAGGCCGCCACGGACGCGGGACATGTAGTCCAGCAGGCCGAAGATGTGCAGGCCGCCGCGAGCCAGGGCCTTGGCGAAGCCCGCCCCGCTGGACTCCACACCCTGGCCGGCCTCGCCCGCCAGTCTAAAGGTCATGTTGTTTGTGGGCATATCGGTCTCCTTGATTTTGAAGTCAAAGCACGATTCAAGCGACGAAGGACGAAGGACGCCATCAACCCGCTGCTCTGTAGAAATCCAGAGTCGGATGATTCATGGCGTGGTTGGGGACCGACGGATACGCGTGCTCGTTTCATCAGCCACTGCCAGACAGCCGGCTAGCGTATCTAGCGGATGCGCCATCAAGACTCGTTGCAGGACAAAACTCACCGCGGCACGGCTCTTGCTTCGCGCCCGAATAAGCAGGATACCATGGTGATGAAGAAGTAGCCCTCGTTGCAGATGTGCTGCCACAGGTTGGCGTCTTTCACCCCAGATAACCCTTCTTCAGTCACCCGTTCAGCGACATGGCCCGCCTTACGGACCAGAGCGACGTGGGCGCGGCCCAAGTTCTCATCCAGCTTGACTTTCATGCCACTACCGCCCCTAAGGGGATCAGTTCCTCTTCCCTGGCAATGGCCGCCGCATAGGCCATCGCTGCCCACACGTCTTCTAGCGTTAGCGGGGGATACTCGGCTACGATCTCCTCAGGCGACATCCCCTCAGCCAGGTTGTCTAAGATGACGGTGAGCATGATCCGGGTGCCGCGGATACAGGGTTTACCGTGACAGACTTTAGGATCTATGCTGATGCGCTCAGCAAACGTTCCGTTCATAATCGCTTCTCCTTCCTGCAATCAACACGGCGAATTGGTTCCTCACCGGGCGTTGGTTGTTTTCATAACCGCCGCCTGGGCGTGATAGCTGCTGCGCACCAGTGGCCCGGACTCGACGTGGGCGAACCCCAGGCGCAGGGCCTCGGCCTGCAAGGCAGCGAACTCCTCCGGACGATAGAAGCGCGCTACCGGTAGGTGCCAGGCGGACGGCTGCAGGTACTGGCCAATAGTCACCAGGTCGCAGCCGACCGTCCGCAGGTCACGCAGGGTGGCCAGCACTTCGTCCCCATCTTCACCTAAGCCCACCATCAGGCCCGACTTCGTGCGCACGTCTGGGGCCAGGTCTTTGGCCACGCGCAGCAGCTCCAGCGAGCGGGCGTAGATCGCCCCCGGCCGCACCTGCGGGTACAGCCGCGGCACGGTCTCGATGTTGTGGTTGAGGACCTCCGGCCAGGCCGCCAGCACCAGGCGCAGCGCCTCCGCCGAGCCCTGAAAATCGGGAATGAGCACCTCCACGCTGCAGCCCGGCAGGTAGGCGTGGATCTTGCGGATGACTTCGGCGAAAATAGAGGCCCCGCCGTCCGGCAGGTCGTCGCGGGTGACCGAGGTGATGACGGCGTGGCGCAGCCCCAGGCGAGCGACGGCGCGGGCCACGCGCTCCGGCTCCTCCCGATCCAGCGGCAGCGGCTGGCCCTTGGCGACGGCGCAGAAGCGACAGCCCCGCGTACACACGTCGCCCAGGATGAGGAAGGTGGCCGTGCCCTGGGCAAAACACTCGCCGATGTTGGGGCAATGCGCCTCCTCGCACACGGTGTGCAGGCCCAGGGCGCGCAGCAGACCCTTGACCTGGTGGTAGTCGTCGCCGCCAGGCGCCCGCACCTTGAGCCACTCCGGGCGACGCTCCACCACTGTCACGTCACCATCCACTTCTCGAAGGTAAGCCTGGCGCGGCTCCAGGCCGAAGACCTCCGCGAAGCTCTGCGCCACTTGATCGGCTACCTGGCTCAGCGTGGGCGGGACTGGGGACTGAGAATTGGCGACTTGGGCCTGGACAAGCGAGGTCACCGCACAGTCCGGGATGCCGCAAGGCACGATGTGCTGGAAGGCCGCCAGGTCTACGTCTACGTTCAGGGCGAAGCCATGGGTAGTGACGTGCTGAGCATCCACCTTCACGCCGATGGAGGCGATCTTGTGGCCAGGCGGGCTAGATGCGACGCACCTCGGAGGTGCGTCGCATCTAGCCCGGTCTACCCACACGCCGGTGTAGCCTGCCCGTCGGCTGGCTGCCAAACCGAAGGCAGCCAAAGCACGAATGAGCACCTCCTCAAGCTGCCGGATGTAGGCGACGGGGTCGTCGCCGTGCTGCCGGAGATCAAGGATCGGATAGCCCACCAGTTGCCCCGGCCCGTGGTAGGTGACGTCGCCGCCACGGTCGCTGCGCACCACGGGCACGCTCCCGGCGTCCAGCACGTGCTCCGCCCGCGCTGCGCTGCCCAGGGTGTACACCGGCGGGTGTTCCAGCAAGAGCAGCGTATCGCCAATGCGCCCGGCAGCCCTGGCCGCCGCTAATTTCTTCTGCAACTCCCAGGCCGCCGTGTACTCCACCCGGCCCAGGCGCACGACATAAAGAGCTCTGCCTTGCATGATAAGATGATTTGAGATTTCAGATTTTAGATTGCAGATTTGTTCGCCATCCAAATCTGCAATCTAAAATCTGCAATCTACAATCCTAAAGGTAGATCGCCTGGCCGTTCACGGCGTGCCCGGCCTCTGGCAGCGCCTCCGCCAGCGTGGGGTGGGCGTGCACGGTGCGCACCAGCTCCTCCGTGGTGGCCTCCAGGCGCAAAAGCGCCGCCGCCTCGGCGATCAGTTCGGTGGCCTGCGGCCCCACCAGGTGTACGCCCAGGATCTCGTCGTAGCGGGCGTCGGTGACGACTTTGACCAGACCTTCGCTCTCGCCCAGCACGGTGGCACGGGCGATGTTCTTGAACGGAAAGCGCCCCACCTTGACCTGGTAGCCGCGGCGCACGGCTTCCTCTTCGGTCAGGCCAACGCTGGCCACCTCCGGTCGGCTGTAGGTGCAGCGTGGCATCTGGTCGTAGTTCAGCGGCGCCACCTCTCGGCCGGCGATGTGCTCCACGGCCAGCACGCCCTCGGCGCTGGCCACGTGGGCCAGTGGCAGCGTAGGCACGCAATCGCCAATGGCGTAGACCCCCGGCACGTTCGTCTGCATGGTCTCATTCACGGCGATGAAGTCGCCGTTCAGCTTTACGCCCAGCGCCTCCAGCCCCAGCCCCTCCGTGCGCGGACGACGGCCCACGGCTACGAGCACCCGCTCTGCGGCGATGGTCTCCGCCTGGCCATCGGCTGTGGACAGGGCGATGGTCACGCCGTCGGCGCCGGCCACTACCTGCCCGACCTTCGCCCCAGCCCGAATTTGCACGCCCTGCGCCGTGAGCGATTCGGCCAGGACAGCGGCGATGTCGGCGTCCTCCAGAGGAACGATGTGCGGCAGGGCCTCGATGAGGGTCACTGCGCTGCCCAGGGTGCGGTACAGCGAGGCGAACTCCACGCCCACCGCCCCGGCGCCGATGATGGCCAGGCTGCGGGGCATCGCCTGTAGCGCCAGAGCGCCGCTGCTGGACAGGATGCGCTGCTCGTCAATGGTCACGCCGGGCAGACTCTTGGGCAGCGAGCCGGTGGCGATGATCACGTTCCTGGCCAGCAGTATCTCATCTGCATCGCCCGTCGTCACGGCCACGCGCCCCGGTCCTAGCAGGCGAGCAGCGCCCTGATGCACCGCCACCTGGTTCTTGTACAGCAGCACCTCCAGGCCGCCGCGCAGGTAACGCACCACCTCGGCCTTGCGCGCCTGGGCCTGCGCCCAGTCGAACTCCAGACCCTGCGCCCGCACGCCGTAGGCCGGGGCCTGGTGGCGCAGCAGCCAGAGCAGCTCGGCGCTGCGCAGCAGGGTCTTGGTGGGGATGCAGCCCCAGTTCAGGCACAGCCCGCCGACCTGCTCGCGCTCCACCAGGGCCACGCGCAGGCCAAGCTGCGCCGCCCGGATGGCGGCCACGTACCCGCCGGGCCCCGCCCCGATGATGACCACGTCAATTCGTCCGTCGTCCATCGTCGCTCCAGGTTGATTTGGGACGCAGATTAACGCAGATAGACGCAGATATTATCGTCTATAAAATCAAAATCTGCGTGCGTAGCCCGCGTTTATCTGCGTCCTGGAAAAACTGGCCGGGCAGGCTAAAGCGGCGCAAAGCGGGCCTGGAAGAAGCGCAGGGATTCCGGCTCGTAGACCATTTGGAGGCCGCGCACCTGCTCCCGCTCCTCGTACAGGGCCAGGCAGGATTCGGCGACTACGTCCATGTGCAGGTTGGTGTACACGCGCCGCGGAATCGTCAGGCGCACCAGCTCCAGCTTGGGGTAGCGATGATCGCCCGTTCGCGGATCGCGCCCCGCGGAGACGATGCCCCGCTCCATCGCCCGCACGCCCGAATCCACGTAAATAGCCGCCGTCAAGGTCTGCGCCGGGAACTGATCCTGCGGCAGATGGGGCAAAAATCGTCTGGCGTCCAGAAAGACGGCGTGCCCGCCAATGGGCACGACGATGGGGATGCCCGCCTCCAGAAGCCGCTGGCCCAGGTACTCCACCTGGCGCACCCGGCTGGCGATGTAGTGATCGTCCACCATCTCGTAGATGCCACGGGCCATGGCCTCCATGTCTCGCCCGGCCAGGCCGCCGTAGGTGTGCAGCCCCTCGTAGACCACCACCAGCTCTTTGGCCTTGCGGAAGAACCACTCGTTGTTCGTGCCAATCCACCCGCCGATGTTGACCAGGTTGTCCTTCTTGGCGCTCACCCAGCAGCTCTCGGCGTAGCTCATCATCTCCTTGAGGATTTCTCGCACCGGCTTGTCTTTGTAGCCTTCCTCGCGCTGCTGGATGAAGTAGGCGTTCTCCACAGCGCGGGTGGCATCGAACAGCAAGGGCAGGTGGTGCTGGTCGGCCCAGGCCTTGACCTGGCGCAGGTTGGCCATGGAGAACGGCTGCCCGCCGGCCATGTTGACGCAGGGGGCGATGGAGAGGTAGGCGATGCCCTCCTCGCCCACCTGACCGACCAGCTTGTCCAGCTTGGCGGTGTCCACGTTGCCCTTGAAGGGGTGAGGGTTGCTGGAATCGTGGGCCTCGTCAATGATGCAGTCGTAGAAGACACCGCCAGCCAGCTCCACGTGTTGCCGCGTGGTGGTGAAGTACATGTTCATGGGCACGTACTGTCGCCTCTTGATGCGTATCTGCGCGGTGATGTGCTCCGCCCCGCGGCCCTGGTGGGTAGGGACGACGTACTGGAAGCCATAGACCTCCTGGACGGCCTTCTCCAGGCTGTAGAAGTTGCGGCTGCCGGCGTAGGCCTCATCGCCCAGCATCATGCCCGCCCACTGCCAGTCGCTCATGGCGGACGTCCCAGAGTCGGTCAGCAGGTCAATGTAGACGTCCTCGCTGCGCAGCAGGAAGGTGTTGTAGCCGGCCTCGGCGATGCACTGCTGCCGGTACTCCGGCGTGGTCATCTTGATGGGCTCCACCATCTTGATTTTATAAGGCTCAGCGATGGTGCGCTGTTTCATGACCATTACTCCTCGTTGAGATGTCTCCGCCCCGGCCACTGCGCCGAGGGTGGTGGAGATTGTTAATTGCCAATCGTCAAACGTCAAACGTCAAGCATCAATCGGCAATCGAAAATCGCCAATCGCAAATCGGCAATCGTCATATGACCATGCGTTGGAAGAGCAGCTCCTGGCTCATCTCCGGGCAAACGGTCTCCGGCGAGCTCAGGGCAATCGTCGCTGCGGACACGCCCAGGCGCATGCACTCGTCCAGAGGCAGGTTGTTGACCAGGCCGAAGACCACGCCGGCGGTGAGGGCATCGCCAGCGCCCGTGGCGTCCACCACCTCGCAACGGCTGGCGGGGATGTGCCCGCTGCCCTGGGACGAGGCGTAGAACAGCCCCTCCTCGGCCAGGGTGATGATGGCGATCTTGACACCACAGGTGATGAGGCGTTGGGCGGCGCGAGCGGCCTCGGCGGTGCTGCGCACGGGCATTTCGGTGAGGATTTCGGCTTCCTGAGCGTTGGGGGTGAGGATCGTGTAGTCACACAGGCGCGGCTTGAGGCGCGGGGCCAGGCGCAGGGAGACGGGATCGGCGCACACCGGCACGCCAGACCGCTTGGCGATGGTGAGCACGGCGCTCAAGGTGCGCACGGCCAGATTGCCGTCCAGGACGATCAGGCGCGCCGCCCGCAGCAGGCCGACGTGGGCGCGCACGTAATCCGGCGTGAGCAGCTCCGTGATGTGCATGTCGTCTATAGACACGGTCATCTCCCCCGCCGGGCTAAGCACGGCCACGTAGGTGCCCGTGCGCTGCTCGGCGCTGAGCAGCACGTGGCTGGTGTCCACGCCCCCGGCGGCTGTGCGCTCTACGATCTGCTGGCCGAAGGCGTCGTCGCCCACGGCGGTGAGCAGGATCGTGGGCACGCCCAATCGCCCCAGGTTCTCGGCCACGTTACGCCCCACGCCGCCGATGCTCCACTTGATCTCGCCGGGGTTGGAGGTAGCAGGCACCAGCGGGCTCAGGGCCTTGCCCTTGATGTCCACGCTGGCCGCGCCAATGACCACCACGCTGGGTTCTCCTTTGCTTCGCTTGGCGTCTCTCATCACTGGAACATCACCTCAACTAACGTGTATGGAAGGGTGGTAGCACGTGTTGCGTGTTTCGTGTTCCGTTTATGCACTACGGAACACGAAACACGCAACACGCAGGTAGCACTGCACACCATTTTTCGCTGACGACGAAAGTCGCCTTTAGGCTCTTGACAACCGCGCCTTGGGTATGGTAAAATCTGCCCTGGTAGAACATTTGTTCTGATTTGAGGGTTGCTACGATGAACCTCCGCCTGCCGTGGAAACGCAAGCGTGGGCGCCGGGAACGCGCCAAGTCCCAGGTGCCGGCCGCTAAGGGCAAGAAGCGCCATAGCGAGGACGCGGCGCTCACTTTGCGCGCCTGGCTGGCGGTGGTGGCAGCCATCATTTCCCTGCTGGCCAGCCTGATCAAGCTGATCGAGGAGGCGCTGGGCTCCCGCAAGTAGACCTCTTCCCCAACCATCTCTGTTTCAGGGAGGGGAATCGCCCCTTCCCTCGCAGGGAAGGGGAAGGGGGTTAGGTCGGCAGTCACCTGCGCCGGCGCCGGCGCACAACCCTCTGGCCTGCCTCTGTCGCTCCTGTCTCCACCTCGGCAGCGCCGCCGGGCCCTGACTTGGCATCCGGCCTTAATTGGTGCCGTGGTGGGCGTGGTGGCGCTTCCGGTGGTGCCGGCGCTTCCGGGCCAGGCGGTGCTTCGGCCTGCTCGGATTTGCTTAAGCGCCGCACTGCGGCCGCAGGTGCCTCCACGTGGACTTTGCTCGGCTCCAGCTCCACAGTGACGGTCTCCTTGGGCACGTTCAGGCTGATGACCACACCCTTGCCTTGCGACAGCGCCACCTTATCGCCCACCTTGGGCAGGTGCGCCCGCAGGGCGCAGTACAGCTCGTTCTCGTAGCCCAGGCAGCAGAGAAGCCGCCCGCACAGGCCGGAGATCTTCACAGGGTTGAGCGGCAGGTCCTGATCCTTGGCCATGCGGATGGACACCGAGGCAAAGTCGCCCAGGAAGGTGATGCAGCACAGCGGCCGCCCGCAGGGCCCCAACCCGCCGTGCAGCTTGGCCTCGTCCCGGGCGCCGATCTGGCGTAGCTCGATGCGCGTCTTGAAGACGACGGCCAGGTCCTTGACCAGCTCGCGGAAGTCTACACGACCTTCGGCGGTGAAGAAGAAGGTCAGGCGGCTGCCATCGAAGTTGTACTCCGCCCCCACCAGCTTCATGGGCAGGCCGTGCCGGGCAACCTCTTCGCGGCACTTCTCCACAGCCTCCGCCTCTTTGGCTCGATAGTGTTGCTGCAGCAGCAGGTCGGCGGCCTCGGCGCGACGCAGCACGGGCTTCAACGGCTCGTTGAGCTCGCTGGCCAGCACCTGTTTGGGAGCGATGGCCACCCAGCCCACCTCGGTGCCCCGGCTCGTCTCCACGACGACAAAATCGTCGCTCTTGAGCTCCAGATCCCCCGGATCGAAGTAATAAATGCGCCCGGCGCGCTTGAAACGGATTCCGGCAATGGTTGGCATACGTCCTTCCAGTGTTGCGTGGTGCCCCGAAGCGGGGGGCTCGGTGAACCGGCCCGTGTTCCGTTTACTCCATACGGACCACGCAACACGCAACACGCGCAAATTTGCTCCACCACGCTACATAGCGTACCACAGACCATTCTCAGCCATGCCGCTTCCTTGTTCTACCCCGGCCCCACCGGCACGCTGAGCAACAGCACCTCCAGGGCCAGGCGCGGGTTGACGTTCTGGGCCAGTTGCTCCTGGGTCTGGCGCAGGGCCTGCAAGAAGGTCTGCGACTGTTCCGGCCGGCCGCGTCCGGCCTCTCGCCGCAGCATCTCCTCCCGATCCACGTTGACCACCAGCTCCGGGCAGCCTTCCTGCACCAGGAGCACGTCCCGCCACCAGCCGGCCCACAGCTCCAGGACTGCGCCCACCTCCTCCGGCCCCTCGCCGTCCCGGCTGAAGCGTTGGGCCAGCACCTGGGCGTAGGCCAGCCGCTCGCTGCGCCTCGCCGCCGACAATCGCACCAATTGCGCCAGGGTGTCCTGCCGGGCGATGAGCAGGCTCTCGTCCTGACTGGCCTGAATCGCCCAGCCAATGCGCCCCTCCGCCAGACGCGAGAGCAGCCGCGCCCGCTCGGCAGGTACGCCACGGGACAACAGGGCGCTGGCGATGGTCGCTGCAGGCAGCGGTCGCAGGGTGATGAGCTGGCAGCGGGAGGCGATGGTGGGCAGCAGGGCCTCGCTGCTCGTGGCCATGAGGATGAGCACCACCTGGGGCGGCGGCTCCTCCAGGGTCTTGAGCAGGGCGTTGGCTGCCTCCAGGCTCAGCTCCTCCGCCCCGGCGATGATGGCCACCTTCCAGCGCCCCTCGTAGGGCTTGAGGTTGACCTCGTGCTGTAGCGCCCGCACCTGGTCAATGCCAATCTCCCGCTTGCCCTTGCGCTCGCCGCTGGCCGCGCGCTCCGTCTCCACCAGGCGTACGTCGGGGTGGCGGCCGCTGGCGATGAGGCGGCAGGGGCGGCACTGGCCGCAGGGCGGTTCATCGCCCGTGCAGTTCAGGGCCTGGGCGAAGGTCAGGGCCAGCGTGCTCTTGCCGACCTGCGGCGGCCCGGCCAGCAGGTAGGTGTGGGCGATGTGCTCGGTGGCGATGCTGCGCTGCAACAACTCCACCGCCCACTCGTGCCCGATGATCGGCCACTTTTGCGCTACCATCGTGCCTCCTATGCACATCTTAGCCGAAGATAGGGGATTTGTCAAGTCAGCTTTGGGGAAAGAGCATTGCCCTTCACGTCTCTTTGTGTTATACTGAGCACAGGTGCCCAACTGCTGCCGCAGCGGGGCCCAAACCTCCAGGTCTGCCTGCGTTTTATCTGGGGTGGCCGGTTTACGCCGCAGACGCCACCTGGATTAAAATAGGCTTCAACCCCAACCTGGCCAGGGAGGTGACCAATGCCTGTGCCTTTACTGACTACCAAGTTGTTTGTCCCGCCGGCGCGCCCTGACCTGGTGCCCCGCCCGCGCCTGACCCAGCGGCTGAACGAGGGGATGACACGCAAGCTTACCCTCCTCTCTGCCCCGGCCGGCTACGGCAAGACCACCCTGCTGGCACAGTGGATTGCCGATTGGCGATTGCCGATTGCTGATTGGGAGCTGCGGCCTGGCAGCGATGCTCCAATCGTCAATCGCCAATCGAAAATCGAAAATCCGCCGGTGGCCTGGCTTTCCCTGGACGAAGGCGACAACGACCCCGTGCGCTTCCTCACCTATCTCGTGGCGTCCTTGCAGGGGATTGAGCCCCACATCGGCCAGGCCGCCCAGGCGATGTTGCAGTCTCCCCAGCCGCCCCCGCCAGAGGCCTTCCTCACCAGCCTGATCAACGACATCGCCGCCACACCCACGCCATTTGTCCTCGTCCTGGACGATTACCACCTGATCCATACGCTGCCCATTCACCAGCAACTGGCCTTCCTCCTGGAGCACCAGCCACCGCAGATGCACCTGGTCATCGCTACGCGGGAAGACCCGCCGTTGCCGCTGTCCCGTTGGCGCGGGCGCGGGCAAGTGCTGGAGATTCGGCAAGACGATTTGCGCTTTTCCCAGGAAGAATGCGCCGATTTTCTGCAGCGGGTGATGCGGCTGGCCTTGTCCCCGGCCGACGTCGCCGCCCTGCAGCAACGCACCGAGGGCTGGATCGCCGGCCTGCAACTGGCGGCCCTCTCCCTGCAGGGTCGTGACGATGCCCGGCAGTTCGTGCAGTCCTTCACCGGCAGCCATCGCTACGTCCTGGACTACCTGATGACGGAGGTGTTCCAGCGGCAACCGGCCGACGTGCAGGATTTCCTGCGGAAAACGTCCATCCTCGACCGCCTCACTGCTTCTTTATGCGACGCCGTCGCCGAGCGGGAGGACAGTCGCCAGATGTTATCGGCCCTGGAGCAGGCCAACCTCTTCATCGTCCCGCTGGACGAGTCGCAGCAATGGTATCGCTACCATCGCCTCTTCCGCGACCTGCTGCGCACCCAACGGGAAGGGCTGGCTGTGGCCGCCCTGCACCAGAGGGCCGCTCGCTGGTTCGAGCAGCATGGCTTTCTGTACGAGGCGATGGATCATCTCCTGGCGGCGGAGGATTGGGACGAGGCGGAGCGCCTCATGGAAGGTGCCGCCACCCAAGCCATCAACCACGGCCAGTTTGCTACCCTGAACCGCTGGCTGGACGCCCTGCCGGAGACGCGTCTGCGCGGCAGCCCCGAGCTCGCGGCCCTGAAGGGCTGGGGGCTGCTGATGCTGGGGCAATTGGCGGCGGCCAGAACCTGGGTTGATCTGGCCGAGAACCTCCTCCGGCCGGATGCGCCGCTGTTCCGCCAAGCGTTAGTGGCCTGCCTGCGAATATATCTCGCCCAGATCCAGTCCGACATCCCCCAGGTCATCGTCCTGGCCCAACGCGCCCTGGCCCTGCTGGAGGCGGGAGACCCGCACGGCCTGCGGGGGGCGGCCCTGTTCAACCTGGCCTCGGCGCAGGCCGTCACGGGGGACATACCCGCGGCGACGCAGACCTTCCGTGAGCTGGCCCGCCTGGGGCAAGAACGGGGCCACCCCATCAGCGCGGTCAGCGCCTGGAGCAACCTGGCCTGGTTGGCACATCTCCAAGGCCAGACGCGTGAGGCGGTTGTGCTTGGCCACCAAGCTCTGGAGCTCGGCGTGGATACGCGGGGCAATCCCCTGCCCCTGGCTGGACAGGCGCATCTCGCCCTGGGGCTGATCTACTACGACCTGAATGAGCTGGCGCCGGCCCAGGAGCACCTGGCTCAGGGGCTGGAGCTGAGCCGGCAGCTCAGCCCGACGTCAGGGGCCATGCAGGCCGCGTTCACGCTGGCGCGCATTCAGTACTTGCGGGGAGAAACGGAGACCGCCCAGGCGACCGTCGCCAGCACGCGGCGGGCGGCAGCGGCGCTCAACCTCCCCCTGGCCGATGCGCTGGCAGCAGCGTATGAGGCCGATTTCCAGTTGGCGCTGGGGAACGTCGAAGCCGCGGCGCGCTGGGCAGAAACAGCCGGCCTGTCGCCGACTGACTCGCCGGTCTTTTTGCGGGAGGCCGAGTATTGCACCTACGCCCGCCTGCTCCTGGCGCAGAATCGCCCGGCGGAGGCGCGGACGCTGCTGGCCAATCTCGAACGTTATGCCCGCAGCGGTGGGCTTGTCCGCAGCCTGATCACGGTCGGCATTCTGCAAGCGCGGGCGCAGCAGGCGCTGGGCCAAAAAGAACCAGCGCTGGCTCGCCTGGCCGAGGCCGTGCACCTGGCGGCTGGCGAAGGCTATCGCCGCGCCTTTCTGGACGAGGGCGAGCCCATACGATTGCTGATTGCAGATTTGGGCATGGTTCAGAAAACGGCAAAGTTAGATGAGGCTTGGTCATAAATCATAAGCCGCGCCAGGGCTTGACTTAACGCGGCTACCGCCGTATCATAGAGGTTGCCATACCACTCTAGCACGGAGGCAACCCTATGATACCACAAGAGCCGCTTCTT